>JACCDR010000558.1_pt1 | contig 14761 bp, 26 predicted proteins | sample 7446431 | NCBI WGS metagenome assembly JACCDR01 (sample SAMN15323443, study PRJNA562643) | freshwater metagenome | isolation source: river surface water | place: USA:Blue River Watershed | collected 2017-08-17 | reverse complement strand
GTGTTCATGTGCATCCACAAGGGCGTCCCCGATGACCTCATCATGCGCGCGGGCGATGTCACGCAGACGCAGGTGGACAGGGTGCGCGAGCAGATGGGCAAGGCGGGCGTGATTTGAACTGCCCCATCTGCGGAGAGCCCTCAGTGTGTCCCCCGTCGGAGACATGGTGTGTGGACTGCGCCACGGGCCAGCCCCATCTCGTCAAGAGCGAAGAGGGCGTGTGGCTCGTGTTCGGAGACAGCAAGTACCCACACGACCCGCCCAGGGTGGCATCCTCCTTGGAGGCGTACCTGTGGGAGCAGCTACAGGCCAGGGACGAGAGCCTTGAGCAGCGTCGCTTCAGGGCGGCGCTCGAACGAATCAGGGACGCCCCCAACCCGGAGGCGGGATGGAGGATCGCCAAGGAGATGGTTGGACCGGAGCCCGCGCCCGCGCGCGCGAGCCCCATGGAACCGTCGCCGTAGCTGCTCGAAGCCTGTAGAGTTCTTGGCCGCGTGTAGGGGATGCCTCAGCAGATCGACGGACGCCTACGTCCGTGAGGGCGGCCATACGGTCCGGAACGTCGTCGCCCAGGAACCAGCGTTGCGACCTGGCTATACGCGCCATACGTCGATGAACTTCGAGGTCTTCCAGCACAAGGTCAAGGCGCGCACGCTCGCGGCGATCAAGCTGCTCACGACGCCCGAGGCCGACATCGAGCCGAAGGTCTGGCACTACTTCGAGGGCGAGAGCCTGCGCGACATGCCCGCGCCGATCACGGCCCAGGACGACATGCACATGACTGTCCTCAACGTCCTGAGAGCAGCCAACCGCATGATCCAGCCCGACTTCATGGCCGTGCAGTTCACGGGCTACCAGCACTACTCCTTCGACCCGCGCGACCTCAACCCCGTGCAGCGGTCCCAGGTCCGCCGCAACCGCGTCCCGGACGGCTACGTCGGCCCGAGCAAGCACCCCGACCGCCAAGAGGTCGTCATGGTCCATTGCCTGCGGCCCGGCGAGGCCGTGATGTGGACCATTCAGCTTGAGCGCCACCTTGACCGCCCTCCGGACTTCGGAGAGTGGGGGCAGACGGAGGTCAAGGGCGGGCGCATGGCCGACGTGATGGCGAACATGATGGTGCGATGACCGACCGCTGGCTCGTGACCGTCCATTGCTCGACGCCGCACAAGTCCTGGGTGTCGCGTGTGGTGTCAACCGGCCAGCCGTCCATGGAAGAGTTGGAGCGCATCAAGGCAACCGTGCAGGCCCTCGACCAGGCGTCTGAGGCCACGTACACGGTGCGGCAACTCATGGAGCACGAGCACCCGGAGTTCGACGGGCTCTTCGCCGCCAAAAAGTCCGACTGGACCTGATGCCGCTCAAGCTCGCAGTCAGCAAGGACAAGCTCGCCCTCTCGTGGTGGTCGCACGGCAACCTCGTCGCCGGTATCGGCCTCATGTGGTTCCCGCCTGGCCTCTCAATCGGCCGCTACCACTTCTACGCTGATTGGCGCAATCGGTCGTGGGCGTACTTCGACGCGCTGGGCTGGCAATACGAACCGCCTCGCCCCTTCAATGCGCTCGTGCAGGATGTGCTCGTGCGCTACCTCGCTCGCTATCGCTGGTTTCGGCCCTCGTGGCTGAAGTGGGCCAGCGACCTCGATCACCGCTGAAGAGAGGTCGCCGGTTCGAGTCCGGCGTCACCACTGACGACACAGCCGCGTAGGTGTGTCGCAACGGTCACGAGTCTGCGGAAGTTGCGGCGAGTCATCGCGTCGAGTCACGACTTGCTTCGAGCGGTTTCGACCTCACGTTGAGGTCGAAAGGGCTTCAGGCCGCTAGTGCATTTGTACCCTCTTTGCGGCGAAAAGCCCTGCTACTACGCATATAGGGCCGAACGGCGTGTAGTTCGTACCAGCTAGAAGCTAAGATCGTAAGACCCGACCTCAAGTTGAGGTCTAGGCGAGTCTCGATGAGAGGCTTGACCTGCGACCCAGGAGTGTGCTTCGCTGGATGACGATGCATCAACACCATGAGGCCGCCCAGCGCGGCGAACCCCCGGACGATGAAGTGTCGTCACGGATGACGGACCTCGCGCTCGATGAACGCGAGAGTGTGATCTGGCTGGAAGGCTTTGCCTTCGGCCGGGGAATCGGCACCGACGAGGGCTACAGGCAGGCCCTTGACGAGGCCGCCTAGCAGTAGGGACCGGCGAGGCGAGGGCCATGAAAAGCCCTCGCCTCACCTTATCGACCACGATACAGATGGGTTGAAGGACATGCGAAATACTACGCGCGAGCAGATTGCGAACACGTACACCGAGATGTACATGGAGGCGGACTACAGGGCGCGTCCGATCACCGATGAGCGCAAGATGATCGGGGAAGAGGCAGCCGCCTACGCCGAGCACTGGAACGCCGAGGAAGACAGCGGCACGTTCCACATCGGCGTCTGCGACTTCGAGACACGCCCGGCGACCATCAAGGCCATCGAAGCGGCCCGCCTCTTGTGCGCAGTGAACGAGGTCACCGCGCTCAAGCTGCTCAAGTCCGCCGTCGCGGACTTGGAGGCGCGCGTCCCCACCGCGTGAAGCTCAGTCACGGCATCTACGGCGGAACCGTCATTCCGCAGGATCGTGACGGTTTCGTCGCCGTGACCCAGTTCAAGCCGAAGTTCGGCGTCGCGCACGAGAACGACCGCGACAAGCCGTGGTGGGTCGTGCGCTACCGCGACGCCCGCGTCATGACCTCCGGCGGCGTGGCGACCTGCGCGCAGTGGATCGCCGTGTGGGGGCCGATGCACATGGCCAGCGAGTAAGAATCGAGCCCCGCCCCTCTCTCGCACCGCCGTTATGGCTGGCAGCGGTTCGGGGTCACCGGGGCGAGGCTCGCGGTGGAGGTAACGCCGGGTGCGGACCCGGGCGCTTCCGGTCGCTGCGTTCGCGGGAGGTCCGTGAGGCGCAGCGACAGGATCATCAAAGCACGAGTCGTACAGTTCTTCAAGGGCAAACTCGCAAATACGGCAGAGTTGGCTAGATCGCAACTCCACTCTTGATCTAGGGATGTTCGGGGCCTGACCATCGTCCGTCTTAGAGTTGACGATTCACAAACTCGATGTACTTTGAACTCATGCCTGCCACTCTTATCCCCAACAAGCCGCCCTTCCCCGGCCCGTCGCAGCCGTCCGTCGCGGCGATGTCCATGAAGATCGCGCTCACCAAGCACACGCCGTTCCGCGAGAGCTACGCGAGCGGCGCGCTGGACCACATCGAGGACCACGAGAAGCGGGTGCGCGCAGCCGCCCTCGCGTTCTGCAACCACGTCATCACCACATTCGGGGGCGAGCCGCAGAAGCGCCTCCTGCCGGGCGTGGTGGCCAACTCGCAGGACTGCGCCATCGCACGCACGATCCGTGCGGGCATCGGCCCGTGGGCGCGGGCGTCGGTCAGCGGAGGCGGATGCGCGATCTGCTCGCGCACGGGGCGCACCCTGCGCTACTTCGAGTACGACCAGTCCATCACGGACTTCGTTGCGCGCTTCGACGCATCCCACTGGCGGGACCTCCTGGCGTGAGCGAGCCCGACCACGAGACAATCGGCAGGGCCGCGTTCGAGGCGTACTCAGAGTCCACGGGAGGGCTCACGTACGACGGGAAGGAAATCCCGTCATGGGAAGGACTGACGGAGGCGATCCGGCTGGCCTGGGTGGCAGCCGGGCACGCTGCTGTCATGTCCTTCAAGGACTGGTAGCGTCGCCCCATGGAAGCAAGCGGCTCCAACGCGAAGACACTCACGGTCACCGTCAACGGCGAGCCGGTGCGGACCATGGTCATCAGCGAGGGCGACAAAGTGGTCATCGGTGGTGCCATTTCGTTCAAGCGTTCAGAGTTCCTGTTCGCAATCGGACTCAACCAAGGTGACCTCCGCATCCTGACGCATGGAGTTCGCTAGTCTGAACCGTGTTCGGTTCTGCGGCTCATCTGCGGAAGCCCATGCGAGCCGATCCCCCAAGTCCCGCCGTCGTCTGGCCAAGCTCCAACAAGCGCCCAGCGTGAACCGCGCCAAGGTCCGCAGGGTCGTCAGGCGGCGGCGGGCACCTACTTGCGTGGCACCCTGTCACTATGATAGGGTTCTCTCCATGACGACGGAGCAGAAGGACTACATCGCGTTCGAGCCGTTCAAGCAGCCGGAGGTCCCGGACACGGGACACACCACCCGGCGCTGGGGGCGCGACGACACCATCCTGGCGGACTTCGGTGTGCGCACCCGTGAGGGCGCGGACAACATCGCCCGCCAGAACGACCTCGACCTCAAGGTCATGGAGTCGAAGTGACCTGGGGCAAGGAGAAGTGGGCCTGCGAGAACTGCGGGGCCACCGGCGAGGCGTTCGGGACGCCGGACAAGTGCCCGGAGTGCGGCTCGACCGACACCACTCCCGACGTGGAGTCGGTGGAGAAGCCGAAGTGACCAGCGACGAGCACCGGACCCGGGTTGACGTGGTTCTCCCAGGCTCGAAGACACCTGGCGGCTACCGAGCCTCCTGCTCGTGTGGGTGGGAAGGGAGCGTTCAGCCAAACCTCACGGACGCAGCCTCGACCTCGCGCGATCACCGGGAGGCGTACCGGCGATGAAGCACTCCTTCTGGAAGGGCGACCGCGTGCGCGAGAAGAACAGCGGCACGCTGGGCACCGTGGTGGACAAGCCCTCCGAGTGGACCACCCGCCCGGTCGGCATGTGCTTCGTCAAGTGGGACGGCCAGGACAAGGCGTCCCCGTGGACGTTCGACTCGCTCGAAGAGGCATGACCCGCGTCAACGACGACATGGTGCGCCGTTGGCTGGCCTGGGCCGTGAACTACGGGGAGATTGCCTCCTACGAGCGCACGCGCGAAGGGTGGCTCATCAGGGGGCGCGAGAACGTGCGCCTCAACGACATGGAGCCGTTCTTCCAGCCCGGCGTGGACGACTACGTGCCCTTCGAGATGGTGCTGAAGCCGAGGGAGGCCCTGGCCTTCGTCTACGGGCTCGCCCTGGGTGGTTCCTCCAAGGACCGCCGCGAGTGGACGCAGGAGGACTGGGAGCGTCGAGCAGAACAGCGCGAGGCACCAAGCGCATGAGGGTTCCGGCGAAGAACCCGTGTGGGTCCTGCCCCTACCGCAAGGATGTCCCCAGCGGGGTGTGGTCGGAGGACGAGTACGACAAGCTCCCACGCTTCGACGCCCCCACAGGCGAGCAGCCGCCTGCGGTGTTCATGTGCCACCAGCAGGACGGCCGCATCTGCGCCGGGTGGGCAGGCTGCCACGACATGAACGAGAGCCTGGGGCTGCGTGTCGCCGTGTCGCTGGACATGCTCACGCCCGATGAGCACGACGCCGTGCTCGACTACACGACCCCCACGCCCCTGTGGGGCTCCGGAGCCGAGGCGGCAGCCCACGGCATGGAAGAGGTCTACGAGCCCGGCGAGCGCGCCCGCAGGACGGTTCAGAAGCTCAAGCGCAAGGGAGTCGCGGAATGAAGCAGAAGGACATCTCGTGCCCGGTGGGCGTGTCCTTCCGCACCAAGGGTGAGGCCCTGGGTGCGGGCGACGAGGCCCAGCAGTGTCATCGAGGTCGCCACTGGCACGCCAAGATCAAGGGCAAGCCCGTGCAGCGGGCCAAGAAGGGTGACGCGACGCCCGGCACACACGACTGGCAAGAAGAGTCCACCGGGCGCTGGCGCTGCGAGGTCTGCGGCAAGAAGCGCAAGAGTTCAACGGAGCCGCGACCGGGCGTCTGTCAGATGGCGTAGCTGTACACACGAACAGACGTTTGTACACACAAAGTTGCACCCGCGTGCCCTGGGTGCAACGATGACGGCGGCGCTCTCGTCAGCGTCGTCATCACCACCAAGGGAGGCCCCGCAAGGGGCCTCCTGCGGTTCTACTCCGTGACGCGGGCGCGGCCCAGGAACGCCGCGATCTGATCGTCCACCGTGCCGTCGCCATCCACGTAGGACAGCAGGAAGTCCAGCGGTGCCTTCGCCCGGAGCGCGGCCTGCCGGATGCGGTCCCGCTGCTCTTCGGTGAGGTCGGAGTCGTAGACCTCCGTCAGCGCCCTGCGCATGCGGTCGCCCGTGCGGTCCACCGTCTTGATGGCGGTGTCGAACGCTTCCTTGTCCTGCCTGCTCTGACGCTGGTTGGTGCGCGAGAGCGTCTTGATCCGGGCCAGGCGCTCGATGTCGTCCACGGAGAAGCTGTGCCCGTTGGACGGCCCCTCGCTGGCGGCGATGGCGTTGCGGAACTTGTCCGCCATCGGCCAGTAGCGCCTCGCCTCCTTCAGCGCCTCCCAGCCGACGTTGGTGGGGATGCCGATTTCCTCCGCGAGCGCCAGGGGCTCACCCTCGAACCACCACGACACGACGCCCCGGTACGTGTTGATCGTCGGCTGCGGGATGCCGACCTCTTCCGCCCAGTCGTGGATCGTCTTGCTGAGGGCAGGGCCGCCCTTGCCGTCGAGGACGTAGCCGACCCCGAACGGGGCGAAAAGCTCGAAGGACGCCAGCGCCACGGCGAACCGGCCGTCGAGCGCCTTGCGGTTGCCTTCACGGGCCTTGCGGACCGACTCGTTCCACTGCTGGTCGGTCGGCGTCGAGGGAGCGTCGTTGCTTGGCATGACAGCCGAATAGCACAGATTTCTGCTGTTTTCAACTCCGGACGGTAGCCGTCAGCGGCCAGACAAGCCGTTGAGTTTTCGAAGCATGGAATCTATGCTGAGTTCCGTGCCGAGAATCCTTACGGACACACAGGTAGACCATCTCTGCTGGCTCTACACACACGACGGGTTGAACGCCCGGCAGATCGGGCAGCGGATGGGGTGCAGCCCCAGCACCGTCTACAAGATGCTGGCCAACCGGGGCGTCAAGCGCCGCCAGTACAACGACTACGAAGACCTCTCCCGCCCCGCCTCTCGCAGCCTCACCGAAGAGCAGGTGCGGCAGGCGACGGAGTGGTACGAGGTCTACGGCATGACGGGCACCGAGTTGGGAGAGATGTTCCTGTGCGCCCCCACGACCGTCCGACGTTACCTGCGCGAGGCAGGATGCAACATGCGTCCCAGGGGTGGGAGCAAGCGACGGTTGACCCTTGAACAACTCGATGAGGTTCGGAACATGTACCTCAACGAGAAGCTGTCCACCGGCGAGATGGCCGAGCGCCTGGGCATGACGCCCAGCGGCATCATCGGTCGCCTCGACCGGCTCGACGTGAAGCGACGGGGCCTCAGCGAAGCGATGACGATTGCCTACCGCAGAGGCAGAAAAGCGCGACCGGAACGAGCCCACTTTGCACGGCGTACGCAAACGGCCGGAGAACCAGCCACGGTTCGGGCCGGATACTCCGGAGCCCGACTTCCATCCCGGGCCGACGACCCCGTGCCGGTTTCATGCTGATCGGTTCGCGGTTGCCGTCGAGAACTACAGCGCGATGTGCGCTGAGTGTCTGGACCACCACCGGACGTTCATCGCACCGAACCTTCGTCCGTACCCTTACCACAGGCCCCCGGGTCCGGTAATCTAGCTGCAAGTCATGGCTATCGACATCCGCACTGACCACATCGCTGCGGGGGATACGATGCAGTCGTCGCTCTCTCGCCTGTTGGAGTGGGCTCGACCGCATCTCGAAGCCGAGCGGTCGAGCATGCCCTACGAGGTTCGTATGGCGTTCTTCGAGGGCGAGCGCGCCGTCGAGGAATGGACTGTCGCTCGCCGCGCCGACTCGCGCTAGCGTGCGCGCATGCGAGGCACCGAGGTCTACGAGCCGTGATCTGCGAGAAGCACAACGTCACCCACCGCGCCTTCGACCCCTGCCCCGGCTGCCTGGCCGAAATCGTAGCCATGGGTCCCGACGCCTTCGACGCCCTGCATCCCGAGGTCGCGCACCCGGTCGGGCCGTCCGCGCCCGACAACGCTTCCGGGCAGCTAGCCGAGCGCGCCATCGAGGCCATCAAGAAGGCGTTCGCGGAAGAGTTCAAGAACGACCCTGAATGGCCGCAGGTCACCCTCGTCGTGTCCGTGCCCCCTGACGGCATGGTGGTGGTCGCGTCCACGGAGCACGAGTCCAAGTGGATACTCGCCGCCCTCAAGGCCGGATGGGGTGCCATCCACCGCGCCGTCCGACTCGCACCGAATCGCAACTGATGGCCTGGTACGTCAGCCGCCGGTCGATCAAGTGGCGCGACGGACAGCACGTCCGCGTCGAGGGTGTGGACCCATGGGTCACGCTCGCGCTCGAAGACGGACACGTCGGGGAGATTGCCCGCGACATGCTGGCCATGCACTCCAAGTACGACCGGCGGTGGAAGTGGTACCACACCCGCATCCCACCCCGGTTGTTCACCATGCGCTGGTACCGCCTCAGCTTCGTGGAAGAAGTCCTGGGCATCCTGCTGGCCGCCTACTGCATCAGGGAGACACTGCGCCGTGGATGACACCGAGAGCATGCTGCACACCGAAGAAGATGCGAAGGCGGCCGTGGATCGTCTGCTCGACATGCGGGCCGGTCCCGAGTGGGAGTCCGTCATGCTCGTGATGGGCGGCGACGTGATGCAGTCGCTGCCGATCTTCGGCATCAAGCGCACGCCCGCGACCGAACGGCTCATGGCGGCCCACGACAAGGTGCATGACTGGGAAGCGCGCTGGGGCATGTTCAAGACGCCCGGCGGCCAGCACACTGCGGCCTTGGAGTTCGACTTCCCTGCTGCCGACTGCCAGCTAGCGCTCTTCTTTCCTCTGCCGAAGGAACTGCCGACGCTCGACATCATCGTCACCATGGAGGGCAACATGGGGCTGGCCTTCACCAAGGACGACTACAAGAAGGGCACGATGGTCGAGGTCCGTGGCGTCCCCTGTGATCTGCCGAAGTCCATCCTCAAGTTCAGGAACAAGATCAAGTGAACACCGACGCCGAGAAGCTACGGGCCTGGAACACCCACAAGGACCGCTTCACGACCACGGATGGCCCGACCTGGCGAGCCTTGCGATCCGATGAGATGTACGGCACCCATTTCTCCGTGAGCGCGCACCTGCGCAAGCCCACGGACGAGGAAGTTGAGCAGGCCCGGGTCAAGAATCCGGAGGCCGACGAGGCGACCATCGAAATCACCCACCGGCGGACTTCGGCGGTCAACCCCTACGTGCGCCACTTCGTCACGCAAGAGGCCATCAACGTGATGGGCGACGTGTTCAAGCGCCTATGAGAACGCACATCATCGAGGCCACGCAAGCGGACTCTGAGGTCAACTGGGGCAAGTTCATGCTGGGGCAGTTCACCGGCGAGTGGATGCGCCAGTCCGAGCTTCCTCTGCCGGAGGACATGAAGCTCGACATCCCGCTGCTCATCCAGCGCGGGTGGGGGCCGCATCACTTCTTGATCCTCGACCTCGAAACGGGCGAGGGAGCCTTGTTCGTCAAGACCCCGGACCTCCGTATCCAGCTTGACACCAAGCACAAGATATGGGTGTGCCCTCTGATGGGGCCATTCCTCGACTGGCTGTCGGAACAGACTTGGACCACGGTTGACCAACTACCAACCTTCGTCGCACTGCCCACGACGGAGGGTGGGTTGGCCGGGTACAGGCGCGAGCCTATAACCGAGTCCGGTGAGGCTCAGTAGGCTCATAGAGAGGCCCGCTCCGGCGGGCCTCTTGCGTTTCTAGCTCGACTTCTCGACAGAGTTCTTGAACTCTGATACTCTGCGACGCGCGGCGCTTCCGCTACCCCTGTCGGTGGCGCTGTGGGAATAGCCCGCCGTCCCCCACAGGACGGCGGGCTCCCCTCCCCCCCATGATGCTCACCCTTACCGCTGACCCCGGCTGGGCGTACTGTCCTAGTTGCAATACCACCACAGCGTGGCAAACAAACACACCGCGCTGTTGCTTACGGACCGGCCTCTGTCGGGGCCGTACCGTTTTGCCCATTCCAACCACACTTCCGCGTGTTTGAGGGTGACTGCCTCATCGTCGGGGTGGACGGGATGATTCACGACGGCCGCTGGTCGGATCGCTTCCGCTATGGCCAATCCTACTGCGAGAAGAACGGCGAGCCCGTGATCGCCATGCGCCGCTGCCACCCGAAGGAACTTGGAGTGTGGAGCAATGCCCGCATGTGCAAGAACTGCTTCGAGGTCTTGGACGATGCGTAGAGTTCTCTTGCGCAGAACAGTACGACCGACTACACTGGTCGTCGTGAAGATCATGGCGACCGCAGACCTGCACGGCAGCCTGCCGGACATCCCGGTCTGCGACCTGCTGCTCGTGGGCGGCGACGTGTGCCCGCTGGAAGACCACAGCCTTGAGCGGCAGTACGAGTGGCTGGACACGGAGTTCCGCGAGTGGCTGCTGAAGGTCCCGGCCAAGCGGATCGTCGGCATCGCGGGCAACCACGACTACGTGTTCGAGAAGATGCGCCCATCGGTCGATGAGCTTCACCTGCCGTGGACGTACCTCCAAGACGAAGAGGTCACCATCGACGGGCTGCGCATCTACGGCACGCCCTGGGTGCCCAACCTGCCCCGCTGGGCCTTCTACGGCGGCCCGCACAGCCGGGTGACGATGACGAAGATCGAGAACATCCCGGCCGGGCTCGACATCCTCATGAGCCACGGCCCCATGGATGGCTACGGCGACCTGTCGATCTTCTACGGCGAGCCGGGCGAGCATGTGGGTTGTCGCAACATGGCTAGTGAGATGCATCGCCTCTCCCCCAAGCTGTTCGTGTGCGGGCACATCCACGAGGGGTACGGCCACTACCGCCACCCCGACATCGAGCACGGCGTCTACAACGTCGCGCACAACACCATCGGGTATGAGCCCATCAACCCGCCTGTCGAGGTCATGGCGTGAGTTGGTGGCTCATCGCGCTCCTTGGATGGTGTGTGGTGAGCGTCCTGTTGGGGCTGTTCATGGGTGCGGTGTGCTCCATGGGCAAGCGTTCCTACAAGGCCCCGCCCGAGCAGCCCATCGCGTTGCCGCCTGAACCATTGCGGGTCCGGCCCCATAAGGGTCGATGGACCCCCATCCACTAGCTCGCCACGCATCATCTCCCGCGCTCTACCACGGGACGCTGCGGGACCATCTCGACTCCATCCAGCAGTTGGGGCTCATCCCCGACGTGGGCAAGTTCGTACAGGACGCCTACGAGCTTGACCCTGACATGGACGAGGACGATGCCTACGCGAGCGGCATCCTTCCGTACGGCGAGTACGAGCCCCACGTTTACATGGCCGACAAGGAGGGCCTGCACTCGTCCTTGACAGCCATGCGCCACCACGTCGCAGACAAGCTGGGCAAGAACTTCCACGCCGTCACGGAGAACGACCTGCGTCAACACGGCATGCTCGTGAAGGTCCGCAGCGAGATGGGCACCGACGCCGCCTACCCGCAGTCGCAAGAGGACGAGAACGACCGCCCCGGCGTCGAGCCCGGCGACTACTACTCCGAGGACCCGGTGCCCCCGAGCGGCCTCACCGTGATGCACGGCCCGGCGATGATGCGCTACCTCAACCGGCGCGGCTTGCTCCCGCTGGCTAATCCGCGCGGACCGGCTCCCCCGCGCCCGCCCGCGCAGGACCCGCAGATGGCCTGGGACTTCATGAACCCTGCGAAGCCGATCATCGACCAGCCCGCCTTCGTATCATCCCAGCGCGTGGGCGGCATGACGATCCCCCGGTACAAGCGGTGGATGGCCGAGCTTGAGGCCAAGTACGGCCCGAGTCAGATGGAGGTTCACCACCAGTGGGACGACGGCTGGTCAGTCCGTCGCCCGGTGGGTTCCGACCGTCAGCAAGAGAAGGACATCAAGCGCATCGGCACGCTCATGAGCAACTGCTGGCAGAGCGGCTTCGCCAAGGGCGGCGACCCCTACGTCCTGCACGACCAGCACGGCATCCCGCGCGTGGCGTGGATCATCTCCCCGGCGCACGCGGCCAACCCCAGCCGCGTCACGAGCCCGAGTGTGGACCTCTTCGCCCCCACCTTCCGCAACGACCTTTACCGGCCGCTGGGACACAACAACTCCGAGCCCAAGCCGCACCACTGGGACCGCCTCGTGGATTGGGCCTCGAAGGGCATCGACGGCAAGCCGGTGCAGACGTGGTACCCCGGCGGCATGGAGAACCGCGCGTACAACGCCGAGCACGGTTACTACCTCGCCCCCACCACGGTGCCCGGCCAGCCCGCGCCGCCCATGCCCCACGTCGCCAGTGAGCCCGTCCGCTACTACCGGGGCCTCTTCCTGGGCTCCAACGTTGATCCCGACGACGACCAGGCGATCCTCGACCGCATCAAGGGACGACAGGGCCAGGGATACCCGCCCGAGCGGATGCCCACCTACCCGCTCTACGGGACAAGCTGGACCTCCGATCCCGAGGTCGCCCGGCAGTTCGCCCTCGACCCCCACAAGACCTACGTGGACCGCGCGCCCATGCCGCGCAACCGCACGCAACCACGCTTCGGCATCGTGGTCGAGGCGCACTCCCATGTCCCCCATGCGCCCAACCCGACCGCCATCGGCTACAGCAACGAGCGCGAGGTCACCTTCCCCCACCGCGACGACATCTCCAACGTCGTCTTGCATCTGCACCGGCTCGACCCTGGCCAGAAGATGCGCGAGCCCACCCATGTGCGCACCTTCGACGTGCCGGAGCCCCACTTCCGCGAGGCGGCAGCGGACTCCACCGACCTCTACCACGTCGCGCCCGCCCAGCACGCAGGGGACATCGAGGCCAACGGGCTTCGCCCGCGCGCGGACGGCGAGCCCGGCACCATGCCCGAGCATCCCATCATGCCCGGCGCGGTCTACGCCTACCCCAACCACCCCGGCGCGACGGCCTTCTCAAACGCCCTCGACCGCGAGAACGTCGTCTACCGCATCAAGGGCCTGCCCAGTCACCGGCTCATGCCGGACCATGAAGAGATTGACGATGTGCTCAACGGCCATCTGAACTACTCGTCCCCCGGCGATCCGAGCCTCCGCAATGCCCTGCAACAGATCACTGTCGATGGATGGCCCCTCACCATGTGGTGGACAAAGCGCGTCCCCCGGAGCGACCACGGCGGCGAGCAGTCTGCGGCAGCCGTGCTGGCGATGCCCCCGGAGGCACAGGCGGCGGCCGGTGAAGTGCTTCGTCAGTTCGGCCAGCGCGTGGCGATCAGAGGAACCGTGGAGCCCCACCATCTTGAGCGCGTTGCCTCCTTCGACAGCAGGCTCTCTGCGACCCAGCGATCCTGGCACCTGACGGAGAACCCGCAGTTCACGCTCAACCCGGACTACCACCCGGAGAACAACACCACCGTGGGCGGCAGGTGGCCGCAGAAGGGGTTGTTCACGTCTACCGGCTGGAACCCCTCGCAGTGGTTCGACATCCACGACTACGTGCAGCCGTTCATCGCAGAGATTGAGCACCCGCACTTGGAGCCCATGGGCGGCTACGGCGGCGAACACTTCCTGCCCGCCGAGCAGTTCCCCCACTCAAAGGTCAAGCGGGTCATCCCGTTTCACCAGTGGCAGACGGAAGAGTACGGCAGCGGGCACGAGGGCTTGGAAACCGAGCCCGGCGACGTGCGCGAGTGGTCGCCCGAGCGCGTGCAGGCGTACTACCAGCAGGTCAACGACTACATCCGGACCACGCGCCCGCACATGCTGCGTCAGGTTTGCCCCCATTGCGCTGACGACTACGTGTCCCCCGGCAAGCCGTGCCCGAAGTGCGGGTACGCCACCGATTGGGACGGCAACATCCATCCGCGACGACTGGCGCGAACGAGCATGGCGCTGAACCCTCAGGACGCCGAGGCGTACATCAAGCAGTACGGACCCTACCTTGAGCACTGGACGGCCCCTGAGAGCGTCCCTGGCATCCTCTCGCGCGGCATCCTGCCTGCCACTCACCCCACGGTGGACCCCGAGGAACACGAGTGGGGCGACGAGGACTATGAGGCCCCCGGCCCCGACGACATCCGGCGGCAGTGGGACGGCTTCATCGAGACTCGCCCCTACCACACCTACCTTGCGCGCCCCGGCGTCATCCAGCCGGGCATGCACGAGAACCACGTCGGCGTGCGCCCCTACCAAGTCCCCGTGCGCGTGGACCTGCGCAAGCTCGACCTCTCCAAGCTCAAGGCCGACGAGGACGTGGCCCGCGAGCGCTGGCCCGAGTGGCGCGAGCGCGAGCAGGAGCGTATCCGGCAAGAGGAAGGCCGCGAGCCCCACGAGTGGGAGCCCGACTGGATGCTCGACCCGCCGAACGCGACCTACTGGGACGCCGAGACACAGGGCCTTGGGGATTGGGCCGAGGACCAGCGGTTGGACGACCCGGAGTGGGTCAACGACGCCCTCACGCACGTCGCGGACGGAGGCGCTGTCGCCCACGACGGCCCCATCCCTCCGGAGGCCATCTCGCTGCACCCGGACTACATGGACAAGTACCCGCCGGGCGTGAAGCCCAAGGTCGCCCGGCCGGTGGACGAGGGCTACTGGGAGAGCGAGGCCACCGGCCCGCCCGGCGGCCCCCTCGAGCGGTGGAACGACGGCGAGCCCGGCAAGTGGGAGAGCCTGTTCCACGGCACCGTCCTGCCCACGGCTGAGAAGGTGGTCCGCGAGGGCCTGAAGCCCTGGGATCACCCCGACGTGGGAAGGCACACCTGGGACCCCTCCCTCACCCCGCTCCCCTGCCACGGCGACTTCACCCGTAACCCCGACCACGCCTGGCGGATCGCGGAGGGCCACCGCGAGGGGACGGCCGTGCTCGAAATCGAC
>JACCDR011976129.1_pt1 | contig 14762 bp, 14 predicted proteins | sample 7446431 | NCBI WGS metagenome assembly JACCDR01 (sample SAMN15323443, study PRJNA562643) | freshwater metagenome | isolation source: river surface water | place: USA:Blue River Watershed | collected 2017-08-17 | reverse complement strand
CGATGGCGGTGGCAGCCTGCGCTGCGCGCTGGCCGGCGGAAACCTCGGACAGCTGGCCGAGAAGACTGGCTGGGCCGGCATCATCGTCCATGGATGCGGGCGAGACAGTGCTGAACTCACTGCCTGCGAAGTCGGCATTAGGGCCCTCGCCACGCATCCGCGCCGAAGCTTCCGCAGGGGCCTGGGTGAAAAGGACATCGCTGTCGATGTTGCCGGCATCACCGTGCGGCCGGGGCAGTGGATCTATGCCGACGAAGATGGCGTGCTGGTTGCCGCTGCCCGTCTGGCGTAATGGCGGGTGACTTTTTCCGTTGCCGGCCCCGGTTGATCGCCGCTTTCAGAACGTGAAATCTGCGTTTCACATTGTGGAAAACTTTCTGTGCGTTGCGGCGTTAGAATCTTTCGTTCTGAGAAATTCAATTTCGCATCGCAAAAACTAAAACGCAAGTACCTGATTTAAAACAAAAAACTTTATCTTATATGTCTTATATAAGACCTTGTTGCCTCGCAAAAAAGCGCCTACCATTTGAGCCATAGGTTTTCATCGTTGGTTTTATTTGTGGCGTAATCACTCGGAGGGAAGATCATGGCGACTCGCGAACAACAAGCTCAGGCACTGGCGAAAGAATGGGCAGAAAGCCCGCGCTGGAAGGGCATCAAGCGTAACTACACCGCAGAAGACGTCGTTCGTCTGCGCGGTTCCGTGCCGGTCGAGCACACCCTGGCCAAGCGTGGCTCGGAAAAGCTGTGGGACCTGCTGCACACCGAGCCGTTCGTCAACGCGCTGGGCGCGCTGACCGGCAACCAGGCCATGCAGCAAGTCAAGGCTGGCCTGAAGGCCATCTACCTGTCCGGCTGGCAGGTCGCCGGTGACGCCAACCTCGCTGGCGAAATGTATCCGGACCAGTCGCTGTACCCGGCCAACTCGGTGCCGATGGTCGTCAAGCGCATCAACAACACCCTGACCCGTGCCGACCAGATCCAGTGGTCGGAAGGCAAGGACGACATCGATTTCTTCGCGCCGATCGTCGCTGACGCAGAAGCCGGTTTCGGCGGCGTCCTGAACGCATTCGAACTGATGAAGGCCATGATCGAAGCCGGCGCATCGGGCGTCCACTTCGAAGACCAGCTGGCATCGGTGAAGAAGTGCGGTCACATGGGCGGCAAAGTGCTGGTCCCGACCCGCGAAGCCGTTGAAAAGCTGAACGCTGCCCGTCTGGCTGCAGACGTGTCCGGCACCCCGACCATCCTGGTCGCCCGTACCGACGCTGAAGCCGCTGACCTGCTGACCTCGGACGTGGACGACAACGACAAGCCGTTCTGCACCGGTGAGCGCACCGTCGAAGGCTTCTTCAAGACCCGCCCGGGCATCGACCAGGCGATCTCGCGTGGCCTCGCTTACGCACCGTACGCCGACCTGATCTGGTGCGAAACCGGCAAGCCGGACCTGGCCTTCGCGAAGAAATTCGCCGAAGCCATCCACGCCAAGTTCCCGGGCAAGCTGCTGTCGTACAACTGCTCGCCGTCGTTCAACTGGAAGAAGAACCTGGACGACGCGACCATCGCCAAGTTCCAGAAAGAGCTGGGCGCCATGGGCTACAAGTTCCAGTTCATTACGCTGGCCGGCTTCCACGCGCTGAACTACTCGATGTTCAACCTCGCGCACGGTTATGCCCGCAACCAGATGTCGGCCTTCGTCGAGCTGCAGGAAGCGGAATTCGCGGCTGCAGAGAAGGGCTTCACCGCGGTCAAGCACCAGCGTGAAGTCGGTACCGGCTACTTCGATGCGGTCACCCAGGCCATCCAGCAAGGTCAGTCGTCGACGACTGCGCTGCATGGCTCGACCGAAGACGAACAGTTCTTCGACAAGAAGGTCGCATAAGTCATCGTCAAGTCACCGGCGCGTCCACGGACACGCAGGAGGACAGAGGAGACAGCTGTCCATAACAACAGGCGAGCCGCCGCCCACAAGGAGGTGGGCTCGCTCCCCGAGGCCAGTCAACCGACTGGCCTTTTTCATTCCGGCGCCATCGTCGATGCCCGTCCTTGCCACCGAGCCTTTGCCCGGCATCGGATAAAATCACGTCCCCGACGCCCTACAAAGTCTCCCATGTTCAGTTACCGCCACGCCTTCCATGCAGGAAACCACGCCGACGTGCTCAAGCACATGGTGCTGGTGCAACTGCTGGCCTACCTGAACCAGAAAGACACCGCCTACATGGTGATCGACACCCATGCCGGTGCCGGTGTCTACACGCTCGACAGCGAGTTCGCCGCGAAAAGCGGCGAGGCCGGCGAGGGCATCGCCAGACTATGGGGCCGGAAAGACCTGCCCGAGGCGGTCGCCGCTTACGTCAACGAAATCCGGGCGATGAACCCGGCCGGCAAGCTGCGCCATTACCCGGGCTCGCCCTTCCTCAGCGAGCGGCTGATGCGCGAACAGGACCGCCTGCGCGCGTTCGAACTGCACTCGACCGACAGCAAGCTGCTCGAAGAGAATATCCGCAAGCTCGAGGCGCATGCGGCGGCGAACGGGCAGCGCTCGCGCGGCAAGCGCATCCTCGCGCAGCGTGCCGACGGTTTTGCCAGCCTGAAGGCGCTGCTGCCGCCGCCATCGCGGCGCGCGCTGGTGCTGATCGATCCGCCGTATGAAGACAAGGATGACTACCGCAAGGTCAAGGCCGCGCTCGAAGAGGCGCAGAAGCGCTTCGCCACCGGCACCTACGCAGTCTGGTATCCGGTGCTCGGCCGCCTCGAGTCGCAGCAGCTGCCGGAGCGCCTCAAGCGCATCGCGCAGGGCGAGTGGCTCAACGTGACCCTGTCCATCGGCGCGCACGACGCCGACGGCCGCGGGCTGGTCGCCAGCGGCATGTTCATCATCAACCCGCCGTGGACGCTGGCTGCCACGCTGAAGAATGTCATGCCGTGGCTGGTACAGGCGCTGGCGCGTGACGAGTCCGCGCGCTTCTCGCTGCAGACCGGCGCGGCCGCAAAGCCGGTAAAGGAACGCGAATGAACAAAGCCTTCGTCAAGGAGCCGGAAGGCGACGACGACGATGAGCTCGGCGGCGGGCTGCCGCCGATACCGCCGGGCGCAAAGAATTACATCACGCCGCACGGCCATCAGCGCATCCGCGATGAGCTGCTGCAGCTGATCGACGTCGAGCGTCCCGAGGTGGTGAAGGTCGTGCACTGGGCGGCCTCCAACGGCGACCGTTCCGAGAACGGCGACTACATCTACGGCAAGCGCCGCCTGCGCGAGATCGACCGCCGCATCCGCTTCCTAACCAAGCGGCTCGATCTCGCCGAAGTCGTCGACCCGAGCGTCCATCATGGCAGCGACCAGGTCTTCTTCGGCGCGACGGTCAGCTATGTGAACGCCGCTGGCGAAGAGCACACGGTGACCATCGTCGGCATCGACGAACTCGATCCGCTGAACGGGAAGATCAGCTGGGTGTCGCCGGTCGCGCGCGCGCTGACCAAGGCGCGCGAGGGCGACGTCATCACCCTGCGCACGCCTGCCGGCGACGACGAACTGGAGATCATGTCAGTTCGATATCCCGCACTCGGCTGACGTACAATGGCCGCCATGCCTATCGTCTACTCCACACTCAATCATCCGCTGCGCGTACCGCTGGCTGCAGAGATCCATTCGCGGCCGCCGATGCGGCTCGACGCTCCCGAAAAGATCACCCACCTCGCGGTCCACGGCCGCAACGAACCGCTGGCGCCGGCCGACAAGCTCGGCCTGCAGTCGGCGCTGCTGGCGGATTTCTGCGCGCACTTCGGCGTGCCGGCGCCGGCTGGCAATGCGAAATACTTCTTCCATGATTTCGGCCGCTTCCGGCTGAAGTGGGAATGCCACACCGAATTCGCCGGCTACACCTTCGTGGCTTCGCCGCAGGCCGCGCCGTCTGCCGACGCGCGGTTCGCGCAGATGCCGTCGTCCGAGTTGCCGGAAGGCTGGCTGCTGTCGCTGAAGGGCAGGCTGCTGGTCGCCACGCACGTCGTGCTTGATCGCGCCAGCGCCAGCGCCGAGGACACAGCGCCGCACATGCGCCGCGTGTTCGATACGAATTCCGTGATCGGCTGCGAGGCGTCGCAGGGTGCGCAGGTGTGGACCGACTTCCAGATACATGCCGACGGCTTTGCGCGCTTCGTCGTGTTCGACGCCGGCCTCAAGGGCCAGCAGGCCGGCCGCCTCGTGCAGCGACTGCTCGAGATCGAGACGTATCGCGTGATGGCGCTGCTCGGCTTGCCGGTCGCCCAGCATGCCGCGCCGGTGCTCAACGACATCGAGTCCGAACTGGCGTCCGTGACCAAGGCGATGGTGGCCCGCGAAAAGCGCGAGCGCACCGAGGAAGAGGGCATGCAGGAAGAGCAGGCGCTGCTGCAGCAGATCACGCAGCTGGCGTCGCGCCTCGAGCAGCTGTCGGTCGACGACAGCTATCGCTTCTCCGCGTCACAGGCCTACTTCGGCCTCGTGATGTCGCGCATCGCCGAGCTGCGCGAGCGGCGCATCGAAGGCGTGCCGACCATTGAAGAATTCATGCAGCGCCGCCTGACGCCGGCAATGAACACCTGCGCATCGACGTCGCGCCGGCAAGAGCTGCTGGCCGAGCGCATCGCCAACACCAACTCGTTGCTGCGTACTCGCGTGGGCATCCGGCAGGAGCGGCAGAACAGCCAGATGCTGGCGTCGATGAACCGGCGCGCCGCGCAGCAGCTGCGACTGCAGCAGGCGGTCGAAGGGTTGTCCGTGGTCGCGATCTCGTACTATCTGGTCGGACTGGTCAGCTACGTCGTGAAGGGCATCAAGGCCGGCGGGCTGCATTTCGATTCGGATATCGTGAATGGCATCGCCGTGCCTGCGCTGGCTTTCGGCGTCTGGCTCGGCGTGCGCCGCCTGCAGCACAGCGTGGGACACAAGGACCACGAGTAAACCAGAGGACATAAGGTCCTCGGGGCGCGCCGGCGCGATGCCGGCGCGCTGCACGTCTCAGGCGCGGTCGCGCAGGATGCGCTCCACGCCATGCACGCGCCGCACATTGCGCATCAGCCGCGCGAGATGCACGCGATCCTCCACCTGCACCGTGAAGCGCAATTCCGTCAGCGGGCCTTCGTGGCGTCCTTCGTCCATACCGACGTGGACGATGTTGGAGTCCGATTCATTAATCGTCGCCGCAAGGCGGGCCAGCAGGCCCTTCTCATCATTCACCAGCACGCGGATGCGGCAATTTGAACGGCTCGCATGGTCATGCGACCAGTGCACATCGATCCAGCGTCCCGGTTCCTTCGCCCGATAGCGGCGCGCAGCGTCGCAGTCGGCCGTGTGCACGACCAGCATCTGGTCACGCCGCAGGTTGCCGATCAGGCGGTCGCCGGGGATGGGCGAGCAACAGCTCGCCAGTTGCACCGAGCTGGCCGGCTCGTCGCCGCTGACGGCCATCGGCTTGATCTTCGGGTCCGTCGACGATTCCTCCGCTTGCGCGGCGGGCGGGGCCTCCATCAGCCCTTGCAGATGGCGCGCGACCAGCGACGCCAGTCGACGCCCGGTACCGATGTCCGCGTAGATGTCGTCCGCCGATTTCGCCCCCGTATCGACCAGCAGCTTGTCCAGCACTTCCTGCGGCAGCTCAGTCATCAGCTCCAGCGACAGCAGCGCTTGTTCCAGCAGCATCTCGCCCAGTTCGATTGCCTGTTCGCGATTGATCGAGCGCAGATGATGGCGGATCGCCGAGCGGGCACGGCCGGTGCGCACGAAGGACAACCAGTTCGGCGTCGGCCGCGCGTCGTCGGAAACTTCGATGGCGACGATGTCGCCGTTGCGCAGTTCCGTCTTCAGCGGCGCCGCCACATGATTGATTTTTGCCGATACCGCATGGTCGCCAATATCAGTGTGAATCGTGTAAGCGAAATCCAGCGCCGTCGCTCCGCGCGGCAGCGCGATGATGGTCGACTTCGGCGTGAACACATACACCGAGTCCGGGAACAGGTCGACCTTCACATGCTCGAGGAATTCGGCCGAATCGCCTGTCTGGTGCTGGATGTCCAGCAGCGACTGCAGCCACGCATGCGTGCGCTGCTGCAGGTCGGTCAGCGCGGCATTCTGATTCTTGTACAGCCAGTGCGCGGCAACGCCGGCCTCGGCGACGCGATTCATTTCCTCGGTGCGAATCTGGAATTCCACCGGCGTGCCGTACGGGCCGATCAGCGTGGTGTGCAGCGACTGATAGCCGTTCAGCTTCGGAATCGCGATGTAGTCCTTGAACTTGCCCGGCATCGGCTTGAACAGCGAATGCAGCACGCCCAGCGCGACATAGCAATTCGCGAAGCTGTCGACAACGACGCGGAAACCATAGACGTCCAGCACCTGAGAGAACGACAGGTGCTTGTTGCGCATCTTGCGGTAGATGCCATACAGCGACTTCTCGCGTCCCTGGATGGCCGCGTCAATGCCGCCGTTTTGCAACGTCACCTTCACCGCGTCGAGGATCTTGCTGACCAGTTCGCGGCGGTTGCCGCGCGCGGCCTTGACCGCCTTGGCCAGCGTGCGCTGGCGCATCGGATGCAGGTGCGCGAACGCCAGCTCCTGCAGTTCGCGATAGATGTTGTTCAGGCCCAGCCGGTGCGCGATCGGCACATAGACTTCCATCGTCTCGCGCGCAATGCGGCGGCGCTTCTCGGCCGACATCGCATCCAGCGTGCGCATGTTGTGCAGGCGGTCGGCCAGCTTGACGAGGATCACGCGCACGTCGCGCGCCATTGCCAGCAGCATCTTGCGGAAATTTTCCGCCTGGTGCTCGACCTGCGTCTGGAACTCCAGCTTGTCGAGCTTGGACAGTCCGTCCACCAGCGCGGCGACCGGCGCGCCGAAGCGCTCGATCAGCTCGTCTTTCTGCACGTCCTGGTCTTCCATCACGTCGTGCAGCAGCGCGGCCATGATGGCCTGTGCGTCCAGCTTCCATTCCGCGCAGATCTCGGCGACCGCAATCGGATGGCAGATGTAGGGTTCGCCGGACTTGCGCATCTGGCCGAGGTGCATCTCGTCAGAGAAGCGGTAGGCTTCCTTGACCTTCTTCAGCTCGGACGACGTCAGGTACTCCGCCAGCCGGTTGTTCAGCTGGGTCACGGAGGCCACGCCGACAGCAGCCGGCGCGGAGGGATCGTTGGTGGAGGTGTTGCCGGAGGGCGAAGCGGTAGCTGCCTTCCGATGTGGGGAAGTGGTGGCGGTGACGGCGGCGGTCGGTTCCATCGCGTTGCCAGCCCCCGAGGGGCGACTTCCGTTTCGTGTCAGGTCGGGACCTTCTTCAGCATCTCGATGCCGACGTGGCCGGCGGCGATCTCGCGCAGTGCGACCACGGTTGCCTTGTCGTTGCTGTCGACCTTCGGCGTGTGGCCTTGCGCCAGCATGCGCGCGCGGTAGGTAGCGGCGAGGCAGAGCTGGAAGCGATTCGGGATTTTCTTCAGGCAGTCTTCGACTGTAATTCGGGCCATGGTGTCTCCGGGGAGCGGATTTATTTCAAACTGGATTGGATGCCGTAGTCGGCAAAGAGGGAGCCGTGTCGCGCCGCCTGCTGGCGGAACCTGCAGCGCGTTGCGCGCGCAATCGCGGCGAGCTGCGACAGGGCTGTCTCGAACTTGTCGTTGATAATAACATAGTCGAACTCAGGGGCATGGGCGATCTCGCCGGCTGCAGCCTGCACGCGTCGCGCAATGACGTCGTCGCTGTCCTGCCCGCGCGAGCGCAGCCGCTGCTCGAGCACCGCGATCGACGGCGGCAGGATGAAAATGCCGACAGCCTCAGGGAACTGCGCGCGCACCTGCTGCGCACCCTGCCAGTCGATCTCAAGCAGCACGTCCTTGCCGGCGCGTGTCTGCTCTTCAATCACGACGCGCGAGGTGCCGTAATAGTTCCCGTGCACGCGCGCCCACTCGATGAACTCACCCTTCGATTCGCGCTCGAGGAATTCCTGCTCGCTCGCGAAAAAATATTCGCGGCCATGCTCCTCGCCCGGACGCGGCGCGCGTGTCGTGAACGAGATCGACAGGCGGATGTCCGGCTCCTGTTGCAGAAGCGCGCCAACCAGCGACGACTTGCCGGCGCCCGAAGGCGCGGCGACGATGAACAGGCTGCCCGAGCCCGACGATTGCGCGGTCATGGTCGTCATTCCAGGTTTTGCACTTGTTCACGCATCTGTTCGATCAGCAGCTTCATCTGCATCGACGCATCCGACAATTCCTTCACCGCAGCTTTCGATCCCAGCGTGTTCGCTTCGCGGTTAAGCTCCTGCATCATGAAGTCGAGTCGCTTGCCGACCTGACCGCCTTTCTTCAGGATCGCGCGCGTTTCCGCAAGGTGGCCCGACAGCCGTGTCAGTTCTTCGGCCACATCGACACGAATGCCGTACAGCGTGACTTCCTGACGAATGCGTTCGTGCATCTCCTCGGTCGTGGCCGCCGGACGGCCTTCGCCGGTCGCGATGCCGAGCGCTTCCTGCATGCGCTCGATGGCCTTCTGGCGGAATTGCTCGATCGCTTTCGGCACCAGCGGCGTGATGCGCTCGACGATGCCTTCGATCTCGGCGATGCGCGACTGCAGCATCGTCTCCAGCGCCGCGCCTTCGCGCTGCCGCGATTCGACGAACCCATCCAGCGCATCCTTCAGCGTGGCCTGCACATCGGCCTGCAGGTGCTCCTGGCTCAGTTCCGATTCCGTCAGCACGCCCGGCCAGCGCAGCAGCTCATTGACGCTCATCGGACGCGCGTCCGGGAATCGCGCCAATATCGCCTGCTGCGACGCTTGAAGCGCGGTCAGCAGTTCCTCATTCGCGGCGAGGCTGCCGGCGGTCTTTTCCTTGCGTCCGAACGACACCCGGCATTCGACCTTGCCCCGCGAAACGCGACCCATGATGGCTTCGCGCAACATCGGCTCGAGCGAACGCAAATCGTCGTTGATGCGGAATTGCAGGTCGAGGAAGCGCGAGTTCACGCTGCGGAACTCGAGCGTGATCGTGCCTGCATCGCTGTCGCGGCTGCTGACCGCATAGCCGGTCATACTGCTGATGGTCAAAGGGAACCCCTGTACTTTACAAAAAGATAATACGTCCACACAATCCGCACCCGGAGGTACAGCGTGGACCACAAGTGAAGACGGCCGCTCAACATGGCGCAGCCTTGCCCGAGGGACTTGAACTCGGCGGATACCGAATTGTAAAGAAGATTGCCGTGGGCGGCTTCAGCATCGTCTATCTCGCGCACGACCACGAGGGCCGGCCCGTGGCGATCAAGGAATACCTGCCGGCTGCGCTCGTGCGCCGAGAGCCCGGGCAGCTGGCGCCGGCAGTCGATGCCGGCAGCGTGGAGCTCTACCGGCTCGGCATGAAATACTTCTTCGACGAAGGGCGCGCACTGGCCGCCATCGAGCATCCGAACGTGGTGCGCGTGCTTAACTTCTTCCGCGCGCATGACACCGTCTACCTCGTGATGCGCTACGAGCAGGGTCGTTCGCTGCAGGAACACCTCACCCGACGCAGGCAGCAGCAGCGCACGCCGCTGTTTTCCGAGCGGGCCATCCGCGCGGTCTTCCTGCAGGTCATGGATGCGCTGCGCGAGGTGCACACGCACAAGCTGCTGCACCTCGACCTGAAGCCGGCCAACATCTACCTGCGTGACGACGGCACGCCCATCCTGCTTGACTTTGGCGCTGCCCGGCAGACCCTGCAGGCCGACCCGTTGCAGATTCATCCGATTTACACGCCGGGCTTTGCTGCGCCCGAACTGCACCAGAAGGCCGATCTCGGCCCGTGGACCGACATCTACGGGATCGGTGCATCAATCTGCTGCTGCATGCTCGGTGCGCCGCCGCAGCCCGCGCTCGAGCGGCAAAAGGAAGATGTCATGGAAAAGCGCTGGCCAGAACTGGCGTCCTGCTATTCCGCGACGCTGGTCGACCTCGTGCGCCGCAGCCTCGCGCTCGATCCGATGGCGCGTCCGCAAAGCGTGTACGCGCTGCAAAAGCTGATGCGCCCCGCAGCGGGCCGGCCGCAAGATTCCCAGGCCAAAGAAGGTCCGGCCAGCCTGCTGTCACGGCTGCGCCGGGCGCTGCACTGAGCATGCGATTCTCCATCTACCAGGACACGCACGTCGGCGGCCGCGACAGCAATGAAGACCGCATGGGCTACTGCTTCACCCGCGACGCGCTGCTGCTGTTGCTGGCCGACGGCATGGGCGGTCACCAGAACGGCGACATTGCGGCAACCCGCAGCCTGCAGGCGATGGGTGCGCTGTTTCGCGAGCAGGCCAATCCTGCGGTCGCGGACCCGCCGGCGCTGCTGGAGCAGATGGTGTTTGCCGCGCACCATTCGCTGCTGGCGTGGCGCGCGCAGCACCGGCTGGCCGAGGCGCCGCGCACCACCATCGTCGCCTGCCTCGTCCAGCATGGCCATGCGTGGTGGGCGCACTGCGGTGATTCGCGGCTGTACTGGCTGCGCGGCGGCCGCATCCTCGCGCGCACCGTCGACCATTCCCACATCGAGCGGCTGGTGGCGCTCGGCCGCGTGTCTCCGCGGGAACGAGCGACCCATCCGGATCGCAACAAGCTCTACAACTGCGTCGGCGCGCCGACGCTGCCGCAGGTCGATCGCGCCGCACCAGTGACATTGCAAACCGGCGACCAGCTGCTGCTGTGCTCCGACGGCCTGTGGTCCAACCTGCGCGAACACGAGCTGGCTTACCGGCTGTCCGCCGCGCCGCTCGAGCGCGCCATCCCGGGGTTGGTGGGCGACGCCGCGCGGGCCGGCGGAAAAAACGGCGATAATGTCACCGCGCTCGCCGTCACCTGGCTGGATGACCTGCAGGATCCCGGCGAGAGCTCCCTGATGACCGATGGAATGCCGCGCGACCGCGTGATCACCAGCATCCATCCGGATCGTCCCTGAAGCCAACCGATCATTCCGAGGAATCCGTGTCCGACACCGCGATCCAGCGCCCGAGCGGGCGCGCCGCCCATGCATTGCGCGAAGTGCGCCTGACCCGCAACTACACCCGTCATGCCGAGGGCTCTGTGCTCGTCGAATTCGGCGACACCCGTGTGCTGTGCACCGCCAGCATCGACGAGAAAGTGCCGCCTTTCCTGCGCGGGCAGGGCAAGGGCTGGCTGACTGCCGAGTACGGCATGCTGCCGCGCTCGACCCACACCCGCATGGACCGCGAGGCAGCCAAGGGCAAGCAGTCCGGCCGCACGCAGGAAATTCAGCGCCTGATCGGCCGCTCGCTACGCGCCGCCTTCGACCTGACCGCCTTCGGCGAGCGCACGCTGCAGCTCGACTGCGACGTGATCCAGGCGGACGGCGGCACCCGTACCGCGGCCATCACCGGCGCGATGGTCGCCGCCCATGACGCTTTCTCCGGCCTGCAGGCCAAGGGCCTGATCCCCGCGATTCCGCTGCGGCATTTCGTTGCGGCGATTTCGGTCGGCGTCTACCGGGGCCAGCCGGTGCTCGACCTCGACTATCCGGAAGACTCCGACTGCGACACGGACATGAACGTCGTGATGAATGACGCCGGCCACTTCATCGAACTGCAAGGCACCGCCGAAGGCGACGCCTTCGACCGCGCGACGATGAATCGCCTGCTCGATCTGGCCGATGCCGGCATCCGCGAACTGATCGCGAAACAGAAACAGGCGCTGGGCATCGCATGACCACGCCGCTGGTACTCGCTTCCAACAACCGCGGCAAGCTCGCCGAGTTTGCGCAGCTGCTCGCGCCGTTGGGTTTTGCGCTGAAGGCGCAGGGCGAGCTCGGCATCCCCGAGGCCGAGGAGCCGCACGCCACCTTCGTCGAGAATGCGCTGGCCAAGGCGCGCCACGCGGCGCGGCTGTCCGGCCTGCCGGCGCTGGCCGATGATTCCGGCATCTGCGTGCCGGCGCTCGGCGGCGCGCCCGGGGTCTACTCGGCGCGCTTTGCAGGCGAGCCGAAATCCGATGCGTCCAACAACGCCAAACTGGTAAAGGAACTGACCGCACACGCGGACAAGTCCGCGTACTACTACTGCGTGCTGGTCTACCTGCGCCATGCAGACGACCCGCAGCCGGTGATTGCCGAAGGACGGTGGGATGGCGAGATCGTCTCCGAGCCACGCGGCGCAGGCGGCTTCGGCTACGACCCGCACTTCCTCGTGCGCGATCTCGGCAAGACTGCCGCGGAACTGTCGGCAGACGAGAAGAACAGGCTGTCGCATCGCGGCCAGGCAATGCGCGCGCTGATCGGGAAGCTGCAATGATCCCCATTCGGCCCGAGGTGCTGCAGGCGGCGCCGCGTCGCGTCGTTGACAGCTATCTCAAGCCCGGCATCCTGAACCTGCCGGCCTTGCCGCCGCTGTCTCTGTATGTACATTTTCCGTGGTGCGTCCGCAAGTGCCCGTACTGCGACTTCAACTCGCACGAGGCCGGCGACGAGTTGCCGGAGGTCGCTTATCTTGATGCCTTGCGTGCCGACCTCGAGCAATCGCTGCCGCTGGTCTGGGGCCGCAAGATCGTGTCTGTCTTTATCGGTGGCGGCACGCCCAGCCTCATGTCGGCGCAGGGGCTGGATCGGCTGATGTCCGACATCCGCAGCCTGCTGCCGCTCGAGGCCGGTGCAGAGATCACGATGGAAGCCAACCCCGGCACCTTCGAGGCAGAGAAATTCAGGAGCTATGCGGCCAGCGGCATCAACCGCCTGTCCATCGGCATCCAGAGCTTCAACCCTCGTCATCTCAAGGCGCTCGGCCGCATCCATGATGGCGACGAAGCGCGCCGCGCGGTCGAGATCGCGCAGCAGAACTTCGGCAACTTCAATCTCGACCTGATGTTTGCGCTGCCGGGCCAGACGATGGAAGAGGCCGCTGCCGACCTGGAGACCGCGCTCGGTTTTGCGCCGCCCCACCTGTCGCTGTATCACCTGACACTCGAGCCGAATACCGTATTCGCAAAGTACCCGCCCGAGGTGCCCGATGACGACAGCAGCGCCGTGATGCAGCAGATGATTGCCGACCGTATGGCCGGCGCCGGCTACGAGCATTACGAAGTCTCGGCATTTGCGCGACCCGGGCGGCGTGCGCGGCACAACCTGAACTACTGGGAGTTCGGTGACTACCTCGGCATTGGTGCGGGTGCGCATTCGAAGCTGTCGTTCCCGCATCGCGTGGTTCGGCAGGCGCGTTACAAACAGCCGGCCACCTACATGCAGCAGGCCAATGCAGGGAATGCAATTCACGAGGAGCATGAAGTCGGTCGCGACGAGATGGGTTTCGAATTCATGCTGAATGCCTTGCGGCTGACCGAGGGCTTCGAATCGCGGCTGTTCATGGAGCGCACCGGGCTGCCTCAGCAACTGATCGAACCCGCGTTGCAGCAGGCGGAAAAGAAAGGGCTGCTGGAAGTGGATTTCAGGCAGATCCGTCCGACCGAACTCGGGCAGCGCTTCCTGAACGATCTGCAACAGATGTTCCTGCCGGATTGAAAAATCTGGACGGGAAGGGCGGCGAGGGTATAATTTCGCCCTTCATTCAAGGGAAGCGTGGCCGAGCGGTTTAAGGCACCGGTCTTGAAAACCGACGAGGGGGTAACCCCTCCGTGAGTTCGAATCTCACCGCTTCCGCCAATATCATTGAAAACTCTACGTTTTCAAGCGGGTTTAGAATCATTCCCATATTGTTTCCCATAAATTCAAGCTCGGCCTAGGATGGACTTCCCTAGACTTCAATCTAGGATGGTTGCAGCGGGAACTTCTATCGGAATCAAAGAATCCGATCTGCTCAGATCAACTCGACCGCCTTACGTTTCATCTCGTCGTTAACATCGATGTAGCGTTGAGTCGTGGCTATGTTCTTGTGTCCGGCTAACTCCATCAGCACCCGCACACCAACACCTTTTGACGCTAGGTTTGTGATGAACGTGCGTCGAGGGGAGTGGCTGCTAGCACCTTCGATTCCAGCACCCTTGAAAAGGTAGTGGAAGAACTGGCAAAGAGTGTTTGCCGTAAATCCTGTCCCATGCCGCTTCTGGCTGTAGAACAATTTATCCTTGCTGCTTGAAGGCGGGGTTTCCCGAACGTATTGGGCAAGTTCTCGCCTAATCTTTTCGTTCAAGAACACTACTCGACCATGTCTCCCCTTGGTTTGTTCTGGCTCAAGTCGGATCTCGGTTCTGATGGTACCTAATGGATCCAGAACGTCTTCGTACGTCAGGGCGGCTGTTTCTCCAACACGTAGACCTGCGTAGTACATTGTGAACAGCATTGCCCGATTTCGACATGAGTGCTTACGGGTTGCAATGTAATCAAGAGCACGACGTAATTCTTGTTGCGTAAGTGTCTTAGCTTGCTTTGCCATGCCAGCCTCCAAACCAAAGAAAAAGGGGGCCCGGAGTGTACAGTATTTGGTTTATTTTTCCAGTCAGCTTTTATAAAAAATGCCAACCGTTGAAAAGCCAGTAGATATGCGGGTTTTCAAGGGGAGGGGGCGAAAATCAAAGGATTTAGGTATTACCTTTGATTTACGAAAATTGAGATAGTGTTGTTGATAAAAGAGATTGCAAGTCACTTTTGCGACTTACCTGACTTCTTCCTCATCCGTGACCGATATGCTGCATAGTACTTATCTGATAATTTTTGTACTTCAAGAAATTTTTCGATCCCCTTTCGAATATCGACCGGTGTAGGATTGTCTAGATTTTGTAAGACTATCTCTGCTATTTTCGCAGCCACACTATTCAATATT
>JACCDR010808147.1_pt1 | contig 14762 bp, 14 predicted proteins | sample 7446431 | NCBI WGS metagenome assembly JACCDR01 (sample SAMN15323443, study PRJNA562643) | freshwater metagenome | isolation source: river surface water | place: USA:Blue River Watershed | collected 2017-08-17 | reverse complement strand
TATGGAAAATTATGATAATGCACAATCAGATGAAATAAGTATATCATTAAATGATATGCCAAATCTCGATGAATTTATCTTAGAGGAATTGGTCGTTGATTATCAATTCAATCCAAATAATAGATTGTTAGATATTGAAACATCATTGGTAAAGCCCTTATATTTGCTTGAATTTATTGGATGCATGTGTGCTTTTATGTTATTATACAGCAATATGTTTATGTTTTCTATTATTTCATTTAGATACAATGAAATATCACATGATGGAGTTTTTCAATACGTGTGTATTAAATTAATTAATTTTTCTTCTATGACAATGGTTCTATATATATTTACAACAGTTGATACATTTAAATCTGTGAATATTGTAACAAAATTTTTATTAATAAATACAGTCATTTATGGATTTAAGCTTCATGTTATATTTAGATTTATATTAATACATTTTGTTTCTATGATATTTTCAGCAGTTCTAATAATATCATTGTTTTATTCTATAACGAAAAAAATATCAGTTGAATGTGTACTAGATAGCATATTTCATCCAATGAACCTATATGAATTTAATATTGGGTATATATTTATTTCTATTATTGTAAATATTGCGATAATTATTGGAATAACATCATTAACTCAATCAACAACATCATGCAATGCAAAAATAAGAGGAATGCACAAATTGATGGTTGTGCTAATGTTTAGCATTTCATTTGAAGTAGTAATAGGCCCAATCGAATATGTTTTACCAAGTATTATATTGTATGTTGGGATTATTATTTCAAGAGGAGCATATGACCATTTTAATTATAATTTAATGGTATCGTATGGTTGTTCGATAGTTATTATTTTCATATTATATCCATTGATTGCATTTTATGTTAAAACGGTTTGGAGAAAAAAAATTATCAAATATATTGAATATGGTAAATGGTGATTAATCAATCAATACCTTAAGGTATTGGATATTTTTTTTGCTATATAAACAATCTTTAATAATACCAATTGTAATATCAGTAATATCTTTAAATTGTGATACCAAATCATCAATAATTTGATTATTTGATTTATATTTTTTAATATTAATATTATGAAGAACAATAGTTGCCAATGCTTCCGTATTTTTTTCTAAAATATCAAATTTTGTATTGAATTGATCAAATACAATTTTATATTGATGTAAGTGATTATGATCTACCATCATTTGAATTGCCAATTCATTATGATTAATATTTCTCAATGCATAATTATTTTTATACAATCCTCCCTTGATTACTTTAAATAATGAACTTTCGATAAAGATAGTTGAATATTCATCTGGAATATTACGATTTCTAGAACGAAGAATATATCCATACAATGGTTTATATTTAAATGATTGTAAATTATGCGCCTTTGCATACTTTTCATATGCGGATCGTGCATAATTTACAAGTGTTGGAACATTAACATCTCTAATATTAAGAGGATTTTGCAATGGCAATCCAGAAACATGTTTAGTATTAAATGACATTGTACTGGGATCAGCAATTGCCATTAACATAATATACGAATTCATATCAACGCCCTGTTTGGGAACATTTTTTGTGCGACTTGCTAAATATTTAGTTTCATTGAAAATATGATATTTAGAATGACGTAATGCAATAGTGTAAGAATATTCTTTTTGTAAATTATCAAAACTAAATGATTTATATTTAGTATTCATTAGATCGTTAATAGCATCCATAAAAGTCATGCCCTTAATCATTTCCATTGACCCAATATCATATCCTTTAGTCGATGATACACGCCAAGAACCATTGTAGAAATATAATGTTAAGATCGTTGCATCAAGAACTTCATACACGTCATAATATCCAGCTGAATATAAATCATTTAATTTATGCATAGAAATTTTATTTGTACAAAATGCAAATTGTGGCATTGCTAAAAGTGTCCAACCATTGTTATACTCAAATACTAAACCATTACATTCTTTAACTAATGGATTTTTAAAATCAACATTATCTTTTCTAGTATGCAAAACAACACGAAATGATTCACCATATAAGAAATTTCCTTTAACACTGTCCGTCCAACAAACTCCCATCGAGAATAATTTGTTGCGAATATTGGACATGTCATTGGCAAATGACTCTTCATTAAGTTGGAAATTATTCAAGAACTTAAAAGTGTTCATTGTTTAATTTTCTTGTGATCGACTATGGTTGATATACTTATATTATATAAGTATCAATTTTGAATAATTTTACATGCTTAGATTTGTGAGATTTTTAGTAACATATTCTGATATGAAATGTGTCTTTAATTTATCCGCATAACGACGTTTTGATGATACAAATTCCGGTGTATCATCACTAACAAATGATTTTGTATCAATAAATCTAACTATAGTATCAATAGAACTCTTTGATTTATTTATTTTTATATATTCCTTAAATATATTTTCAATCAACCATAGCACGCTGGAATGTGGTTCTGTGACATTAAATGGCAATTTTGCATCGGATTCATAAATTTTTGACAATATACCAGTGGACATTTTAATTAAATTATCAATGAATACCTCGTGTTTAGTTATATCCGTATTTGAACTAATATTTTCATGCATATCAATCAATAATTTTCTAAGTATCAATGCAAATCTAATGATATCATACATCGCATAACAATTGAATATTTGGTCATAATTATCAACAATCGTCAGCTTTACTGAATCAAATACAATTGCCAATTCTTCATTCATTTTATTTGCAATTACATCAAAGAAATTATGATGATGATGAGATAAAACAGCCTTATCAAAATCTATTAATGTAATACTAATATTGGATGTACCCAATGATATAATTTTTCCATTTGGCAATCCATGTTCTAATTTAGATGGTTTATGTATAGAAATTAATATATTGTTCATATGTGGATCATTGTGTATTATTCCTTGGCGCGCAAGCAATAATACAGAAAACATATATTGAAATACAATCTGTTTCATCACTTCTACATCCAATAAAATATTTTTTATTGGATTATTTATCTTCGTAATATCCGTTTCTTTTGATGCATCGACAATGTTATTAATAGCGGAATATAAAGATTGCTGTTTATTAGAAAAGAACATAACCATTGATATATCATCAAGTGCGTAATCTATATCCTTTGTTGATTCCACCAATTTATCGGTAAGTTCTTTTATTTCATTAAGTTCATATTGCTTCATTGCACCAATTATCAAATCATGCGATAATTTATTTTGCTGTTTAGCTGTAGATCTGATATAATTAATATTGGTTCCAAAATTTAATTTTGTTATAAGAGTTTCATTTGTAAATATTTGCTTTGATGGATATTTAATAATTGCCCAATCAAGCATCGGACAAAGATAATCATTTCTTGTACTAATGGGAATACTTCTAATTAATTTATAAATGTATATCTCTTTCCAAATAGAATATGACAAATTGTTTGTATTTTCTAATTCATATCTATTAATTAATAATAATTTGCTTCCGATATTATCGGCATGTTCATTAAAGAACATTATATAATTAATAAAATCGGATAATTGGTCTGCATGAATAGATCCTATAATTTTATCTAATATTTTAAACAATGGTATGATTAATGAAAATCTATTTAAATTAATTAATTCAGCTTCCTTATATTTAAAATGTTTGCACATTAAATAATAAATAATTACTAAGTCTATCCCATGTGTTGTTACTCGTTTTAATTCTTTTTTTTCAAACAGGATAGAATTATTTTTGATGTTAGTATCTATTTTTTTCTGAATATCATAAAATAATTTTCCTTTGCTGTCTTGTAATTTATTAAACAAACTTTTTAATGTTTTCGTATTTACATTGAACATTCTATACTCAGAGTTAACGCTCTGTAGTGATGAACCAATCAATGTAATATTTTGTAATTCATATGCAATATTTAAAGTTGTTCCATCTATCGATATTATATGCATCACTGGTTCTTCGGCCCCAACTGTACTTAAAAGAATATCGGTCGTCTCCATCGTTGTTTTTGATGATATTATAAGAGTATATATAATCTGATATAACATGTCAAAGAAAGCTGATATCATTGGAACTTTATTCTCCGATAGCTCATCGGAAAGTTCATCTAGTACATTGCGTAATAGAAAATATTATACTTCCGCATCAGATAATAATAATAAAAAAAATATCCATAGATCTGCCATAACCAGCGCGGATGAAAAGAAATATACAAAACCACCAGCTAGAGCACCATTGTTAATAGATTCGGACGATGATATAATAGTTCCAGATGGATTTGTTAATTATAATAAAAACAATATACAATCATTAAAACATAATACACTTATCCAATATCTTAAAAAAGATGATAAGTATATTAAAAATAAATACTTTAAACGATTTGACCACATAGCAAATTCCATTGTCGTTGGATTCTTTAAGCATGATAAAAGAAACTACACTGAAAAATTAAACAATATTAAAAATATTTTTGTTAAAAGTATATCTGGAGGAGCAGATCCATTGCATGGGACTATATTAATTGCCAAGGATCAATGGAAATTTATTAAAAGAGATTCCATTATTTCATACAAGAAAAAGGATAATGATGAATGGATATATAAATCTAAGTTCAATACATTCTTTACAGCCCCAGATGGAACTACAAGAATGAGCATGACCAATGAAAGAGGATTTGCATATGTATGCAATCCACAAAAAATATCCGAAATGTATAGACATGTATCAGATACAGATTTTAAATTGGCAACAATTCTTAAATCTATACAATTAATAGAAACAAGATTAGCTAAATTGGAGAAAAAAATACATCGCTAATCATTCATTTATGTAGAACCAAATCCTCCAGTTCCACGCTGCGTAATAAGCTTAGTTTTTTTATCCGCAATGTAAGACGTGCTAAATATGTATGGTTTAAGAATAATTTGAGCAACTCTGGCGGGTAAAACTAAATCCTCCTTATCATCATCTACTTTTGTTAAGGCAACTTTTAGTGTTCCAGTGTAACTTGGATCAATTACACCAATACTATTAGAAAATACATATCCACTCTTTGATAAACTACTTCTTGGAATCATTTCAACATAATATCCTAATGGAATATTCAATGAAATACCAGTTTCGTACATAACAGTCAATGGAGTCAATTGTTTAGCAATGGTGATAGCTGTAATATCATAACCAACATCTATCGCTCGTTTACTTGGTATAACAGCACGATCGTCTTCTAAATAAAAGCCTAACTTTGGAATAGATTGATTATGATGCATATTAACAACATTTTTAAGAAAATCTTGTGCAACTACATCATGTTTACTTAATTCATATAATTTTTCTACAATGTTAATACCTAAATATTCTTTATCCCCAATGATAAGTTTGGGAATGGGTTCAAATAATAATTGCATGATTGTATATTTATATATAGTATCTATCAATTTAAACCAATTTATTCAGATTTATAGTAATTATCTAGATTATAATCAAATAATGGAGAGTAGGAAATCACAATTCCACAATATGGAGAACCTGTAGCTTTATAATTAACTGGTTGATAAATACCCATATCAGACGCTTCTTGTAGAATAAATTTAAAATTATTCCAGAAGTATGTGTCATGTCCATATGTTTTTGTAAATAAATGAGTCATTTCATGCAATAATACAAATACTAGACTATTTAATTTACTTTCTAGTCTGTTGTTATTTTTTGGATCGCGAAGACACATTGCAAATACAGATCCTTTATCAATAACATATGATGTATCTCCACCAGAGCGTTCTGGTATATTTTCCTCAAGACTAGATGGTTTATAATTTTGTTTCATAGCAATTAAACCAGATTTTACAGTTTCTACATATTCTGGTTTAATATAATACATGATATTATCAATTGATTTATATTTGCGATTTAAATGATCTAAAAATGCAAGAGCTGTAGTGTTTAATCTATCCATTGACTCAGCCGCACCTTCTGGGTTATCTAAATCTTCATGAACTTTATAATATTCAGTCCCTCCCTTCACTTGTGCAAAATCTTCCTTTGTGGTATCGTATTCTACTACTGTAAATTGTTTATTCCATAAATTATTACGTTTAATTATTCTTATTTGATATATGCATACTGCAAATATTACAATTATAATGCATATTAATAATAATGCATAAATATTATTAGTAAATAATTTTATTATATTAGTCATTGTGTATAGTGTGATTCAAGTGACTTATTGGTTTATATAAAATTAAATATAGTTTAATCAATGACACATATAGATCCAATTTTAAAAAATACATATTCTCGTGTGGATATTATTGATTATGAAAATTCTTCATTTGCTAAAGTAGCATCCGTTTATTTATTAGGAGAGCATAGCAAATTAGTAAAAAATGCAAAAGATATTAGTATAAAGAATAAACCATTGGTGGATGCGATAGGCGTAAAAATTATAAAAGAATTAACTAAACAGACTATAATTGATGGAGGAGATGATTGGGAAGAGCTAGATGATTTAGATGTAGAAGATTTACTTAATACTGAAACTTTAAGTATTCCAATAGCAACATCCACAAAAGATATAGCATATACCACAATACGTGGTGATATTATCAGCGATTTAATATTCTATGCAAATGATAAGTCTGATGATGTTAAAGAAAAAATTGCCATTGCAACAAATATAAAACCATATAAACAATATATATGGATACCCACATGTAATAAATCAATAGATGGTAGTGATATAAATTTATTTAAACATTATGAAAATTCTAAAAGAATAATGGAGGGATTCCCAGTAGATAATTATCTTAAATCGGATGATAATGTTTTTAATACTTCTATAAATGCATATTCAACAAATGATGTAGTGATCATGACATGTATTAGTTTGGATGCAATTATTAAAAATAAATCAAAATTATTAATGCTAGCAAAAAGTGATTCAGAAACATTTGAAATTATATTTAACAATGCAATCAATGTATTCTTTCCATTGTTTGATATTATTTCATTTGGACAATATCTAGCCAATGAATCTGAACTTGAAGATAAATTTAATAAATTTATCTTTGATAAGAATGTAATTCAAAATAAATTATTAATTCAAAATAAATTGTTGGGAAAACTTAATAAAATACAAAAAGTTTCTATAGAAGCAAGTGATTTTATTATAACGTCAACAATTAATATTGTTTTATATTTTCCAAGCAATACAAAACAAATACTGATAGACACAATGACATTATTTAAAACAATAAATGTTGCATCGATACAAGAGATTATTGCAATTGATTTATATGGTGTAGACAACGAGCGTAGAAATATAAGATTAAGAAAGATACAACAATATGATCAATATAGAGAAAATTTAACATTATCATCAGTGACATTCCCATTTAATAAAAATGAATTACTATATAGAAAATGTATAGTAATTTTCTATATGCCCAATGATTACTTTTCAGAGCTGATATTAATTATAGACCAAAATTCTTCTGTATGGATAAAGTCAGTGCCAAATAAGTCTTCTATGTACACAAAAAAAGATTTCATCGATATTATTACTCCAACCATAAACAAAACAATATCAATACTTAACAATCAAGAATCCGCATTTATGACATTGGCAAAGATACCTATATTAACATTAGATGTATACCAAATTATGAGTTCATCGTCAAGACTTACATTTAAATTTTCATTAAGTTATACAAAATTACTTAATGTCATAATTGATACATTGCTTGATGCTGGATTCTTAGAGCAAATGAATATAGATAAACAAATTAGTAGTAGATCATCGACTACATTTATATTGAGATATGGCGTATCTAGAAATACTCAAACAAAAATATCCGAAATAGAAATAAAAAATATAAATGGCATCGCATTAATAGAATTATCAAACTTAGATGTATTTGAAACAGAACTATATGTAGATATTATCGGGCGATTAATAATAGACTCTGGAAATACTATTAAATTAGATTCAACAAATACAAATGAATTAGCATTAATAGACCCACTTCTTTATAATATGAAATCATTGAATAATTACAGTAGAATATGTCAGAAAAAATTCCAACCAATTATTGTACCAAAAAATACAAAGAAATCAGTTGAATATTATAATTTTACATTTAATAGACCTGAATATTATTCTTGCCCCAATAAAGATTCCCCTGAGTTAGGATTTATTTATGGTAAACATGATAAAGGATATTGTTTACCATGTTGCAGAAAATTAAAGCAACCAGACATTGATAATATTAGATCTAAATGTATTAAAAATGAACAAATAGAAGAGTCAAAGCAAAGTTCGTATAAAATAGATTATCCTATTAAAAGTATTCAAAATAATAAAATTATGAATCGTAGAATACAATTGCCAAAACATATTATACAATTATTTGGAGGTATGCAATTGGTTGCAAATGGAACAATTATGTTGACGCATGAAGATATTACAAACGGAATCAATAGTGATACAAAATCATTTTTACAAACAATTACAATGATTGCATCAATTGATAAGGGTGATGGTTATACATTATATAAATCTACAAGAGATTTCGTATTAAGTATCATAGAATTTATGAAACATCCAGACTCGCAAATAAATATAATGAAACATCCAGTTATACTACGAGAATTTACAACTCCACATGATATTATTCAATCTATTGAGGATAAATTTCTTAAACAAACATTAATATCGTCAAACATGAGTCGGATCAGTGATATGGAATGGAATGATATTATTATCTATATTGCAAATTGTATGAAGATAAATGTTTTATTATTATCAGATGATAGAATCTCAGATATAAAAATAGTAAACTTTCAAGATATAGACGTTGATAAGCCAATTGTAGTTTTTATTAAACGACTCAATATTGAATGGTCCATTCTAAATCAAAATACACGGGCATTATATTTACCAATCACAACGACTGCATTTAAAGTATCATATCGTTCTCCATTACTTATAGAACGAATAAATATATCAAAGGCATTGAATAAAATAAAGAAAATATATTTTGGTAAAAAAGAAAGGGTTCTTACAAAACAATTCACATTGCGAAATATAGAATTGTTTATTGAATCCAAACGCCAATATAAAATATTGGATATATTTAAAGAACAAAAAATAGTCATTATCGGCATCGGTTCTAAAAAATTAATTACAACAATATCTACATCTATCCCAGCAATTGAACAAAAAACAATAAATATTGAACCCACCGTTGGATTAAAGGATATTTTATCATTTATTAAAGAATATAATTCATCATTAGTAGATGAATTAAGTAATGCCGATATAAACAAATATTCGGATTATATTAAACATACGATGAAAATATCGGATAAATATGAATTGATAAGTATGAATAAATTTCCACTTAAACTTAATAAATTGATACAAATAGATAACGATATTATCGGAGCAATTGTTAATGTAATTGATATAAAAACTATCATAGCAACGGAAATAATGTTCATAAAACCCACGCCTGTCAAAGTATTAATGAAAGAAATTTTGAATGTATGCAATGAATATGATAAAATAAAATCATCGAATAATACAAAATTATTATTGGCATTTCCATTGGATCAATGCATCAACGAAACAAATGTAATAACAAAATGGCTACTTAATCCGTTAAAGATATCTATGAAACAAAAATGTAAAACAAATTTAGTACAATCATTTAATATGGGATCATATTTAAATAATATTTATAATATGGCAATTATTGATATAATAGAATATTGGAAGCAATCAAGTCCAGAAGATTTGATTGCATATATTATTAAATTTATTGAATCAGTTAATGTGTTACCAATCGCACAATCTCGCATCGATGTTATGATTAATGATATCAATAAAGATCTACCTCATTACGATTCTAATATTTTAAGACATTTTATTATTGAATTATTCAATAAAATAAATAGTTTAGATAATTCAATTAAAGATGCAATTAATACAGTAAAAACTACGCAAGAGTTAAATGGAATTGAATTATTCAATCTTCATAAATGGAATAAAAATAAGATCATGGATAAAATAAAAAATATTCTTAAACACATTGCAATAGAAGTAGATATATATCCAAAGTTTGATATAAATGCATCTGCATTGGACCAGAGAGATCTTTTATATAAATCAAATAAATTATGTATTCATAAATCTATATACAATGATATGTTAGAATTTATTACATCGGATCTAAGTAATCCATATAGAAGAGATTATTTAATAAATATGCAACAAACATTATCTGTGATGGAAGATATTCGCCCACATATAGGTGAAGTAATTTACATTAGACAACTCAATAAATTATGAGTGACTGCGAAGAAATTACAATAAAGACGCAAAAAAAGCAATCAAAGCATAAAAAAATATTAAATTCAGATCGCGATGATCTTGGAGGAATGTTCATTAATATGGGAAGACATGTTGACGTAAGAGAGATATTTATTTTATGGATAGTATTTATATTTATCCATACTGAAATGTTTGCTGAATATATCCTGAAGAGAGTAAATAATGCAACAAATGAAGATTGTACTCTTACAATGAAAGGAACATTCATTGCATCTTTGGTGATGGTTGTAGCAATAATTATATGTTCAATGGTATTTTAAATTATTCTTCTTCTGAATCTTCCCAGATCCAATTGTATGCCTTTTTATTTTTCATATCATTGACCCAAAACCAAACGGATTTTTCCTTATTAACCTTAAGATCATATAAAATATCACTCGCGGCAATTAACATTGACGTAACACCTTTTCCCTTGGCTTGAGCGCGTTTAATCATTTTAGCGCACATTGGATGAACAACAAATTGTTTAGTTCCTTTTAATTCATCCGCACTTAGTGTTATTTTTCCAGAACGCACAGCCTTTTTAAATTTATCTTCTTTGATATCCTTAGATATTTTCACAATCTCATATCCTAAATAATCGCGCATTGTAATATATATAATGTAGCAAATTATCAAATCAAGAAAAAAACAAATTAAGAATTACTACAAGATATCTTGCGCGTTACTTGTTAATTTGTTCAAGTCATTATTCTTTTTTATCTCAAATATTAATCGTCTTTTTAATTCTCTGTTTGTAATAATTAATATTTTATTTGCATTGGCAACATCTTGATAAAGCCAGTATAATTGTAAATATTCTTCGGATGCAATGATATTTTCTTTATCTTGCTCAAATAATCCACATAACAAATTACCCATTTCTATATTACTTCTATTTTTTTGTATCAACTATAAAAAAATATTACGAAGAACATTTACTCCTCATAATACACAACATCGGACCAATTATCCATAATCATCTTTACAATAAATTTTCTAATATTTTTTGCTTGTTCATGATTATTTACATGATCTAAATTAATTCTACCACTTCTAAATAATTTTGCGGTAGTAAGCTTTGTATGAAATCTTTTAGATGATTTACTATTGATATACCAATATGTCTGCATTTGTTTAACAATACGCATCATTTTACGATTACTTAAACAATCATCAGCGCAACCATTTGTACATGAACATCTATCTGGAGAATATTCCGTATAATACGAAGTTGGTTTCGCCGGGCGAGATTTTACAGCTCGTTTATGATAAACTAATTTAATCAATTCAATAAATTTATCTAATTTAAAATTATTTGTAATACATTGCGGTGTACTAAATTTAACCAACATACCAGAATATCTCTCTGGGTTAAATGAAATACTATCAATTGGATATGGAGTTCTATTATTTGATTTAAATAATAGAATTGCCGATTCTAACGCAGCGAGATCAATATTAGGAATTAGTTGAAAACGTTTTTCATTTTCAATGATAATTCGCGTCTCTTGCATACAGTCATTAGTCATTAATGTTCTGGATTTATAATTTTGTAAAATTGGTGTTAAATAATTTACATCAACTGTATTATTTTTATTTAATAACAATACATCTGGGTAGTTCATAATATAAGAACACATCATACTCAAAATATCTTCTAACAATTCATCGTTATTTTTTGATAATTTACCAATGCCAGGAATCTGGACACGACCATTTGTAAATAATTTTACTTGATATGAATTAACAGTATCTTTTTCTGAAACAATAGTAAATGTAATCTGAGAATTAAAATGCGTTCCAAGGCCTTGCTTACGACCAGAACGTTGTTCAATACGTCTATTTTTCTTAGCCATTCTATCTTTATAACAAGACCATGTTTTATAATCATCCAATATTTTATATCCATAATTACAACCAATCTCAACGATATTATTTGTTAGTTCCAATGATTCTATTGCAGTTACCTTATTAAATTTAACATTAGTGATAAGACCATCCAATGTCATTGTTGATAATACAATATCGCTACTTGCAACTATTTCATTTTTGTCACCAGGAAGAATCAAATCTTTGATATTTTTAACACGATCGTTGATTGACGTCATTGTAAGTGTGATATTATATTAATTAATATAACTATTCAATTTTATGACATTAAGAATCTGATAATAAATAGAATTGTAATTCTAATATATTAAAGTATAAATCATGGAAAATAATGAATTACTTATGGTTGGAGATCAATTGATAGATATAAATATTGTTAAGGAAAGAAGGGTTGTGCAAATGAACAAAACAATATTCATATATAAAAATGCAAATACATTTCTTGGTTATTGTTCTCAACTTAGGGAATATTCAATTGTTTTCGAAACTTTAACAACAAAATTAATGCTATATAGAAGAGAAATTCTTAAAAGATATAAAGATTTATTATTAGAAAAAAATGTAAAACTATTTAAGGCAATGCTTATACCACCAACAAAAACATATTGGTATATTAGAGGAATAAATCAACATAAACAAATGAGAAAATATTGTATATGGTTCTATAAACAGAAAATACAATTTGCCATAGATGCCAATGACAAAAAAAGCATATGTAACTATATAGATACAATTATTAAAATAGATAAGCACTATGATATATACGTAGAACTTATAGAATATTTTATTAATAATAATGAAACATTTGCAGAAATTATGAATGACAAATATATGTCATATATACAATTATGAACTTTCGTAATTGTTTGTTTTATTAGATGCACCATTTTTTGCTAGAATATCAACTTCATCATTACTATCAGCGTGTTCAGTTCTCTTACCTTTTTGATGCGATCTAACAAATATAAATTTAATCTCAACATTGTTATTGGCGTACCATTCTAAATAATGTCGTAGCATCATTAAAATATCAGGATTTTTTTTAGTATGAACAATACCCTTGCGAATCCACGATGGCATCCACGAATTAATAACATTAATCCAAAATTGTGAATCTGTCACAATGCTGATAGAATCGCAATTAACTTTTTTTGTATTTTCTAAAACATCGGTACAATCGTACGGATCAAAACTATTTAATAATTCAACAGGGTCATTTGTACTTTTTGTAGATATATATTTAGCATAAAGTGCCATTGTAGATACAATTGCCAATCCTTCCATACGAATATTAGTAACAAATAGTGGAACGCTTTTATATATAATACTAACACCCTTTCTATTTATACGAATTGGTGCAGCAAATAATTTAGACTGTTTAATTAAAACACCAAACCCGCCAGTAGATGATGGTAACCCATTCTTAACGCATGAACCATCGGTATATATTAGCTCAGAGTTCATTGTATTTATATTATATATATTCACCAATCAATTTTAATCCTTGGAAGATAGGTATTTTTTCTGTTGTTCCATAAACATATCCACTTCACGGTGAACATCAAATACATTAGTATCTTGTGGATCATCCATATCATCATAATCAGATTCGTCATCCGATGAATCATCGACAACAATCTTCTTTTTAGATGATCGCATATTTACCACCAGAAACAAAAGAACAACAACAACAACAAATATTATTAACCCAGTCTTTAAAGATAATCCAGTCATTGTATATATTTAAGAACAACACATTAAATCTATACACTTAAACAAAAAAAATAAACTGTTTATATTATTTTTTAATTAATTTACTTAAGCGATTTCTTGATGTTGGCAAGTTCTTTCTCCTCAGGAGTCATCATATGCTCGGTGAAACTTTCAGGCTTAACGACAGGCTTTCCTTGCGCATCCTTAGTGGGCTCATTAACAGTGCCAGTAACGGCAGCGGTTTCATATAGAGTCGGTTTATATAATTCACGATCTTCTCGAGCAACATCAGTGCTAGCTCCTAGATATTGAAGATTCTCTTTCTTAAAACTAATTTTAACGCCAAACACTTTATCGGCAACATATGTGGCAAGGGCCCAAAGCATGTAAATAACAAGAAGGACGAGCACGACACGAAGGAAAAGTTTCACAGTGTGTGCGCATTTGTAAACTGCATATTGCATGTGCTTCTCGGTGAAACCAGCTAGTTCACCATGCGTAAAATCTTCGCTAACGGTTTTGTGAAGCCACGAAACGCCACCAGTCGCATCTCCAAATGGTTCGTAACTCATAGTTATGTATGAAATCTAAGATATCCTATATATTTGGTTAAACATAGTTCATTCATTAATTTAAAATTATTTATTTCAATTGATATGTTTGCCATATATTTCAAGCTTCGCATCTCTTTTCATATTCATATACCGCACTTGTTCTTCTGGCGGCATCTTTTTATATAATTCTAATTCAGT
>JACCDR010916542.1_pt1 | contig 14763 bp, 29 predicted proteins | sample 7446431 | NCBI WGS metagenome assembly JACCDR01 (sample SAMN15323443, study PRJNA562643) | freshwater metagenome | isolation source: river surface water | place: USA:Blue River Watershed | collected 2017-08-17 | reverse complement strand
CCATAAGGCGAGAAACGAGGAAAGCTCGGAGAAGATGCTCCTGCGGAAGATCGCAAAAAAATACCGCCCCACTCCAGATATAGGAGAGGGACGGTGTGGTGGCGAGGGGAGAGGGACGGCTAACGGGCTGGAGAATCCGGGGGTTCCGGTTCTGGCTGTATTGATATTCCCGTCATGTCAATGTAAACCACCCCGTCTTTGTCTTTATTGAAAACGTGATTGTACCCGGCCTTTATCAATATATCTGATATTTCATAGTACGATTTTCTAGTTAGGAGCATTAACACTGTTGTGTGTGTGGTTGTTAATCTTCGCACTTTTCTTTTCCTTATATTTCCGGTAGCCGTAAAACGTAAACGGAGCAAGCCCCTTGCCAACCTTCACCAGTCCACTCCCTAGAGTTCGGCCCGGTTCCGCCGTGGCTTTCTATCGTCCTGCCGTTTAGCACTAACGCAACGTGCCCTACTCTCCCCTTTCCGGGTTTGAAAAACGCGATTCTGAGCACCCCGTCTTTTGCCATTGCCGAAGCCACCGAGGAAATCTTAAAACCTTTGGCCCGTACTGCGTCCTGTTGCACTACCGAACCATCTGGGAACGTGAAACCGCCAACTGTAGCGGAGCGGATTAGTAAATACCGAACGTATCCCGAACAATCAACCGGCATAGTATCAGCTTCTTCGGGGTCTACGTCCGGGCTGATCTTGCTACCTAGACCGTACTGGTTGCCTGGGTTCACCATTTCCTTATGGTTGTCTAGGATTTTTTGGATGCTTACCTCTAGCTGAGGCCAAACAAAACTATTGTCCTTAAATGTTTTCATTGGTTTTATCCTCCGTGGGAAAAGGCCACGGTTTTACCCGTGGCCTTGCCCGATCTATTCCTCTCCGGGTTCCTTGGTTTCCGGTTCGTTATTGTTTGATTCAGGTTCACTAAAAAGGTCTCCCTGACCGAGTTCTTTTTCTAGTATCTCCCGTGCCGCTGGTGAAAGGTCTTTACTCTCGCGCATCAGATTAAGCAGGGCTTGACGATTCCGTGCTCGCTCTAGTTCCCGCGTCTCGTAAAAATTGACGGTAGCCTCGGCTAGTGATTCGGAAATGTCGCCAACGGGAATATTTGTCACGTGGTCAGGAGTGTACTCCTCTCCTTTTACGCAAACTGGCAAGTAAACAAAGGTTTTAGTTCCGTCTTTTACGAAAAGGCAAAGATCGGCCAAAACCTGAGCCATTCTCAGAGTTTTTTTAATCTGCGCGTCCTCAAGCGCCTTTTTTTCGCGGTTTCGCTTCTGGCGCTCGGTGAGAACTTCCTCAACTTGCTCTACTCCATCGGCAAGCGGTGTAACTGTTTGGGGTTTTCGTCCCATGATATTCTAACTCCTGTATTTCTCCCTCCGCTTTTTTCCTCCGTGACTTGGGACACGGCAAAGGCGCGTTAAGAATGGGAGGGGCTTCCCCTCCCGTCTGACTTATGCTGAGTGAATCCTTAAATACTCCTGGCCTTTCGGGGTCAATCCGAAATTGTTATACCCATCAACTTCTATCATTCCGTGCATTTTAAGCAGGGTTGAAGCGTCCATGATCTCTTTTTTTGTAACCTTGCGACCTATTTGCTGGGTCATGTATCCGGGTCTTGCAAGTTCGTCTGTTGCGGATATATGAAGCATCAGCACAATTAAAAACCAGTCTTTACGCATTTCTTTTTTCTCCTGTAACCAAGAAGGCTAAAGCCTTCGGCATGGATTCATTATACCACGCCGAAGGCTTTACTCTGGCTATTTTTTCGCCATTCTGAAAAAAAGTTCTCTTTCCTCTTCGGCTTTTTTTCTCCTAAGTTCCTCCCTGACTCGATCTGACTCCCTAGAAAAGTCCCGTATGGAAACAAAGGCGATTTTAAGAACGGGTATACCGAATATGATGAGCATGATGATATTTTCCATTGCCTTGCTAGTCCTTCCTCAGTCTGTCGTATCTCTGGTTTTTCCATCCCGTCTTGGCCCGAACCACCTTGGAGTGTTCTACCGCCTTGACAGCCTCTAGGTGATTCGGGTTCACACAGGATTTATTGCCGCACTTGTGGTGTATATCCTGAAACCTGGTAGGCCATTTGCCGTTATGAGCTGCCCAAATAGCGCGGTGAGCCTGAAGCGTGAACCGTTTCCCCTTGTGGGATACGGTTATCCTGCCGTATCCCTGCGCGTTTTTGTGTGCAGTCCATATATCGTGGCCGTCTTTTCGGATTGTGTTGAGTAGTTCCGAGGTCAGGATTGCCTCTCTTACCTCGGAAAGAGGGGGGAGGGTTTGCCCTCCTGCGGTTGTTGCCATTTTTACAGTTCCTCTCGGTTCATTACGAGGTCTTTTATGACTCCACGGCTCACAATTTCCTCTATTGCCAGCGCTTGTATCATCTTGTTTTTTACGGTTCCTCCGTCTCGGAGTGAATCAAGGATTCGGTGACGTTTTTTAAGGGACTCTACCAGCGCCCTGTACCCTGGCGTGTCTGCGTCTCTGGCTTTTATGAAGGCTTCAAGCGCTATGCCTCGGCGTTCGTCGTGCTCTTTTTTGCAGATTGCCTTGAGGTAAGCATCGCTGACGGGTATTTCGTTTTCTACGTTATGCCTGTACAATCCTGCGTTTTTCTCTCCTGGTCTGTACCCGTCGCTATACTCCAGGTTTGCCGCGTGTTTCTGGAGTATGCACAGGGGATACCTCTGCACTAATAGATTAAATACGCTTGGAGTCATTCCCTGATTTTGCAAAAATTCCCACAGATCATGCACCTGCGCGTCGTATCCTGGTTTATACACGATATTACTCCTTGTTTACGAGTCCCGAGAATCCTGGGATGCGCTTGAGTAGTAGGGCATCTGCCGCTTTTTTCGCTTCGTCCTCGGCTTCTTCCTCCCTGATCGCTTCTTCGGCGTGGTATTTAAGCTCTTTTATACAACGTTGCGTTATCCCTATCAGTTCCTCGCATGGCACAATATCAATTATCCATTTGCTTCTGTCTGTTTCTGACGGATTCGCAAGGACAAAGAGGAACGGTCTTGTGTCTCCCTTGATCGCTGTCACGGTTTCCACTACTGCGTAGTTTTTAAGCAGGGTATTTCCTGGTGTCTGGGCAGACTCCCTGCCCTTTAGCGCGGTTTTGCGTCGGGCTTTATTCCAATTGTCACGTTTTTTCTGTATCGCTTGCGGCGTTACTGCTGGCATGGTTTTTTTTCTCCTGTACTGATTGGTTTTCAGACGCGGATATTTTATCCTAACTGCGGGGGCGCGTCAAGCTCTTTATTTGTCGCGTTTTTTTTTGCCTTCTTCTTGACAGCCTCTAGGAGCATAGGGTAAACTCTCGGTGTTATATTGTGCAACTCGCTTGAGGAATCAAGAGGTGAACTCGCAAGAGAACCATAAAGAGCCTGTACAATATAGCTGCCGGGGACAATAGACCATGACGATTGAAAATGCCTTAAAGCTCGCCGGGGAGCGTGGTCTATTGTCCCTCTCCTCTGACCCGTCCCATAGGCGAGAGTATGACAACTGTCTGGAGCTCGCGGCCACTCCTGGGTACGGTTGGGACATACTAGCGGGGTGGCTGTCTGCCCTAATGCCGGGGCTGACCGTGTGGGCCTCACATGGGGGTGTTACGGGCTTGTCTGGTACTACGGTGTACCTCCGGGTCGTTGCCCTCTCAGATTGGGAAAACTCGACCCGCGCCAGGTTGATTGCCGAGGAGGTCACGGGGGAGACGTTTCCCACCTCTCAGGGTGCCATAGCGCGTAAATTATGGGAGCGTTGCGGCCCGTCTCAGTGGGCAGACCCTTGCCAGCTTGACATTATTAAAGCGCCGGGGGGATTCTATGTAAAGAGCATACCGGGCGTATATAAGACGGTTTGGCAATATGATTTATCTAATGCGTATGGTTCGATTATTGCTCGCTTGCCGTCTCCCTATATTAAAGCGTTTGGGGACGGTGGTCTATTGTTCAAACGCAAAAAATTAGACATGAAAGCATGGGTAGAATTGCAAGAGTGTTCTAAACGATCTAAATACCTGGGGAGAGCATTGTATGGAACGGCTATCGGTTCCTCTTCACGGCAAAGACGCTGGCATAAAGGCGATAAAATGATGCATCGTTTAGCCCCTGGGCCATTCAGACCATTAGGGCATTTAGCGGCGCGGATTGTATACGAGTTATCGTATCTGGCTAGTCAATCGGATAATGTTGTACACTCCTATACCGATTGCGTTACCCTCCAAGACGGAGAAAACGGGGTTCCTGTGTGGGACGCGGCAGGAGCAGAGTATAAACTAAAATCGTCGGGTTCTGGTGATATAATAAACTCTGTCTGCTATCGTGTCGGGGAGGAACTGACAGAGGTTTATAAAGCGGTTCACGGACTGCCGACGATAAAACCTGGGTATGTTCCCTCTGAATCCGAACGAGGTATAAAATTGGTACGTGGTGACAGTCCCGTACCTCAATTGTTTTCTAGTTTTCTAATTGTGAATGGAGGTTCTTAAAATGTCTAAATGGGTTGTGTATGGGGGTGGTGGTGAAACTGAGTCATTTAGCACACGTAAAGCCGCCGAAGCAGGGGCTTTACGTCTTGCGAAATCTCGTGCGGGTGGTCGGAAATTGACCACAGAGAGAACCAAAAACCGAACCCTGATAAAAGCGGGTAGCAGTGTTCTTGGTCGCTGTGAGCTTTCAGAGAGAGAGTTTAACAGACGTGATTCTCGACCGTCTAAATGGTGGCAATAAAATTTTTTAGCCTAAACCGGGCGCGGTTACAATACGCAAAAATAAACGAGGAAAATAACGAGTGTGAACCATGATAATGACGCGAATCAATCGCCCGATGAGAAACCAGGAATCGCAACAGTCGCCGCAGGGGGAACCCTCCCCGAGCTCGCCGGTCGGCGGCGGCGGCGGCGTTCTACTGACCATGCAGGACATGGAAAAGCGATTCCAGACGATAGTAGCTCAGGAATCGGAGAGGGCAGTAAACCAGCAGGTAGCGAATCTGCAAAGCTCGGAGAGCTTGAGACGGGAAATACAGGCGTTTCGGGAGTCACAGACCAATGGAGCGGCGAAGCAGGCGGAGGCTCTGGAGAGATTAGAAAGGATGGAGCGCTACCTCTCACGATTGGCGGAGATCATGACGGAGGAGGAACCACCAGCGCCAGTGCCAGCGCCAGAGCCAGCGCCAGAGCCACCAGCGCCACCAGCGCCAGCGCCCCAAGTGGAGACACGGAAAAAACCATCACTCTTGGAGATTTTCCGCTAAACGAGGATAGTACCGCGCTGGAGGGTTCCGCGCCTGTGCGGGGGCGTGGAGGGGCTAGGAAGGCAAAAGCGGCAGGAGCATCTCCTGCCGCGTCTCCTGCGGTCGCTGGCGCGTCGTCGGCGGGGCTTGAAGCTCTCCTGCCGGGTGGCCTTGATGCGGTTGTCTCGATGCTCCTACAGGAAATGTTCGGTGTCGTGGCTATGTACCGGGGAGATCACTGGAGGATTGACCCGGCGCGTCTTGACCCGGTGGCGAAGAACTTCGCCTCTGAGATCAGGAGCAGACTCCCTGCCGTTGCCAGCAGGCTAGAGCAACAAAGCGCACTAACAGCGGGGTGTATTCAGCTTGGGGCGATTGTTGCGCCTATTGTCGCGGCGGAAATATCGTTTTATGCCAGTCAGAGACAGCAGGAGGTAAAAACCGAAAATGTTTAAGCGTGTGAAACCTAATATCTTAGTGCCGTCTGTCGGTTCCGTCCTGGGCGATCAGACAGCCTCTATACCCGACACGTCGGGATTGTCTCCGCTCCAAAAATGCGCGTTTGACACTCTAATTTCCCTAATGCCAGAGAGCGCACTGCCTGATAATGCCAGGGCGTTCTATCCGTTCGTCGTGCAGGGGCTTAAGAGCAAGATCGCGGCAACTAAAGACGAGGATATTCTAAAATCCCTCGTTTTTATTCAGGAAAAGGTCAATAGCGTGTTATCTGAGTTTGAAAGCTCGGATAATTGGAAAGCGGAGGGGTAAGCGCAGGGTATGAACATGGCAGGGGATAAAAAAGACAGTAAACTACTTACTGTTGAGGATATTGTACCAAAACTCGGTAAACGTGCATTTGTAAGCGGGAAAACCGGGTCGGGAAAGTCATCCCTCTGCCATGTTCTTCTATTCCATCTAAGCAAGGTAGCGCCTGTTATCGTTCTCGACCCAAAGGAAAGATGGGAGATTCCTCCCCACGGGGTTCTTTGGAATGGCCCAAACTCTGAGCCAGCGACGGGAAATTATATCGTCTATCGTCCTGCCGAATTTACTGACCCATCGGGAGATATTGACGATATTTGCAAGATGATATTTACAATGGGTAAGAATGGAACTCCTGTTGTTCTTTATATTGACGAAATATACCCGTTATTAGGAAAAGATACAATAAACGGCCCTCGTTTTCTGAAGTTCTTGTATACTCAGGGGAGAGCTTACGGCATCACGGTGATTTGTGGCACTCAAAGACCCTCAAGCATCCCTCAATACCTCATGACCGAGGTAGAATATGCCTATCTATTTAATACTCTTAATCCTAACGACCGAGATAAACTCTACGATTTTTATGCACCAAGGAAAGCAGACAAAGAGGATTTTTTAGACCTACCTAAATACTTTTTTATGTACTATTCCGAGGATGAGGGAATGGTATCTGAGCCTTACTCTATACCTGTGGAAACTATCGCCGCGTGTGCTCCTGCGTGGAAGTAACCTGGAAATAACCTAGAGGTAGCTTTATGAATGATTTATCCGCATACTTCGCCGTGCTGTTCGTAGCTGCCGTTATTTCGCTGGCTGGTGGTGTCTGGTTTGCCGTGCTTGACAAAGATCAGTAAGATCATGGTATACTACTGGTCAATGATTTTAGAGAGGTTTGTCTATGTCTCCTAACTCTATCGGGGGAAACCTGGCGCGTACTAATGTCGGCCCTGCCGGTGCTCCTGGCGGATTCGCCCTGGCGTTTGCTCGGCCCATGTCTCCCTCTGGTTCTCGTCCCACTCCTGCCGGTGCTCCTACTGTCTCACAGGGGCCTCCTGTGGTGGTTGCTCCCTCTGGTTCCTACGTCGGGCCACTGGCTGATAAGCAGCCTCTTGGTGAGCCGTTCGCCGTGTTTGTCGGTATGCTTACTCTCTGGTTTCTCCTGGGGTGGTTCTCGAACAACCCGGAAACCCTTGGGGGTGCGAATCCTGCCTTCCTGAAAATTGGCGGGTACAACTTTTTTGCTGTTGGTCTAACGTCGGTTATTTTCATCCTAGCGCTGAAAATCATCGCCAATAAGACACAATTTCCGGGTATTTTGGAGTTTGCAAACGCTATTTAATAGCAAGGAGTTTTTAGCTATGGCTTTTAATGATGTAGCGCGGCGTTTTTTCAAGCGCCTACAAGTCACTGGGGCGTATGCCCCTAACGGTCGTACCGATGTTGAGATTCAGAACACGGGATACCTCGCTGAAGTGAATCTGATCGTGACGATCAACTACACAATTACCCTGGGTGGTGGTACGGCTACGTTTATTACGGGGCGGGGTAAGCTCACGGGGAACCCTACTCCCTGGGATTTGATTCAGCGTATCCAGCTAAACAATAACCAGAATGTACCCCTGATTGATCTCTCCGGGTGGGGTCTGTACTTGTTTAACCGAACCCTTCGGAGTGTTTTCGATGCAGGAAACCAGCGGGCAGGGGTGCAGGATTACAACCCGTTTTACGTCAATGCCACGGGCAACGCGGTAACTGGTACGATTCGCCTGCCGATTCGTATTCCTATTGCCTACAAAAAATCTCTTCAGGCAGGGTTGATCTTCCTGCAAGATCAGCAGACCAATATGCGCGTCTCGATTAACTGGGGTTCTGGTACGATTTTCACCCTGGCTGGTGGCGCTACGGCGGCGATTAACTCGGTGAACGTCGAAGCGGAGCAGGTGCATTTTATGACCCTGCCTAACCCTGAAGATCAGCCAAGCACGGCGGCGGTTCACCGCGTTGTTGAGCAATTTCAGGATATTGTGTCCGTTGGGGAGTTCCGGTATAAAGTGCCGCTTTCGGGCAACAAGGTGCTACACTCGATGCTTGCTGAGTTCATCTCGAACGGTGCGGGTCTGACTGAGGCGGATATTTCCAATATTTCCCTCCGGGTCGCTGGTTCGGATACGATCATAGACACCTCTGCGGCTATGACGCTATTCCGCCAGCAGGAGCTTCTAGCGCAACCGTTGCCGCGTGGGGCGTACTTCCTCGATTTCGATAGCGGTCTAGGCGTTCGTGAGTTTGGGGATTCCCGCGATCTTCTCGATTTGTCGCAGATCACGACGCTAGAGCTTCTCTCGACAATCGCGCCGGGAACTACCATCGCAAGCGCCGGGTGTCGCGTTATCACGGAGTCCCTAGAGTACGCCTAACCAGTTTAGAGAATATCTATCATGTCCGACCGTCAAACGACCGCCTTTATACTTGCCGCGCTGGTTGCGTTGGTGTTGTGGCTAAACAATACCACTTCCCCAACTCCTAGCGCGTCGGGTGGCGTTCGTACTCGCTTGATGGACTTGGTGGATATTCTCCTGGGGCGGAACCTGGGCGGTTCTCCTGGTTCGTCGGCGTTCGTCGGGAATGTCCACGTACCAGGGGGAGCTTCTTCACTACCACCGATCATAAAAACGGAACCCGTGATAATAAACGGCAGGACATTCAATACTGACGGTAGCATGACTCCTGCGGAAATATCCGAGGTATCCAGACAGCTGGAATCGCTGACGCGACAAAATAGGGCGAAATAATGAATAACTTCCTGTATTGGCTTTCGTTTATTGTGGTTGCCTACGTCGTGTATACGTTTATTCCGTCGCGTGTTCGGGTCGGCTATCTCGCTATGGTGCTACTTGGTGGTATCGTTTATGCGGAGCGAACCGGTAGGCTTTCTCTCTTGAAGTCCACCGTTTCACAACTTGGGGGAGGTTAAAAATGAATGTGACAAAAATTCTTTCTTACGTCGTTTTCGGCGTAGCGGCGTTTATGGTTATCAAGTACGCCATGAAAAAACTGTAAGGGGGTTAGGGGATGAAACCTTTTTACACGTTCACGATTTCGGCGCTTGGTCTTGTTATGCTTTATGTCGTCCTGACTTCGGCAAACACAAACACGGGCGCACTGTCCATGCTGATACAGTCGTTTTTTGCTCAGTTTAACAAAACGATTGCACAGTTACAGGGAAGGGGGAGTGGTGGGCTATGACAGAGGAAATTCTGGGTCTTGTCATTATGGCAATTGCTCTGTACCTCATACTGCGCTATGCTCCTGCGGCAAATAATATTCTCAACTCGCTAGGGAATGGTTATCGCGGCAGTATCTCTGCGCTACAAGGTGGCGTATGAAACGCGGATTCGTGGGGTTTCGTGCTCCCGAAAACGACGCGCCTGCGGTGGTGGGAATTGCTCATCACGTTACCGCGCTACAGGCAGGGAGGGAACCTCTCCTGTCTGGGCGCATGGTGACAGCCTCAAGGGTAGGAGTCCCGGCGGGGGTCACGCCTTACGCTCCCCCAAGATCACAGGTTGGTATTCTGCCGCCTGTGTTCTACGCGGTTCCCACTCCTCGATATGATTCTCGCCAGAGGCGGGAGGGTTAGAACATGGATACAGAGCAGATTGTACAAACTTTGAAAAAGTCGGCAGGAACGCCAGCGGGGAAAATTGCCCTGGTTGCGGTCGGTGGCATTGCTCTGTACCGTGTCTGGTCGTCGCGCCGTGTTTCATCTCCTGGCACGGGTGCGGCGGGAAGGTCGCCGGGTATCCCTGTGGTTTCCTCGGCGGGGGTAACCGGTGGCGCTTCTGGCAGTTCGGGAAATTCTATTTCCGATCAGATCGCCCTTTTGCAAGCACAGGCCGACGTGCAACTAAAAGCGAACGCGGAAGCACTGAAGCAAGCCGAGGCAAGCCGGGTGCTCTCTGCGGAAAACGATATTTCCCTGAAATCGAAACTTGCCGAAGCTCAACGGGCAATTGATGAAGCATCTGCGAAATTCTGGTTTTCCGACCTGAGCGGCAATTATTCAACTCCTATCATGAAAACCGAGGCAAGCGTATCGCAACGTGGCAGGACTCCAGCAACCGTATCAAATAATATCGGGCCTACTAAGTTTGATCTGTTTTTTAATGCTCAACAAGCTCCGATAATAGCGGAGCGGAACGCGCAAAACGCGCAACAGTACACGTTATTTCAGCAACAGCAGACTCTTCAGCGGGAGCAGTTTGAGGCGCAGCAACGGGCACAAGACCGGGCCAATAATCCGTTTCTGAACCTGGGCACCATGCTAAAGACTGGGCTTAGTTTGTTTTCTCTTGGTCGCTCTACTCCTGCTCCTGCTCCTGCCGCAACTCCTTCTATCGTGGTTCCTCCGTCTGGTGATTGGCTAGGGACTGGGGGCAGTGGTATTCCTGGTATCTCGATGAACCTTCCGGGTGCGTCCGATCTTCGCCGCGACGGTGTTATTAGGGTAGCGTAGGCTATAGGTAGGGTAGCATAGGTTATAAGGTGGTGGTCAAAAATGCTTAACTGGCTTGTGAATTTGTTTTCAGGTTATACGGCGGTTTCTCAAGCGGAAAAAGAGACAGCCTCTAAGGGTACTCCTGCCAAAGTCGGCAGGAGTGCTATCGTCTCGATGCAGAAAAAAAATCTGAATCTGCCAGGTATCGTCGGGCCTATGCCTGCCGTTTCTAATACTGTGGTTTTCGATCATGGTATGGGCGTGGTGCGAGAACCAGAGGACGCGGGGAAACCCGGCGCGAATTACTCAGACTCGAAAACCCAGTACCGGACACGGGCAGGGATTCATAAAACTTCGGCTCACTGGGGAGTCAGGTAAATGGATTTCGGGCAGGGGATATTATCGGCGCTTGCCGTTGGGCAAACCAGTACACTGCCGCCGATCACAAAAACATTACCTCCTGACGTTAAGACGAAACAAGACGGGAAAACTCCCGATTATGGAGGATATTCTGACATAGACAATAAAATAATTGGAATTTTCAAGGGAGCGCAGGAAAGCGTTTCTGAAGCGGTAAAGCCGTTGCCTGATACATTAAATACAATCGGGTCTAACTTGCTTGTAAATTTACTGCTTGGCGTGGCGCTTATTGTGCTTGTTGGTGTCGGACTTACTGGTGTATCGGCTTCCGATCTTGCTTCTATTGCAGGTAGTAAGGTTAGGGCTAAAAGCTCCGGTGGCGAAACCACGGGGGAGGGGGAATAATGCAAGGTTATAGTGCAAACGGGAGAATTGGAAGCATTCCCCAATCGGGGATTGATATTACATCTCTCGCCGCTAGGTTTTTATCGTCTCGCGTTTCGGATATGTCCGGGGTCGAAGTCAAGAAACTTTCTCCTGGTGAGTCTGTTACCTTCAACGTGAATGGTGCTCGCCCGAAATTTGAGCAGTGGAGCGTTATCCCTGCGGTTCCTGGCACGGTCGGCACTGTCTGGGTCTATCACGGTTCCGAGAGTGCAGAAGGTGTGCCAACTCTCCAGCTTGAGATTTCACAGGGTACGGTTTCGTTTCGGTGTAGTCCTGGCTCATCTGGCGCATGGGGACTGCGAAATAATACCGGGTCTACCGTTTTTGTTTCTCTCCAGTGGAGGGAAAACGAATAATGGGAAATAACAGCCTTATAGAGATTTCGTATCGCTCCGTTCTTTTTCCGGGCCTTCCTCTTTCATACGTCAGCCGATTGACTACCGGGGTTTTTATCGGTCAAGACCATTGGGGCGTAGGCGATACAATCGCTCTGAGGAATAACAGCCAGCGAACCGGTACAGTGACTTTTTCCCTTGTATCGCAGGAGGACGCAACCGATGGAGTTATACAGGTTTTTGCTGTTCCTGAATCTACGATAAACCTTCCTGCGCCTAATCAGACGACTTTGCTTTCTTGGACTGACCGAGGTTTCGGTGCTTATATTTTCGCCACTTTTTCACGAAATAAGCGGCAGAAGATCACGATTAGGGCAACTCTATCAGCGCAACCGGACGGTGTAGCGGTTTCGGACACCCTAGACCTTTGGATTGCTCCGAAGTATTTTTCGGATTTGATCTACCGCCAGAACGGGTACACTGGTGAGGTTATGGTATATTCGGATTACTGGACTAAAGTACAACCAGTAAACGACGTTACAAAACCTCTTTTGCTTTGCAATACAGGGAGCGTTCCTCTTTCTATAGCATCAAAGGACACGAAACCGACCGATTTTACGACGGTTGGCGTTACATTACTGCCAGGTGAAAGTCGGGTACTGTCTCCTCTGGCGTTGGGGTTTTATTACTGGGCGCGTGTGGTCGTTCCCTCTGGTGTTTCTCCGCTTGACGCGGCGGGAAAAGCATCTTATATTCAGGCAGGTTAGACCAAGGAGTAAAAAATGGAAAAAGTGCAAGGCACACAGGCAAGCAGGCCACCGAGGGAAAACGGGGAAAAGGAAAATTCCCCTGTTATCGCTTTCAATATCTCCAGTTTTCGGACGATTGCGGGGATAATTAAGGAGCTTGGCGTAGTTTCCGTTATTGCTCTCTACCTTGTCTGGTCGCTGGTTGCCTTTGGTCGCGGTAAACTTGAGGAGATCGCCAGAGATACATCAGATATTAGCAGGAGCATGGAGGCTATAGCTCAGACACTAGACAGACTGGAGAAAAAAACTCTCTCTGGGGAAGTTCGGGCGGAAGGTTTCCGCTAGTCATGCCTGACTTTTCGGGGTGGGGCATATATAAAGCCGGTTATGCTACCTCTGATTTAGTCAGTATTGCGGGGGCGGCGAACTTTTTTACGGTTCAATCTGGCGATACCCTGACAATATCTGAGCTTGGGCTTCTTACAAACGGTTCTGCTTGCAACGGGACTACTGCGGTACGCATAGAGAGAGTAGGCACGGGGGACATTCTAGCCACTGCCTCTTTTGTTTCTCCAGGGTGCGCCTACTTTATAGGTGGGGGGACGTTTTTCAAGCAGGGTATTACTCCCGTTGTCCTTAGTGAAGGGTATTATAAAGTCTATGCCGTATCAAATGCCTATCAATACTCTTCCTCTACTCCTGGCGTTTCCGCTTTCAGTCTCGATAATTTCGGGGGAAGGTTGCTCTGGGATGGTATACCCTCTTCTGTATCGGCTTCTTTTTATGGTACTCTATCTACTCCAGAGGTTAGCATGAGCGCAGGAACAGCCTCTATCTTTTGTGGTTCGTCGTCTTGGGTTGCTCTAGATGCCGGTTCTGGTGAACCGGTTCGGCGGATAAAAAACACGGGGACGGTTCCCGTTCTTGTTTCTGCTAAAGATACCGCGCCTACCGATTTTACGACGGTTGGCGTTACGTTAAAACCGGGTCAGGTTTTAGATTATGCAAACCTTGCGGGTGTCGCTGAAGATTTACCTTTTTACGCTGGCCTTCTCTGGGTGCGATCTACTGGCGGGGTTGGTGAGGTATCTTTTGATTACGTGTCCGGTTCCTCTCCTTCGGGGGAGATACTTGATACTCTTTCCGTTATGCCTCAATTTGCGTTCTCTTTAAGACTACTAACGCAAGATTACACTGGGCCTCTGATTAGACTGAGAAGGACTTCGGATAATGTAGAACAAGATTTCTTTCCCGTGTCTGGTCAATTAGACAGTAGCGCCATTCTTGCATGGTGCGGTGGCTCTAGCGCGAGGGTGCGAACTTGGTATAACCAAGTCGGGGCAACCAATGCAGTTCAGGTAAATTCGGCAATTCAGCCACACCTTGTATTAGCTGGCGTTTATATCGGGATGGTTTCAAGCCTAAATGCTGGTGATAGGTTATCTATTGATGTTACTTCATTCTCCGGGTTTACAAACGCTTCGATTTTCACCGTTGGCGCTCGTACGTCGTCAGCACCAGGTATGCACGCGCTACAGGTGGCAGGCAGTGACAACCATCACCCTTTTGGTGACTCCAGGGTTTACACTTCTGCTTTTATATCTACAAGGGTTTCGACATCGGCGGTTTTTTCACTGCCTGCTATTGATGAAGTTCAGTCTATAACGGAAATAGTAGACAGTGCGAATCTTAGCATATCAGTGTATCAAAATGGGCTACTGAAAAGTACAATATCAATACCTGCCTTTGCTGTTTTGACTTCTGCCAATATTCCTTTTTCAAGTAATAACGGCAGGCAAAAAATGGGGGAGTTGATAGTTTTTAATAACGTCCTTACTTCTGACGTGTCTACTCTGAACAATAATATAAATTCATTCTACGGGATACCGTAGAATTCTTAACGCGCCTTTGCCGTGTCCCAAGTCACGGAAGAAAAAAGCGGAGGGAGAATACAGGAGTTAGAATATCATGGATAAACTCAATCTAATTACAACAGGGCTAGTAGCTCTGGCCGCGACGGTTGAAGAGGGGAAAAAAGCTCACGCCGAAGAAGTTTCTCGCCTGAAAGCGGATAATGTCAAAGTTACCGAAGCGCTGGCCGCAAGTAGGGCAGAAACCGAAGCGGTAGAGGCAGTGGTAAAGCAAAAAGATACGCTTATTGCCGAGTACGAGGCGAAGATTTCCGCTATGCAAGAGGCAATGGAAGCGTTATCGAAGGCCGTTTCCCGTTAGCCGTCCCTCTCCCCTCGCCACCACACCGTCCCTCTCCTATATCTGGAGTGGGGCGGTATTTTTTTGCGATCTTCCGCAGGAGCATCTTCTCCGAGCTTTCCTCGTTTCTCGCCTTATGG
>JACCDR010047452.1_pt1 | contig 14763 bp, 13 predicted proteins | sample 7446431 | NCBI WGS metagenome assembly JACCDR01 (sample SAMN15323443, study PRJNA562643) | freshwater metagenome | isolation source: river surface water | place: USA:Blue River Watershed | collected 2017-08-17 | reverse complement strand
ATGCCGTTTTCCATATAGGTAACGACACCCTCTGCACCATTTGCTTCCTTCGGACTCTTGATTTCGCGCACACTTTCACCGGCCTCTGCGAGTAGCTGAATGGCCTTCTTGGCTGTATGCTGGCGTGCTCGCTCCACATATGCACGCTGCAGTGCGCGAGCTTGGGCTTCGACAGGATTTTGGTAAAGACGTTCACTACCTTCGATTTCCTTGAGCAGTGGGTCTAGGCTAGATGCGCTAGCCCCCATCCGCGAGCGGATGTTCCGAATGGCTGTCTGTTGAGATTGATCGAGGAACTCTTCTCCTGTGTTGGGATCAGTGACAACTTCCCCCATCTGACGATAGGTAGCAGCATAGGGGGTTGTTTCGTTCTGCTTGGCAAGCCTCTCCATCAGGGCTGGATCGGCAAGACCTTCTAGCACTCCGGGAATCCTACGTCCCACATTGAGGTATTCTTCGCGTGCAGCCTTAAGAGCTTCTTGCTGCTCGTTGGAGAATCGTCCCAGCGTTGCAGTACGCCGAGTATCGATCTCGTCACGCCGAAATGGTGCTACGTCTGTGGTGTCAATGCGGCTACGTAGATCATCCGCAACCCGCTTTGCTTCCATCGCTGCGTGGTGATTACCCCGTCCGAGGTTCTCGTAGTAATCATCCATCGCTTCTTGGTGATGCCGTTCCAGCGTGGCATAGGTGTGCGCGACCTGATCTGGTTGCAGGTATTCATTGAGGTCTTCGTCGCGTAGTCCCATCTGACGTAGCGATTTTAGCTGCCGTGTCATGGGATCGAGATCCACGATGGCTCCACCAGCTTCGTTAGAAGCGAGGGTGAGGGCCTCGCGGCCCTCTTGCCCTACAATGTCATGGATCTTCGTGCGTGAATCTACCCAGTTCTGCCGAGCGGTCTGCAGAAGTTGGTCTACCGGGTTTCGCTTTGGGGCGGTCGGTAGGGATAGATCTGTGGCTTGTGTGATCTTACGAACGATTGCTCCGGGATAGCTCATTTGCCAAACCTACCCTTGATAGCAGCCCGAACAGCTTCACGCTGCTCAGGTGTGAGCTTTGCGATTGTGGCCTTCGAGATAACGACAGTCTCGGCACCAGTAATCAGCTTATCGAGATTCTCTGAGCGAGCATCGATCAGATTATCCATACCCTTTTGGGGAGTGGTTGTGAGGAAGATGGCTTGAGGGTTCTTCTTCACCTGATCTGCAGTGATCTGGTCAACAACTGTCAATCCCTTGATCTTGCTTGGGGTGACTGGCTTTGCCTCAACGAGTCCCTGCTTCGTGGGTTTGCCACGGAACGTTGGCTTCGTCTGGGTGTTAGCTTGCTGCCGGATGTCCTGCTTCTGCACTGAACGATCTGGGTTCTTCGTTTCGAGCCGCTTCGTGATGCTGCGGCTTTCCTGTTCGATCTCGCGTGGACCCATTCCCGGCATCGAGTACTTCGCTGGGCCAGTGGTCCCACCCCGAACGAGGCGTGGCTTCTGGAGATCTTCGAAGAATGCAGCAAAGAGTTCCTGCGGAAGCGCGCTTTCCACAAGTGCGAGATCCGCCCTACCGAGAGGTTCTCCACTATCGATCTTTGCAATGACTGCATCGATCTCTGGAGAGTCTGGGCCTTCTGGGTCTGGAGACTTCTGCTTTCCTAGTCTACGAATAACACTAGTCTTGAGTCGCTCTTCCGCTGCACCCCTTGGTGCACCAGCTGCTGGCACATATTCGATGCCCTCTGGTGAACGTCCAATGCCTTCTGCATCGTACTGCACACCCTCGACCGGCTTTGCAGTTGCCTTCTGGTAGCGTCCAGTTGGCTTCTTGAGCGCATCGAGAATCTTATCGAGTTCTGATTTGCCCTGATCGAGATTACGTCCTGCCTGTCCAGCGGGTGGACGGCCCTGTTGCTTGGCCTTCCATGCTTCGCGTGACCGCTGAGCAGTGCGATACTTGCCACGATCCAAGAATGGAACGATCCGCTCCTGTACGTTGGGCGGGAAGATGCTCTCGATAGTGCGGCGGTCTAGCTGGTCTGAACCCTTCTCCTTATAGACTGGTCCCCACGTACCATCAGGGTTAATCTTGACGCGAGTGACGAATCCTGCATCGTCAATCTGCAGAATCTCGGCCCCCTGCGTTCCCGGCTTCATGCGATAGCGATCAGTGCCAGTCTGCACGACTACCCATGACCGATACGTGCGGTCGAGAGGGACGGCTCGCGCTCCACCATAGTAAATGGCTCGCTTGTCAGTCTTATCCCGCTTAGTGTACAGGCCGTAGCTTTGGGCCTTTTCGAAGTCAGGCTTTCCAGCTAGCGAGACTAGTGGAGACTGCGGACCCTTAGGCTTTGGGCCAAGTCCTACGTTGAGCGTTCCCGGTTTAGGAACGATAGAACTGTTCTTGAACAGCTCGGCAACGGGTTGAGCCAACCACTTCAGAAGGTCAACTGCTTCGCTATCCTTATCGACACTCTTTGCGCGAGCATCTAGTGCAAGCAATGCGCTTGCGCGGCTATCCTCTGGAGTCTCTCCACTAATGGCCCGAAGCATGAGCTTCTTTTGGCCATCGGGAAGATCCTTGATGCCCGTGATCTCCATTTGGTGCACAGCGCCATTAGGGCGAGAGATCGGCACCACGCTGCCCACTTCCATCTCTGGCGTGAGCTTTGGTACGACTGCGCTGTCGGTGATTTCGAATTCGACAACGCTGCCCTTCTTAAATCGTCCGAGGTCTTGCGCTCCCCTTCCCATCAGCGATAGCAGCTTCGTGCGCGTTAGCCGATCTGCCTGTGGGTCGTATCCATGAATAGCACGAATCCGAACGGGAGTTGTAGTTGTTTCGCTGAGTCGCAGGGGAACAGTTGCTCCCGGAGTCCAGCCCTGTGGAAGCTCTTCCATGAATCCGCCTCGGATGGCTCCTGCTTGCAGTGCCTCCAGAAGCTCTGGATAGGGTGAGTTCCATCCACCAACTCTACGAACTGGATTCTCTTCGGCGCGAACGGCCTCGCGCAGGGCAAGTGATGGTTCATTACCTGCATTCCCACTTGTGGGGTTGTCCGTAGCGAATGTGCGCTGCTGCTCCATATCTCCAATGATACGGTCGCGGGTGCGCGAGGGGATTGCTCCAAACTCGGCCCGACGAATGCCCTTGAGATACGAACTGAGGGCTGCAGGGGGCCTTGCTGTAGACATTCCCTGAATGCTGTCCACGATCTCGCTGCGAGGTACGTCCTGCCAGCGCTGTGCACCCTCTAGCATTTCACTTAGCTTGGACTGGGCTGCGAGGTTGCCTTCCATGCTGTCTTCGGCCCCAAAGCGAATGTCTGCAAGAGCCTTCTCCTGCGGTGACCGAGTCTCTCCGTAGGTGAGACCGTCAATCGTCAGATACGGGTTGCCTTCTCGGTAGTCCTCAAACTCAAACCCATGGTTGGGTGGAGGTGGGACTGGTGCAGGACGTTCTGGCAGTTCCCGCGCCATAGGGAAGGGTGCGTCTGCTGCGGCTGCTGGAGAGAATGCTTGTTCTGGCGTGGACATGAGGCGGTTCTTCATATCCAGTTCTAGATCTGCATAGCCTTCCTTGGGACTAAACAGATCTAGTTGCCGTGCGAACGGATCGACTTCGGGTGCCGCCGCTGGGGGCGGCACCCTCGTCATCGACTGCAGCTCGTCGTAGATATCTTCGGGTCGTGGCTCGAACTCAGGCAGATAGCGCTGCTGGGTGATGGGATGGACTCCACCCGGAGCGGACGCCCGCAATGCGAGATTGGCCATCCCCGCTCGGGGATCCATGTTCTCACTTGCGCCACGGAGCATTCGTAGAACGGCTGAAATGTCCACAGTTACTCTCCGAACTTATTGTGCGAAGGAATTGGCTTCTGCCAACCCATTCTCTGTTTGATCTCTTCGTACTGACGATCAAGATCATCAAATGTAGTTGCCTTATGGGGTTGAGTTGGGAGACCAGCGCGTTCGAGTCGCCGTGCCTCATCTCTCATACCCTTCGCTCGCATAGCAGCCTTATCGTCTACTGCGCCAGCTTCCGGCATCTTACCAACGAGTTCTGCTCCGGGGAAGGCTTCCGGAGGACCTTCGTAGCGCTTCCCTGTCTTAGGATCGAATACAAGTAGATTACCGTTTGTGGGATCGTGTCCCACTACCATGAATGGTTGCTTGGTCTCCCTGTGCGCAAAGATTCCAGGTTGGAGTGTACTTGGGTTGTGTCCCGGCATGAATCCGGGATCGATAGTCACATCATGAGTGTTGCCCCCTAGAGGAATACGCATCACTTGGGGCTGGTTACGAATGAATGCTACGGCTTCGTGCGTATCACCGCTGCCAGTGATAACGCGATCACGCCCACGATATCCAACTAGGGGAACCCTAGAACCATCGGGCATGACTGTATTGATCTCAGGAGCAGGAAGCGAACTACGGTCCGCATTGACCTTCTCCTTCATATCTCTCATCACATCAAAGAGATCTTTGGACTTTGCAACATCCTTAGCAACATCAGATGTGGGTAGAAAATCTCCAGTAATTGGGAGATCTGGTCTCTCAACTGGAGAAGGTTTTACGGGTGCAGCAGCCGCCGCGCCAGAAGGCGGCTGCTGCACATTTGGTTGAGGAGCTTTAGCCCCCCTGAATCGCTGTACAGCATGAATACCACCGGGGAGAAGCATTGCAGCGGCTGGAATACCAACTGACATTCCAGTTGCCATTCCCTTCTCACCCTCTGATAGATCACTTGATTGCACATCCTTGATCATCTCAAGATAACGTGCAGGAGGACTGAGCTTTGGGTAGCGGGCCTCTAGCGCATGAGAAGGTAGGATCTGGGCAGCTGTGTCAATTCCAGCTGCTGAAGTTCCGAGTCCAACTTCCCCTGCCTTACCTAGGAACTTAGGTAGAAACTGGCCACCTTCCCGAAGACCCTGTGAAGCGGCCCCAAGTGTCATCAGGCCAAGCTTTCCGCCCTTACTCATTGGCTCATAGCCATACTGAGTTTCTTCGGAGGTCACTCCACTTTGGGCCTGAAGTGCGTTGAGACCTGTTTGGAGCCACTTGCTTCCCATGATTGCACGTACAGCCATGGGAATCTTGCCAACCTTGCTAAGTGGACCTAGTACCATGCCACTACCAATAGCTCCACCAAGGTTAGCGGCCATACGCCCATAACCTTGCTCGAACTCTGGATCGTAGAGTGGTGCGTAGAGACCAGTTGGATCAACCCCTTCGCCAATTGCGGCTGCAATGTTGGATAGCGTTCCCCCCTGCGCCTCTTTCAGCTGCTCCCGAGTAAAGTCAGGCCGTACACCAAGCTTACGAATGTACTCGTAGTCTGGATCAACCCCTTCCTTTGCTTCTCGGGCCATTTGAGCGGGATCGTATGCATCCAAAGCTAGCTGGGCAGTACGACTAAGCGAACCTCCGGCCTTGCTAAGTTGGTCATTACCGCTGGACTTAGCTGCCTCACGTAGACGCTGGACATATGCCTTGATGTCAGCAGGAGAAGCCATACGTTACCCCTTACCTGACTTTTCCGCCAAGCTTGCCCTGCATTGTGGTTGTTGGAGCAGCGTTAGGATTGGGCGAGGGAACACCAGCTTCCGCCCCCTTAGCAATTGCTAGTCCTAGTGCTTCTCGAATCTGTGGATTCTGTAGATAGCTCACAGCAACATCAACAGGAGTACCCTCTGCCGATAGTTGTGTGATGAAACGTAGCTCAGAGCTGTTGAGGCGTCCCGGCATGCCCTTGATGCCAAGTGCATCGGCTTGCTCGTAGGTGAGTTCGCCACTTCCGTATGGAGTCTGGCCCCAACCTTCCATGAGCTTTCGTCTACGTTCGAGTGCGGCTAGGGCCTCTGCCCGTTCGCGTGCACTCATACCAGATGCGTTGGCTGCAGCGTTGCTCTGACCAATGTCAGCCAGAATACGCTTACGCTCCAGTCCACGCGAAGTCTCCTGCCAACCTCCCGGTGCAGTATCCTTGAGATACTGTTCGTATTCGGCCTGAGTCTTCATATTGGCAACACGTTTGCCCTGAGTACCAACTTCGTTGCCAGTAATCTGGGTCTCGTAGTCCTTGCGCTGCAGCGGATCCAGCAAGCGCTGAGCATTCGCTGCAAGATTGGCCCGCTCTTCACCAGTCTTCGCTAGGGCCATCCGCTGTGCAGCTTCTTCCATCTGCAACTTGTGTTGCTGGGCAACACGTTCGTCTTGCTGGCGAACGCGCTCGTCCTGTTCCCACTGTCGCCGCATATCCCCGATACTACCGAGGAACTTGGCCATGCCTTCATGTGGATTGCGGAACATTACTTAACTCCTAGCTTTGGGGTGAACTTCTTGATCTTATCGTACATGATGCTTGTAGGATCAAGCTGTTCAGCCGGAAGTTGTTCACCAATGCCTAGAATAGAACTAATGTCCATTCCGGGAAGCTTAGATTCAGCCATTGGCATGTCTTTGTGACCGTACTTACCGAGCAGGGCGGTACCTGCAAGTGCACCACCCCCAATGAGAGCTGGCTTGAGCCACTTGCTGTACCATGATTCCTTTGGCTTAGCGCCCTCACCGAGAATCCCACTCTCCATAGCTTGCTTCTGCATCTGATCGAACAGGGTGCGCTGCCGCGTGTCTTCCCGTGTGGCTGCATCCATAGTCAGAGCAGTTAGCGGGGAAGCCTTACGCGCACGCAGATCATCGATGCTGGTCTGGACGTTCTGGTTGCCACTATCCCATGACTTGCTGAGGGCGGCAATCTGTTCCGGCGACCACTGAGGGCCACTGACAGTTCCAGTCTTTCCGGCGAGGAAGCTGGGCGCTGCAACACCACCCATGTTGGCACCCTGCAGGATGGCCATCTTGAGAGCTTGCTGCTGCGTGCGGTCAGCCATGTTGTTGGCAAGGCTTCCTGCCTGTGCCTGACTTCCGGCTACGTTCTCGTCCTGCACAATTGCGTCACGGCGTGCAGTGGGTGCTGCGAGAATGTCTCGCCCACCTACTCCTGCTTCCATGGCGTTTGTGGACTTCGTTCCCTTGTCCTGCAGATATCCTGCAGCAAGCGGACCCGCAACGTCGAGAAGCTTCTTGCCGGAATCGCTTCCCAGAAACTTACCGGCTGTCTTTAGTCCTGAAAGAAGTGCTCCAAACATATCTTATCTCCCCAAGATTGCGTTCATCATCGCTTGCTGTTGGGCAGCATTGAGCGCTGTGTACTGATAGCCAAGGTTGTTGGACGCTTGGTTGTTTCCAAGCAGCGTACCGAGTAGGCTTACTGCCTGACTTCCCTTGCCTAGTGTCATTTCGTTGTTCAGCCCCATGACACCAAGCTTATCCTGTAGAGCCAGCGATGCAGCATGGTTAGCATTGCCGCTCGACAGGTCGTTATACGCCTTCCACGCTTCGAGGGCTTGAGCAGAGTTTTGCTGTCCGATACTAGCGTTGGCCAGTCCCTGCTTGAGGTTGAATTCGTTACCTTGTAGTCCTGCATTGAATCCAGCCATGTTCTCAGCTGCTTGATCCTTCTGGAAGTCCTGACCCATCTTGGTCTGGTCTTGACCAGCAGCAACAGCCTTGAGCATCGCATCGCGATTGGCTCCAATTGCGTTCATATCAATCTGGTTGTTGCCAGTAATGACTTGCTGCAGCGCCTGTTGCTGTGCGGCACGATTCCCCGCGTCCACAACTCCACCCTGCAAGCCCCTAGCTGCAGCGGCTTGCTGGTTAGCTCCACCAAACTGCTTCATTGCATTGAGGGCAGTCGAACGGTTTGCCCCCTTCATCGTATTGATGGCATTTTGATCGTAGAGCTGGCCCGTGATGGCTCCCTGCAGGGCTTGGTTCATGGGATCCATGAGTGGGCCTTGCTGGAACTGGGTGGTGTTGTAGCCCTGCACCTGCTGAGTGGGCAATGCTTGCTGTTGTGCAAGAGCTTGCGTTGGCATGTTCTGCACACCGGTCCCACCTTGGAAGCTTCCCGGAGCGGGAGCAATCTGTGGAGTAGGATTCGTAGCGGCTGTTCCCCCTAGCGAGGGAGAGGCTTGGCCACCAAGGTTCTGGGGTTGAATCTGGCCAGTCGGTGTGACTGGACTGCTTCCACCCTGTTGCTGGGGCTGTTGGCTATTCTGTGTTCCCGGTGCATTCATCCCATTCTGCGTTGCATACTGAGATTGCTGTTGCTGAGCAATCGTCTTCTGCGGCTGTGTCTGGGGATTGGTTGTTGTTTGTTGTACGGCCATTATCCGTTCCCTCCAGCGAGACCGTTGAGTCCACCGGGAATCTCACCAAGTAGCTTACGAAGCATATCCATCCCGTTTACGACGGGGTTGAGGCTCTGTCCATTGATGGCGGCAAGTACGGGGTCGCCTGAAGCGTTATAGCCGGATGCATTGGGATATGCGCCCCCACCACCGGAAGCACCTCCGGAATCACCACCACGTTCTCCCCACTGCCACGCCTTACCACCTTCTCCTGCAGCGCGGATGACATCAAATTGCCGAATCCCGCCCCATACTGGGTCAGTCTGGTCACCAACATCGAGGATGTCCCCCTTGCTACCAGTAAGCTGTGCATTCTTGAAGAACCCACTTGGGTGGTTCTTGAGTTCGGCCATCATAGCTTGGCGTTGGGCAGGATCGCTCTGGTCGTACTTCTGCGCGACTGCAGCAAAGGCATACTTGGGGGACTTCATTTGCTTTTCCATCCCCATGCCCATTTTGTCAGCAGAGAAGCCCTCCAGAATACCACCCTTACCGCCAGCAGCAGGACCTGCAACGGCTTGGGCGACTGCCGCCGCCTCAGGAGCGGCGGCAGGAGCAGCTTTCGCCATCTGCTGACCGTTCTGCTGGATGCTTTGTAGTACGCTGCCTAGACCCTGCTGGCCAACCCACTGACCACCGGGCTTTAGTCCCTGTCCGCCGAGGATCTGATCGATCTCTCCCTGATTTGGGGCGCGGCCATAGAACTCCTGAATAGCCCCACCTACTGCGTTGCGAGCATCGTTTACTCCAATGTCTGTAGCAGCACTTGCGGCCTTCTTCCCAAACATGCCCTTGATGCCCCCAACAGCTGCACCAATACCAGCACCAATTGCATTCCCGATACCGGGAACAGCGCTTCCGAGACTGGCTCCAGTTGCTGCACCACTAAGTGCGTTGCCAGCAACACTACCAAAGTTGCCCCCCTTCGACAGTGCTCCACGCAACTGTGGGGCGTTCTGTTGCGAGATTGGGGTGTATTGCTGTTGGCCTTGAATAGCTTGACCCAGTGCAGCTTGCTGTTGTGGAGGAGGGGCCTGTCCACCACTCTCATCGAATGTTGGAGATCCCCCGAGATAAGACTGTGGACCCCCCATCTTCTGGTTCCACGCGTCAATCTCCTGCTGCGAGGATTTGGTGCCTGTGATCCTGTCCCTCATTGGACCGGGAGCCATAGGTAGGATACTCATCTTAGTCTACCTTCTTGTTGAAGACGCCGAAAATAGGCTTAGAGGCTTCCCCAACCCCTGCAAGGGGGGACGAACGGAGCCATGCGATCAGGACACCCACCATGAAGCTGCCAAACTGCACCCATTGAGGATATCCCCATGCTGTGATGGGATCGGCACTGGACAGGTAGGTAAACACGCTACCCAAGATGCCTAAAAGGAGAATTGCCGAGTCACGCGTAACCATAGTACCTCCAGTGATTATAGACGAAACGAAAGCGAAAGTCAAACAAGAAAGCTTACGACCCGATCAATCCAACCGGGCAGGAAAACCGCCTGAATTGGGGCCTTTTGTACCAATCTAGCGATCATCTTGGCCCGAGAGGCGATAAGAAGGCGAAGGAGGCGTTCTGGGTCGCAGTTTCGGGCCATTTCTAGGGTTTCTGGCCCGATTACCCCATCCACGGTAGCCCCAATAGCTCGCTGCAGATGCTGGATTGCCAAATATGGGCCAGAATGGACCGAAAAATCCGCCATAAAGCCTCGGATTCGCTCCGGTAGCAAGGAGATTTTGGGCCTATCGATATAGAGGGCCGTCAAGATCTCCCGTGCCTCAGACTCAGTAAGCGTGCGAATGTCGGCGTTCTGGTCCTTTCTCCACCAACGGAGCGTTTGAACGGTTACGCCGAAGTTTGTGGCTCCCCCACGATCTACGGGATTATTTACATAGCCGCCTTCGCGTTGGAGAATCTCAGCAACGATGTCGATAGCCATTATTCCTCCGCAGCACGCAAGCAAGCCTGTTGGGATGCTTCAGTCTTAGCTACATTCAAGCAAGTCTGCAGCGCAATGTTACGCAGTACGCGCTGGTTGTTGTTGTGGGCCGCAGCAAAGGCTGTCATTGAAATGTTCGCTGCATCGATCTTACGTTCGATAGCTGTAGTACGCACAGCCGCTTCCGCTAACGCAGTATCAACCTTGAAAATTAGGAATGTAGTGAGGATCAGAGCTAGTACAACCGGCAATCCCAGTCGTGCAACTGCCCCAATCCATCCCCCATTACCATTGACGAGAATGTCCTTGATCATACGGCCCCTTATGTCTTCTGGCAAGCGAACAGTTGAATATAAGGAGCGTTTGTCCCGGATGTGGTACCTTCGTTACTGATGCTCCCGGTGTGTGTTACAGAAATCCCAGTTACTTGTGATCCACTTTGGCGTGTGCCAGTTACGTCATCATATGAACCACTGCCCGTGGGCGTGGTGTCAGCACCACTATCCCCAATTTCATGGGTATGGCCGGGATCGGTGACGGTGTGACCGAAGGTATTCGCGTGGTTGTGCTGGCCAACTGCACGGTTCTCTTGATCGGAGAGTGCAGTTCCAACCGTTGCGAGAGCGGTTCCGGCGTTAGGCACACCCACAACATATCTGCCACGTAGGTTGGTGTATTCTGCCCAGCCTGAATAGTTCGTACAAGCTGTGGGGAAGAAGGCAATCATACCTGTTGGCAGGGTGCTACCTGCAGAGACAGATGCTGTTGTGACGGCTGTTACCAAGCCCTTTGCGTTGACGGTAATGACTGGTACGTTAGAACCATCCCCAAACGACCCCACATTGGCGTTAACTGTTGCTAGTGTAGTTGCCATCCCAGTAGATGTTACATCTCCAGTCAGGCTCCCCGTAAAGCTAGTTGCCGCACCATTGATGACTCCACCAACGCTTAGGTCACCAAGTGTAACGATGTTACCGTTACTTGCGTCTACCGTAAACTTGCTTGCGCCAATCGTTAGATTTCCGCTAGCTGTAAGCGCCCCCGTCAGATTGAGTCCTGACGTAGTCAAATACATATACGTGATTTCGTTCAAGGCCCAGTCTAGGCGGTCATTTGCGCTAGACCACATACCAGTTCCGGGATCATCCGCGAAACCAAATGGAGGAGCTTCGACTGTTCCACCATCTGCAGCCTCGAACGTTGCAGGGCTAGCAAGATCCGAGATATCCACCCCATCGATGGTGATTCCCGCAGCCACTGTGATGTTTCCTGTAATCGTCCCGCCTGTACGATTGAGGGCGTCTGCAAACATCGCAAAGTTCGCATTCACCTGACTCGACAAGATGGGCGTCCCTGCCGTAAACGTATACGGAGGGGTGATCTGGGCGCTCGCCAGAACAGGAAGGAATAGGAGCGCAATTGCCATCAGTAGTTTCTTCATACGGCCACCACCAAAAGGAGCGTCACCTTGATGCTCGGTTGAGTGCAGCGGAGAATAATGTTATGTTTACCCCACGCTCTCCGCGTCGTAGAGGTATCCTCGTAGATAGAGAAAGCATCTGGCGTTACGCTAGACCTTGCACTAACTACGATCCAACGAACCCTATCTGTAGCATCCAGCGTTAGTTCATGCTGAATGTTAGTATCTGTGTTAGCCACATCCGGAAATGTAACCTCCACGTACTGAAACTGGCCAAACGGCTCGCCCTTAGCTGGCATCTGGAGTAACCCCCTTCTCATCGAGCAGAATCGCATCGCTCTGCACAGCTCTAATAGCAAAAGCCACATCAGGCTCATGATTAGTAACACGCACGCGCATAGCATTTCCCACCTTCCCTACGCGAAACCGCCTCAGCGGACGCTGTTGCGGTCCCCACAGAGCACTATCAAAGATTGCAGTATCCCACACTGCACCGGGATCATTCACAATGCTTTCATACCGTCGCGTTGAGGGCGGATTGATGTTGTGGTTGAGCAGGGTTTCCACAAATAGCGTGGGAGTCCCTTCAATGGACTCAAAGAAGATATCCACGAAGGTGTAGCGCTTACGCTGGAAGAGTTCTCCATGCACCATGTCCTTGGTATCCCACATGAAGTTTGGCCCCCCGAGGGTCCATGTCCATGTGTTATCCACATCATAGCTAAGCGATGTTGGCCGTTCAAACGTCACTGTGGTTGTATCGTTAGAAGCCAAGATAAACCGCAGGGTTACACTATGATCCTCGTTTTGGAGGATCAGTACTCGTCCGTTGAGACGAGTTGGAAGAGGGTTGATTCCAGTAGTCAGGGTTAGGGTTGTGTCACCAATAGACCCTCCTGCGACAGGAACGGTACCACTCTTAAGTCCAAGCCCGATTCCATCGTTCTCCCCATCCCACCAGCGGAAGATATCTCCATGATAGTTCCCCATGTAGACTTCGTCCACACCCCCAACTCGGGGGATAGTGGTAGCAGTGCTGATATCGAATGGATCCCAGAACTCACTCATCCATGCAGCATTTGTGATGAGGTATGGTAGAATGATCGTGTTCTTGGTTTGTAGCGCTCCCGGAATGATGAACAGCACATGCTGTTGGAACGTGTCAATCGCCACATTGGCTGGCGATGTATCGGTGGTTGCGAGGATATCCTGCACAGTAGGCAGGAGGGCTGGATTGGCCAGTGGCTCTACAGCGCCCTCTCCGGTCCAGCGACATGGCCCCTGTGCGGGACACCACCAATAGCTGACATTGTTGAAGGTCTGAATGGCTCGTACACTCACGCATCCCACACCCTCACTGATGCGCTTGAGACTCCAGTCTGCTGGGCTGTCTCCTTCCAGCAACCAAATCGACCGTCGCTTGAGAATGAGTAGGCCCTCTCTGCGAGACTGTAGCGCAATGATGGGATCACCATCTCCCTTACCTACATACTCGTAGTTGTCCGGATGGAATGCCTCTACCTCATTAAGCTTCGAGTAGACAAGTTTCTGTTGGTCATCTGCCACTACACCAAACAAGCGGTACTTGTGCGACTCGATAGCTGTGAGTACCGGGGCTGCAGAGTTCTCCACAATATCTGGAGCTACAATAACCATGTCTAGTAGCTCAGCATCTGTTGCATCGAACACAATAGCTGTCGTAGCAATGGGATAGCCCAGATTCTCATCGGGTTGAATGTCCAGTGAGAGAATGTCTTCTGTGATGATGAAGAAATCTGGGCCAAGCGTAGCTTTACGTACAGCAACCTTAACGTGGGTTACTTGTGGATCCGAGGGAGGTGCCCAACTTAGGTTGATCTTGTTGGTAGCGACGGTGATTGTAGCAGTTGCTCCAAGTGAACTTTGATTCCCAGTAGTTTCGTTCGAATAGAGGAGGGCGAACTCATATTCCCCATCGGGGTTTCCTGCATTACCGGAATCCGTGACACTCGGCTCGTCGGGTGCCTCGAAACCAAAGTCGAATACCCGTTGGCCGACAACTTTGACGTTTTCCTTGCCATTGACAATCACCGCCATTCCAGACGCAACCGCACAATCCGGGTAGAATGTTCCCGCAGTAAAGGGCGTTGGATTGATACCATCTAGTGGCCCGTAGGTTCTGCTCATAGGTCAACCTTATGCGTGCTGTTGGGCGTAAAACCAACCAAGTGCATCCATTGTGACTGTGAGATCGCCCCCATTTGGGGTAACGGGGGTAATATCGCAATACGCGATGGGAGCGCTGTCTGCATCGTTCGTTCCGAAGTGGAAGAATACAATGCGATTGCATTCCCCAATTGCTACTGCTGCAGCAGGGAACACTTGGTTATCACTGGTAAATGCAACGTGGTCATTCACCGTATCTGGTACCGGCCCAACTGGGTTGGCTACAACTGCTGTGGCCGAAGCTTCAGCACTGCCAATGCCAGTCATGGAGTCTGCGTCGATATCGAGAGCTGCAGCAGCGGTAGGGACTAGTCTAGCGTAGATTGTATCCACATCCCAGTCTGTGATACCAGACAGTAGCCTTAGTGCGCCCCCGTTAAAAACAAATCCTGCCATAAGTCACTCCTATGTGAGCGGTGAAATGCAGATGTCGTCAATCTTATCCATGACGGCGAAGTAGATCGCCGGGATGCGGTTGTTCCCGCCCGAATCGTTCTTTAGCTGGGATTCAATCTTGACGTTCTGGGCCTCGACAGCAAGGACGCCATCTACGGAAACTTGGATGCTTCCGTCTGCCTGAACGACACCGCCGACCTTGGATGAGTATACCACATTTACACTAATTGTGTAAAACGTTCCGGGAGTGATGACTACGTCGTTTTCGCTCCGGGTAGAGTAGTAGAAGTTGGTGTCGTCCATGAACGAAATATAGAGACTGTAGCCAACGTCAAATCCCGGTCCCATTCCAATTTCGATGTCATTTCCGCCCCATTCCGATTCCAGAATCGCGTGCAGGGTAGATGGGGATCCTAGATTGGCTAGAGAAGTGGCATCAAACGCATGCTCAATGCTCCACCCAATAGCCTCAGTCTCGTAGGGAGTTGCCGGAACCCACTTGACCCAACCAATAGCTGTGGGGGCTACAACACGCACGCCATAGCTGCT
>JACCDR012050276.1_pt1 | contig 14767 bp, 13 predicted proteins | sample 7446431 | NCBI WGS metagenome assembly JACCDR01 (sample SAMN15323443, study PRJNA562643) | freshwater metagenome | isolation source: river surface water | place: USA:Blue River Watershed | collected 2017-08-17 | reverse complement strand
GGTCTTGGCCATCTGCATGAGGCTGAAGATACCCTCCTGCATGCGGGCGCCGCCCGAGGCGCTCACGATGATGCACGGGACCTTCTTCTTGAGGGCCCGCTCGATGGCCCGGGTGATCTTCTCGCCCACGGCCGCGCCCATGGCGCCGCCGCAGAAACGGAAATCCATCACGGCCAGCGACACCACGATGCCGTTGAGCTTGCCGGTTCCGCAGATCACGGCCTCGGGCAGACCGCTGTCCTTCTCGTAGCGCTTGATGCGGTCGGGATAGGCGGCGGAATCGACGAACTTGAGCGGGTCGGCCGACTTCACCCCGGCGTCATGCTCCTCAAAGGTGCCGTCGTCGATCATGCTCGCGATGCGCGCGCGGCAGCCGATCGGGAAATGGTAGCCGCTCTTCGGCACCACCATCAGGTTGGCCTCAAGATCCTTGTTGAACACGATGTCTCCGGAAACGGGACATTTGGTCCAGAGGCCCTCGGTGTTGACCTTTTTCTTGGCGGTTTTGGCGCCCGTGGCCTTGGGGGCCGAGGGCTGCTTGGGTTTGGCAAAATGCGACATGACGTAAAGGGATGATCAGCCGTGACCGAAGGTGACGACGTCGAGGCTCAACGCACCGCCGCGGCACAGCACCGCCGCGCAGGAATTGAGTGTGGAGCCCGTGGTGAAGACATCATCTATGAGGAGGTAACGATGCGCCGGATTAAGGGTGGCGCCGGGAGCCAAAGCAAAGGCATTTTTCAGGTTCTCCCGCCGGGTTTCGCGGTCAAAATGGGTCTGCGTATGGGTGTCGGTCACCCGCTGCAAAAGCGGCTGCACTTCCGCTTCGCCGTCCGTGGCTTGCGCAAGACACTCGGCCAGCAGCAGCGCCTGGTTGTAGGTGCGTTCGCGCAGCTTGCGCGGATGCAGCGGGACCGGCACGAGCACGGCGCCGCGGGCATAGTCGGCGTAGCCTGGCGTCCCCCGCATGGCCGTGACGATGTCCTCCAGCACATGCAGCGCTCGGTGGTATTTCAAGGCGTGGATCAGGGAGCGGCCGGCACCTTGCAGCAGGATCGCGGTGCGGCCTTCGCGGAAGACCGGGTGCAGTGTCTCGCAGTGCTCGCAGAGCCGGTCCTCGGCCATCTCGCCAAAAAACGGATGCCCGCAGGTGGTGCAGTGCGGCGACCGGACGATGTGCAACAAGGGCGCACAAAACGGACACAAGTGCCGGTAAACGCCCGACTCCACCTCCCGGCCGCAGTGCACGCAACTGCGCGGAAACAGCACGTCGAGCCCGTCGCGGCAGAGCTGCTTGACCACGGTTTTCATCATCGGTCAGCGCGAGCCCGGCAAGGCCGGCTGGCGCGATCCGGGCGGATTGCTTCGTCTCTGCGATCCTCGCAATGACTGAATCGGTGTCGCATCAGTAAATCACCCTCACCAAAAACAACCCCTGCGGCGGGGCCGTGACCACTTCGGCGATCCGTTTCCGCGTTTTCAGCAACGCGGCGACCTCCGCCGGCTTGAGCTTGCCGAGGCCGACATTGACCAGGGCCCCGGCGAGGCTGCGCGCCATCTTGTAGAGAAAACCGTCGGCCTCGAACGTGAAAGTCACCCGCCGACCCTGCTTCCTGACCTCGAGCCGCCGCAGGTGGCGCACGGTCGTCTCGTAGGTGCGGTCGTTCTCGCCGGAGAAGGCCCAAAAGTCGTGTTTGCCGCGCAGGGCCCGCGCGGTCGCCTGCACCGCGCGCCAGTCGAGCTCCCTCCCGAGCGACCAGCAGTATCTCACCTCGAAGGGGTCGGCCTCGCCCAGGTGCACATGGTAGCGGTAAATCTTTCCCTTGGCGTCGAACCGGGCGTGAAAATCGGGCCGCACCGCGCGCACTGACTTGAGCAAGATGCTGCGTGGCAGCCCGGTCTGAATGGCCTTCTGGAGCTTCTCCGCGCCGTGCCGCCAGGCGGCGTCGAAATGGAAAACCTGTGCGTGCGCATGGACCCCCGAGTCGGTGCGCCCGCTGCCCTCGATGCGCAGGAGTTCGCCGAAAATGGCCTTCAGCCGCGACTCGATGAGATCCTGCACCGTGTTGCGGCTCTCCTGGCTTTGCCAGCCGTGAAACGGCCAGCCGTCGTAGGCGACGACGCATTTCCAGCGCTGCGATTCTGCTTTGACCACGGCTTTCACGGGAGAGCACGGATAGATTCCTTCTTCATCCGTGTCCATCCGTGTAATCGCGGTTATTCCGGTTCGGAAAGCGGCGGCGGGAGCTGTTGATCCAGCCAGTCCTGCAGGATCAGGCACGCCGCCCGGGAGTCGATCAGGCCGCTGCCGCGCACGGCCCGGCGGTCCTTCTTGGCGATGCTCGCCTCGGCTTCGGCGCTGGTGAGCGTCTCGTCCACCAGATGCACCGGCAGGCCGAACTCCGCCTTCAGGCGCGCGGCAAAGGCATCGACCTCCTTCGCCTTGAAGCCGACGGAGCCATCCATGTTGTAGGGATAACCGAGGACGAGCTCGGTGAAGCGGCGTTGGCGGATCAACTCGCCAAGTTTCTGCCAACGCACCGCCTCATCGGCATCGGTCAGTGCCGGCAGCGGCGTGGCGACGCCGATCTCGTCGCCCTGGGCCAGACCGACGCGCTTCGTGCCGTAATCTATGCCGAGGCAGCGCATGGCTGGTAACGACGGCCCATGACCGCAGGACAACGCTCCCGGCGCGCCGCAACCAATCGACCTGATTCCGATCTGTTCACAAAAACTTCTTCGTCGCGTGGTCTTCGCCCAGACGCTTGAGCAGCGCCTTGATTTCCTGCGCCTTGTCCTTGGGGCAAACCAGCGTGGCCTGGGCCGTGTGCACCACCACGAGGTCGCTGGCGCCGACCACGGCGGTGAGATGGCCGGAGTCGCTCACCACGATGTTGTTGGCGCCGCCCTCGACCATGGCGAGGCCGCGCAGGACGTTGCCCGCGGCATCCGGGGTGAAATGCTTGGCGATGGCCGGCCAGGCGCCGACGTCGTCCCAGTCGAAGGTGGCCGGCACGACCACGACGTTGGTGGATTTCTCCATCAGCGCGTAGTCGACCGATATCCGCGGCAAGGTCGGATAGATCTGGGTGAGGGCCGCCGCCCAGCCGCCGGAGGATTTCGCGGCGGTTTCCAGCTGGGCCAGTCCGGCATAAAGTTCGGGCGCATGCGCCCGGAAGGCCGCCTCCACCACCGGCACCCGCCAGACGAACATGCCGGCGTTCCAGAAATACTCGCCGGTGGCGAGGTAGCCCTTCGCGGTTTCGAGGTTCGGCTTTTCCACGAAACGCTTCACCCCCATCACCTCGCGCCCGCCCACTTGGCGCCACGGTCCGGACTGCTGGATGTAACCGAATCCCGTCTCCGGTGCGGCCGGCTTGATGCCGAGGGTCACGAGCACATCGGCCGACTCAGCGGCCTCAAAGGCGACTTTCAGCAGTGTGGCGTATTCCTTCACATCATGGATGACGTGATCGGCCGGCAGCATGGCAAAGGCGGCGCCGGGGCTGCGTTGCTTCACCAACAACATGGCCAGACCGGTCGCGGCGGCGGTGTCGCGACCCATCGGCTCGGCAACGACGTTGGTCGCCGGCAGATCCGGACAGGCCCCGCGGCAGCCCGCGAGTTGCGCCTGCGTGGTGATGACAAAGATGTTCTCGCGCGGCACGACCCCGGTCACGCGGTCCACCGTCTGCGCGAGCATGGTCTTGTCCCCGACGATGGGGAGCAGGTGCTTGGGGGTGGCGGCGCAGCTTTGCGGCCAGAATCGCTCGCCGCGGCCGCCGGCCATGATGACTACATAACGGTCTGCCATGGGCCCCAGATTTGGGCCCCCTTCCATCCGTCAACGGCTAACTCGCGGTTGCATTTTTCCCGGCTCAGCCAATTTTCCGATCCTATCCATGGAAACTCCGCTCGAGGTCGATGTCGTCACCGCCGCCAAACTCCAACAGGAAGGCGCCTTGCTCCTCGACATCCGCGAGCCGTTCGAGGTCGCCACCTGCGCGGTCGTCGGTAGCCGGCACATCCCGATGCGCCAAATCCCCGCAAGCCTGCCCGACCTGCCGAAGGACCGCTTGATCCTCGTCCAGTGCCACCATGGCAGCCGCAGCCTTCGGGTCACCCAGTTCCTCCGGGCCAACGGTTTCAGCCAGGTCAGCAACGTGGCCGGGGGCATCGAGGCCTGGGCCGAGCAAATCGACCCCACCCTGGCCCGCTATTGAGGGGCTTGACTATCCCGCGCCCTTTCGGGCACAAAGACCGCTCACTTACTCCACCTATGGGTCAACAACTCAACAAGCACATCAAGAAGAAACGCCGCGTCGCCTACCACAAGCGCCGCAATGCCAAGATCAAGGCCGCCATCAAGGCTGCCAAGAAGAAGTAAGGCCCTCCCTCAGGACGCCTTGCCTGTAGCGGCGGTCTATGACCGCCGTTTTCTTTTGCCGGGCCGGCGGTCCCAGACCGCCTTTGCAAACGCACCCATGATCAAAGTCAGTCTCATCTCCCTCGGTTGCGCCAAGAATCTCGTGGATAGCGAGATCATGGTCGGTCATCTGCATCAGGCGGGCATGGCCGTCATCCCCGAGGCGGAAAAGGCCGACGTCGTCATCGTCAACACCTGCTCGTTCATCGATTCCTCCAAGGAAGAGTCGATCGGCCACATCCTTGAGGTGCATCAGAACAAGGGGATGAAGAAGCGCCGCAAGGAGCAGAAGCTCATCGTCGCCGGCTGCATGAGCCAGCGCTTCTCGAAGGATCTCAAGACCGAGCTGCACGACGAGGTGGATGCCTTCATCGGTCTCGACCAGGTCACGAAAGTCGCCCCGATCATCGAGGAAATCTACGCCAAGGACCGCGGCCAGGGCGACGCCAAGGCCGCACCGGCCGTGCTCTTCGAGGGCAAGTCCACCTACATCCCGGACTACGACACGCCCCGCTTCCGGCTGACGCCCGCCCATTTCGCCTACATCAAGATCGCCGAAGGCTGCAACCACCCCTGCACCTTCTGCATCATCCCGCAGATCCGCGGCCGCCACCGCAGCCGCACCGTGGACAGCGTGGTCCAGGAAGCCCGCCGCCTCGTGAAGGAGGGCGTGAAGGAGATCAACCTGATCTCCCAGGACACGACCTTCTTCGGCATGGATACCTGGGAACAGCGCCCGAATCCGCGCACCCCGGTGGACTCCTCGCGCGGCACCGCCCTGACCACCCTCCTCCGCGAACTCAACGCCATCGAGGGCGACTTTTGGATCCGCCTGCTCTACACGCACCCGGCCCACTGGAGCGACGAGCTCATCCGCACCATCGCCGAGTGCCCGAAGGTCGCCCGCTACATCGACATCCCGCTCCAGCACATCTCCGACAACATGCTCGGCAAGATGCAGCGTGAGACCAGCGGCGACTACATCCGCGACCTCATCAAGCGCATCCGCGCCGGCATCCCGGGCATCGCCGTCCGCACCACCTTCATCGTCGGTTTTCCTGGCGAGACCGAGGCCGACGTTGCCGAACTCTGCGAATTTATCGAGAAGACGAAGTTCGAGCGTCTCGGCGTGTTCCGCTACTCGCAGGAAGAGGGCACGCGCGGCGCCAAGATGCCCGACCAGATCCCGCCCAAGGTGAAAGAGGCGCGCTGGCACAAGCTGATGGCGCTGCAGCAACGCATCGCCGGCGAAGTCTCAAAATCATACGTCGGCAAGACCCTCAAGGTCGTGGTCGAGGAACCCGGCGTCGCCCGCGGCGAGGCCGACGCCCCGGACATTGACGGTCGCGTCTATGTCCCCCGCGACCTCCCGGTCGGCGAGTTCGTGAACGTCGCCATCACCGGCTATCAGGACTACGACCTCCTCGCCCTGCCCAAGGGGCAGAAGCCAAAGGAATTCAAAGTCGCCCGGCAGGCGCAGTGAGCGTTGCCGCGACGGAGGGTCGGCGGGGTGGCTGAATGGTCCTCCGGTAATCAGCGCGCCCCCTCCCAATGGCCATGGTGACCACGGACCAAAGGTTCCGATCCAGCGTCAAAAGCCGCTGAATTCAGTCACCGCGGGCTGCTTCCGTCTGTCTTGGCTCGCGAATTGCAGAAGGATATTTCAACCTCCCCGCACCCTCTTGCACTCGACCTCCCAGTCTGTCGCCTCTGCGACCGCCGCGGACGGAGCGGTTCTTGTCGTCGCCCACGACGGCCGCATCCAGCTCGCCAGCGCCGCCGCCGCCGCTTTGTGGCAGGCACGCCCCGACGAACTGGCGGGGGACTTCTTCCCCAACCTGTTTGCCTTCGAGGTCACGTCGCAGGAAGCCGGCTGGGTGCAGTCGCAATGGGAAGTGCTGGTCGCTGCGGCGTCCAGCCGGCCCATTTCGCTCCGGCTCCAGCCCAAGGAGGCCGCCGATTTTGAGGCCCTGGTTCGCATCGAGCCCGCCGCCGGCAACCCGCCGCAACACCTCGTCTTTGTCGCCCGTCCGGCACCGACCGCCATCCCCACCCCCGTCGCCACGGTCACCGCCATCGCGCCGGTCGCGGCTCCCGCCGAACACTTTCTCGGTTTGCTGAACGAACGCGGGCCGCTCGGCTTCTTCGACCTCAATTTTCTCCGCAACGAGGTCTATTACTCGCCCACCTGGAAGAAGCTCCTGGGCTACGCCGACGCCGACCTGCCCAACACCTACGACGCCTGGCTCGCGCTGATCCACCCGGACGACTCCGCCGCCGCGCCCGACCGCCAGGGCCGCGCCGTCACCGGCACCCGGCCGTTCTCGCACGAGTTCCGCATGAGGCACGCGCTCGGCCACTACGTGTGGCTGCAGTGCGTGGGCGTGCAGGTCTATGGCCCCAACGGCGCGCTCCAGCGCGTGATCGGCGCCAACCTCGAAATCGGAGACCGCAAGGAGTTCGAGGAACTCGGCCTGCGCTCGGAAGAGCGCCTGCGCGAGTTCGGCGCCAGCGGCCGCGCGGGCCTCTTCGACCTGGATTTCAACGCCGGGCTCTACTGGCTCTCGCCGGGCTTCAAGGCCTTCCTCGGCTACACCGAAACCGAACTGCCAGACACGCTCGAGTCCGTGCTCCGCAGCCTGCCGATGGATGAGACCGCCGGCGGCGCCCAGGCCTATTTCTTGTCCCGCCATCCCGACCAGGTCGCCTACTTCGACGTCATCCATCTCCGCCACCGCGAAAATCGCGACGTCCCCGTGCAGGCCTGCATCATCCGACAGATCTCGCGCAAGAAGGAACTCCAGCGGGTCCTCGGTTATGTCGTGCCCCTGCCGGACACCTTTTCACCCGCCCCCGAGGAGGCCTTTTCTGCGCCGCCGCTCGCCGCGCTCTTGTCCGAACTGCACGAGGGCGTGCTCGTGGCCGATGCCGGCGGCAAGGTCCTTCATCGCAACGCCAAGGCCGAGAAACTCCTCGGCCGCACGCTCGCCCAGTGCCTCGGACAGGATGCCGGCGAGGTCTTCCGCCTCGTGCACCTGCAGAGCAACCAGCCCGGCGAGAATCCCCTCGCCAAAGTGCTGGCCACCGCCGAGCCCATCACGCTGAACACGGAGTTCGCCCTCGAAATCGGGGACACGCCGCAGCCCGTGGCATTCAGTGCGCGCGCCGTGCCCGACACCACCGGCCGCCCCGCCGGTGCGGTCGTTGTCTTCCGCCTCCCGGCCGAGATGAGCCTCACGCCCGAGGAGCTCGTGCGCGCCAACCGTTTCGAGGCGCTCGGCCAGCTTGCGGGCGGCATCGCCCATGATTTCAACAACCTGCTCACCACCATTCTCGGCGGTGTCTCGCTGGCCAAGGAGAACCGTGACTACTCCGGCCTCGAGAACAGCGAACGCGCCTGCCTCGCCGCCAAGGCCCTGAGCAAGCAGCTCCTCACCTTCTCCCGCGGCGGCAGCGGCGTCCGCCAGGTCGTGCGCCTCGCTGATATCCTCAGCGACACCGTGCGCCTCGCCGCCGCCGGCTCGACCGTGAAGGTGGAGGTCGAGGTCGCGCCCGACACCGGCACCGTCTGCGTGGACCGCGCGCAGATGCTCCAAGTTTTCCAGAACCTCGTGATCAACGCGATCCAGGCCATGCCCACCGGCCAGGGCCGCATCTGGGTCAAGGCCGCCAACGTGAAGCTGGCGGCGGCCGAGGTCTCCGGACTCCTTGCCGGCACCTACGTCGCCGTGGAGGTTCGTGACAACGGCAGCGGCATCAAGCCCGAGCACCTGGAGAAGATCTTTGCGCCGTTCTTCACCACCAAGAAGACCGGCACCGGGCTCGGCCTCGCCACCGTTCTCTCCATCGTGCGCCGCCACGGCGGCCAGATGGGCGTCGAATCCGAGCTGGGCGTGGGCACGGCCTTCACCGTCTTCCTGCCCATCGCCGAGCAGCCCGCCGAGGTCGAGGCCCGCCGCGCGCCGTCATTCAACGTCGCGAGCAAGACCGGCCGGGTGCTTTTCATGGACGACGACCCGCAGATCTGTGCCCTCACCGGCGGCATGCTTGAGGGCCTCGGCTACAAGTTCGACATCGCCAAGACCGGCGAGGAGGCCGTGCAGTTCTACAAGCGCTACCTCAACATCGGGCGCCCCTACGACGTCGTCATCATGGACCTCACCATCATCGGCGGCATGGGTGGCGAACAAACCTTCAAGATGCTCCGCGAACTGCATCCCGAAGTCCGCGCCATCATCGCCAGCGGCTACGACAACGACGACATGGCCCGCCAGTTCCTCGACATGGGTTTCCTCGGCTACCTCACCAAGCCCTACCGCGTGGGCGATCTGGGTCGGGTGCTGAAGAAGGTGCTGGGGAGCTGAAGCGTCGTTTCGCTTTGATTGCTCCATCAAGGCTTGAGGACTGCATAATGGATCGAGAGCAAGAAGCACATGCACGCCGCCAAGCTTGCAGGTGCGGTTACAATGATGGTGCATGACCATTGTCGGGCAACCTGCGTTCGGCGAAGTTTTGGATTGGGCGCGGGCGCGGAACTTGTTGCAGAAGTGCGAACCGGTTGGACCGAAGGAGCACTTATCCATTAGGACGTATTCGCACTGCAATTAACGCCGAACTGGCCTATGGCTCTGATGTGCTCTCGGCCGATGAAGGATCGGGGATTGCAGGCTTGGCGGCGCTGGCGCAGACTCCGAGCGCACGCCCACCTTCGTCATGAATCCACCTGCGCCCACCAGCATCTGGCCCCGGCCGTCGCTGAAATTCCGGCCTCGGTTGTTTGCCTTGCTGCGGCAAGGCTACACCCGCAAGGACGCGGTGGCCGACGTGCTGGCGGGTCTCACGGTGGGACTCATCGCCCTGCCCCTGGCGCTCGCGCTGGGCGTGGCAAGCATACCGGCCGGGACCGCTACGCCTTTCCCCGCGCCCGCCATCGGCATTTTCACCGCGATCATCGGCGGCTTCATCGTGTCGTTTCTCGGCGGCAGTCGCGTGCAGATTTCCGGCCCCACGGCGGCCTTTGTCACGGTGATCCTGCTGGTGGTGGAAAAGCACGGTTACGACGGGCTGCTGCTCGCGACCGTCATGGCGGGCGTGATCCTCGTGCTGATGGGCGCCAGCGGGCTCGGGAGCCTGATCAAGTTCATCCCCTACCCGGTGACCAGCGGCTTCACCACGGGCATCGCCGTCGCGATCATCGCGGGCCAGGCCGCGGAGTTTCTCGGCCTCGAAGGCAGTCCGCCCCGCGAGTTCGTCGAGAAAATGCCGTGGTTGTTCAACCACCTGCCCGGACTCAATCTCCACACACTGATTCTCGCGACCGGGTCGGCGCTGTTCATCCATCTCTGGCCGCGGTTTCGCGACCGGCTGCATGCCGGACGCGTGCCCGGGGCCATCATCGCCATGGTCGTGTCGGCGGTGATTGTCGCCTGGTTGGGTTGGGAGAAATCGGCCGGCGTCGCCACCATCGGCTCCCGCTTCGGCCCGGAGGCCATCCCGCACGGGCTGCCGCCTTTCGTCTGGCCCGAGATCAGTCTGGACCGGATTCGCGACCTGTTGGGCCCCGCCACCACCATCGCCCTGCTCGGGGCGATCGAATCGCTCCTCTCGGCCGTGGTCGCCGACGGCCTGATCAACGACCGGCACGACTCCAACACCGAGCTGATCGCCCAGGGCATCGCCAACCTCTGCTGCCCCTTTCTCTGCGGCATGCCCGTCACTGGGGCCATCGCCCGCACCTCGGCCAACGTCAAGGCCGGTGGCCGGACCCCGCTGGCGGGCATCGTCCATGCGGTAACGCTGCTGCTCATCGTGCTGTTTTTCTCCTCCTATGCACAGTTCGTGCCGATGGGCGCGATCGCCGCAGTGCTCGTCATCGTGGCTTTCCGCATGGGCGAATGGCACGAGCTGGCCCGTCTCCGGCGCATGCCGCGCAGCGACGCGCTGGTGCTGCTCACGACTTTCGGCCTGACCGTGGTCTTCGACCTCGTGATCGCGGTCGAGGTCGGCATGGTTCTTGCGGCCATCCTCTTCATCAAACGCATGGCCGAAACCACCGAGATCGCGCAGGTGACGACGCGGGACGAGCTCGAGACCCCCGAGCAGGTCGCCCACGGAAAGGACATCCCCGACGGGGTGGTCGTGTTCCGCATCTTCGGGCCGTTCTTCTTCGGCGCGGCCGAGAAAATGGAGGACGCCCTGCAGCGCGTCGGCACGCTTCCCAAGGTGCTCATCCTGCGCATGCAGCTGGTGCCCGCCATGGATGCGACCGCGCTGAACGCCCTCGAGAGCATCGTGGAGCGCATGCAGGCCGCCGGCGGCACGGTCATCCTCAGCGGCCCGCACCGCCCGCCGCTAGCGATGATGATGAAGGCCGGCTTCATCGAACAGCTCGGCCGGCGGAACATCCGCGCCCACTTCGACGACGCGCTCACGCGCGCGCGGGAAATTCTCAACCAGCCGACTCCTCCGCTTCCTGACCGATGATCAAGCACCATCCCACCCCCAGATGGATCTATTTGGGCGGCCTCACGCTCGCGACCATCGCCGGCGTGATCAACGCCGTCGGCTTTCTCGGGCAACATCACCAGGCCCTCAGCCACATGACCGGCACGGTGACGGTGCTCGGCTACGAGCTCGCGCGCGCGGGCTACGACGTGGCGCTCCACGCCCTGTCGATCCTGACCGCGTTCTTCCTCGGCTGCCTGCTCAGCGGCGCCATCATCCGCCAGAGTTCCCTCCGCTTGGGCCGGCGCTACGGGATCGCCTTGTCCATGGAATCGGCGCTCTTGGTGGCGGCCCTCTTCTTCCTGCGCCGGGGCGCGAATGTCGGCGACTACCTGGCTGCGATGGCCTGCGGCCTGCAAAACGCGATGGTGTCCACCTACAGCGGCTCGACCATGCGCACGACCCACATCACCGGCATGGTCACCGACCTCGGCATCGCCTGCGGCCACTTTGTGCGCGGCGTGGAGGTGGATTGGTTCAAGTTCCGCATCTATGGGGTCCTGATCCTCGGTTATTTCGCCGGCGCCCTGCTCGGCGGTCTCGGTTACGGCAACTGGGGTTACGACACCCTGCTGTTCCCCGCCGCCCTGAGCGGCATCGCCGGCGTGGGCTACACGGTGATCAAGCACTACGAACGCCGGCACCGGCCGCGCACGAAGGCGCCGTTCTGATCACCCGCGCCAGGTCATGGCGTGGCACAGGGCCACGCCGGCGGCGTCAGCTTCGTCGAAGGCCAGCGTGCGTCCATGACCGAGCATGGACATGACCGTGCGGGCCATCTGCTCCTTGCTCGCCCGGCCGGCGCCGACGACCGCCTGTTTCACCCGCAGCGGGGCATATTCGAAGATGTCGCTCCCGCGCAACGCAGCCGCAGCAATGGCCGCGCCGCGCGCCGCGCCGAGAATCTGCGCGGTCTGAAAATTCTGGACGTAGATCGTCTGCTCCAACGCCACGTGGCGCGGCTCGAAATCCGCCATGAACGACGCCACCGCGCGATGAATCTCCGCGAGGCAATGGGGCATCGGGTATTTCGGAGCCACCTTCACCGTCAGGCAGCGCAACAGCACCGGCTGGCGGCCCGGCGCAAACTCGATCAGCGCCAGACCGGTCCCGCGCAAGCTGGGGTCCACTCCGAGCACGCGGCCCGAGAAGGCCGGCCGCTGCAGCGTGGGCACATCCGGCCAGGTCTTGGGCGCAAGCTTGCCCTCGAGCTTGGCTTTCCAGAGTTGCCTGACGGATGCGCGTGCCATGGAGAGGCCGCCACGAAACACACGAAACACCCGAAAGAGAAGCCGGGATTGGCTCAGAAAAACACGAGCTTCAGCGCGGCCAAGGCGGCGAAGCCGAGGGCGAGGTTCTCGAACCAGCGCTGGTTGACCCGTTCAACGACCGGACGGCCCAGCAACGCGCCCAAAGCCACGGCGGGGAGCAGCCAGAGGTTCAGCGACAGGCTGGAGATGTTGATGATGCCCAGCTGAACGGCAAAGGGCACCTTGATCCAATTGATCACGAGAAAAAACGCCGCGCCGGTGCCCAGGAAACCCAGCTTGTCGAGGCGCATGGCCAGCAGGTAGAGCGTCATCACCGGGCCGGCGGCATTGGCGATCATCGTCGTGAATCCTGCGAAGAGACCCATGACCGGTCCGAACCACGCCGGTGCGTGCGCCGCAGCGTCGTCGGGATTCCTCCAGCGCCGCCAGAGTTGCAGCCCCAGCATCAGGATCAGAATACCGCCGACCAGCCGGGCTGTCTGCCGGTCGTCGATGCGGCCGAGGGCCAGCCAGCCCAGCACCACTCCGCCCACCGCCCATGGCAGCAAGCGGCCCACGCGCCCCCAGTCGAGATTCTTGCGATAGACGAAGAACGCGAAGACATCCGCGAAGATCAGCATCGGCAGCACCACGCCCGTCGCCTGCTTGGCCGGGATCAGGTTCGCAAGGATGCCGACCGACAGGATCGAGATGCCCGGAATACCGGTCTTGGAAAACCCGAAGAACACCGCCGCCACGGCGAGCAGCGTCCATTGCCAAGAGTCAAAGTGCATCGCAGGGAAATCCCAGACACCAGGTTTCAAACGGCAAATATTTCCAAAATCCCTTCAGATTGGATTTCGGGGTTTCAAAGTTTATCTGCCGTTTGGCCATTGGAGTTTGGCGTTTGAGCTCATTCTGACTTCACCGTTCCGCCTTCAACCCTGAGCACCTGCCATCCCGCCGTATCCGACGGCAAACTTGTGCCCGTGGCGATGACTTGCGGATCGTATTCGAGCGAGGCCCAGAAGCGCTCGCGACGCACCGGGTCGAGTTCGCCGAGCACATCGTCGCATAGCAGCACCGGGGTAACCCCGCCCTTGGTCTTGAAATAGGCCGCCTGCGCGAGCCGGAGCGCGATGACGAGGCAGCGCTGCTGTCCCTCGGAAGCGAACTGCCGCGCGGGCCGGCCGGTGAGCAGGAACTCGAGGTCGTCGCGGTGCGGCCCGCGCTCCGTGGATTTCAGCAACATATCGCGCGGCCGGTTCTTGGCCAGCAGTGCAGCAAAGTCCTCGCGCGTGGCCGCGGCACTGTCGGGTCCGTAAACCAGACCCGCCGTCTCCGAATCCGGCACGAGACGCGCATGGGCGACGCGGAAAGACTCCCCCAGCTCTGCGATGCCCGCGGCTCGCTTTGTCACGAGCGCGACGGCGTGCCCGGCCAGTTCGTGTTCGAAGGCCTCGATCATGCCGGTGTCCCGGTTGCCACGCTTGAGCAGGAGGTTCCGCTCGGCCAGCGCCCGGGTGCAGCCCTGCAAGGCGGTCAGGTAGGCCGGATCCATCGCCGCCAGTGTCAGGTCGAGCCAGCGCCGGCGCTGTGCGGGGGCGCCCCGCAACAGCTGGTTGTCCTGCGAGGAAAACACCACCGTCGGGAATCGGCCGATGAAATCGCCGAGGCGCGTCACCTTGCCCTGCTCCCACATGACCTCCCGGCCGTCGGGTTTGAGGGTGACGGTCACGCGGCTGGAGCCAAAGGTCTCGTGCTCGATCCCGAAGGCCATGCCAGCCTGCGGCCGCCCCAGACCGATCAGCGCACGCGTCTCGGCGGCACGGAAGGAACGCAGCGCCGTGACATAGCCGAGTGCCTCAAGGAAATTGGTCTTCCCCTGGGCATTGGGCCCGAGCAGGAAGGTCCGCCGTCCGGTCAGGGCGGCCTCGACGAGAGGCAGATTGCGGAAATCCTGCAGGGTGACGGCGGCAAAACGCATGCGACGGAGGCCGCACGATTGGCCGCGCGCACGTTGCTGGCAAGCCGGGGGTGCAAAAGCAAAAGGCCCGCTGACGCGGGCCTTGCAGTTCCGGAGAGCGCACCTCGATCAAGCGGCGTTCTTGTCGGACTTCGCCGCGCCGGGCTTCTTGAGCTGCGGCTTCTTGCGGCCCTCGACCACGGCCTGGTCGATGATGACCTCGGAAATGTCATCACGCGCCGGGAGGTCATACATGACCTCGAGCATGATTTTCTCGAGAATGGCGCGCAGCGCGCGGGCGCCGGTCTTGAGCTCGATGGCCTTCTTGGCGATGGCCACGATGGCGTCGCGGGTGAACTTGAGCTGCACGCCGTCCATCGCGAAGAGCTTGGAATACTGCTTCACCATGGCGTTCTTGGTGCGGAGCAGAACCTTCTCGAGATCGGCAACCTTGAGTTCGTCGAGCACCGAGACGACCGGCAGGCGGCCGATGAACTCGGGGATCATCCCGAAACGGATCAGATCCTCGGGCGCGAGGCTCTTCATCATCTGCTCGGGATCGAGGGCATTCTCGTGCTGCGCCGCGATCGAGGAAAACCCGAGGCTGCGCGAGCCCTTGCG
>JACCDR011027612.1_pt1 | contig 14771 bp, 34 predicted proteins | sample 7446431 | NCBI WGS metagenome assembly JACCDR01 (sample SAMN15323443, study PRJNA562643) | freshwater metagenome | isolation source: river surface water | place: USA:Blue River Watershed | collected 2017-08-17 | reverse complement strand
GTGAATGAATATCCGGTGCCAAAGACATTGTAAAAATCCTCACTAGGTTGTTTTATCACTGGTACATAATATAACGGATAGATCAAAAAGTAAACAGATAAAACAGTTTACAAATCAATCACTTATCGATGGTTCTGTAGTAGTATCTATCAGCACCATTGTATACGGTGGCCCTTTCGATAAATTCCAACCAAACCCATACATCAGGTCCACCTTTATCATCTATTATCTTCGTTGGAAACCAAGCAAAATGTCGGCGCCATTCATTCCTCTCACGATTTTTTTGGTATTCAGATTTCGTTGTAAACCTCATTGTCAATCCTCATTGTATATCTTTCGTTTCAGTGTATTTCTTCTCTGCATGATTCAATACATGCTCTATATCGATCATGTTCTCATCTTGTAGCATTTTAATAACAGCTAGAACGTCACCGATTTCTCTTTCAAGGCGGACTTTGTTTGTACCCTCCTTTTTTCTCTTAGGATGCAGTCCGCCTATTCCAAATCTCTTTATCTTGCTAACCATCTGAATGACTTCCGCACATTCTTCGGATAGCCTTGACATATAATTCTCTTTCATAGTGTAATTCTCATTAGTGTGTTTTATTTTTCGTCCGCTTTGACGTTTCCTGGTCGACCTGCACTCTTTGGTGCAGAGACTCTCAATTTAGGACCTTCGTAATCGACTTCATCAACATGCTTTACTTCCGCACCTTTCTTACCTTCAGCAGACTTCACAAGATAGGTGGCTGAATTGATGGAATCTTTTCCAAACTTTCCTTGTCCTGTTGTGGCTTCCTTTCTAACGTAAGAGTTTAGTTCCGGATACTTGTTATGCACTTTGTCCAATGCTTTCTGACCAGCATGTCTCTCCTCGGTTATTTCATCTTTGGAGTCGGCAGTTTTCATGTTGACCATATGCTTTGTGACCTTAGAGACACCTGACATAATATCACTATGCACCGCCTCTTTGTCTTTCTTGGAAAGCCTTTTGTATTTCGGATGCGTTTCCAACATTTCCTTAGCCGCATGGTCGTGAACGGCTTTGGTTTCTTCTGGACCGGCTGACATTAGCTGGGAACCTCCACCTTTTTTCATGGAGAGTTTAAGTCCGTCACCCTTTCCTTTTGGATCGACAATAGCGATATCAGACTTTGATGTAGCCGCTATTCCTTTACCGGCGCCGTGTTTTTTCCATGTCTCGGATACTTGACCAGTCTCGGAACCCATGACCTTGGCTTTGTGTTTCTCTTTTACGGCCTTCTTGAAGTGTTTGTGCTTTGCAAGTGCATCTACTGTTTCAACAGCAGTGTCATGCTCCTTGTAGTAAGCCGCCTCATGAACAGACGTTTTCTTTTTACCAGGAAATCCATCATCAGGAGCATTGCTAAAGTGTAGAGGATGTTTCCTGTTGCTCTTCGCATCAGCCATTTCAGCTTTCATAGCCTCTTTGTCGTTTGCGATTCCCTTTCCTACCATGTGATTCCACACACGCGCATGGGCATGTTCATCACTGTACTTGGCTTCTCTTCCAGGCTTATTGATTTTGGTGAATGGCACTTCTTCTACAGCAGAAGAACCTACTTTGCTGACCAGAGCAACGTGTTTGCCGTTTGAAATCTTATGTCCTCTGATAGAGACAGATTCACCGGCTTGGATGCTACCGTGGTCTTTAGCCAGAGTGTGTGTCGCTTCTTGACCAACGAAAGGTTCAAGATATTTGTGTGCGTGTCTCTTCGCATCTTTACCACCACTGAGAGTGGCTTCTGATAGAATTTCAAAGTGCTTTATGAAAGAGAGTAGTTCCATGATTTTGTTCCAGATTGTTATAGGTTACAATCTATTTATAGTTATACATGAGTGACAGCACAATCACCAATGCGGCCAGTGACGCTATTATCACAAAGACTTCTGGGTTAATTTTCATTTTCATTTTCATTCCTCTCTTTTTGTTAGAATCTCTAACACAAATCAATTTCTCTATTGAATCACATTGATCCAGTTTATCACACTTCGAACATTTTTCACAAATGAAAACTGGATCGGACAGTATTTCTTCTATCCGATCCAGTTTTCCTATTATTTCTTTGTTTCTATTGGCTAACTTTTCAGCAAAGTCTGCTATATGGTCAATCATTCAGAATTGAAAGTCCGTGTTCTCTGTCCAAGAATTTGAATTCCACTTTATGTGGATTGAATTGTTGGAGTTCTTCAAGTATCAGTTCGGGATGCAATTCACCACAGGAATAAACATCAAACTGAACAAGATGGGGTGTGCATTCATCCCATACATGAATTGCGATATGGGATGTTTCGATGACCGCGACTGCGGTCAGCCCTTTGTTGCCTGGAACGTCAACGTATGCTGCTATCGGTCCCATAAGAACTTTCATTCCTATCTTGTCGATAACACGTTTCAACCATTCAACACACCATTCAGGCTGGCTAGGTGCGGTTTCTACTTCCGCTCTTATTATTAGATGTTTGTGAACTAGTGCCATTTCAAAACTCCTGATTGGTTGGTGGAGAGCTATTTAGTTGTTCCCATTTCGTATGTCCTCTCTTACATCCATGAGAATGGTTCCCAGCCAGTTCTTACCTTCGCCTCGACAAACACCCCATGTGGTATCGTTCCACCGGTTTCCTTCTTCTAGGTAGGAATGTCCAGTAGCTAATAGCTTATCCTTCATCACCGGATTCTGAAACTTTTTTCTAACCAGATTTTCCATAATGGAGTATTTGACTTCCTCCCAGTCTGGACGAAGTTTGAGTTGGCGTCCCGCTTTTTTGGAAAACGAAGCACTCATAGTAGAAAATCGCACATGATCATTGATATCCAACGACTTTGCTGCTTGATATGCCGCCTCGACTGAATTGAAAGTTATTCCGTTCCAGATAACAGGTGAAGGTTCGTAGAAGTTACTGAGGAATCTGTATTCACCGTCAAACGTGGCGATCTTATGGATGAATTTCATAAAATATCTAAGTTCTTCTTCGGTGACCCCATCACCACAAACATTTACAATTTTCCTGGCTGCTTCTCCCCTATCTTTTAGCCATTCCCGTGAAATGTTCAGGTAATCTCCACTTTTTCTCCCGTAAAGTGCAATTTCCACATCATCTTTCAAATCAAAAGCCAAAAATTCAACAATCTTCAGTTTGATTTCATCTTCAATTTTAATTCTTTTCATTGCCAATCCTTACAGTGTTTTTCCAATACATCCTCAATTCGAACAGCATCCCGAATGCGTTCTTTGAGTGAAGAGGTGAAACAGCACCTGCAAACAGACTTCCAACCGCACTTCTCATCATCACAACTGTCGTATACACCAAGTCTGTCTGCAATCTGCTCTACAATATCATCTAATGTTTCTATGCTCATTTGCGTAGTTGAATCCCTTGTTCCACTTTGGTTTCGAATGCATCTTTGGCATAACCAGAACTGATGATCACATATTCATTCATATTGATTTTCGGATAGCCAGCAGCACGCAGCCAGAAGCCTGTCCACAGGTAACCAAGATTGGTTTCATAGACACGCTTTACATCAATGAAATGTGTCTGTGCATTCTCAAACTTGTTTCGACCAGCTTCGATCATTACCTGAAGCTTGATGTACGTTTTCTGGTCAAGTTGAGGATTCTGCTCTTTCAGCCATTGAAAGGTGGCTTGCGATCCATCCTTACCGTAGCGGGCACCAAGAGAATCTGTGAAAATCTTCCTCAGATCATCGGCTTGCATAGAAGGAATCTGTGCCGCTTCTCCGATTTTGAGGGAGTACTGGGCCAGAATGTTTTCCATATTGGTGTACTCGGCTTTGATTCCGTTCTCAGCCTGGTTTCCGTAGTTGTATGCTGACACATACGATCCGAGGCCGACAAGACCAAGGAGAATCACCAGGGAAATAGGAGCAAGAATAAGAGCAAGGGTAGACGTTTTCATTTAAACAACCTCATTTTTGTGAAAGACATAGATAAGACCAAACGAACCAAACACACTCAACAACGCCGAAAGGATGATAGACCATACAGGAGGTTCGATTTCATCCATTAGATATTTGTACTTTTCCATCTTCGGCCTAGTATACAAGGCATTGATGTTTTTTACAACTATTTTAGTGATCTTTTCTGCATTGACGATACCGCCCATGTCCATGAAGTCCTGATTCATCGTAGCGACAAACAATTCGTTACCAGAATTCAGTGCCCATGTCATGGTGTCATGCCAGAGTATCCTATTCCCATCCGTTCCGAAGAACAGTACAACATCATTCTTTTTGCCACCGATCCATGCGTTTTCGACCACGTTTCGGTAAGCCGGATCTTGTACATTGGTGAAAATTGCAATGATGTTCACTTCCTTTGAGGCACCAAGATAGCGCAACTCATCGGACAGCATTTTATTAAGCTTGTCCAGTTCTTTTTTACTGGCTCCGCTACCGACTCGGAGAACCCGACTCACTTTGTAGATCGAATGCACGGTCGGATATCGCGGAATATTGTACTGTGAAATTTCATTCTGTTTGGTGTTGAACAAACTCTCAGGCACTGCTCGCACATAATTTTTATAAACGTGATTTTTCGACGCAGGCTCGCCTTTGTAGCACCGCACATATTCGGGTGGATCAGGTAGATTGTACACGCTGCGACTGGTCGTATCTGCGCTATCAATACCAATGTTACCAAGGGTTGAGGTCGCATACCATGTTACAGTGTAATGACGGCGATAGCATGTCTGACATACCTGACTGCAAGATCGGCTATTACCGGAGCCAGAACAAGAGGTGCTACAGTTGCAAGAATACGACTGAAGGTATGTTCCATGCTCACGCTTTTTTTCGGTGATCATGCCATTGAGGATTTCAACGTCGGAAAGATTCGTATAGAACCCTGTACCGATAACGATGGAACAGGCCAGTAATACGATCAACGAAATGAGACTGTATTCAGTCCAGGTAATGGTTTTGTGTAGGTAGTGTTTTGCCACAAGACCTCCAACAACAGGAGGAATCATAAGCAAAAGAATGTACATGAACGCCATCATATGATGTTTCCCTTTAACTAGTGCTACTTCTAACAGACAGACATTTCGCACAAGGAGTGTATTCAACTCCTCGGTTATCTACCCACTTCGATGCCTTCGCTTTCGCCGGCACATCTTGGTGTCCTTCCGGTTCGCCGCAATAGGTACCCTGTCCTCGAAACGATTTGTTTCGGTAATATTGACTGCCACCAGAAGGAAGCAATGGACGGCGAATATGGAAAATGTTCACGTTGTCTTGTCACATTTTGATTAAGTAACCATATTACACAAATCCGCCCATAAACTCAATGACAACAACTTGATTGAAATCAATGAGTTATGGGGCATCCATTTCACTCTCCTCCCTTTAGTAGGAACTTGTTAGAAATGGCTTTGAAGCTAATATCTCCATGTTCACCATTGGAAACCTTGAACACAAGACCTTCTCTTTCAACGGAAGGATTCAGTACAGACTTACCTTCTGCCTTCAGCAACAGACTGTCGATAGTGCTGGATTCTATGGAAAAATGATGTTCCAATACAGGCACATGGTAAAAATCGACACCATGCAAGTACTGCAAGAACAGATCACGTTGAATCGGTGCCATGTATTCACCGGAATCAATATCGAAGATATCGAAAATGTAGAATCGATGACCTTTTAGATTGTACCTGTTCTTCTGGATTCCCTCACCGACAAGCTCACCCTGAATAGCGACGTTCATGGTGTTGATGTTGTCGGACTTCAATCTTTCGACCAGTCCACTTTCAGTCGCAACTTTCCAGAAGGTATTGTCCATGCTCTCTTTTAGGTCGAGATTCCTGGAGCAAACACCAACTTCGCCGTTACGGATGTAAACGGTCATTGAAGAGCCATCAAGTTTTTCGGTGACTTCGAAGGTCAGGCCTTTTTCTTTCCACTCAATCAGTTTCAGATCGAAATTTTGAATTCTTTCCTGATCCGTCTTGGAAATAAAGGACGGAAACAATCCTTTGATTTCACCAGCCAACTGTGCAGGAATCGGCGCTTCGTATTTCTGAATACCAAGTGCTTCGGTTACATCAATCTCAGGCGTAGCTTCGTCTGAGCCAACATAGAACCCCTCTCCCGTGACATTTTCTACCCACAACGGATATGGTCGATTGTCCACATTTTTGTATGTTGCAAACAGTGAAATCAATTGGGTGCCGTTTGGACCGGAATCCCGTTTAAAAGGATCCAGTACAAGTCCCTGTGAAATCTGACCGCGCAACTTCACGGTCCTGAGCCGTTCACCTTCGACACCTTCATACACTTTCGGGTACTGTCCAGGCTTCGTAAGGAATGGCGCAATAGTAGTAGGAATCCAAGAGTCGATTTCGCAGTAGACTACAAGATCACCGACTTTGTATTCATCTTTTTTAACAACGACCTTCCATCCACCGACAGATGCCACTTCAATGGCATCTGCACCGGGGATAGGATCAATCGCATCAATTTTTCGAATCGTAGCAAGCTTTCTCATTTTCTATTACCTCATGTTGTTTTTCTGTTGCAGTTTCATCAACTCAATGGTCTTGATAACCGCATCGATGGTTTCATGAATAACCGGAGTCACGAAATTCCCTTTGCTGTATGGGAATGTGGCTTTGATATTGGAAATCTCATCGATGATATCCTTGTACATTACTTCGATGAGGGTTTCTGGGTCAACTACAAGTGCATTACCTTCATCGAAATATTCTTTCACCAGTGCCCGTTCAATCAAATTCCCATAGTCTCTCATAGCGTGTACTCCTTATTGTATTAAATATCAGACCAGCAGGCGTTGGTTCTCTCTTCGTCGCACACACAGAGAGTCCGGTTATCACCATATAGATCCTCTCTGTAAGGACAGGTGTGTGGAACAACCGTCGTTTCTTCAAACTTCATGCAATCACAGTACTTACATCCGACATTATCCATATGTTCATAGGTGTCGAAATGTCGATAGTATGGGTGACCGCACTTACAGATCCGGTCATCACCATAATTGGGATTGTAGCAGTATTCAACGATTTTTATCGTCTTTTTCAGGTAGGGTTGTTGATTCATTTTTTAAGCCATGCCTGTATGAAAGGTTTATCAACATCAAATGACACATAATCAACGCCCTGCATCCCTTGCTCCGAGTAATCGATGCAATAGGCGTCTTCCATGCTAATGCCATGGGAAGCAAAGGTAAGGCGGAGTCCACGGAGGAATTTCCCGTCGGTATAGATGAGTCCATCTTTCTTGACGTTCCATGTCTTGGTGTCGAAGTAGACACGAAGCTCGCCGTAATCGTGCATGTCTAGATAATCATCTTCATCTGGGGATCCCAGGCTTTCGAACAAGATGAGGTCAAGACCGGTCACATGGACTGTCCTTTCCTCAATGGACCAAAGACCGGAACCATCGGTGCTTATCAGCCAATCAACCTTTCGCATTGTTTTCTCCTGCAAGTATTTGAATTGCATCAGGACGGCGCTGTTCTTCCAGCCATGCCAGATGACGTTGTTCCTTCAGCCAGTTGGCTGCACCGTCGAAGTAGACGGAGTGGAAGATGTTCTGAAACAGACGATCCCATGCCATATGTGCAGCACTGTTTTGGATCATCTGCTCAACGAACGCGGCATTTGCCGGAACGGAAAGATCGACCTTGTGCCACTCGACCTGGTTCATCACGGCCGTACGGGCAGACTCGCGGTCATTTTCTGTTACTGTTACTGTATCATGTCCCATGTTTATTCACCACTCAAAACGATCATGTACGGGAATGGGAGATTCGTAGGGGAAACGACTGTCGGAGGTGATGATATAGTGACCACCAAACATACCACCTTCAGTTCGGACAACACCGTATACATAGGGCGCGGCGTAGACGCTATGAACCTCCCGCGTCTTGGAGTGAACCACCAAGTCGCCACGGGAAACACCCTGAGGATTTTTGTTGACGATCAGAACAAGGTCAGGAGTGCCACTGGGGCAACTGTAAATGTCCTGATGATCGTCCATGTCCAGATAGACACCGGATTTACCGGAGGTCACACCATTCAAGGTGCAATCCCGACCCATCACGCTCACAAACAGTACCTTACTCATTTCAAAGCTCCTTAACAATATGGAACCAGTTTACATGAAATGACAGGAACATCAATGAGCATAACATTAATGAAATCAATAGGTTACGGGAGGTGCTGTTTAATTCAGAACCTCCACGATTCGAATTCCACCAGGTTTTGTTTCATCCAACTCATACCAAACACCTTCAATCTGAATGCTTTTTTCACCGATATTCGTTATAGTGCCGGATACACCAGAAGATTTTACGACATGCGGTGCACTCCAAGGACCTTGAGTTCCAACACGCATCATAGTTTCTTCCGTCAATCGTGCCACACAGGTCTTGCCGATCCACCACCACTTTCTTTGTTCTTTTTCTTCTTGTTTCGGTTTTTTAATCATAAAATGCATATTGTTTACTCCTATCTTATGCAAGTCTTGTGATGATCTGGAAATCTGTGTCTATTGTGTCTCCAACTTCCAATGTCAAAACATGCTCTTTCCAGAACCAACGGTTATCCATTGTGGAACCTTTTATCGTGTCCTCGCATGTGAGCCATATCGGTGCATCATTTTCCGTAAAAAATGTCTCTGACTTGGTAAAATACTTGTGCTTCATTTTAAAGGCCTTCATACATTTTATCCTCAAGGACAGCAACTTTCATTCGAAGTTCTTTGTTTTCTCTTTCCAGTCTGGTGAAATAGTTTCCGTATCCATCCGTTATATGTCCGCAATTTACGTTTTCACAAATGAAATCTGCTGTTTCCCAATTCACACAGGTAAAACGGACATTCTTTTTGGAGAAATTTGTTTTCGTCAAATTTCTATACATGTGTCCGGGGGCTAAGACAGTAGCTTGGACCTGCATTCTCACATCACCACCACATTTCTTACATCTAATATTCACAGACCTTCACCTTCTTTGTAAGAGATTCCGACTGAGTGACCCACAGCATGGGTGCGGCTTTGATTAATCGATTGTTAGTTGTCAGAAATACCCACCTTCGCTGTAGTCCGAGAATGCCGCGTCAAGAATGGTTTGACGTTTTGTTCGCATAGGGCGATTGTTCTGACGATACTGAAATGCTATCAGCATCCTTTGCATAGCCTCTTGCTGTTTTTCACTGCAACGTCCACTTTTTGCTACCGACGCGGCAAACAGCGCCGGGCCGTAACCTACGGCGCGGCATTGATGAAGCAGTTTAATCTGTTGTTCTGTAAACATCATCACTACCTTTAAATCTAACTAAAATCCGCATCATTATCATAACAGCCTACGCCGTTATTTGTATCTTCAAAATGGATTGGTGTCCAGTTATAAGATTCCTGATTCACCTGTACTGGTATTCGGGACGGTGCCACACCGACACCAGTATACCTACAATGGGAAACCTCATTGGTGCATTTACCCTTATAGATTTCCCAGTTGCAAAACGGGCAGACATTTCTCATGTTTCGCTCCCATAATAACCTGCTGCACGCATCCACATTTTCACCTCATGTTTCAGCTTCCAATTCTCTTTGGCAAGCTGATTTACGCGAGCTACAAGGTATTCAGTTTCCCTTCCAAGCCTAACCGAAAGGAATTCGGTAGGATCAACAACTTCTTCCATCCAACCATCCTCTTCTTTATCGAATGGACGGCTAATTTCCATAAACCCATCATCAGTATTGACATGATACGGTTTGTCGTTTTCATCATAAGAAATATTGAATCTCATGACATAATTCTCCTATTGATTTCACCAACAACACCTTTATAGAACATTGTTGCGCCTTGCAATTGCTTTGTTGTCATGGAATACGACGCTGCGTTTAGATTGTCTTCCAGGATGGACAGACACTCTTTCACTAAATCTTTTTCATTATAGCATTGTTCGGGTTTAGTGTCAATGGTCCCGGAACACTGCATTTCATCTAGAATCCTTCTCAATTCATTAATTTCATCATTGGATTCTAGTGCAAAATATGATCCATTTTTACCGATCACTTTTTTGCCGTTTACTTCTCTCCAGTCCATTTTATTCTCTCCTCCATTTCGGCCACCGCCTTGTTCCCTGCATCAACGCCTCGACCAATCGATTCGGCCACTTGCCTTCTCGCTTCCGTCAGAGTGATCCGCTCACGCTGTAGATCAGCAATTTTACTTGTTAGCGTATCGATTTCATCCCTCATTTCACTTATAACCTGATGTAACGCTTCGTTATCTTGAATAACTTCTTGGCACTCATTCTCCAATAATTGGATAAGACACGCTTGGCACATCCATCCATTTACTCCACAGGTTTGGGCAGCGCCTCGGTGCCGTTCGATATAGTCGCCGCATCCACTCCTTTTATCATTGTTACTCATTATCGCGTTGCCCTCTGAAATTGCTTTTTGTACATCAAACCGAGAAGCGGCACACCTATCTTCATCCGTCAATTCATTAAATATCGGAGGATTTACGGTATCTCTGGCTTTCTGAACCGCCGGATATAGCGGTGTGCGCTTTCTCATGATTGCGTCTTACCGATTACTCCGTCAAACCACTTATCGACGGCTTCTTCAAGTGTTAGGCGGGATTTTTGGATATCCTCATAGTTCCAGTTCTCGGGAAGTGGATCAGGGATATACAAATGGACCACATAAGCCTGATAATCATTACCCTTAAATACATGGGTTACTTTATCCGAATAGCAATCATATCCGTTTACGATGGCTGTTTTAATTGCATCCATCATGGCACCGGCGCGCACGGACTCACTAAATGCCGCTGTACGGGCATGTTTAAGTTCTTCGCGCAGACGGTATATCTCTTCTTGCATTCCTGCAATACGAACAGAATCTTTACTTACCGGACGATTCATGGCGTCATCACTAGGACAATCGTCATAATGTGACTCTTTGTTAGCACCACAAATTGAACAATTGTCACCGCCGACAGTAAGGTTGTTCAACCACATATCAACCGCTTCTTCAAAAGTTAGGCGTGATGTAGGGTATGGCGGATTGTTATTCTCGCCTGTTGGATTTTCTGGACTGGGAATGTACAGACGCCATGGATCGCCGCCTGTGAATACAACAACCACTTTGTCGGCGTAACAATCAAGTTTACCCACAATAGATTTTTTAACCGCAGATTTATATCGTTCAACTTCACTCATTTTGATTCCTCCGGGACCTTTATTGTTATCGCTTGTAGCAACCTTCTGATATGACATACAAATTGAATTTGCTGTTACGCACATCCTGTGAAATTTTCTGCTGTGCGACTCTACATGCCTCGGCAGAATTGAATTCCTGTTTCAGTGTAGCAACACCCGTAGTCGAATATATCATCACCATAATAAGTACAAAGACTTCACCCATTTGATTTCTCCAATTTTCTCAGTTTACGGGGAATAATACAACACAACGAGGACGCTGGAGGATTTCTGACCACTCCTCCTCTGTCATACCCGCGTCATATGCATCCCAGGTGGTGTGGTAAACTTCACCCCACCATGTAGTTCGGGGTATATACACAGCATTGTTATCAGCACCGGCGAGTGGAGAGTATCCGTTGCCTTCTCCATCCTTCTGTAGGATGACCTTCGATTCCGGATCAAAGGCGCTCAATATTTCAATCAGTTGCTTTACTTTCATGTTAGTTTTTCTTTTAGGAATTTTTTGATTCGCCCCAGTAATGTTTTTTCTTCCTCTCTTTTTCTTTTTTGTGACTGGTACTCTATCACTGCAAGGGCTTCAAGAAAACCAATAGGCTCTCCATTGCGTACCTTGTCGCTCAGTTCTTCCAAGACTGGATCATACATGTTGATTTTCCTTTACCTGATATACCAGAATAGAACCCTTCCCCCCTGTTTTAAGGAAGTCTGCATAATCATGTTCCCAATCTGCATCAGACGGAAACACTTTTACATCTCCTTTCTTAAGGAAGAATTCCCATTTTCCCGAATTCACAAGTTCTTGAACGTTCATTGGTCTACATTCCTATTCACAAATTTACGGAAGAGCCTGTTTGCCGTTTGCATAGCCGCATTGATGTTTCTTTTGCCCACAGGATTGGCAGAATGAATAGCGTAATAAGGAGGCTTGAAACCTCGGTAAGCCCGCTGTTCGATCACTTTCGCAACATCGTAACCGGTAAGAGTGGTGCCGAGGTCGTGGTCGAAAGAGATATAGTCAACCATTTCATCCTCAATCATTTTAATCGCTTCTTCGGCAGTTCGCACAACAATAGTTCTGTCCTTCCAATAGTCAGGAACAGCATCCATATTGATGTTTCGAACATCGTCCAGGAAGACATATTTTTTGAGGTTCAGAAAGACATACTTTTTGAGTTCATTCACGGGTAAAGGCCTTTTTGGTGTATTGTGTCGATGCCAAATACGCGACCTAGGCGTATCCATTCATCTTTGGTTAATTGATTGAGTCGAAAAACACCACCGACTATTTGTGTTTCGAACGCTTTGCCGTCATCATAGACAAAATAGCAGTAGCCTTTAGCCCGCACCAAGAACACTGGAAGCATATCTTCTTCCAGTACCTTGTTGATTTGTTTGGTCGTGATCATTGCACGGATTCCCAGATTTCTTTCGCCATGCTGAAAGGCAGATTGCGCTCAAAGCAAAACTGTTCAGCATCGAAGAGGCTTCCGTGGTCATCGGTCGCCTGGAAGATCCAACGGATCGCCGTCTTGCGATCAGCAGCACCACTCAGAATAGACGCGGAAATAGACTCTTCAAACTCCTTGACACACCGTTCGATATACGACTCCTCTTCCCAAATAGCACGCTGTGCGCTATCGGTCACATCGTCAGCCAGAGCACCAAGTTCCTCATCCGACATTGCATTCCAGTCATAATGACGGGGACGCACACCAAAGGCTTCCTTGTAGGTGTCGGAGATGTAATCAATCATCTGGTCGCGGCTGACAGACATTGTGAAGTCTCCATAACAATAACGATTTATGGATACAGTATATACGACCTGGTGTGGAAATCAACAGAATTTATCTTTTAGGAATCAATGACTTATAGTAGATATCTTGTTTTTGCTGAGTCCATTTGGAATGTTCTATGTAATCGACATCCCGTTTAGGACGGAGATAACAATATGGATCCCAATAACTACAGGTTTTTGCTTCTAGTGTCTTGCGATCCACTTCGAAAACCATTTTATCGTAGCATCTGACTATTAGAGGTTTTTCAGCCATGATATTTAAATTTCACTTTAACTTCTTTTTCGATGACTTCTATTTGCTTAAACAATTCTCTTAGTGCCCACGCATATCCTGTTAGTTCAAGATTGTGTAGAGTCAATCCTTCCTTGTCGGCAATTGAAATTTCTCGCCGAGTTTCCTCCAGCTTGTCGATGACATAGGATCGCAGACACGACCATTTCTCAATGGCTTCTTTAGCCTTGGTAAGTTCCGGCGCCTCACAGAAGTAGTCGATGCCGTCAATGTTAATCTTTGTTCTTTTCATTTCCAATTCCTATTAGCGACATATGTTGCCAGGATAGCCGCAGTCTGGAAAAATGTCCTTTCTATGGCCACATCGTAGTTTTGATCACCGACCATTTGATATGAGAAGTTTGCAAGCAAAAATCCAAACCATACGCTAAAATACATAATATTGTTCCTGTATTAATTTTCTTAAAGATTGAAAATGTGGGTGGGATTCGAACCCACACTGGGATGATATGTCGCACTATTCATCCCCTCCAGTTTCTGCCATGAGTGCGATCCATAGGGTTTCTCCCTATGCGACATCCGTATAGACTTGACCTCGGAGGCGTTTACCCGTTCCACCACCACATTTATTCTTTCACCCCTTGATACATAAAATTTGCTTGAGAGTATGCACAATTTCCACAAGATCAGATTGTGCTTCCATCACAGCGTCGATAGACTTATATGCTGCTGGAGTTTCGTCCAACACACCTTCGTCCTTACGACATTCAACACCTTCGGTAGCCTTCACATGATCTTCCACGGTGAATCGGCGCTTCGCTTCTCCGCGAGACATGGAACGTCCTGCTCCGTGTGAGCATGAGCAGAAGGAGTCCTTGTTACCCTTACCCTTAACGATGAAAGACTTTGCTCCCATCGAACCAGGAATGATACCCAACTGTCCTTCTTGTGCCGATACTGCACCTTTACGGGTAACAATAACGTTCTGACCGAAATGATTTTCCCATGAAACATAGTTATGGTGGCAGTTTACCGCCATCTTAACATCAGACATGCTAAAGTGTGGAAGATCATCGTGATTCTGCAACACGTTTAGAATTCGACGCATCATTTCAGCACGGTTTGCACGCGCATAATCCTGTGCCCAGTTTACTGCGTAAACATAGTCCTGGAAGTGCTTTGAGCCTTCTTCAAGGTATGCAAGATCACGGTCAGGAAGATGCACGCTGTTGCGGATCATTTCTTCCTTTGCGATGTTGATGAAGTATTGCCCAATTGCGTTACCGATTCCTCGGCTTCCTGAGTGCAACATCAACCATACATGATCCGATTCATCAAGACACAGTTCGATGAAGTGATTTCCACCACCCAAGGTTCCCAACTGTGATGCGATGATAACGTCGGCTGAATCTTTACCGTTCCCACCCACGACCTCCTGCCTTTCTCGGATCCATCCCACTCCCTTGCCCCACCCCCTCCACCCTTCCACCCTCCCCCCATCCCCACCC
>JACCDR012598939.1_pt1 | contig 14772 bp, 25 predicted proteins | sample 7446431 | NCBI WGS metagenome assembly JACCDR01 (sample SAMN15323443, study PRJNA562643) | freshwater metagenome | isolation source: river surface water | place: USA:Blue River Watershed | collected 2017-08-17 | reverse complement strand
CTCACCGGGCTCTTGCGGGCCGCCGACCGACGACGACGACGCCTCACCGGGCTCTTGCGGGCCGCCGAGCGGCGACGCTTGCGACGCACGCGCTTGGTCCGACGGTTGGCGACGAGCTTGCTCCGGCGGCGACGACGCCTCACCGGGCTCTTGCGGGCCGCCGACCGACGACGCCTGCGACGCACGCGCTTGACAGTGCGGTTTGCCGCCATGCGGCGCTTGCGCCTTCGCACCGTCGGGCGCTTCGCAGCGCTCCGCCTTCGGCGACGACGGGTGACCTTCGAACGACTCTTCGCTGCCCTTCTCATGGATGCTCCCTTGCTCGCGTTGCGGCGAAGGCCGCGCGCGAAAAGTGGCTTGCGCCTGTTGCGCCGAAGACCTCGGCGACTGGACCTGTTCGGCGCATGACCCGCTCGGGCCCGCACCATTTCGGCAAATTTCTTGCGCGCGGCGAGCTGCTTGGCCGTCGGCGCCTTTCGGTTTCGTCGCATCGAGGACTCCTTCGTTGCCTTTCGAACACGCCCCTGGAAGGCGCTCCGCTCGGCACCCGTGAGCGCTCTCGCCCGCGCGCGCCGCTCGTTCATGGTGAGACCACTCATCGCCGCCCGCGCCGTCCGGCGCCGCGCGTACGCGCCGCGACCGTTGATCGCCGCGATGGCCGTGACGCCAGGATTCGGCTTATGGCCACGCGCCTTCGCGTAGCCGTAGCTCTTCACGTCACGCTCGGTGATCCTGAAGGCTTTCGCGCCGATCTTGCGGTTTCGTCCAAACATGGTCGCACTGCTCCCGCCATCGCGGGACAGCACGAGCGACCAAGACGAGTCGCGCTAGTGCTCTTTCCGACTTCGCCTGCCACCCTACAAGACGGCCAAAGCGGGACGCAAAGTTTTGGCAACTTATTTTTTCGTAGCGGACGATCCGGCAGAAAACACCATGCGTTCGATGTACTCGAGCGGCGATTCTCCCCAACGGATGTCGTTGTCGTTGGCGGTTCCAGGGCACCGAAGCCCGTACCAGCGGCCACGAAACCTCATCTCAAGTCCAGCAAAGTCCCGCGCCCCCGGCTCATCGTGGGCGTCCTCCCACCAAACCCGGACCGGGATCTGGACGAGCCTCACCGAAAGCCCTCAAGAAGCCGCCGAAGATCCTCGAAGACCTCCCCGTCGCTCGGCTTTGGCTCGGTCGGCAGACCCATCACGTCAAGCGGCATGTCGGCTGCTTCATCGGGGACGCTGCCGAGCCGGCGCGCCGGCCCGTACGCCCGGAGCATCTGCACTCTCGTGGCCGCGTACGCGTGCTGCATGCCTTGACGGTTGTACACAAATCCCCAAGGGGGGAGGGTGCGTTCGCGCCCCCCACGTTCTCTCAGCATGCGCGTCCAGGCGATCTCTTCTCCGCCGCTCAGATCGGGAAAGTCCGGCGCGATGCTCGTCCTCACCGTAAGCGAGCTCGAGATCAGGCAGTAGTACCTCTTCTGGTTGTCGAAAAGGTAGAGCCCGTCTTCGAATCGTACCAATCCGATCCCCTTGTGAAACGCATCGGCCTCATCGCGCTCACACTCTTGTTCTCGTTCCAGGAGGTAGTTCGGGCCGTAGTAGTCGTCGTCGTCCAAAAACGTGACCCACCGAGCCCCCGCATCGCGCGCGCAGTTGAGCCCCTGGTTACGCGCGGCACCCGCGCTCGGGCTCGAGGTGAGCACGGTCCAAGGACCATTTGGAAAGCAGCCGATCGCCGAGCCGTTCTCGACAATCACCGCGCGCTCTTCGCACCTGAGCCGTTTGAGCGTCGCCCGCACGTGACCTTCCCGCTCTCGTCGCGAGAACGGCACCACCACCATCATCATCACAGGACAGGTGCCGGGATGATCTGGGCGACGGCGAAGACGGTAGAGCCATCGTTGACGAGTCCGATGTCGAAAAAGCTCGTGCACCGAAGTCGCAGGTTTCCGCCGCTCTGATCGAACGTCGGCTCGATGAGCGCAGGCTGCGCGCCGCCCATCGTAAAGTACGCGGAGGAGTTGACGAGAGACTCGCTGATGGCGCCGAGTACGTACGTCGGACCAGCTTCGAGCGTGATGCTCACTGTGAGTCGCTGAAGCCACGAGTAGGTGAGCGCCTGTGTCGTGTCATCGGATGCTGCCCAGACCAGACAGTCCACGAACGCCGCATCTCCGACCGCAAGTCCGGAGGTGATGGTCGCGAGCGAGATCTGACCGACCGTCACCTCGACCGTCCCGACCTTGGTCGGACCGAGCTGAATCGTTTGAAAGACGGAGCCAGCGCCTGTGGCTCCCGTGGCTCCCGTGGCTCCGGTCGCGCCCCTGGCGCCCGTCGCACCTGTCGCGCCCGTGGCGCCAGCGGCTCCGGTAGCGCCAGCTGCACCGGCTGTTCCCGTAGCGCCAGTCGCACCTGTCGCACCAGCTCCGGTCGCGCCCGTCGCCCCGGTCGCGCCCGTGGCGCCCGTGGCCCCGGTAGCGCCCGTCGCACCCGCGCCAGGACCCGTGGGTCCCTGCGCGCCCGTGGCGCCCGTGGCGCCAGTAGCCCCGGTAGCGCCCGTCGCGCCGGTGATGCTTGTGCCCGTCGCGCCGGTGGCCCCGGTCGCGCCCGTGGCGCCCGTGGCCCCGGTCGCGCCAGCAGCGCCCCCTGGGCTATATTGGATCCAACGTCCCGGCTGTCCCGCTCCGCGCAATGTCGCGATCACAAGAGGCGGGCTGACCGCAGCCACGCTTTGCTTGGCGAGCCGATAGATCGCCGCCTCCGACAGCACGAACACGAGCGCCCCGTCCACGAGATTGTCGGGCACGACATTCTCGAGGGAGTCTCCGTCCGCTGGACCTAGCAGCGTGATCCGTGGAGAGAGAACGCGGTTTGCGGGATCTGCGATTTGCACGTGTCTGCTCCTTTTTCTTCAACGCTTGGCGATCAGCACGAAAACCGCAGCGGACCCAAGACCGAGTCCCGCCCAAAACGGCCACCTAAAGTCCACTGAGCGGAGCGCTTCCTTGCGCTTTGCGACGAGCAGCCGGTAGGTCAGCTCGTTGATGGCTCCGCCCGCAGCGTTCCGGCCGTACGGCGCGGCGGACTTGATCGTGCGGATCTTGGCGAGCGCCGCTTGATCTTCTGCGCTGTAGCGCACCGGAGGATACGCCGCAGGACCGGGACTGTACGCACACACCGCTTGGCTCATCGGCGTCCTTTCATGAGCGCGGCGCCGAGGAGCGCGCCGCCCGTGAGCAGCATCCCGTAGTTGACGACGTGGTTCAGGCCGCGACCAAAGGAGGCCGACTGCCTGAGACTCGCCGCGCTCTTCACGATCAAGTCGGCGGCGCGCTTCTCGCCTCCGATGGCCTTGGTGAGGCTGCCCTTCACGAGCGACGAGCGCTCGGCGTTGATGACGGCTGCCGCCGCGTACGTCGAAGCCGTCGACACCAAGTCGTGATCGATCCGGATCGCCGCCGACTCGATCCCCGCCATCGAAAGCGCTTCCGAGCTCACACCGAGAAGCTCGGCTTGGTACGACCCAAACGCCGAGCCGAGCGACCGATCGGCGTTCACGCGGCACTCGTGCGATCGGCAGCCCTCCTTCGCCTTGAGCTGATTCGCGAGGAAGGTCGCGTACGACTCGTTCCTCATGTGGGAGCGCACGCTCGGATCTGCTGCCCGCGCGTCCGGCGACGGCAGGCTCCTCGCCCAAAGATCGTCCACCGCGCGCCGCTTCTCACCAGGCGGCTGCCACCAAATGTCGTACGCCGCGAACGCCTGGCACACGCGCTCGTTCCAAACGTCGGAAGCCCCGAGCGACGGGAAAACCGGGTACTCGCAGCCGTAGACCCGCGAGCACTGGCCTCCGCGGTTGATGATCGGCAAGAGCATCCCGTTTTGGAGGCACCCCGTCCCCCGCGCGAGGTTTCGATTGACCGGACCCGCACAAAGCGACGCGTCGAACGGATGCCGAAAAAACGGCAGGCCGTCGCCCGTCCAGAGCAGAGGAAAGCGCGCGAAGGCTTGGTTACACTCGAGCCCCTGCCACTGCAGGCTGAAGTTATCGACCATGTGATCGAACTTCGACCACCACTCGCCACGCGCGATGATGAGGTTTTGCGCCATCTGATCGCGCATCTGCCCGAGCTGGCCGCGCATGGCCGCAACCCTTGCCTGAAGCTCCCTCCTCTTCTGCTCCCGCTCCGTCTTGCCTCCGCCGATCTTGAGGGCGCTCGCGACCGCCGCGCCCGCAGCCTGTCCGGCAAGGCCCCCGACGAAGCCACCGATCGCCGGCGGCACGCCGATGACCCCCGCGAGCGTCGCGCCGCCGATGGATCCGCCGACCGCGCCCGCGGCTTCGAGGTCTTTGTTCGTGAACTCGCCGTCCTTGATGACCTCGACCGTGAGCTCTCCGACGCGCGGGTCGACGCCGAGGTTATAGCAAGCGTAGGCCGCCCCAGCCTTGATGGCGACCATCGCGAGGGGCTTGTACTCGCCACGTGCAAGCGCTCCGAACTCCGTCGACGTGCCGCTCGCAAACTGCGCGAGCTGCGCCATGCCGGGGCCGCCGATGCCCGTGGACTCGAAGATCGCCGGCATCGCGCGCATCAAAAATTCGACCGCCGCCGACGGAGCCATCTCGCTCGACGGGTTGAAGTTGAACGTCTTGGCCGCCTCCATGAACGGCCCCCACTCGCTGTCCACCTGAGCCGCAGTCGGCACGCTCCCCTGGATCATCGCCGAGGTCTCGCTCGGCGTGGAAGGCGCCGAAGAGCCGGACGCGCTAGCGCTCGCCTCGAGCCCGAGCGCGCCGTAGCCGTAGTGCGAGCGGTAGTCCACGTACATGGTCGTTACCCTACGATGCCGTCCCGCTCGACGTCCAAGTCCTTGCCGAACAAAAACAGGAGCGGACCCGTGTCGTCCTTGTAGACCGTGAGGAACAGATCCCCGCGGCTCGTCTTTGCCGCGGCAAGCTTCGCGCGGCGGATGTTGATCTCGAAAAGCCCCTGGTCTCCCTTCGGGAGCTCGAAGCCGCTTCGGCCCCCTCGCTCGAAGAGGCGGCAGTGGATGCCGAGAAAGTGCGCGAGGATCGCGATGCTGCGCGGCATCCTGTTCGCTTCGACGCGCTCCTCGGGCCCACAGAACTCGATGCCGTCGATCTCGAAGCCCGGCGCCGCGTAGAGCGCCCAGGGTTCCTTCGCCTCACAGAGGTGCTTGTAGTCCTCGAAGTCCCCGCGCTTCTTCCACTTGTCGGATCGGTACATGACGGCCATCCCGACCCCGATCTGCCTGCAGCGCTTCGGCCAGTCCCAAGGCAACTCGTCCCGCCACATCGCGGGCTTGTCGGTAAACGTCTCCCGAAGCTTTGCCGCTTCCTTCTCGTCGAAGCGCTCGTTTGGGATGTAGATCCGCCGATTCACCCTTTCCTCCAAAGAAGGCGACCCGTGACCCAGCCGATGCCCGTGCCGATGAGCACGAGCGTCATCGTGGAGAGGTTCGAGAAGGTGCCGAGACCCGAAAGACCGGCGCGGCTCGTCGGCATGATCATCCCCCGGGCGACCGCTCCCGATCCCACGGGCGCGACGGGCACCCCGGGCGTGCGCCCCGCCGCGATGCTCGAGACGCCGATGCTCGTGCCAGCGGGGAGTCTCGGCGGAGGCAGATCGTCGCCCAAGCCAAAACGCTCGGCCGACTCGAAGTAGTCGTAGCCGCCGGTGTCGGGACGGAAGCGCGAGTAGATCATGGCTCGGCCGACCACCCATGCCCCACCGGGCGCTCGCCATCGTCGAGAAACGCGGACTCGCCGTGGCAGTTTTTGAGCAGCAGCACTGTGCGACGTTCACGGACAACCGTTTGCGAGTAGTCGTCGAGCACGCGGTACGGCCACGGGCTTCCCCCTACGACAAACCTAGATTCCTCTGTCCAGGAGAGCGCCTCGGGAAGCGGCCCCATGTCCCGAGTGAGGATCTCGAAAACCTGACCACTTCTCCCTTCCAGGAGCAGCTGCATCCGCAGCTCGGGAAATTCCGGCAGGTCGAGAAGGTCGATGTAACTCTGGATGCGCTGAGCGCCAGACTTCGCCAGGCTCTTTGCGATCTCGTGCGCCGCTCGGTAGTCGGCGCAAAACCGCGCAGCCCCGAGGAGCGCCCAGGGCGCAAACTCCGGGATCCGGTTGATGATCCACTCGGCGACGCTGAGGTCAGCGGCCGAGGCCTTCTTGGTGGCTACAGCAAGACGTTCCTCACTGAGCCGAATCGTTACCGAATTGAGCTTCGTCATCATTCGTCGTCATCCAGGTTGGTGTCGAAGAACGTGATGCTGCCGTAGAGCACGATCGAAAACCCGCTCGTCCCGTTGTACACAGTCTTGTAGAGGTCGCCGTACGACGCATCGACGAAGTCGATCCGCTCGCTCTGCCCGAGCTCGAGCAACTCTCGCTGCTTCTTGCTGCGCGGGCTCCACCACAGCGTCCCGATGAGGTCGCCATGACCATCGTGGCCCTCACCCCGCACGCCGCCCGGAAAGTTTTTCTTGAGCCACGCCAAGCAATTGCGCTCGATCTTGGCAGTGTCGTCGTTCAGGACTACCCAACCGGCATCGGTGATTTCGCCATCAGCGGTCATGTAGCCGGAATCCACAGCGAGTTTTTTGAAGTCATCCCCCTCGCGAGCCGACTCCCGAAATCGCTCGCGCGCGAAATCCTCGATCATGGCTTGGCTGCCACAATCGATCGCAAATCCCGCAGTTTTTTCTTGCTTCGCCATCACGTCGCCTTCCACGCCTTGTACGCAACGACGCCCGCAACGAGCGCACCGATCCCCCACGCAACCCGCGGCACCTGCGCGAGCGCCGAGCCGAGGTCGCGCCTCAAGGTCGACATCGGCTGCCCCGTCGCAAGGTACGCTTGGAGGTTTCGTGGCAACGGCGCGTCGGGAAGCGCAGCCGCCCCCATCGCGCGCCCGAGCCCGAAGAGCTGGTTGTCCTGAAAGAAGTAGTCGAGGTACGGCGCCCGGTAGCGCGAGACGTCGACGTAGCTTCGCCCAGCCGGCCACTCCGATCGGAGAGGCGCCTGTCCGAGACCGGTCAACTGCAAGTTCGGGTAGTTGAACGGCGCCCGGAACTTCGAAACATCGACGTATGCTCGTGCCATCTCGGGAGATCCTCTTTCAGGCCTGGGCGCTCGCCCGGCCCTTCCTCTTGAACGCGTACACGCCGACGACGACCGCCGCCACGGCTGCGGCGCCCATCATCACCTTCTTCGCATCGAGCGATCCGAAAAGCGAGGGCGAGGCTGGAGGAGCCAGCGGGTCGACGGGAGGACCCACGGGCTGCGGCACCGGCACCCCGGGAGGAGCCGGCAACGGCGACGAGCCCGGCGTACCAGCCGGCACCCAGGAGTCCGGGATGTTGACGGTCTTGCCGACGTAGTAGAGGCAACCGGCGACCGGATCCTTTTTGAGGTTCGGGTTTGCGGCGCAAAACTCCGGCCAACGCTTGGCCTCGACGTTGAACTTCTTCGCGAGCTTCGTGATGGACGTGTCGTCCTTTTGGATGACGTATTGCATGGGGATTTACCCCTTCCCTTTCTTCTGATCTTCGCCGAAGTACGTGTAGAGGCCGTAGGCGACGAGCCCTGTGATGAGGATCGACTTCATGCTGAAGCCCATGATGCTCGGCTCGAGCTCCACGGGCTCTTGCGGCTTCGGGCTCACGAACGCGCTGCCGCCCGAGGAGGCCGGCTTCTTCACGCATTTGCAGCCCTGGTTGGAGAGCTGGCTCACGCGCGGGACGATGCACTCGTCGTTCTCCTTGCCCTGAAGCCGGCACTCGAGCTGCGCCGTGGAGTACATCTTCGAGTAGCAGTCCTTGAAGCCCGCCTGCTCCCAGCACTCGCCAGGGATCGTGAGCGAAACGCCAAGCGCCGCTCCGAGCGTCGAACCACCAAGCACACCGAGAGACATCAGCTCTTCTCCTTCTTCTTGCTGGGAAGCATCGCCCAGAGCGCGACCGCGCCGAGCCCAACCAGGATGAGTTTCGTCTTGGTCTCCGGGCTCATCTCGGTAGGAGGCGGAGAAGCCGGGCACGGGCAGCCGGCTTTCGAGAGCGTGTCGGAGGTGAGCACGAGGCAGGTCGGATCGTCGGGCTTGCCGGCGCTCGCGCACTGGTGCTGCGCTGCCTGAAACGAAAGCTTGTGGCAGTCCTGAAAGCCAGGGTGTCCCCAGCACCACCAGTTGATGGTGCTCTTCGGGACGCCCGGATCGGAGCTCTTGCCCTCCTTGAACTCCTTCAGCATCCGCGTGTAGAGCGAGAACGGATCCTCGCCGAGCCCGAACAACCCGATCATGCCGCAGCCTCCTTGGCTCCCGCCTTCACGCGGCCGACGAGCGTCGGCAAGATCATGATCCCGAGGTAGCCGAGCACGCCGATGGCGAGGTACTTGGCGAGCTGGCCGCCGGTCGCCGCGAGCGCCTTCGAAAGCTCCGTCGCAAACGTCCCAGCGGAGAGATCGTCGGCGGTCGGGCCCTCGGCGCACTTCAAGCGCACGGCCGCATCGGTTGCGTTCTTGCAGGTCTCGCGCATCGTGTCGAGCTTCGCCTCGACCGTCTTTGCGCGGAGAGCGTTCACCTCGGAGAGGTTTTTCGCGAGCACGATAGCGCCCGCGATCACGATGACGACGAGCACGATGCCGACGACGAGCGCGACCGGCACCGCGCCAAGCCCCGACGTGCCCCTCTTCAGCGGACGAAGCCCCCCGATCGCGTCGAGCTTTGCGAGGAGCTTGAAGCTCGTGTAGCACCACCCGGCGTGCGCCATCGCATCTTGCTCGGTGAGCGTGCCGTCTTTGACCATCTGGTGGATCGAAAACGCTTGCGTGCTTGCGTCCTTGAACGCCACGTGCCCGAAAAAACCCGTAACGGCCGACCAGTACATGGAGGCGATGAGCCCCGCGTACGCGCGCCCCGCCGCCTCGAGCACGAGCGCCGCCGGCAGGACCATGCCCGCGCCTGGAATGCCGCCCGCGGCTCCCGCGAGAAACGAGCTCAGGCCATCGGAGTGCGACCGCAAAAGCTCGTCCTTGAACACCTTCCAGCCGTCGACCGCTTCCTTCGGGTCGCGGATGGGCATGTCGAGCGTCTGGTAGATCGCAGTCGCCCGCTCGTACGCCGGCATGAGGTGCGAGAGCAGGTACCGAGCGTCCCAGAGGCTCAGGCCATCGGGGAGGTTCAGCTCGGCGCGCGGGACGTAGTCGTAGACGCGTCCGGCGATCTGGGAGATCTCGGGAAGGTCCATGTCACCGCTTTCGGCGCTTGTTCGGCTGGTGCGCCTTCTTCCGCTTCGCCGCGAACAGGATGATCCCCGCCGCGAGCGCAGCCGCGCCGAAAAACTGCATCGTCGTGCTCGGAGCCGATCCGAGGCCGCTCACCTCGTTGAAGATGCCGCCGCCATCGATCTGCGGCCGCCGAAAGACGCCTGCGCCCGTGTCCCAGTCGAGCCCGAGCCCCTGCATCTGGCTCGGCCGGAACACCGCAAACGGCGCCCGCACGTACGGGAGGCCAAACTCCGGGCGCGTCCAGATCCCGCCGTGAAACCTCGTCGGGTACGGATGGACGTGGGTGATGTACGGACTCGGTACGCCAGTCGGGTAACTCATCTTGTTCTCCAGACCTCTGCGCCGCTCGAAAGCACCAAGCACTTGTCGACGCCGAGACCTCTGATCTCGCTCTTCACTCCGGCGGGCACGCTATCGAGCGTCTCCCAAAGGTCCATGTGGTTCCAGTTCCACGGAGAGCCATCGGGGACGCCAGCGGCCACCTCCTCAGCATCGAAGTACACGAAGCGCTTCGCTCCGTCTTCGGCGTCCGACGAGTTCTTGCGCTGCTTCTTCGTGCGCCGCCGGCGCCGCGAGCGGTTCGGGGTGAGCGCTCGCCGCGGCTTTCCAAAGCCCTGCGCAAAAGCGACCGGCCACGCGATGACCGGCGCGAGCCCGCCGAGCAGCGCCCAGCCGATGGCCCAGCCGACCGACTCGTTTCGGCGGTAGCCGTGGAAGGCAAGCCCCGCCGTCGACGCGAGGGACACGAGCCTGTAGATGGGGCTCGCGAGCACGCGGGCGATCGGTCCGGGCGCCTCGGCCGGAGCAAGCCCCGGCTCCGCGCCGAGCACCGCTGTCGGCTGGTAGGAGACGAGCTCGCCGAAGGCACCCATGCTCGGGTCGACCGCGCCCATGCCCGGCACGTGCGAGATCGTGACCGGCTCGTTGAACAAGCGGCCGTTCACGTAGAGGGGGAAGCCGAGGGTGCCTCTCACCGTCGTCTCCGAGCTCGGCGGCGGCGGTTCGGAGTGTGTGCCTTGGGGCTTGTCAGCTTGTAGCCGATGAAGCCGACGATGCCGATGGGGACCGCCCACTTCAAAATGTGAGCAATTTGAAATTGCCACGGCGTGGACGTGCCACCATCCGTCACGAACTCGCTCGCGTTCGGCGCGACCGCTCCGATTGCGATCATCGGCGCCTCCGCCGGCGGTTCGGGGTGTGCTTGGGCTTCGCGAACGCGATCACGATGCCCGCGCCCGCGCCCGCGAGCGCGAGCGCGATCATGAGGTTTCCGAGCCGAGAAGGCGCGGGCGCGGCGGGCGCGGCCGCGTCCGCGCTGATGGGCTCGGGGTTTTGCGCGACGTTGACGATCGAGGCGCCCGGCGTCCGGTGCTCGCTCGCGACGTTCAGGTAGGGGTTCGGGGGGTTGTAGGCCCCGCCCTCGATGAACGCGATCTGCGCCGTCGAGTCCATGCTCACGGCGCCGCCGGGCACGTACACGATGGGCCTGCCCGTGTTCGAGTCCAAGACCTCGCTCTTTGCCCACGACCGCTCGCGCGCGAGGTAGCCCGGGATCGAGTAGGCGCTGCTCATGATCCCGGCGTCGGGGTAGATGTTCGGGCGCGTGCCGGGCGGATCGAACACCCCGTTGCCCTGAGAATCGTCCATCTCCGCCATCAGGCGGAGCTCGTTCAAGGCGTAGGCCGGCTCGGCGTCGCTGCCGACCGGCTTTTCGACGCCTGCAAGATGTCGTCCGTACATGCGATCCAATCTCCCTTGGTAGGCGGGCGCAGTGGAGCTCGAGGGGTAGAGATCCCACGGCCCCATGTTGTAGAGCGACGGCAGCGAGCCGTTCAGGATGGTCGAGGGGTAGACGGGGTACTTCGGGCTCATGCGGTTTTCGCCTTCTTCTTCCTGTAGTAGTAGACCGCAGCACCGCCGCCGACGAGGAGCGCCGCCGCCGCGAGAAGCCCCGCGCCGGAGAATCCACCCGCAGGCGGCACGATAGCGCCGCTCTCCTTCACGCGCACCGTCGGCACCTCGCGCAAGACGGGCGGCAACGGGGGCGACGGAGCCGGAGGGATCACGCGCGCGGCAGGCGGCGAGGGCTTCTTCGGCATCGGCGTGAGCGCAGGCGGCGAGGGCTTTACCCCAGCGGCAGGCGGCTTCGGCCCGAGGTCAACGCACACCGGGATCTCGGCATAGGCGCAGCCCGGCGTCCCCGGCGTCACCTGGATCGCGCCGATGCCCTTCACCGTCACTCGCGCGCTCTGCTGCCGGCAGAGATCCACGTAGGCCGCATGGTCCGCAGCCGAGACGCACCCGGTAAACCCGGGAGGCGGGGCGACGCCGTATTTTGCAAAGATCGCCCGCGACTTCACCATGTCCTCGGCCGCCTTCTGGCTCACCGCTTGGCCGTAGGCGTACGCGCGGTTGTACGCTTCCTGCCACCTTGCAAGCTCCGCGTTGTACGCTGCGGTCGCCACGCCGTTGGACGCGCCGATGCCGCGAGCGTTCGCCTCGTACTTCGCGAGCGCCGCCTGGTAGTCGGCCTTCTCCTTGTCGTACTTCGAGATGGCCGCCTGCCTGTTCGAAAGCGCCGTCTGGTAGGCCATCTGCGCGGCCCTGTACGCCTTCTCGAGCCGCTCGTTGTCGCGCACGATCGCCTGCGCCTCTGCTTGCGCGCGAGGCAGATCCGCCGCCGTGACGACGAGCTCGGTACCGAGAGAAACGTACGCCATCTCGCGATCAGCTCTTCAGGAGAAAGTACGCGCCGCCGAGCACGACGAGCGCACCGATCCCAAGCCCGATGTAGAGCGTGGTCTTCGACTCGGGGTTTGCCGCGGGCAAGTCCCCAGGCATCGGAGGCGCCACGTAGCCCTGGTTCTTGCTGGCCGCTCGGATCGGCGGTTTGGTCACAACGTCGCCCATGTAGCCCATCGTTCGAAACATCAGCTTGTCCTCCAGGTCTTGTAGGTCGTCACCCGTCCGAGCATCGATTCTTCCGTCGTCCCCGCCACCGGATCGCACACGATCCACTGACCCGACTTCGGCTCCTTCACCCTCACGAACACGTGCGTGTAACTGCCGGGGAGCCCGAAGCCCACGGTCACGAATTCCACCTCGCGTCCGACCTGCGCGAGCATCGTCGCGATGAGCAGCGCGATCTCGTCGCAGTCGGCGAGCGTCGTGCCGTGCGCCTCGATCTCTTCGACCAGGCGCTCGGGGTCTTTCACCCACTCGGTCGAGATGGGATCGTTCAGGTAGCGGACGCGAGTCGCGACCGCGTGCCGAATCGCAAGGATCTCGGAGAGGTAGTCCTTCGGCTGTAGCCCTCGGACGATGCTCTCCGTGAACGCCCGGACGCGCACGCTCCGCTCCCCGCGAGGACCGTTCAGGTCCCGCACCATCTGCTCGATGGTCGTCCTCGGACCCCTGAAGGGCGCGATGGTTACGGGTGGAGTGTTCGAGATCACGGGCACGGCTTCGCCTTGCCTCGCGACCAAAGAGAAAGCGCGCGGGCTAACTGGTCGAAAGACTACCGACCGTTGGCCAAACCCCGCAACTTTTCAGCAGACCCGCTCCCGCGCCTGCCAAAAAACCGCCCGGTTCCCGTCGAACGCGGGCGGCCGCGATGCCTCAGTCTTGCCGCTTCTGCTCGAACGCCTTCAGCGCATCGAGCGCTCCCGGGTTTTCGAGCCACCACTTGAGCGCGGACCGGACCGTCTCCCGATCCGACATCTGGACAAGGCCCCCGAGCACCGAGCCGATGATCTTCGCGCACTCGCGTGAAGTGAGGATCCTTGCCGGGCGCGGGTCAAGCGTCGGCTTCGTCACGCAACCTGGCGGTCTTTTTCTCCCGCCTCCGCCTTCGCCGCGCGCTCCGCCGAAAGCTTCAGGTCCCCGGCGATGTCGCCTGCTCCGAGGTAGTGGAGCTCCATCGCAGTCCGCACGGGATCACTCTCGTACGCCCGCGTGATGAGCGCCCTGCCGTCCAACTCGTTCCAGATTTTGCGAAGTTCTTTGCCGAGGTTCATGGGAGGTCCTTTTTTCCTTCTGCGAGGGCTTCGAGGCGCTCGCGCGCGAGACGCACCTGGGTGAGATCGGGAAGCTGCTCGAGTGCGACGGGGCGCGGCCCGTCGCCATTCACCCAAGACGTGATCTTGCGGTACGCGTCCACCCCAAGCTTTCCGATCTCGACGATGTCGTCGGCGTGCTCGAGCCCCGCTTCGAGGATTTTGGCGAGCCCTTTGTTCATGGCGCAACTCCCGCTGGAATGACCCCGAGCTGACTCCTCAGAAAGTCGAGCGCCTCGAGCGTCCTGTCCGGAAGCGGACGCCCAGACGCGGCGAGCAGATCCGCCGCAAGCCCGACGACCATGATGGCGTCACGTAGCTTCTCCCGAACGCCTTCGGTGTCGCCCGCGTCGAGCAGCTTGCGCGCGCTCGCAAGCGACGCGCTTGCGCCTTCGAGCTCCGCGCTGATGCGACGAGCCACAGGCAGCGCCGCCTGAGCCGCCTGCACATCGCCCGTGTCCGCGACGGCATTCATCCAAGATGCGTGCACGTCGGCGACCGACTGCACGATCACGGAGACCGTATTGTACGCAAGGCGCAACGCTCGGTCCGCCTCCGTTCCGCGAACAGCCACGAGCTTCGACTCCGGCTTGTCTTGAGCCCTCGAGCATCCCGGGGCCAGCAGGAGCGCGACCAGCGCGCACAGGCAAAGCCTGAGCAATTTCATTTTTCGCCCTCTTTCTTGAGTTCATCCAGTGTTCGCTGCACGTGCAGGTACCCGATGATTTCGGGTGCACCCATGTAGTTGAGCAGAAGCGTCGCCTGCCGTGGCGACGCGCTGTATGCACTCTCGATCAGCTTCCGGCCCCCTTCGTCCTGCCAAAGAATCTTGAGTGCCGCTGCTGTCCTGCTGTGCTCTTTGCGAGCAGCGCCAATGACCTCGGCGTCCCGTTCCTTCATCATCGCGAGAGAAAACTCCGGCCTCCTCAACTCGCGCCTCAGCTCACGACGCGCACCCCGATCAAGCCTGCCGATTGAAACGAGCGCCTCTTCAACCGCCTGCATTACCTCTTTTTTGAGCGGCTCGTCGAGCCCACCGCAGAGCGCAGCGATTTCGTCGTGTACTTTTCTGAAAACCCCTTGAAACTTGTGCACCATAATTCCCACCTCATGCCTGTTTGGATACTTCGCTTTCGAGCGCCCCGTGGAGCTCCCTCAAGAATCTCTGACCCCTACGCGTCACGAGCGGGCTCGACGAGAACCCGTTCTTCTGTAGTACGTCCGAAACGGTTTTCGCCGTCAGCGCGCCAAGGTATCCCTTGACTGCGGGCGCCGGCAGCGCCGCCAAGAGCTGCGTCGCAAGCGACGCCGGGCTCACCTGCTGCCGCACCCATTCCTCGAGCTGCTGGCGCGATGTCAAGATCATCTGCTCGATGTCGGGGGTGATGGCGACCTCGGGCGGCGG
>JACCDR010677165.1_pt1 | contig 14774 bp, 14 predicted proteins | sample 7446431 | NCBI WGS metagenome assembly JACCDR01 (sample SAMN15323443, study PRJNA562643) | freshwater metagenome | isolation source: river surface water | place: USA:Blue River Watershed | collected 2017-08-17 | reverse complement strand
TTGAAATTGGTGTAAATTAGCACCTTATTTACAACAAATAGGATGTAGTTATGGATTTGCGAAAACTCAAGACGTTGATTGACCTGGTCTCCGACTCCAATGTGTCTGAACTCGAAATCACCGAGGCTGAAGGCACGGTCCGTATCGTCAAGAGTGCACCTGCCCCTGTGGCGATGGTGACGCAAATGGCTGCACCTGCTCCCGTCGCAGTGGCAGCGCCTGCTGCCGCTCCAGCGCCTGCCGCTGAAGCCGCGCCCGCTGGTCACACGGTCAAGTCACCGATGGTGGGAACGTTCTACCGCTCTTCCAGTCCTGGCGCCAAGGCGTTTGCCGAAGTGGGCCAGCAAGTCAAAGAAGGCGACACCATTTGCATCATTGAAGCCATGAAGATCTTGAACGAGATCGAGGCAGACAAGTCTGGCACGATCACCAAAATCTTGGCTGAGAACGGTCAGGCTGTGGAATACGGCGCACCCCTGTTCATCATTGAGTAACAGGCGGGCTTTCCATGTTTAAAAAAATCCTGATCGCCAACCGTGGCGAAATCGCGCTGCGCATCCAACGCGCATGTCGCGAGCTAGGTGTCAAAGCGGTGATGGTGTATTCCGAAGCCGACCGCGATGCCAAGTATGTCAAGCTGGCTGATGAAGCTGTCTGTATTGGCCCAGCTGCTTCTACGCTGAGCTATTTGAATATGCCTGCCATCATTGCGGCGGCTGAAGTGACGGACGCCGAAGCCATTCACCCTGGCTATGGTTTCTTGAGCGAAAACGCCGATTTTGCCGAGCGCGTTGAAAAGAGCGGGTTCCAATTCATTGGCCCCACTGCCGAGTCCATCCGCATCATGGGCGACAAGGTGTCGGCCAAGCAAGCCATGATCAAAGCGGGTGTGCCTTGTGTTCCTGGCTCTGAAGGCGAATTGCCTGATGATCCTGCGGCCATCAAACGCATTGCCAAGAATGTGGGCTACCCCGTCATCATCAAAGCCGCTGGCGGTGGTGGTGGTCGCGGTATGCGCGTGGTGCACACCGAAGCCGCCTTGATCAACGCCGTGGCGATGACCAAGGCCGAAGCGGGCACCGCCTTTGGCAACCCTGCGGTGTACATGGAGAAATACCTCCAAAACCCACGTCACATCGAAATTCAAATCTTGGCTGACAAGCACAAGAACGCGGTGTACTTGGGCGAGCGCGATTGTTCAATGCAGCGTCGTCACCAAAAAGTGATCGAAGAAGCGCCAGCGCCTGGTATTCCACGCAAGCTGATCGAGAAAATTGGTGAGCGTTGTGCGGCGGCTTGTAAAAAAATCAACTACCGCGGCGCAGGCACGTTTGAGTTCTTGTACGAAAACGGCGAGTTCTATTTCATTGAAATGAACACCCGCGTGCAGGTGGAACATCCCGTGACGGAATACATCACTGGCGTGGACATCGTGAAAACACAAATCATGGTGGCGGCTGGCTTGAAACTGCCTTTTGCGCAGCGCGACATCCACGTGCGCGGTCACTCGATTGAGTGTCGTATCAACGCGGAAGACCCATTCAAGTTCATTCCGTCGCCTGGGCGCATCACCATGTGGCACGCCCCTGGTGGTCCTGGTGTGCGCGTGGATTCACACATCTACACCAACTACTACGTGCCGCCAAATTACGATTCGATGATCGGCAAGATCATTGTGCACGGCGACACCCGTGACGAAGCCTTGGCCCGCATGCGCACGGCCTTGAACGAAACATTGGTGGAAGGCATCAACACCAACATCCCCTTGCATCGCGAGTTAATGGTGGATGCCAAGTTCATGGCGGGTGGCACCAATATTCATTACTTGGAAGAGTGGCTTGCCGCTCACAAGCGCTGATGTTTGAACTGCGACTGATGTGCCCCGAAGACAGCGTGGAAGCTGTTTGCGAGGCACTGGATGCACTCGACGCCTTGAGTGTGTCGGTCGAAGATGCGGATGCGCAAACCGATGCCGAGCAAGCCTTGTTCGGCGAGCCTGGCATGCCGCCGCCCAAAGAAGGCTGGAAGCGTTCACGCATCGTGGCCTTGTTTGCACAAGAAACACAAGCCAAAGATGCGTCGCGCTTGTTGGCCTTGCAAGATTTTTTTGCGGATAGCCAAGTGCTGGGCATTCAGCCTGTTGCCGATCAAGATTGGGTGCGTTTGACGCAATCGCAATTTGCGCCAGTCGACATCACGCCCGAGTTTTGGATTGTTCCCACATGGCACGAACCGCCTGAGCAAGCTCAAAAAGTCATTCGTTTAGACCCAGGTCTGGCGTTTGGTACGGGTACGCATCCCACCACCCGCATGTGTTTGCGCTGGATCGCCACGCATGATGTGTCCAACCAACGCGTGCTGGACTACGGCTGTGGTTCTGGCATTTTGGCCATAGGTGCTGCTTTGCACGGCGCGCAAACAATTGATGCGGTGGACATTGACGATGCGGCTGTGACGGCTACGGTGCTCAATGCTGACGCCAACAATGTGCATTTGAATGCTGGCCTGCCCGACAAAGCCACAGGACATTACCAGACTGTGTTGGCCAACATTTTGGCCACGCCTCTCAAAGTGTTGGCCCCTTTGTTACGTAGCCATGTGGCCGCTGGCGGCAACTTGGTGTTGGCGGGTATCCTTGAGCGACAAGCCCAAGAACTCAAAGACGCTTACGCGCCGTATTGCACTTTGCAAGTGAGCGACTCTGAAGATGGCTGGATTTTGATGACCGCCCACTGCTGATGCAAATTACCCACTGCCCCCAATGCGAGACCGCCTTCAAGGTGTCGCCCCAACAGCTAGAGCTGGCTAAAGGGTGGGTGCGCTGTGGTCGTTGTGCGCATGTGTTTGAGGCGGCACTGCATTTTGCAAAAGCGCCAGATATGCCAGCGCCGCCATCACCCAATGTCGATGCACCGTCGTTGTTTCGAGCTGCTATGACACCTGCCGTGGCTGCTGCGAATGAGGGGCAACATGACCAGCCGTCGACGCAAGTGAACAAGATCACTGATGACAGCATGGCGCTGCCCCTTCAATGGGTTGTGGCGACTGTCGTATTGGTTTTCGCTTTGCTGCTGCAATGGGTGGTGTCACATCGCAATTGGTTGGCGGCTGAAGAGCCCGCTCTGCGTCCGATGCTCTCCGCGCTGTGCGCTTGCGAAGTCACATGGCCGCGCGAGTCAGAGGCAGTGCTGATTGAAAGCAGCAGCTTCACCGAAAACCCACAAGGTGGTTACACCGTGCAGTTGCGCTTGAAGAATACCCAGCACCATCCAGTTGCAATGCCAGCCTTAGAGTTGAGCTTGACTGATTTACAAGACCAAGTCTTGGTGCGTCGTGTGTTCACTGCGCAAGAGTTATCAGGCAGAGACCATGTGCAAGCTTTGCGCGATGTGCGTTCAACACTGAACTTTGATTTGGACGACCAGGTGAGCAAGCGCATCACCGGTTTCCGCGCCATCGTCTTTTATCCTTAATCTGTAACTTATTTTTCGAAAGTATTTTTATGGCATCGCTGATTTGCGGCTCGCTCGCGTTTGACACCATCATGGATTTTGAAGGTCGATTTGCTGAGCAAATCTTGCCCGATCAACTGCACATTTTGAATGTGTCATTTTTGGTACCTTCATTGCGTCGCGACTTCGGCGGTTGTGCTGGCAATATTGCGTACAGCTTGAAGGTGTTGGGCGGTACGCCACTGCCCATGGCTACCTTGGGTACAGATGCGGCTGATTATTTGCAGCGCCTAAGTGCCTTGGGTATTTCCACCGAGTATGTGCGCCAAGTCGAAGGCAGCTACACCGCGCAAGCCATGATCATGACTGATCGTGACAATAACCAAATCACAGCGTTCCATCCAGGCGCGATGATGCAAGCGCACATCACCAAAATTGAAAAACGATCAGACATCAAACTGGCCATCATTTCTCCTGATGGCCGTGATGCCATGGTGCAACATGCAGAACAGCTCAAAGCAGCTGACATTCCTTTTGTGTTCGACCCAGGTCAAGGCTTGCCGATGTTTGATGGCGCTGATTTGGCGCGCTTCATTGATCAAGCCACTTGGGTGACGGTGAACGACTACGAAGGCAAGATGTTGAGTGATCGCACTGGCTTGAGCCATGCAGATATTTCACGCCGTGTGAAGGGCTTAATCGTCACTTTGGGGGCAGAAGGCTGCGAAGTGTGGATCGACGGCGAGAAGACGTTGGTGCCGCCTGTGAAAGCGGCTGCGGTGGTGGATCCCACAGGCTGCGGTGATGCTTGGCGTGGTGCGTTGTTGTTTGGTTTGGAGCAAGGCTGGTCACTAGCCAAGTGCGCCGCTTTGGGGAACCAGGTGGGTGCGCTCAAAATTGCACAACGTGGCCCACAAAACTACAGCGTGGCTGGCCTGACCATCGCTTAATTCAAAGCGTTTAACTCGCTAAAGCCGCCCAGTCGGCTTTGTCACAAACAGCTGCGCTCACTCGCAGCTGTTTTCGTTTGGACGTCTGTCCGCGAATGAGTTCCACATCGCGTTTGGCAATGCCCAAGGTTTCTGCAAGCCAAGCCATCAGCGCTAAGTTGGCTTTGCCATCGACTGGCGGCGCATGTAAACGCACACGCAATGCGCCATCGTGTTCGCCGTCGGCCTGTGTGCGTGAGGCGTTGGGAATGACATGGATGTCCACGGCCACAGCGCCTGTTTTTTCGAGGCGGAGATACGTCTTGGAGGGGAGTGTCATGTGTAGGGCTCAAGAAAAAGCCCGAGGCCTTGCGGCGTCGGGCTTGAGCTTACGGTAAACCGTTGCCTTGATCAGTGACGATTAAGGCTTGCTAGCTGTTGGGAAAGGCCAAGCAGCTTGCGGGTTCAGCGTGGTCTGTGCGCGGGCAGCGGGTGCTTTCGCAGCTTTCTTTGCAGCAGGCTTTTTAGCGGCTTTCTTTGCAGCTGGTTTTTTGGCAGCAGGCTTTTTAGCAGCTGTTTTCTTCGCTACTTTTTTAGCAGCGGTTTTCTTAGCAGCAGGCTTTTTAGCAGCAGCTTTTTTAACGGCTGGCTTTTTAGCGGCTACTTTTTTAGCAGCTGGCTTTTTGGCCGCAACTTTCTTAGCAGCTGGCTTCTTTGCCGCTACTTTTTTAGCTGCTGGCTTTTTAGCCGCGACTTTCTTAGCTGCTGGCTTTTGGGCCGCGACAGCTTTCTTTGCAGGGGCCTTTTTAGCGGCCGGTTTTTTTGCAGTTGCCATTTCTGTTCTCCTAGATCGAATTTAGATCATTGGGTGATAAACACTTTGCACGGGTTTTTGTATGCAAAGCGATTCATGGCGCTGGACCCGGGTCCAACCCCATGAACAGGGTACGTTCACCACCACACCTCGTGAACGGGTGTTTGTCAGTGTGGTGAACAAGTTCGGTGACATGTGTGTTTAAGCCATCAATCCCAAGACAGAGCACCACCAGATTGGTACTCGATCACGCGGGTTTCAAAGAAGTTACGTTCCTTCTTGAGGTCGATCATTTCGCTCATCCAAGGGAACGGGTTCTCCTCGTTGGGGAACAGGGCTTCCAAACCGATTTGCGTGGCGCGACGGTTGGCAATGTAGCGCAAGTAGCCTTTGAACATCGATGCATTCAAGCCCAACACGCCACGAGGCATGGTGTCTTCGGCATAGCGGTATTCGAGTTCAACGGCATGCATGAACAAGCCTTTGATTTCCTCTTTGAACTCAGGCGTCCACAGCTGTGGATTTTCGAGTTTGATTTGGTTGATCAAATCAATACCAAAGTTGCAATGCATGGACTCGTCGCGCAAGATGTATTGGTACTGCTCCGCTGCACCTGTCATTTTGTTTTGACGACCCAAGGCCAAAATTTGGGTGAAGCCCACGTAGAAGAACAAGCCTTCCATCAGGCAAGCAAACACGATCAACGACTTCAAAAGTGTTTGGTCGGTTTGCAAGGTGCCTGTGTGGAAATTGGGGTCCATGATGGCGTCGATGAACGGAATCAGGAACTCATCCTTGTCGCGGATCGATTTGACTTCGTGGTACGCGTTGAAGATCTCACCTTCGTCCAAGCCCAAAGACTCAACGATGTATTGGTAGGCGTGTGTATGGATGGCTTCTTCGAACGCTTGGCGCAGCAAGAACTGACGGCACTCAGGCGCGGTGATGTGACGGTAGGTACCCAACACAATGTTGTTGGCAGCCAAAGAGTCGGCGGTCACAAAGAAGCCAAGGTTACGCATGACCAAACGGCGCTCGTCATCGCTCAGGCCATTGGGATCTTTCCACAAAGCGATGTCGCGTGTCATGTTGACTTCTTGCGGCATCCAGTGGTTGGCGCAAGTAGCCAGGTATTTTTCCCAAGCCCATTTGTATTTGAATGGCACCAACTGGTTGACGTCAGTTTGACCATTGATGATGCGCTTGTCTGCCGCTGTGACGCGACGTGTGCTGACAGCTGCGGCTGATGTTGTTTGTGCAACTGCTGGTGCGGGGGTTGGCGCAGGTGCACCGTCATTCAGAGTGCGCGCGACCGCGACAGGCTGCATGGCAGGTGTCGCAGAAAGAGGTGGGAGTTCCATCGAGCGGCTAGGGGTGCCGCTTGCTAGAGGTGATGGCGATGAGGGCTTGATTTCTTCGTCCCAGGTCAACATAAATATTTATCCAATGTGCGAATTATGAATGCAACGAAGACAAACGCAAAGCATTCGTGAACTTCGTTGCTGAATTTTGTTGTGCAATTACAAATACGAGATGCACAAAATCACTGACACGATTCGCAAGTGGGGTCATCCACTCCACAGAATTTGATGTCGGTGGCGGGGATGGCATTCATCTGCGCTTGCGCTGCAGCGGCAGCTGCTTCGAGTGCGCTCATGCCACCTGCTGCTGGGCCTGAGGACACAGCGTTGTGCGAGCCAGCTTGTACGGTTGATTTCTCAACTTGTTGTGCGCTGGATGTGCGCAGGTAATACGTGGTCTTCAAGCCGCGCAACCAAGCGAGCTTGTAGGTCTCATCGAGCTTCTTGCCTGATGCACCAGCCATGTAGATGTTGAGTGACTGTGCTTGGTCAATCCATTTTTGACGACGTGATGCCGCTTCCACCAACCATGTGGGCTCCACTTCAAACGCGGTGGCATACAAGGCTTTGATTTCTTGTGGCACACGGTCGATGGCGCGCAATGAGCCGTCGAAGTGTTTCAGGTCCATCACCATCACGTCATCCCACAAACCGAGGCGCTTCAAGTCACGCACCAAGTAGTGGTTGATCACGGTGAATTCGCCAGACAAGTTGGACTTGACGGACAAGTTGCCGAAGCATGGCTCGATGGAGGCGTCCACACCAATGATGTTGGAGATGGTCGCTGTGGGGGCGATGGCCACACAGTTGGAGTTGCGCATGCCGTCTTGGGCGATCTTGGCGCGCAGGGCATCCCAATCCAAGGTCTTGCTGCGGTCAACTTCAAGGTAGCCGCCGCGTGCTTGCGCGAGCATGTCGAGTGAGTCGATCGGCAAGATGCCTTTGTCCCACAGCGAGCCTTTGTAGCTGGCGTATTGGCCGCGTTCTTTGGCCAATTCAGAAGATGCCCAGTAAGCGTAGTAGCACACGGCTTCCATCGAACGATCGGCAAACTCAATGGCTTCGGCGGAAGCGTAAGGCACGCGCATTTCGTACAGGCTGTCTTGGAAGGCCATGATGCCCATGCCCACAGGACGGTGGCGCAGGTTGGAATCACGTGCTTTCTTGACAGCGTAGTAGTTGATGTCGATCACGTTGTCGAGCATGCGCATGGCCACTTTGATGGTGCGCTTGAGCTTGTCATGGTCGAGTTCTTTGCCGTTAGGACCGTCTTTCAAGTGTTGAGACAGATTGACGGAGCCTAAGTTACACACCGCAGTTTCGGTGTCGCTGGTGTTGAGCGTGATTTCGGTACACAGGTTGGATGAGTGCACCACGCCCACGTGTTGTTGGGGTGAACGCACGTTACATGGGTCTTTGAAGGTGATCCATGGGTGGCCAGTTTCAAACAACATGGTGAGCATCTTGCGCCACATGTCGGTCGCTTGCACGGTCTTGCAAGGTTTGATTTCGCCGCGTTTGGCTTTGGCTTCGTAGGCCACATAGGCCTTTTCGAACTCAGCGCCGAACAAATCGTGCAAATCAGGCACATCAGACGGAGAGAACAACGTCCACTCGCCTTTTTCCATCACGCGGCGCATGAACAAGTCTGGAATCCAGTTGGCGGTGTTCATGTCGTGGGTACGACGGCGGTCGTCACCCGTGTTCTTGCGCAACTCTAGGAACTCTTCGATGTCCAAGTGCCAAGTTTCGAGGTAGGTACACACAGCGCCTTTGCGTTTGCCGCCTTGGTTCACCGCCACGGCGGTGTCGTTGACCACTTTCAAGAAGGGCACCACACCTTGTGATTCGCCGTTGGTGCCCTTGATGTGGCTGCCCAAAGCGCGCACGCGGGTCCAGTCGTTGCCCAAGCCGCCAGCAAATTTAGACAGTAACGCGTTTTCTTTGATCAGCTCATAGATGCCATCCAAGTGGTCTGGCACAGTGGACAAGTAGCAGCTTGAGAGTTGTGATCGCAAGGTGCCGCTGTTGAACAGGGTAGGCGTGCTCGACATGAAGTCGAACGACGACAGCACTTCATAGAACTCAATGGCGCGAGCTTCGCGGTCTACCTCATTGAGTGACAAGCCCATGGCCACGCGCATGAAAAAGGCTTGTGGTAACTCGATGCGGGTCTTGCGCACATGCAAGAAGTAGCGGTCATACAGGGTTTGCAAACCGAGGTAGTCAAACTTCAGGTCGCGGTCCGCTTTCAGGGCGGCGCCCAAGCGTGGCAGGTCAAATTGCAACATGGCTTGGTCGAGCAGGTCGTTCTCTACACCCTTTCGGATGAACTGAGGGAAGTACTCTGCGTAGTGTTGGCCCATGTCGGCGTGCAGCACTTCTTTGCCCAGCACTTCTTTGACGATGGTGTGCATCAGCAAACGTGCAGTGGCGTAGGTGTAGTCGGGGTCTTTTTCGATCAGCGTGCGTGTGGCCAAGATGGCGGCCTTGTAAACCTCGTCCATGGGCACGCCGTCGTACAGGTTGCGCATGGTTTCAGCCAAGATCGGGTCTGGTTTGACATCAGCACCCAAGCCAGCGCATGAGTCGTTGATCAGGCGTTGCAAGTGGTTCACATCCAAAGCGACGCGTTGACCGTTTTCAGTCACGTGCAATGTGGGTGCTGCAGGTGCTTGTTCTTCTTTGATATGCGCGCGTTCTTGGTTGCGACGCTCGCGGTACAACACATAAGCACGTGCGATTTCGTGGTGGCCGCCACGCATCAAACCCAATTCCACTTGGTCTTGCACATCTTCAATGTGGAACGTGCCGCCGCCTGGGCGCGAGCGCATCAAAGCGCGAACCACGCCTTGTGTCAACGCTTCCACCATTTCGCGAACGCTGGCAGATGCCGCACCTTGGGTGCCATGCACAGCCAAGAAAGCCTTCATCATGGCCACAGCAATTTTGGCCGGCTCAAATGGCACCACAGCGCCGTTGCGGCGGATGATTTGGTAGTGAGCCAGCATGGTGGGATTCTCTTGCGCAGCACGGTCGTGTGCGAGAGATGGATTGGCCATGGGGTTGGTGGCGTGCACAGAGGTCTCAGCTGTTTGCATGTCTTTTTTCTTCCTGGTGAGCAGTTCAATAGTGCGTACAAAAAGCGGTGCTTGGACCGCTTTTGTGAAATTCAGGGTGACACTATATCTGGTGTTCGTCTTGGGGTAAATACGCTACAGGTAGTGTTTTGGTAGGAAATGCTTACATTTCGGATTTCACAAAATGAAGTCTCTTGTGGGCGTGTTTTATGACACCGTTTGCAGCTAAGTCACTGTGCGAATCTGAGATTGAAATCTAGCGCTGACGCCACTTTTTTGAGAGTTTGCAGCGCTGATGCGCATGCTGTCTAAATCTGAAAAATCAACGCACAAAAATCGTGCGGTAAAAATATTTTTTAGAGATGACGAAAAATTAATTTTTCTTTGGAAATTGTTCGGCAGACCATCCCAAAGCCTGCTGCAAAAGCACCCAGTTAAATCCTGCGCCTGGATCCTGCTTGCGATCAGGTGCCACATGCTCGTGGCCTGCGATGTGATGCAAATCGTAATGTTGTGCAATGGCTGCACACAAGCTGCTGAGGGTTTCGTACTGTGGCATTTCAAAGGTCTGACCCTCTAAACCTTCGAGTTCAATGCCAATTGAGAAATCGTTGCAGTTGTCACGCCCTTGATAGCTGGAGCGCCCCGCGTGCCATGCGCGGTCATCGCAGCTGACAAATTGAATGAGCGCACCATCGCGACGAATCACAAAATGCGCCGACACTTCTGCGCCACGAATGTGTTGGAAGTAGGGATGCGCATCCCAGTTAAGCGTGTTGGTGAACAAGGCTTCAATTTCAGGGCCGCCGTATTGACCAGGCGGCAGACTGATGGAGTGCACCACCACCAAATCAATCGACGTGTTCGCAGGACGAGGGCCGAAATTGGGCGAGGGGGTGTGCTTGGCAAAGCGGTACCAACCCTCGCGCCACAAGGATGTCATGCCATCAGCCTTCATGGCTGTCGCGGTGCGCAGCGCTGCAATACAAGCCGCGTGAGCCACGTACCGCATCGTCCTCAGGTACATGGGTGCCGCACAGCGTGCAAGGCACCATGGTTTGTGGGCCCGATTTTTTGCTGGGCGCTTGGTCAGGTTTTCGCTGTTGGCGTATCCACCAAATGCCAGCCAAGATGGCGAGCAGTATCAATAGGTATTTCATGCCACGCGCCCCAAGATCACTTCCAGCACAAAGCGTGAACCAGCATAGCCCAGCAGCAGCAAGCCTGTGCCAATGTAGAGCACACGCACCGCCTTGCGGCCACGCCAGCCAAAGCGGCTACGGCCTATCAACAGCACGGCAAATGTCAGCCATGACAGCAGCGAGAAGACAGTTTTGTGGTCCCAGCGCCAAGCCGCTTGGTCGCCATACAGAGCGTCACCAAACAGCCAACCAGCAGCCAACGTGGCGGTGAGCAGCACAAAACCAGCGGTGACAAAGCGAAAGGTCAAGCGTTCTAGCGTGAGCAAGGGCAGACCTACATGGGTATCAGCACCCATACGCATGTTCTTTTCAGCGCGTGTCATCAGCCAGGCATGCACCACGGCGGCAGCAAACAAACCATAAGATGCCACACCCAGTGCCAAGTGCAGCGGCAGCAAGGGCGAGGTTGATGTGTGCAGTGCGGTGCCAGGGAAAGCTGCGGCCAGTAAAACAACAACAGCCCCGACGATGGACAGCGTCCAGCGGGTGCGCAGCTGTGGAAACCAGTGGTGTTCGAGCACATAAAACGTGAGCATCAACCAAGCCGTGACCGACAGTGCGGGCGCAAACCCAAAACGCAAGCCACCGTCTTGCGGTGCAAACAAGGCAAATACCAATCCCAAGCCATGCAGTGCCCAAGGCACACTCAAGAGGCGATGCCCCATCGCTGGTGCCACACGTGGACCAATGAGCGCTGTCAAAGCATAGGCAGCTGCCGTGGGAGTGCCAAGCCAAAGGTTAAGCGGAATGTCGCTGGCTAAAATCATGGCAACAGTTTAGCGTTTCGCTACACACGAAAAACCAAGCCCTACCAAGGGGTAAATATGGCCTCAGCCCTCACCGACAAACTCTCGCGCCTCGTCAAACACATCAGCGGACAGGCCCGCATCACTGAAAGCAACGTGGCCGACATGTTGCGCGAGGTGCGCATGGCCTTGCTCGAAGCCGACGTGGCGCTGCCTGTGGTGCGCGACTTCATCGCGCGCGTCAAAGAAAAAGCTTTGGGCCAAGAGGTGATTGGCTCTTTGCAGCCTGGCCAAGCCTTGGTGGCCATCGTCAACAAAGAGTTAGCCGCCACCATGGGCGAGGGCGTGAGCGACTTGAACCTCGCCGCCCAGCCACCTGCCGTGATCTTGATGGCGGGTTTGCAAGGTGCGGGTAAAACCACCACCACCGCCAAGCTGGCGCGTTGGCTCATCAACCAACGCAAAAAGAAAGTGTTGACCGTGTCGGGTGACGTGTATCGCCCTGCAGCGATTGAACAGCTCAAAACTGTCACCGCCCAAGCCGGCGCCGAATGGTTCCCCAGCACGCCCGACCAAAAACCTGCCGACATTGCCCGTGCAGCGTTGGATTACGCGCGCAAACATTACTTTGACGTGTTGCTGGTTGACACGGCGGGTCGCTTGGGCATTGACGAAGCCTTGATGGCCGAGATCAAAGACTTGCACAACGTGTTGAACCCAATTGAAACCTTGTTCGTGGTCGATGCCATGCAAGGTCAAGACGCCATCAACACGGCCAAGGCTTTCAGTGATGCTTTGCCATTGACTGGCATTGTGCTGACCAAGCTCGATGGCGATTCACGCGGTGGTGCGGCGTTGTCGGTGCGCCAAATCACGGGTGCGCCCATCAAGTTCGCGGGTACCAGTGAAAAGCTCGATGGCTTGGAACTGTTTGATGCCAACCGTCATGCAGGCCGCGTGCTGGGGATGGGCGACATCGTGGCCTTGGTCGAGCAAGTCACTGCTGGCGTGGACATGGCCGCTGCGCAAAAACTGGCCGAGAAGGTCAAGCGTGGCGATAGCTTTGATTTGAATGATTTCTTGGGTCAGATTCAGCAAATGCGCTCGATGGGCGGTTTGTCCAATTTGATGGACAAATTGCCCACGCAAATGGCGGCCAAGGCGGGTCAAGTGGACATGGAGAAGGCTGAGAAAGACATTGGCCGCAAGCAAGGCATCATCCACAGCATGACCGAGCTTGAACGCCGAAAGCCCGACCTCATCAAAGCCACCCGCAAGCGTCGCATTGCTGCAGGGGCGGGCGTGCAGGTACAAGACGTGAACCGCTTGCTCAAAGAGTTTGAGCAAATGCAAACCATGATGAAGAAGATGAGTGGCGGCGGCATGATGAAGATGATGAAAAAACTCGGCGGCATGAAGGGCTTTGGTGGCATGGGTGGTGGGGGCTTTCCAGGCATGCGTTGAGCTTTGTATGCGCAAAGTAAAAATCCCTGTCGCTGCGAAGCTCCAGGGATTTTTTCATGGTGCGGACCAAATGGTTGGCTGTGCTTTAAGCGGACTCTTTCACAAACACCTCACCACGCAGTGAGTGCGGGTTGGCTTCGGTGATCTTCATATCAATCAGTTGGTTCATCAGGCGCTCGGGGTTGGGGCCGCCTTTGAAGTTCACGATGCGGTTGCACTCGGTACGGGCGCGTAGCTCGGTGGCATCTTTCTTCGAATAGCCGTCCACCAAGACGCGTTGCACGGTGCCCACGCGTTGTACGTTGATGTCGCGCATGTTGTCTTCGATGATTTTTTGCACTTCTTGCAAACGCCGCAGCTTCACTTCGTGTGGGGTGTCGTCATGCAAGTTGGCCGCAGGCGTGCCAGGGCGGGGGCTGAAGATGAAGCTGAACGAGTTGTCAAAGTACACATCGTGCATGAGCTTGATGAGTTTTTGATGGTCTTCTTCGGTCTCGCCCGGAAAGCCCACGATGAAATCCGAGCTCATGGCCATGTCGGGGCGAATGGCGCGCAGCTTTTTCACCGTGCTCTTGTATTCCATGGCGGTGTAGCCGCGCTTCATGGCCATCAAAATACGGTCGCTGCCGTGCTGCACGGGTAGGTGCAAATGGCTCACCAGCTGGGGCACCTTGGCATACACATCAATCAAACGCTGTGTGAACTCGTTGGGGTGGCTGGTGGTGTAGCGGATGCGCTCAATGCCTGGAATCTCGGCCACGTATTCGATGAGCAGGGCGAAGTCGGCAATTTCAGATGTGCCTCCCATGGCACCACGGTAAGCGTTGACGTTTTGGCCTAAGAGCGTGACTTCTTTCACGCCCTGGGCGGCCAAGCCTGCCACTTCGACCAACACGTCGTCAAACGGACGGCTCACCTCTTCGCCGCGGGTGTAGGGCACCACGCAGTAGCTGCAATATTTGCTGCATCCTTCCATGATGCTCACAAAGGCGCTGCCGCCTTCCACGCGGGCAGGCGGCAAGTGGTCAAACTTTTCGATTTCTGGGAAGCTGATGTCCACCTGCGGCTTGGCCAAGCTTTCGCGTTGGTTGAGTAACTCAGGCAAGCGATGCAAGGTTTGCGGGCCAAACACCACGTCCACATAGGGCGCGCGGGCAATGATGGTGTCGCCTTCTTGGCTGGCCACGCAGCCGCCTACGGCAATCTTGACGCCTTTGGCTTTCAAGTGCTGGATGCGGCCAAGGTCGGAAAACACTTTTTCTTGGGCTTTTTCGCGTACCGAGCAGGTGTTGAAGACGATCAGATCGGCTTCTTCGACATCGTTGGTTTTTTCGTAACCCTGGGCTTCGCCCAGCACGTCGGCCATCTTGTCCGAGTCGTACTCGTTCATTTGGCAACCGAAGGTTTTAATAAAGACTTTGCGGCTCATGGCTGAGCCTCCCCGTGGGGATAAATGCAGCGGTTCATGGTGTTGATCCAGAGGCTGTTGAAGAAGTGGGTCATTGTAGTGTCGGCTTCTTTTTGTGTATGTTTCTTGCTTTTATCAGTTGCGGCAATAATTTGCCTACCAATGTGGAGATTAAAGCTTGTGTCAAATCAAGCCGATACCCACAGACTTGCCCGAACAGGGGCGTGCGCTGCGCGTGTCTGTTTGGCTTTATCAAATGCACCCACTCAAGTGAATGGCCATGAAAAAATATTTACGACTGATCATTGAAATCGTCAT
>JACCDR010597733.1_pt1 | contig 14777 bp, 16 predicted proteins | sample 7446431 | NCBI WGS metagenome assembly JACCDR01 (sample SAMN15323443, study PRJNA562643) | freshwater metagenome | isolation source: river surface water | place: USA:Blue River Watershed | collected 2017-08-17 | reverse complement strand
GATAGAGCAGCGGGGTCGCCCCCGCCACAGTTAGCGAGGTTAGCCGCCGATTTGCTTTTCTTTGATTTCTGCAAGGGTTTTACAGTCAACGCACAAGGTAGCAGTGGGGCGAGCCTCAAGGCGACGAATCCCAATTTCGACCCCACAGGCGTTGCAGTAGCCATAGTCGTCGTTTTCGATGAGCTCAAGAGTGGTATCAATTTTCTTGATGAGTTTACGTTCGCGGTCGCGCGTGCGGAGTTCTAGGCTGAACTCTTCCTCTTGGCTGGCGCGGTCTGCTGGGTCAGGAAAGTTAGCCGCCTCGTCCTTCATATGGCTCACTGTGCGATCCACTTCTTCCATCAACTCAGCGCGCCAGTTGAGCAGAAGGTGGCGGAAGTGCTCTTTCTGGTTGTCATTCATATACTCCTCGCCTTTTTTCTCCTCGTAAGGAGTAAAGGGGCGCAGAGCAAAGGTTTCTGTTGAAGGGGTCTTTTTCGCCATATTTTAGCGCCTCGTAGAGCTTAAGTATCTCGTTCCCAATAAACTGGTTTGCAAGCGAACAAATAATGCTCGTTGCGGTGAAATGGCTACCTCATGTAACCACAGAGAATTTGAAGGGGAGGCAAACTACCAGATAATAAAAGAGCGTGCCAGTAATTTTTACCGACAAGCCTTTATTTACGTATCGTAATGAAGTATAAGCCGCCAGATGCCACCTCCAGCAGGGTATGGATCAGCGTCTCTGCTCGCGAGGTCGGGTTATTTCTGCTTTAAAAAAATAGCCTTCCCCACCTCTTCCCTAGAGACATTCACTTCAGGCTCAAAAAAGTAAACGGTGACAAATCGGTGACATTGATTCAGTAAAGTCACGTTCACGTCAGTAGGTGCTGATGCTAAAACAACACTCATTTGAATAGGATATATTAACTATGAATCTAAAAGCAGTGAATCTAAAACAATATGCAAGCACTTTGGTGCTTACTTTATTGTTGAGCACTTCCGCATTTGCAACTGAGTCTTTAGACCAATTGCTCGAAAAAGGCATTTACACCGAAGAGGTGTTAGGTGATCTCAAATCAGCCAACGAAGTCTATGATTCCATTATTCAACAAAAAGACAAAGACAGTGCGTTAATTGGCAAGGCGTTTATTCGCAAAGCTGATTGTCAGCTAAAGTTGGGCGATAAAAAAGGCGCTATCACCACCTTAAATCAACTTGCTGAATTAAAAGGTGCCACGGAAGCTCTTATTAAAGATGCGAAAGAAAAGCTAAGTGCATTGCAAAACCTGCAAGACTATCTTGTTGCTGCCCCTTGGGTTGATGGGGAGCGCTTGAGCTATCAGATAATGAGTGCGGCGAATAAATTTATAGGCGGTATGGAATTTGTAACCCAGTCAATAACTCACAATGATAAATCCTCTTGGCAAGTTGAAAGCTATTTTTCTACGACTCTGGATGGTAAGTCAGACTACAGCATAGTAAGTTTTGATAAGGATAATTTTGTTTTTAACTGGAGTAAAAGCTTTAATAAAAATTTAGGAAAGGTGGAGGCCACTAATACATGTAATGCCCGTTGTACAATAAATATAAGTAAAAATGGTGGGTACAGTGTTGATTCAGGTAAAATGTTAGTTACAAATATGCAGCTGATACATCTTATTCGCTCCCTGCCACAACAAAATAATTTTACGATAAAAGCAGATTTCTATATGGAAATGCTTGCAAAATTAAGCTCTGTAGAAATATCTTCAGGTCAGAAGAAAAAAATTACGACCGCTTTCGGTGAGTTAGATGCGTGGCGGTATGATGTTGCTACAGCTGATGGTGCATTTGATCAGTCAATTTGGGTTGTTGACGAGAATCATAAAAAATATGGTAGGCAGGCTGTCTTATTGGCATCCAAAGGAATGGAAATTCAGCTGAAATCATTTGTGACTAGTGGAAATGAGCTGAAAGACTTTATTTTGCCTATGCGTGATGATCGCAATGTGTTGATTAAACAGGTTGATGGTCTAACTATTTTTAATGGTAAGGTGGACGGAGTTCCATATGAATTAATGTTAAATTTTGTTTCTAAAAATCTCGCAATCGATGGTATGGTAATTGGTCAGTACGCACCTAAAGTGCCTGATAATCCAAAATTTAGAAAATCTATCGTCAATAGAGACGTAAAAGTACTTCAAGGCTTTTTTAAAAACTATACTGCTAAAAGTGAGCTAGAAGAAATCTCTATAAATGGACTCTCAGCTATAAGATATTACGCAGAATATATGCACGATTTAAAAGATATGATCGAGTATAGGACATATATTTTTGATAAGGATGCCATCTATTGGTTTATCTGGAGGTTAGAGAAAACTGAGTTTGAAAAACAAAAACCAGTAATGGATGATCTGGTAAAAAGCTTCCGCATTGTTCGTAAATAATCTTTAATTTTTCTAGGCGTGGCAATGCATAAAGAAAATAGAATCTATCGAAAATCTGCATGGCAGTCCATACGGAGGTTCTATTTTCTTCTGGGGCTAGGTATTGCCATTCCCGTTCTCTGTGTTCTTTGGTTTATGTTAGAGGCATTACAAAATGAACGGCTAGCCGTAAAACAAAATTTCATTCGCCTTTATGAAGCTCAGCTAAAAAGTGCTGCCGAAGCACTTGAAATATTTTGGCAAGAGAAATTTTACGCTGCTGAAAAGGATGGCCTGAAGCACGGTCCAGCCTCGGCTTTTAAATGGCTCATACTTAATAAACTCGCTGATGGAGCAGTAATTGTCGACGAAGAGGGACAGCATCAATATCCGGAAAGCCAAAGTATAGAAGCTATGGCTCAAAACAAAAAAAGAAATAGTCTTTGGTTTGAAGCTGAAAGAGAAGAATTTGTGAAAGGCAATGCTGAGGTGGCAAATTCAATTTATCAAAAAATAATAAATGAAAGTGAAAATATTGAAGAAAAGGCATTGAGTGTGCAGAGCAGCTTTCGCTGTTTGTTGAAGTTAAAAAAATATTCTGAAGCATTAACACTGGTTGAAGGCACACTAATAGAAAACATTATGAAAAAGGAGGGGGAGACTAAGAGCCACAAAGTGCAATTAGGCGTGCTTGTGGGCGCTTTGACGAGTAGCTATTTCTTAGAAGACCAAAAAACGCAGATAAAGAAAATTCTTGTTGAGCGCCTAAATGACTATGAAAATACTTATCTAAAGTCTAGTGAACGACGTTTTTTTATCGGTCAGTTAATTGGATATGGGATACCAGAGGAAACCTTTCCAACAATGACTGCGGAGGCAATGACAGCTGATTTAATCAATAGAAATTTGTATAAGGTAACTGACGGTGAGTTCCTCTCGCCGGTAACTGGAGATATTTATAGCTGGCATAAAGGTGGCTCCAATATGACTCTTTTTTTTCATGAGAGTACTGTTCGTCAGCAATCTATGAATTTTTTAATGTCGACTCACGTTTGGGTGGGTGTTGAATTGCTTCTAGTGAAACCTGACTCAGATATTGATAGGGATGCGCTTGCGTCATTTAGACTTTCGGGTGCTTTGAAAAACTGGCAGTTGAAACTGAAAATTTCTGATCAAGCGTTTTTTGAGGCTGAAACAGAAACAAAATTAAGTTTATATCTATGGACAGGATTTCTTATTATGTTTGGCCTGATTGCTATCGGAATCTTGGTAGGGCGATTGGTTAGGCAGCAAATACATCTTACCCGAATAAAAAACAGTTTGGTGACAACCGTTTCCCACGAATTAAAAACGCCCTTGTCATCGATACGGTTATTGGTCGAAACTCTCTTGGAAAAAAAGCAAGGCCTGGATGAACAATCGAGAGAGTATTTGCAGCTAATTGCGCAGGAAAATTCACGCTTGAGTCGACTTATCCATAATTTTTTAACCTTCTCTAGGTTGGAGGCCAATCAACTTAGTTTTAACTTCGGAGCGGTTAATTTAAATAACACCGTCAGGGTGGCTATTCAATCAATACAAGAAAAATTGACAAAGGAAAATGTGGAAGTGTATGTTGAAGATAGGAATATTGAATTAGTTGCGGACGCAGATTTATTGGTGGTGGTGCTGACTAATTTAATTGATAATGCTATTAAATATGGCAGTCGAGATAGACAAAAGGAAATTTTTATCACTGCCAGAGAGAAAAATAGTTGTGTTGAGATAAAGTGTCGGGATAATGGCATGGGCTTAAATGCTCGCGATGCGAGAAAGATTTTTGAACGCTTCTATAGGGTAGATAATCAATTGTCACGTTCAACTGAGGGGTGTGGTTTAGGATTAAATATCGTAAGCCGAATCATTGAAGGGCATAGTGGCACCATAGATGTTGAAAGCCAGTTAGGAGTGGGAACTACTTTTATCATAAGCTTGCCAAAGTTAGTGGGGTAGATTTATGAAGCATCACATACTTATTATTGAAGACGATTCAGTTTTAGTGCGCGGTTTAAAAGATAATTTCATAAATGCGGGCTTTCAGGTTTCTGTCGCAATGGATGGCGAGTCTGGTTTGAATCTTGCGCTGGACAAAAATCCCGATTTGGTTTTGTTAGATCTCATGCTGCCCAAAATAGACGGTTATAATGTTTGCCGTGAAATTCGTGCTGCTGAGCGGGATATGCCAATTATCATGTTGACTGCAAATGGACAGGAAGATCAAATTGTTCATAGTTTGAACTCCGGTGCAGATGATTATGTAACTAAGCCGTTTGGAATTCGTGAATTGGTAGCCAGAGTAAACGCATTTTTGCGCCGGAAACCTCTTATTGAAAACGAACTCAAATTTGTTGATTTTGTTTTGGATAAAAAATCCAGAAAGCTCACCAAACAAGGCAGGGAGATTTCACTGACACCAAAAGAATTCAGTTTACTTTTACTATTTATTGCCCGTGAAGGTACTAGTCTAACTCGTGAAACTATTTTAAATCACGTTTGGAAAAGCAGTTTTCTTACCACTCAGCGCAGTGTAGATCGTTGTGTTAATACACTTCGAAAAAAAATCGAGGGCGACCCTGCAAACCCTCAGTTTATCCACTCAATTCGTGAGTTCGGTTACAAATTTGAATTACCTAAAACATCAGATTGACTATAAGCGTTGGTTGTTAAACTTGGCGCACCAGAATAGGCCCGTTACTCCGAATCCTTTTTTGCTAAGGCTTGCTCAGGTGAAACATAGTGGGCATCTAAGGCTTCGGCAACTGCGGGGTGCGTGCATTGATGTTGATAAATATTTAAGCCCCTTCTCAAATGAATATTATCCAACAATGCTTTGTTGTCACCCTTGCGTGCTAATTCCACAATAAAGGGGAGTGTGGCGTTGGTGAGCGCTATGGTAGATGTGCGCGCAACAGCACCGGGAATGTTGGCCACGCAGTAGTGAATAATGCCTTCAAGAATGTAAGTTGGGTTTTCGTGTGTTGTTGCGCGGCTCGTTTCAAAACAACCACCTTGATCAATTGCAACATCGACAAGTACCGAACCTTTTTTCATTAATTTCAGCATGGCTTTGGTCACGAGCTTAGGTGCTGCAGCGCCCGGAACCAATACCGCACCAATGACTGCATCGGCCTTTTGTAACTGAGCTTCAATGGTGGCTTTATTCGAATAAAGCGTTTTGATGCGACCGCTAAAATGTTCATCTATTTCTTTCAGGCCAGGTAATCTGCGATCGAGAATAGTAACATCAACACCCAGCCCCATCGCCATTCTCGCTGCATGAATACCCACAACACCGCCGCCAATCACAACGACATTGGCTGGTTCAACACCGGGTACTCCACCGAGCAAAACACCGCGCCCACCTTGAGCCTTTTCCAAACAATGTGCTGCAGCTTGAATTGCCATTCGCCCTGCCACTTCGCTCATGGGCGCCAATAATGGTAAGCCACCGCGATCATCAGTCACTGTTTCATAGGCGATGCACGTTGCACCAGAGGCAAGTAATAATGTCGCTTGCTCTGGGTCTGGTGCGAGGTGCAAGTAGGTAAATAATATTTGTCCGGCACGTAAGAGTTGGCACTCTATGGGTTGAGGTTCTTTCACTTTAACAATCATATCGGCACGCGCAAAAATATCCGCTGCTGCATTCGCGATTGTGGCTCCTGCATCGAGATAATCTTGGTCACTAAAACCAATTGCATCGCCGCAGGCACCTTGCACCAGCACTTCATGTCCAGCCGCCACAAGCTCGGCAACGCCTGCCGGCACCAAACCAACGCGGTATTCGTGATTTTTAATTTCTTTCGGGACGCCGATTAACATAATGATTCTCTACTATAAAAAAAGTTATTGCGCGTGTGATTTTCTGTTGCGACGTGTAACCCAAAAGTCCGCATTTTTTATTCCCAGCTTTTCTGGATTAAATTCATAGTTTTTCACACCGGCTTTCTTTTGTGTTTCATAATCTCGCAGTGCTTTTATGGCTGGTTTGGACAAAAAATAAATGAGTACAATACCGATAATATTGAGCCAGGCCATCAGCCCAACACCTATATCACCAAAGCCCCATGCCAGATTGGCGGTTTTAATTGCGCCGTAAAATGTTGAAAACATGATAACTATTTTGAGCCCAAACATGACCCCCGGAACTTTGAAGCTTCGGCGTAAATAGACGACGTTTGTTTCAGCAATGTAAAAATAGGTGACTATGGTCGTAAAGGCAAAAAATACCAGAGCTAGGGCGACAAAAATTTTTCCTAAACCAGGGAAAATTTTCTCAATAGCCAACTGCGTAAATGCGGGGCTGTTTGCCGCCACATCAGCGGCAATATTTTGCAAGAGAAAAACCCCTTTTTCTGCGCCATGAACATTGTAGGCACCGGTGATTAAGATCATTAAGGCGGTTGCGGTACAAATAAATAAAGTGTCTACGTAAACCGCAAAGGCTTGCACTAATCCTTGTTGTGCGGGATGTTGTACTTCAGCAGCTGCTGAAGCGTGTGGGCCAGTACCTTGGCCCGCTTCGTTGGAATAAACGCCGCGTTTAACGCCCCAACCAATTGCCGCGCCTAAACCGGCCATGGGAGTGAATGCGTCGTTAATAATTAAACTAAAAATACCTGGTAAGCGTTCGATGTTGTAACCTACAACAATCACAGCTAATAAAATATAACCAATCGCCATGAAAGGAACGACAAATTCAGTAAAGGTTGCAATGCGTTTTGTACCGCCAAAAATAATAAATCCCAGCACTGAAACAACGGCAATGCCCGATACTAATTTAACGTAGCTGACACCTGCAAATGACTCAGTGGTTACAGAGCTCTCTCCCCACGCAAGCGCTATCGCGTTACTAATACTGTTTGATTGAACGCCAGGAAGAAGCATTCCAGTCGCGAGTATCGTTGATAACGCAAAAAAAATTCCATACCACTTTTGCCCTAGCGCTTTTTCAAAATAATATGCAGGGCCGCCACGATATTGCCCTTCGCACTCCTCTTTATATATTTGCCCCAAGGTGCACTCAATATAAGATGTTGCTGCACCAAGAAATGCCACCGCCCACATCCAAAACACGGCGCCTGGGCCACCAAAGCCAATAGCGGCTGCAACTCCAGCGATATTGCCTGTACCAACGCGCCCAGACAACGAAAGTGTTAAGGCTTGAAATGATGACACGCCCTCTTTGGAGTTACCGCCGGTGAAAAGTAAGCGACACATTTCGCCAATATGCCGAACTTGAACAAATCGTGTCACCGCTGAATAAAATAGCCCAACACCTAAACAAAGATAAATAAGTACAGGGCTCCATATGATATCGTTTAAAGCATTGATAATGTCTTGCATAAAATAGACCTAGGTAGGAAGGATCAATTAGTTGGCGATGTTGATGCGAGAACGTTGTTCAGTAAAAATAAGGGGGCTAGTCTGTGTCTTGGCCTGAGCAAAGAACCAAGACATCTGGAATACTTGCCACCAGCAGTGAGCAAACTGTGCGCCAACCCTACTAGAGAATTTACTTTTTTGAAATCTTTTTTGATTTTCGAGTTAACGGAGAAGTTTAGTGATAAATGAATTGTTAGTAATTACCACCGGTGGCACTATAGACAAGGTTTATTTTGATGCCAATAGTCATTACGAAGTAGGAGATCCTGTAGTTGTGCCTATCCTCAATTCAATGAATTTAAAGATGGTCATTGCGCAAAAAGAAATTTGCAGAAAGGATAGTCTAGACATGACTGATGAGGATCGAGAACAGATCCGTCAAGCTGTGCTAAATAGTTCAGCGACACACATATTGATAACCCATGGTACAGATACTATGGCGAAAACTGCGACAGCACTGAGTGATATTCCTAACAAGGTCATTGTTTTCACGGGCGCCATGCAGCCTGCCGCGTTTCATCATACTGACGCAATTTTTAATTTAGGCACTGCAATGGGCGCGCTTTCCTGCGCTAACTCCGGTATTTATGTCGCTATGAACGGCCAAGTGTTTCCTGCACAGTCAGTTTTTAAAAATTATCAAACCCGCCGTTTTGAGTCGACTTAACTCTGGTTAAAAATGCTATGGCTGAAAATATTGTTGTTCAAGGTGAAAGCAAAACAGAGATTTATAAATCGCTTACACCCCAAATTGCGTCCTTGATTGAACATGAGCCTGATATTGTCGCGAATTTCGCTAATATTTCTGCCGTGTTAAAACAAGCATTTAATTTTTTATGGGTGGGATTTTATCGCGTGATAGATAGTGAGTTGGTGCTAGGCCCTTTCCAGGGCCCCGTAGCCTGCACGCGAATATCAAAAGGTAAGGGCGTTTGTGGCTCGGCTTGGGCTCAAGGTAAAACTATCATCGTCGCCGATGTCGATTTGTTTCCCGGCCATATTGCCTGTTCTTCCCTCAGTCGCTCGGAAATTGTTGTACCCCTATTTAACGGCGCACGTGAAGTCATTGCAGTATTAGATGTGGATTCGGAAACAATTAATAACTTTGATGCAATAGACCAACTGCATTTAGAAGAAATAGTTGCGTTGTTAAATTAACTTTTTAATGGACTCAGATGTGAGGGAAAATGAGAAAAATACTGAATTACTTCGGCATATTTTTTTACTGTTTGGTGTTAGTGGCGTGCTGAGTATTAAATCACTGCACTATAGTTGGGTTAAAAATACTTTTCTTGTTTTGGGGCTATTGCTAGGTGCGGCGGCGATTTCGTTCAGAAATTCAGTAAGCGACATGGGTGAGATAAATATTGGTCTAGGCCCCTAGTGGGTAACAAGAGAGTAGGTGACAAGATGCTTGAAGAAACAGCGATAGAAAATTATTTTATGAGCTGTGAGCGAAATGAGATGGATTTTTCCGTCATTTACGCGTTTATTTCATCCTCCTATTGGGCGCAAGGCATTCCTCCGGACACTATGCGCCGAGCTATGGACAACTCGCTGTGTTTTGGTGTGTTCACTTCGATGAAGCAGCAAGTCGGATTCGCCCGAGTTGTCACCGATTCGGCCACCTTCGCGTACCTTGCAGATGTGTTCATTCTTGAAGAGCACCGCGGCAAAGGTTTGGGTAAGTGGTTGATGGCGTCAGTCATGGCTCACCCACATTTGCAAAACCTGCGGCGTATGATCTTGGTAACCCGCGACGCCCATGGGTTATATGAGCCGTTCGGGTTCAAACCGCTCGCAGCGCCTGAACGCTATATGGAGAATTGGTATCCGGATGTTTATAAAAGCAGCCCTAACTAGGGCGTTCGGCAGACCACAGTAGCTAAATGTGTCTTAATTTACTCTGGCTGGGGTAAAATTTAGTCGATCCGGACGTGAATTGAAGTTGAAATGTCGCAGCTAACTGTGTAGTATTCGCGCTCTTTTTCTGCGGGGATAGTCCCGTGAATTCTTGTCCCATTTTTTAATCCAGCATAGGCAAACACAACATGAAGACATATAGTGCCAAAGCTGAATCAGTAGTTCATGACTGGTTCATCGTCGATGCAACAGGTAAGACCTTAGGTCGCCTGTCTGCAGAAATTGCCTCTCGTTTGCGCGGTAAGCACAAGCCTGAGTACACTCCTCACGTAGATACGGGCGATTACATCGTCGTTATCAATGCCGAAAAAGTACATGTGACCGGTAAAAAGTTGACTGATAAAATCTATTATCATCACACCAACCACATTGGCGGCATCAAATCTATCAGCTTCAAGCACTTGGTAGAGAAGTCACCCACTTCTCCTATCGAAATCGCCGTTAAGGGAATGTTGCCAAAAGGTCCATTGGGCCGTGCAATGTTGAAGAAGCTGAAAGTGTACGCAGGTAGTGAGCATCCACATACTGCTCAGCAACCACAAGAACTGACTATCTAATAAGGGGCTGATGATGTCTACTACACAATATTATGGTACAGGTCGTCGCAAGACCTCTACTGCGCGTGTTTTTCTCACTGCAGGTACTGGTGCAATCGTTGTTAATGATCGTCCATTGGACGAATATTTCGGTCGTCCCGTAGCTCGTATGGTTGTTCGTCAGCCATTAGAGTTGGTTGGCATGGTTGATAAATTTGATATCAACGTAACTGTTGCTGGTGGCGGTAGTTTCGGCCAGGCTGGCGCAATTCGTCACGGTCTTACTCGTGCGCTGATGGAATATAACGAAGAATTGCGTTCAACTCTGCGCAAAGCAGGTTATGTCACGCGCGACTCAAGAGAAGTTGAGCGTAAGAAAGTCGGCCTGCGTAAAGCGCGTAAAAAGCCACAATTCTCCAAGCGTTAATAGTAGTTATCCTAGTCAGTTATTTTGGCTGCTCGTTGACGATTATCAAGAACGCCCAAGTCAATGCTGGCTTGGGCGTTTTTTTACATCTACACTCTATGTTCCTTACGCCTAAGAATCCTTTTGCTAAGTATGGCTATTGTTGTAAGCCGCAAGTAATTTCATTAAGATTGTCCGTTTTTTAATATTGACCAAAATGTTCCTAAATCATTGAAAGATTGGTGATTTACTGGCCGTCAAAGCTGTTAGGGGAGAAGATCGTCATGAAAAATGACGCTGTAAATAAATCACGTCGTAATTTGCTTATTGGAATGACGACCGCTGTTGGTGCCGTCGGTATGGTTGGCGTCGCTGTTCCTTTCGTGGGGTCATGGAATCCCAGTGCAAAAGCCAAAGCGGCCGGCGCGCCGGTGAAATTCAATTTGAGTAAAATCGAACCTGGGGCTATGGTCACCGTTGAGTGGCGGGGTAAACCGGTGTACGTAATTCGCCGCACTGCCGCAGCACTTGCAAGCCTCAAAAAAGTTGAAGAGTTGGGATTTATTCGTGATCCCAAGTCGGAAATACCGCAACAGCCGAAATATGCGCAAAATCAGTGGCGATCTATAAAAGAAGAATTTGCGATTTTATTGGGTGTCTGCACTCATCTCGGATGTTCTCCCTTGTATAGACCTGATGTAGGCGCAGCCGATTTAGGCGGTGATAAGTGGCAAGGCGGGTTCTTTTGCCCGTGCCATGGTTCTAAGTATGATTTAGCAGGCCGAGTTTATTTTGCAGTGCCAGCTCCTACAAATCTCGAAGTGCCTAAGCATTATTATGAAAGTGAAAACGTAGTCATTATTGGCGAAGATCAGGGGGCATAACATGAATTGGTTAGTGGGTTTGTGGAACTGGGTTGATAATCGCCTACCGGTACAAAAAGCATGGGATACCCATATGGGTAAATACTATGCACCTAAGAACTTTAACTTTTGGTATTTTTTTGGAGTTCTTTCCCTCATTGTTTTAGTCAATCAATTGATTACAGGTATCTGGTTGACTATGAGCTATACCCCGAGTGCGGAAGGGGCATTTGCTTCAGTTGAATACATTATGCGCGAAGTGGATTATGGTTGGTTGTTGCGTTATATGCATTCCACCGGCGCTTCTGCATTTTTTGTTGTTGTCTATTTACACATGTTTCGCGGCTTAATGTACGGTTCTTACAAGTCGCCTCGTGAACTGGTGTGGATTTTCGGAATGACAATCTACCTCGCGTTGATGGCAGAAGCTTTTATGGGCTATGTGTTGCCATGGGGCCAAATGTCTTACTGGGGAGCCCAAGTCATCGTTTCACTATTTGGCGCTATACCCGTTATTGGTGAAGATCTAGTTCAGTGGATTCGCGGTGATTACCTGATTTCAGGTATTACACTAAACCGCTTTTTCGCCCTCCACGTTGTTGCCTTACCTATAGTGTTGTTGGCTTTGGTCGTTATGCATATTTTGGCTTTGCATGATAAGCATGTCGGCTCCAATAACCCTGATGGTGTCGAAATTAAAAAACACAAAGATGAAAATGGTATTCCGCTTGACGGAGTTCCGTTTCATCCCTTTTACACGGTTCATGATCTTGTGGGTATTAGCGTCTTTTTGTTTGTTTTCTGTTTCATTCTGTTCTTTATGCCAGAAGTGGGCGGTTTCTTCTTGGAGCATGCGAACTTTGAAGAAGCAAACAACCTGAAAACACCAACTCACATTGCACCGGTTTGGTATTTCACTCCGTTTTATGCTGTATTGCGTGCAGTGACCATTGAAATAGGTCCTCTCAACGCGAAGTTTCTCGGCTTCTCTGCCATGGCTGCGGCTATTGCCATTTTATTCGTATTGCCTTGGTTGGATCGCAGTAAAGTCAAATCAATTCGGTATCGTGGCTGGATTCCTCGCGTTATGTTGATGAGCTTTGCCGCTATGTTTGTTGTATTGGGTTACTTGGGTGTAAAAGCACCTACTGAAGGTCGAACCTTTTTATCGCAAATAGCTACAACATTTTATTTTGCTTATTTTATAACTATGCCTGTTTGGACTACCACGAGCACACACAAAGTCAAATCGCCTATCTCTTTTGTATTGTGCGGAGTTTTTGCGCTCATGTTCGCGGCTATGACTTATACCTACGCAAAACCCGGCGTGGAAGTTCCTCTACTTCTGCTCGTATTTTGTGGTTTGTTAACGGTTATTTTTGCTGTGCTACCGCTTTTGGCAGCACGTGATAAGACCTTAGTTGAGCCAACGCGAGTGCAGTCAAAGGGTTTGCCTTTACATATAGTGTTGGGTGGTTTGGTGTTGTTTTTAGTGTTGGCTATTGTCCCCATCAAGGCTGTCGCCAGTACTGGGGGTTTTGAGTGTGGCGCGATTCCCTGCGACAAGATGGAGCCGGATTTAACTGACAAAGAATCACTGCAGCGCGGTGCCAAGTATTTCGTCAATTACTGTATGGGTTGCCATTCGGCCAAATACTCTCGCTTCCAGCGTGTTGCAGATGATTTGGAGATTCCAAAGGACATGATGGAAGGTAGTTTGATTTTAGGTGGCCAACGAATTGGACAGTTGATGGAGATTGCTATGCGTCCGGCCCAAGCCAAGACTTGGTTTGGTGTGGTGCCACCGGATTTGAGTTTGGAAACTCGTGCTCGCTCGCCTGAATGGGTTTATACCTACCTTCGCAATTTTTACAAAGATGAAACTCGTCCTTGGGGCGTCAATAATCGTGTATTTCCCAATGTTGGAATGCCGCATGTTTTAATTGGCCCACAAGGGTTACTGGAGTGTGGTTCGGGGCCGAAAATCAATCATCATGGCCATGAAGAACGCAACACTATGGGCCAGTTAGAAATGGACGAGCATTGTGGCGGTTTGGTGGAAGGCGCAATCAAGGGGAGTTTGAAAAAGACGGAGTTCGATGGCATGACCTATGACTTGGTCAATTTTCTATCCTACCTTGCTGAGCCAGTGGCGCTGCAAAGGGAGGCGATGGGTAAAAGAGTGTTACTCTTCATACTCTTATTTGCGCTCTGCGCTTATTTCTTAAATAGAGAGTTCTGGCGAGATATACATTAATATCCAAAAAAGGGCGGCCTAGGTCGCCCTTTCTTTTAGTGTCTTTATGAGTATAACTTTATGGAAATGACGTCTAATCGCCCTTATCTGTTGCGCGCAATCTACGAGTGGTTAGTTGATAATAACTGTACTCCGCATATCGTGGTTTTTGCGGGTGCGGAGGGTGTAAAGGTGCCTCAGCAACACGTGAATAAAGAGGGTCAAATTGTGTTGAATGTTTCTCCAACGGCGGTGAAAGATCTTTTTATTGCTAATGACGCCGTCTCCTTCAGTGCTCGCTTTAGTGGTGTGGTCAATAATATTCACGTGCCATGCGGTGCAGTCTTAGGTATTTACGGAAGAGAGAACGGGCAGGGGATGATGTTTGAATTTGAACCGCCCAAATTGCCTCCAACACCGCCTTCACCTCCACCGCCAGCGAAATCAAGTGAGGTGAGTAGTATTGGGGCAGCAAAGCGTCCATCTTTAAAAGTTGTAAAGTAAAATTAGGGCAGCGAAAGTGAATAGCGGTGACGTTTTTTATGGATAGTAACAAACTTGTCACAATTGCTTGATAAATTATGAGTCAAGGAGGGGGTTGCCTCCTCCCGAATTAAAGTCCTATTCCCTAAAGGAAACGCGCAATGAACCTCAACAAAATTATTAAGGGATTGGCTCTTGCCAGTTCTATGGTTTGCGTCGCAGCAGTGCAAGCTGCTGTGGATGCCAAGCTGCCAGAGTATAAAGTCACAACAGGCGTGTCAGGTAGTGTTAACAGTGTGGGTTCCGACACCCTCGCTAACCTGATGACTCTTTGGTCGGAAGAGTACAAAAAGCTGTATCCTAACGTAAATATTCAAATCCAAAGCGCGGGTTCATCTACTGCGCCACCAGCTTTAACGGAAGGAACTTCTAATTTCGGCCCTATGAGCCGTGAGATGAAGGAAGCGGAGATTCAAGCATTTGAAGCTAAATACGGCTATAAGCCAACTAAAGTACCTG
>JACCDR012248951.1_pt1 | contig 14778 bp, 37 predicted proteins | sample 7446431 | NCBI WGS metagenome assembly JACCDR01 (sample SAMN15323443, study PRJNA562643) | freshwater metagenome | isolation source: river surface water | place: USA:Blue River Watershed | collected 2017-08-17 | reverse complement strand
TCCTTGTCCTTGTCCTTGTACAGATCCAAGAGCCGCTCAGTTAGTGTCACAGTGATCCATAGGATCACGCAGTTGGCCCACGCCACCGCCGCCATGTAGTTACCTTGCACCAGCGAGGCCGCTACTCCCAAGATCGAGAAGGCGATGCCTACGTAATTGATCATCTTCCACCACATCTCTCTGCGGGAAGCTGCGGTAGTCTGCTATTGAGAGTCCCGCTGATCCTCGACAGTGACAGCGCCATCTGCTGCTGAGCTTGGCTCTCCGCTCTCAGGGAGTCTCTGATCTCCTTGAGTACCGTCATGTCTCCCCACGACCACTCTGCCTTCGCTGCCACTGCGTTGAACAGAAGGCCTAGCAGCAGGCCTGCGATGAACCTCTTCATCTCGCCGCTCCATCCCGACGCACTTCCAGCACGGACTTCTCGTCAACGTTCGGGTGCTCCCTGGTCGAGTAGCACACCGAATCCCTGTAGATCGTAACCGACCAGATCTCACCGTAGGCTTGCTTGTCGTCGTAGGTCTTGTGTCGGATCCAGTCACCGATCCCGTACTTCGTTGTGAAGCTAGGCATCTGTCTTCTCCTTCTTGGCGATGCGCGGCGCAAGAGAGACTGGACGGTCCAGCACTCCCTTGCGCACGCGCGCCTTCACTCGCTTCTTGATGACCTTGAGACGATCAAGGGCAACAGCAAGCGTGGACTTCACTGCCCCAGGCGTGCCTTCGCCTTCACGGTGCCACCGTGATGGGTCGTCACGTCCTTCTCCTTCTTGCCGATGGCCTCCTCGATCTCCTTGGTTGCAGCGAAGCACGTCCCGTCACTGTAGCCATGGGCCTCGACCTTCACGTTGCCCGACTTGTCGATCTCGACTTCGATGTACTTGCTCATCGCTGCCTCCTACTGAACCAGCAGACGCAGCTTGATGCTGCCGTTGTTGGACTTCTCCTCACGCACGGCGAAGCCCTTGCGACGAGCCGCACGCTTCGCTGCCTCGACCGCATACGCCTGAGACAGCAGACCACCGTCCGAACCGATGAAGCGGTTGAGTCCACCGCCCCACGAATCCCAACGAGCGCGGAACGTCCCATCCTCCTCCTGCACGATGCCGATCTCGTAGTCCACACCATGGAACTTGATCGCGTGATGGGAGCGGCTCATCTCCTCGTTGATGATCGCCTTGCGCTCGCTCGACGGCAGCTTGGAGATGCGAGCCGCCTCCTCCTTGCTGAAGAAGGTCTTCCACGTCGTGGAGTCGTCCACGAAGTTTCCGTACCAGCGGATCTTCTTCTGCCCGCGAACGAGCGTCCCGCCGAGACGCTTGACGGCAAGCTCCAGATCTTCCAGAGACTTGATGACGACACTGCACTGCGCGACGTGGCTCACTGTGGCTCCTTTACGTCTTGGCTTGTTGATCCCAGGATTTGAATGTCCCCCATCTCAGTAAACTCTACTGCGTAGGGGGTGTGGATGCCGTACTCACGAGCTAGCACACCGCTCTGCTTGAGCAGCACGATCAGATCGTACTTCGTGAGAGTTACGAAGCGGCCAGTGACTGCCATCACTGACCGCCCAGGTTCAGCTTGCGAACGGTCGGAGCGGCGAACGTCGTACCCTCGCCACTCGTCTCGGACGGCATCAGGTAGCGCCCCGGCTTCGATGCGGACTTGAAGCGGTCGTGCGCCATCTGCCGCAGATCGAGAACGGACTGCGGATCGGACTGCGTCACCGGAACGATGCTCTCCTCGCCAACTTCCTTGACGGGGACATTCATCTTGAACGCAAGCTCGCAGCAGTTGCGGATCTCGGCTCCGGTCCAGCCCTCGTCGTTCGGCCTCTCCGACTTCAGGTCGAGGCCGTACTTCTTCAGGTAGACCGGCCACAGGCTGTCACGCTCCTGCTTCGACGGCAGATCGAAGTAGAAGATGCCCAGCTTGAAGCGCCGCATGAGTTCGGGCGGCAGCACGTCGAGCTTGTTGCACGTAGCCAGCACGAGCACGCGAGAGCCACCGATGGACTTGAACGTGCGGAACGCCTCACGGAAGGCGTGCTCGCTCGTCCCCACGATGCCGCCGCCTGCGGCCTTCATCGCGCCCGTGTCCATGCTGATCGTCGGCACGCTGAACTTCGCACCGATGGACTGCGTGAGCACCGTCTTGCCCGACCCACGGATGCCAACGAGGATCGCACCGTCCCAGCCGTTGTCTTCCATGTTGACAAGGAACTGCTGGTTGAGATCCTGGCTGATGCCCGTGTTGTCGCCGGGGCCTCCACGCGAGCCGAGACCGGCCATGCTCTTGTCGATCTCGTCCACTCGCACGACAAGCTCAGGCGGGTTCGGTCCCTGGAACAGGCGACCCAACTGCTTCACGACGTTGTCGAGTCCGAACAGATCGTCCAGGCTCGGACCCGTTAGCGTCATCGTCAGGCCTGCGACCTTGCTGACAGCCGCACGCTTGAGATCCCACGCCGACTCCAGATCGATGCACTTGCCCTGGTTGAGAGCCAGCGACATGGACAGCACTTGCTCCGACTCGAATGCCGACAGGCCACGCACTGCGCGCGTGATCTTCTCGGTGTCTTCCTTCTTCGGAGCCTTCAGCCCAGCCGCGTCGTACAACTCGTTCACGACGCGCGTGTAGCCCTCGTTGGTCGGAAGCGGATCGTCCAGCAGGATCACATCGTGCTGGATCTCGGACGGGAACACGAACGACGGCGACAGCCCGATCAACGTGCGGTTGTCGGACTTGAACAGGTCGCGGAGGTTGAGGATCGCCTGCACGGTCGATCCCTCTTCCTCGCTCTTGAGGAACCGGTCCAGGCTGAACGCGATGAGCACGGAGTGCTTCGGCAAGTACTTCGCGAAGCGCATCGCACTCGCTGCACCAGTGGACGCAGGCGCGAGATCCTTCAGCGAGAACTCGCTGTCGATCACGCCTGCGGTCTTCGCGTTCTCGATCAGCGCCTTCAACGCCTGGATGCCCTGCTTGTTGCGCGGAGCCAGCCCAGCAGCACGATCCCACGACACGACAGGCGTGTCACCGTTCAGCTTCTCGGTGATCTCCTGCGCGATCCCCGGCTGATCCGGGGACGTGATCATGATGAGCGGAGTGCTGACCGCACGCGCCGCCTTCAACTGCTCGATCAAAGCCTTCATGTCAATCCTCCTCGTTAAACTTCTTCAGGCACTTCGGCCCACACACCCAGACCTCTACGTCGTTCGGCCTGTTGAACAGGTGCTCTGCTTGCTCGTTGCTCTCACGGATCGCCTTGCCGCAGATGACGCACCGACGCTTAGTCACGCCACACCTTGACGCCAAGCTCTGGCGCGTATACCTCCAGCTTCGCTCCGTTGAGCGTGACTTGGAAGTACGGCTTCTCGCCTGACACGCAGTACGTGTGGCCCATGTCGTCGTAGCTCTCTGTGTACCTGTGCATCTTCACCATGAGAGTCTCGACACGACCGTCAGGCCACTGCACTTGGTACGGTCCAGCCTTGAGCTTGGGCGGGCACTCGCTGTCATCTAGCACCGTGCCGAACTTGCCACCCACGACGGGACCGCCGATGTGGACCGTGATGTACTCCCAATTGTTGCGCACGACCAGCTTGTGCCAAGCCATGTCAGTGATCCACGGGCGGCTGCATGCCCTGCGCGATTGCCTGCTCCATCCCTGAGTGAGCAGCAGCGATGATCTGCCAGTCAGGCCAGTAGCCACGAAGACGCTTGAAGCGCCAGAGCGTCACAGCTAGACGCTTGCGCCATGCTGCACGCAGAGGCAGCGTCACGTTGCCCCTCTTGACGATGATCCTTGGACCGCTCATCGGCCCCTCCTTGCCTTCGGCACGTTGATGCCCTGCGCTGCAGCCAGTGCCTTGGCGTGGCGTGCGGCGATGAACTGCGCAACGTCCGAGAGCAGGCCGGTGTACTCCATGCGTGAGTGCTTGGGCCGCACCGACACGGTGAAGTCTTCGCCACCGGCATGCTCTACTAGCTCGACAGTAGCCTCGCTCTTACCGTCGAGATGCGTACGAACGTGAAAGCGCGCGACTCTGCCTTCGCTCATTAGTTCCCCTTTTCGCTGCCCTTGCCCAGCACTCCGTTCAGCAGTGCCTCGCCGCCACCGTACAGGTCGGCACCGGACGTGATCGACTTCGCGATCAGCCGCAGTGCATCGGCCTGGACGCGCAGCAACTCCTCACGCGCCTTGTCGTCGGTGAACCCGTGAACCTCCTTCAGGTGAAGCTGTGCGCTCTGCGAGATCGTACGCACGCGCGGGTGACTGGCCAGGACGAGGGTCATCGCAAGGGCAAACATCTCCACGAGTCCCTGGCGCTCGTCGTTCTCCCACGGCTCGACCGTAACCTCGACCGTCTTCTTCTCGTCGCTCATGATCTACCTCGTGAAATCGCCTTGACCGTAGTGACGATGAACGAACCTCGCCACGTAGAACGGAGGAAGGTGCTTGCGCGTGTCCACCTGTGCGCCCACGCTCGCCTTGTAAGCGAGCGCATCGTAGTGCTGCTTGTTGCTCTGACGCACGACCTCGCGTGCGGCCTTGCGAGTGTGAAGTACGTGCGCCACGTAGTTGCGCCGCTTGTCGCGATACGCAACGATCCACATCGACTTCAGCGTCTTGATCGTCATCGGACTCCCCTCCTGAAGATGCGGCCAACGAATCCCTTGGCCTTCTCCTTCACGACCTGGGCAAGGGACTTGCCCTTCTCCTCCTGCAGCGCACGCTTGGCAGCGAGCGCGACAGCCTTCGCACGGCGAAGCTCCTCCAGCCGTGCCTGCTCCCCAGCCTCACGCCTGAAGCGTGGGCTGTTCTTGCCACGGAAGCGAACCTGACCGCGCGTTCCAAACATCGAGTGCGGCATCTAACCCTCCACTACGAAGTGATCGAAGACCGGATGACGCCACAGGCCCGACTTCGTGAAGCCCATGTGCGAGACGACAATGCGACGACCGATGTACTTCTTCGGCTGCTTGTGTACGAGAGCGAGCAACTCGTTGGTCAACACCTTGCACGAAGTCTCGCGCCCGTCATCGTGGCGCAGCTTGAAGATGCTGCATGGCCCGTTCTTCCCCTCATCGAACCCGATGATGGTGAACTGCGCTGCACCGATCTCCTTGACCTTCACCCAATCGGGTGTGCGCCATCCGCTCTTGTACGTGGATGACTTGCGCTTGATGATCACGCCCTCGCCGCCACGCTCCCAGATCAGGAGAACGTAGGTACTGCTCACTTCAGCCCACTCTGGGATCCTGATAGCGTGCGAAGAGAGGCGCTCGACAGCTTCGACTAGCAGAGCACGCCGATCAGACAGCGGAAGCTGAACAGCCTTGATGCCCTTGATCTCCAGCACGTCGAACAGCACGAGGTTGAGTGCATGCTGAAGGTCGAGTCGCACAACGTCACTGCTCGTTCCGCCTGGGACAAGAAGCTCTCCGTCATAGACGCCATCAGGAAGCTGCTTGGCCAGCGTCACTAGATGATCGGGCAGCGACCGCTCGGCAGCAGGACGCTCGTGCCCTGGACGAGTCCAGGCCGTCACGCTGTCGCCTTGCACAACAACGAGCAGGCGATGCCCGTCGTACTTCTCTTCCATCACCCACTCGTCCGAATGGAAGTCTTCCAGCGACTGTCCTTCCTTCATGGCAGACGCGAGCATTGGCTTGAACGCAGGCGGCTCGCGGAAGCCCTGGAACGGATCGTCCGACTGTAGCTCACGGTGCGGTGAGGCAGCAGGCTTGCCCTCGTCACACACGCCAGCATCACCGTAGTGCTTCGCGCAAGGGTCGCATCGCTTCGCGAGATCCTTCGTGTGCTTGCACTCGCGCACCGCACGCTTGGTCCAGCCTGGGCAGTTGCACGTACCCTTGCCGGTGACCGTGTCGTACTGCGCGTCGTACTTCGCACTGCTGCTGCTGGACTCAAATCGATCCTTCAGGATCACGGTCGCCTCCTATCTGCCACCCTCGAACTGGCACTTGGTCGCGCCCTGCTTCATGCGACGACCGCACGCAGGACACGCCTTGCCCTTGCGTGCGCGGTGAACCGACTTGGTCTTGCTCTGCACCTTGCTCATCTTCGCCATGACTTCCTCCTATCGATTCGGCTCGTCGTCAGACGGCACGACGCGCGTGTCCTTGACTGCGGTCCAGCGATACGACAGGTTGGTGACCCATTCCTGGGCATCAGCCTCGCTAGCGAAGCGCAGGCCGTTGCCAGTCCACTTGTCGCCGTCTCCTGCCGTCTGCACTTCCGGTGCGTAGCTGTTCGCCATGTAATCCTCCGCGTACCTGTTTGACTCGTGTCTCTCGCTTGCACGCATACGCGCACGCCTGCGCCCAGGACTGTAGGTCTGTCGCTTCACGACCTACTCCTCGCTGCTCGTCAGGCCGTTCTCTTCCTCGTTCTGATCCGCCAGCGCACGCGCGACGATGCTCGCCTTGATCTCCAGTGGAGACATGCCTTCGCTGTCGCCTTGCGGGTCGAGGATGTAGTCGAGCACGTCGGTCAACGCTTCGTACGTCGTCTCGTCAAGCACAAGAATGCGGTCGTTCATGTCCTACTCCTTGAGTGAATGCTCTGACTGCACGCTACGGAAGCCCTGAAACTCGCCCTTCTGCGGATCCTTGCAATCGCAGAACGCGCACTGCGGAGGGAGAAGCGGAGCGGCCTTTGCCACGTCGCTCGATCCCTCATGGAAGTACCACTCGTGTCGCTGCACATGGTAGCCAAGAGGATGGCTGCACGCGCAGAGCACAAGCCCGCCTTGCCTCTCGTACATCTCATCCTCCTTCGAACACTTGAGCAGGTAGGCGCGCGTCATGTGCCTCGTTCCAACTCGGAAGATGCCCCCGCCGGGACTCGAACCCGGAAACATGCGTGACTGCTTGCCGTGCGTGATCAGCACACGGTGCTCGCTTGTCGCATGTGATCAGCATGCAACGCACAAGCAGACAGCCACGCACGCCTGCAGGAGATCATCCTGCCGCGTCTACCATTTCGCCACGGGGGCGCAGTCACTTCTGCTACCTTCCGACTCCTGCTCTCCACACTTCAGTCATCGAGCCGTGCTGTAGCTAGCAGCACACACGTTGAGAGGCGCTCGCTTGTTGGTCCAATCAGTCAGTTGGCCTAGCTGACCCAGAGGCAAGCCACGCATGAATGTGCTGCTCGATGACTGGAGTGTAGAGGAACCCGTTGCGCCTGCTGGCTGCGCTTGTCTATCGGGGACGGGTTCTAGCTCCCTCCTTGTGCGTCCTTCTGATGCCCCCTCCGCTTCGCATCAGACCGTGCTTGCCCCTTCAGCCTGCAGGCCTCTACGTCTAGCAAGCCCCGTGATCTTCTAGACTCCGCGCTGCTTGCGAGCGTTGCGGAGTAGCGTCTGCTCCTGCCTCAGCGTCTCTGCCCCGTCAGTCAAGTGGTAACAGTAGCCTGCGTAGGTGAAGCCTTCGCAGTCACACGCGAACGTCACTTGATGCTTGCGGGTTGGATCCGACTGAGACGGGAGTACGACCGTGCGAACAGGACCGTCCACGACTACGACCGTCTTCAACGTCTGGGGCATCGTTGTCTCCTTGAAGGCTCGATGCTACCTCACGACCTTGCCAAGATGGGTCCGCTACCTCCAGGCGTCGTACGTGACGCCGCTCGCGAACGGGTTCTGATTCGACACGTCACTGTCTGTGGTGAGCCACGCACCGTTGATCAGGTCGAACGTGTGCATGACCCAGCGGTCACCACTGATGTACAACGTGTACTCGCGCTCGTCCACGGTCACGCGCATGGCTTCCTCCTAGAAGCGGGCCTTCGCGACGAGCGCGTTGGCCTCCAGTGCATCGACAACGTCCTTGGCGTCACGCAGGCCGATGCCGTCAGCCTCGCGCACCAGCTTGATGGCGATGATCTTCGAGCAGTACGCCTTGCCGTCGATGTAGTAGATGGTGCGTGCGACCTGCTCGACGTACCCCTGCTTGAAGCTGTCCCAGCGGGACTCGGCGGGGATGGCGATGGCGAAGCGGTTCGGCGGCTGAGAGGAAGCCCGCTCACGCTCGATCTGCCGAACGTCCAGGGCCAGATCGAACAGCGCCTCCTTGATGCGCTCCACGCTGTCGTAGGACGCGATGATCTCACGCAGACGGTTCACGATTCCCATGGCTATCTCCCTCTCTCAATCCCCTCTCTCAATCGAGTCCACGCGCAGTGACTCGGCCAGTACCCACGTCCCGCCCTGCGACTCAGGCCGCTTGTAGTAGCGCACGCCTTCCAGGGACACACGGCACCACACACGATTGCCTGTCGTCCTGAGATGCGGAGCACTCTGCTGCAGCGTGGCGTGCCAGCCAGGACGGTACGCGAAGCCCTTCGTAGGATGCGCCTCTGCCTGGAGCCACACACCCACAGGCACACGCAGACGAGCGTTGATGAACAGAGGGCCGATGCTGCCGTCCTTGCGAAGCTTGAACAGCTTCCATCCCTGGATCATCACGCCTCCCTCACGGTGAGACCATCACTCACCATCCCGTCGAGAAGCGACTGCGCGTAACGATGCTCGACCACAAGCGCACCGGCCCAGAACTGCGCGCCATCCTGCACGCTGTTCTCGATCCAGTTCTGCGCTGCTTCGGTGCGAGGCGTGAACAGCACCAGCGTTCCCTCGTCCTGCACGTCCACGTCCGCGACGATGCGAGCACGCTCACGCTTGCGCTGCTCCACGTAGCGGCTCAGGTTCTTCTGCTTCTCCATGGTCATCCTCGCTTTCGTTCTGTGTGCGACTAGAGTTCTGGGTTGTACTCGGCAAGGCAGGACAGGCACACGGGCGACTCGTCCTTGTCCAGCCACTTCGGCAGATGCTCCTGCGTGTCACTGCCGCAGTCCACGCACTGCTCGCACGGCTCCGGTGCGCTCGTCTTCCAGTCGTCGTAGCTCATCTCATCCTCCTGTGCTTGTGATGCGCGCTCCTGCCCCGCACGCATCCATCCTGGGCGTCCAATCCGGCCCCCAGGCCTGCACTGCCCCGCTTATGCGGTCTGCGTCCCTACGACTGAGTGATGACGACGGCCTCGTCCAGCACCGCGACCTTGTAGCCGTTCGCGATGATGATGCGCGCCTCTGCGTACGTGAGGCCCGCCTGATCCGCGAGCAGCACGATGCGGCGGTTCAGCGCACGCTCGCGCAACGTCGCTGCCTCGACCGGGAACGCAGGCAGGCCTGAGGCAGTGCGCGTGCTCTCCAGCCAGTGCGTGAACGTGGACAGCTTGTGCAGCCCGTTGACGTTCGACTTGTCGGGATAGGGCCGGTTCACTTCGTTCAGGATCTCGATTGCAAACATGTCACCCTCTCTTTCTACTTGTTGCGCCAGTACAACACGAGTGCGAGTGCTTCAGCGAGTACGAACAGCGCCGTGCTCACCGATGCCTCCCTGAGATCACGTCGAAGGCAAACGCTCCGACACCGACGCGGATCTGCTCGCGATCCCACAGTGTGCGGAGGCTCAAAACGATGCGGACCTGCTTGAGCCACGGTCCACCCGTCAGCACGTTGTGCAGTGCGATGAGTTCAGCAGTGGTCAGCAGATGCAGGAGGATGAGCGGATCCTTCTGGTCCTTCGGATCGGCGTGCTGGTTGCTCATCAGTTCACTCCGTACTTCACCGCCAACTGAGCGTAGCGGTCGTTGTACGTCTTGACCTCGCGCACTTCCAGCCGCTTGGTGCTGCTGGTCTGCGCGTCCACGTAGCACGCCGCACACAGGACAGCGTGATGCTGCGGACGCCACTGCGCGGTCAGGTCACGGTCACCGTGCTTGCTGCAGCGCTTCCCGAATGCCATGTCATCCTCTCTTTCTTGACGGTGCGACTAGCTGTTCAGCAGATCGACGTACGGCTGAGCGAGCGCCTGCTCCGCACGATGCAACGCGGACGCCTTCGCCTCCATCTCGTTGCAGTACGCAAGCAGGCTCGCCGCACGCACGGCACGCTTGCGCGCCTTGTACCTCGCGTCACGCGCACGCTTCAACGCACGCGAGTGCTCCCGCTTGGCCTTGGACTCGAACAGGTACTTCGCCGCCGCCTCCAGGCCCGTGTTCGCCAGGGACGCGAACGTGCCCACGTTGTTGTAGCGGTACTTCGGATTCAGGTCGTTCATCTCATCCTCCTACGCGATTGCGGTGTAGACGTTGCGGCGCACTGGCACCGACTTCTGCCACGGCAGATGCTTGATGCCGTCACGCTTGCTCACGCTCAGGTGACCCTTGGCAACGAGATGCTTCAGGGCAAGGCGCACACGCGCCTCTGTGATCGGCTTGCGAGCGCGGACACGATAGAGGATCTGCTCCACGCTCACGCCCACGTCCCCAGCCACGACCTCGTACACTGCGGCCAACTCGCCTGTCTGGATGCGCATCTCACGCCTCCTTGCCAACCCACTCCGGCTCGCGAACGACGAGGTTGAACACGCTGTCGTAGTACGCAACGCCGAAGCCCTGCGAGGCCTGCTTGACGCCCTTCTTGGTGTTCGACACGTAGACCTTCCCGCTACGGTACTCGTCACGCGCACGCGCGCATCCGGCGAAGTAGTGAACGTCTCCCCTGAAGTCCTTGACCTTGTCGCCAACCTTCACCAGCTTGCCCGTCTTCACGTCGAATGCCTGCAGCATGTCATCCTCCTAGATCAGCGGCTTTGTTGTTTCGCCTGCGAGATGCCGCCAGATGGCAGCGAGGCCGAGCGGCAAGAACACGACGCACAACAGCAGCGCCGAAACCCAATCGCGCCACGTCCACACTTCGCGCATGGCTACCTCCGCGAGTCGAGTTCAAAGTAGGCAACGTCCAGGGCGGCTTCGACCTGCTCGCGCTCCTCCGCGTCACGCACCTTGCGGGACTGTAGGGACGCCGCGTGTACCTCGCCCTGGCGCAGCAGCGCGTAGACCTTCTTGGCTTCCTTGCTCATGTCATCCTCCTGGGATCATCAGACTGGTACAGAGTGCAGGCTCCTACCTTTCGCCTCACACCGTGCTTGACTCCGCTCTGCGTCCAGGCCACCGCAACAGCATCGTCATCATGCGTTGCGACCTGATCAAGCCCCGCCAGTCAGGGATCACTCCCTCTTGAACCATGGAACGGCTTCGCGTGGCGTGCTAGCCGACCTTGTGGCGTCACGCACCGTCGCTGCTCGCGCTCGATGGTTCAAGAGGAAGTGAGAACGCCTTGCGGCGCTCCCGCTCCCCCACGTCTTTGCTCTGTCCCTACTCTAGGATCCATCCCCGCCATCACGCGGGTCCGTGTCGATTGCTTCCGCACGTTCGCGACTCGCATCGACTGAACGATGCTGCCGTGCTCTTCTTGGACTCAACCAAGCATGAGCGGTATCCGCCGCTTCAACCGTGTGCTCACTGCGTCCAGCCTACTCGCTGGCTCGCTGCAATCAGTGGAACGCTCACTAGCTCTCGCTAGCGCCGCTTGCCCCCTCGCTGTCTTCGCCTGCGCTCTCGTGCGGTTGACACAGTGTCTATCGCTCAGCTTGCTCCGCTGGCTACCACTCCCGCTCGTCTACAGGCGACCCATCGCTTTCAAGGCTTCGGCTCGCGTCCCTGGATCCTCACCATGGGACCATATGGAACCGGACGCTAGGCGAAGACTCGCGCCTCGCAGTGCGTTCTACGTCGCTCTGGATGCTGGCTCTGGATTAGTGCTCTTCGGCCCCAGGACTCCAGCGCAGGCAACGAATGTGCGCTCTGCTACTACCTCGTCTTCGCTCTGGCGGCTAGCCTGTCCTGCGCGCCTTGCTCCCTCATGCATCCCACCCCGTAGAGTGCTCTTCGCTTCGTTGTGCGCCCTGGTTGATCGTCTGGAAGAGTGGCATGGCTGGGTCTAGGGTCAACCGTGCAAGATGACCTTCGCGCCGCCCTCGCGTCCGGTAGGTTTTCAATGATCCAACCCTACTATCAGGGTTCAAGGTACGATGAGGATGCTATTGGACCAGAAGTCAAGACTGATTGCAACAGTAATTACGGCCAGCAAATGTAAAATCCATAGGCCCCGCTAACCCGCTGATCCATAAGATACTTGCAAGAACCATCGATTTTCATCATGTCGCATGCAGCGGATAATGAAGCATGCGAGACAGGGATGGCGCGGGGGCGCGTGCGGTCGCCAGGGACATGCTGGGGGAAATTGAGCGGACGAGTCGTCTCGCCGCTGCAGCGATGGTTGGCCTGCGTGGGTTCGCGGCGAAGCAAGCCAGGAGCGCGGCGCTGAGGAAGGACCGCGATGAGAGATGGTCGAGCATCGTTGACCCAATCAAGCGTAAGCATGCGCGTCAGGATGATGAGGTACGCAAGCAGATCCAGAAGCGCCTGGATGATTTGCTACTCCCGACAATGGAGCCAGTAGCAAAGGTAAGCGAGTTTGCTACTCAAGAAACCCGCGTCGATAAAGGGTGAAGTGCGTGTGTTCCCATAACAAAGCTTATGTAACCTTGCTACGCTCATCACTCAGACCCGCATGGATAAAGGCTGGACCTCAATCGCAGGCAGTCAAGCAGACGCACATGCCTATGCTTGTGGATGCGCATGCGTCCCTGTGTGCTTGCGTCCCTGGTCATCGCCCTGGTCATGTGATGACACGCGCAGCAGCTTGGCTCCCTGGCTTCCTGTGCGCCTCCCTGGTCGCACGCCCAGGCCCAGGCACCCCCACCGGTATAGACCATCAACCACGCAAACAAATCAGCCGTCCCCCCCCACCCCATCTGGCCTCGCAAAAAATGGGGAAACCTTCGTTCAAGTAACACTTTAGGAGTTATGAATGGAACCGATAGATGTAATTATGCCGACTGAGGGTATCTACAGGGAGAATAGGCACGTCCTGTATACAAAGCGTGGAGACGATGGAGTTTGGGTAGCTGAGTGCAAGAACTGTGGCGTCAAGGCCAAGGTTTTCGAGACAATCGAGGCTCAGTGCCCTGGCAAGAACGTGTCTATTCCTGAGGGAGTTAGTAATGAGTGATAGAGTCTTCGTGATCGTTTCTGGTCTACCTAGTCCCGATGTTGGGATTGAGGTCAGGAATGCGCAGCTAAGATCTTCTTTGATTGCCTACATTACGAATATGACTGATGAGCAGCTTGAGAAAGGGATCGTGACGTTCCCTGATGGTCCAGGCGATCCGTACCTCCTTCCGGCAAGGGTCGAGAATGCGTAGGAGTCGATTTAAGACACGCAAAGCAGTCAAGGCAGGTCGGAGTGCCAAGAAGGTGCGTAGAGTTCACGTAGCGACCAACCAGAAGGCTTGTGATGGCCTTTTCGTGGAGGCCAAGATACGTACTACGGGATCTCAGCATGCCAGGAAGATCTTGGAGACTGCTGCGACGAGGTTGGACGACGTAGAACTGGATACGGCTTTGAAGGCTGCTCTGAGAGGGGACTACCAAGTCGCCACGTCCAGACTGCTACGAACGGTAACACAGGTGTCTGCCAAGAAGCGTCGGAAGAAGGGATGGACTCCCTGGAGACTAGCTATTGTGCGTAAGCGTTGGTAGACCACAAGATAGAGGGTACAGAAAGAAAGTAACCAAAGAAAGATGTGTTGTATATGATTCTATACGTAGGAGTTATCTCTTTTATACTAACTAGACAGTATAGATATCCTAGTACATCACCAAATACATCTCCAAAGGCATAAGCATCACCATACGTAAAGGGCAACGTCACTTGTCCGAGATGAGCGTCAGCACACCGTCATATCGCTTGACACGAATCCGAAAGCGTGCTAGGCTGGTTTCCTGATGCGATTCCCAGTTGTCCTGCTGATTCTTCCGGTGTTGATGCTGGTCCTGCTAAGCCTGAGAAGGCGATGAAGATCCCTGACGACTTCAAGATGAGCGAGCAGGACAAGGCTGAAGCAAAAGCCTACGGGCTGACCGATGAGACTTGGTATTTCCTTGCGCTCGACAGAGAGCTTCGCAGGAGGGGACTGGATCACGTAGAGCCTTGGGTTCTGGGACTGAGTCCGCTGCCTAGACGGGACAACTGATGAAGCTCCTATTCTCCCTCACTGCAAAAGACTTCGAAGTTCAAACTTTCTGTACTGGAGGAAACGGTGGCCAACACCGCAACGCGAAACAGAACGGTGTCAGGATCATTCATCCCGCTTCCGGTGCTAGCGCTGAGCATCGCGACGGTAGGGACCAAGGGAAGAATCGGCGGGAAGCGTTTGAGAAGCTTGTCGAGACTCCTGAATTCAAGGCGTGGCACAAGCTTGAGACGGCTCGCAGACTTGGTCTCGTCCAGGCTGCAGAAGAGGCCGTAGAAGAAGCAATGCGACCGGAAAACATCCGCGTCGAAGTGAAGACCGACGAAGGTAAATGGGAGAAGACGGATGGGATGGACACCACTCGATGAGGGGATGTTGAATAGCTCGCTGCTGAAGCAAGGGCCGACTCCTGTCGCGATCTGGACCTTGCTGATGGCGTCGAGCGACAGGTACGGTGTGAGCAAGCTGACTCCGTCTGCTGCCGCTAGCTTGCTGAGGATCTCGGACGAGGAAGCTCACAAGGCATTCGAAGTCCTGAAGGGAGAGGATCCAGACAGCAGGAACGAAGACATGCGAGGCAGGAGGATCGTTCGGACGGAGGAGGGCTATTGGGCGCTCGTCTCGTTCGACAAGTACAGGAAGCTCGCTTCGAAGGCGAACGCTTCAGAGCGCCAGCGAAGGTACATCGCTCGTAAGAAGGCTGCTGAGGCTGCTGGTCAACCGGTCCCAGAGGAAGACAATGA
>JACCDR011960251.1_pt1 | contig 14778 bp, 12 predicted proteins | sample 7446431 | NCBI WGS metagenome assembly JACCDR01 (sample SAMN15323443, study PRJNA562643) | freshwater metagenome | isolation source: river surface water | place: USA:Blue River Watershed | collected 2017-08-17 | reverse complement strand
TGTTCATCTCGACGGCTGGACATTATTTTAATAACTATTTAGTCACCAACTTATGTTGTGGTCAGATTATTTAATTCGTACTACCTGGACACGAGTGATACTCGTAGTTTTGCTGTGTGTTCTTAGCAGTACTCAGTTTGTGTTTGCTCAAACAAACGGCACGAGTTCTGATACACCTGGGTACGTTCCGCCGATACCAGCTCCGCCAACACTCCCACCATCTCCAACTCCTGAATTACCTGACTTACCATCAGTACCTCCGATAGCTCCGCCAACAGTACCACCGTTCCCTGTGCCAGCACCGACTCCGGTTCCACCAGGTTTGCCAGTGCCACCACTCCTTCCGCCACCACCATCGTTACCGACTATTCCGTTGCCACCACCACCGACACCACCACCACCGACACCGACTCCTGCGGCCCAAGCTTTCATTTCTGTCTGGACAGAGGGTTCTGTAACACCTATTACTTCAGGGATTCGAATCATAGCAGCTGATGAGAATGTAGAGCAGCTAGAGTGGTTCTCCGCCAATGCTACTACGTGTGAGACGGATGGCTTTACTACTACGAGTGTACTGAGCGGTACGATAACTGCACCAGATGCACGCCTCCTTTTATCTCCAGGTGAGAGTCGTACCTACGCACTTCGGTGTCGCAATACTGCGGGAGTTTGGTCGTCATGGCGTGAGGTTACAATCATCAAGCAAACAGCGACTACCGCACCAACTGATACGGCACCAGAAGCTCCTGTCATTCGAGGTGCCGATATGAGTACTTCACCAGCTGTTTCTGCTCCGACAGGTTTTACCGTACCGTTTACAATTCGGGCTACTGATGCCGATAATGACACGCTCCGATATCTGATTGATTGGAATCAAGACAGCGAGATTGACCAGATTGTTCCTGACGGAACCTACGTACCAAGCGGCACTCCGGTAGCAACATCGCGCGTCTGGACAGTGGTCGGTGTGTATCAGTTTGCTGTTCGGACCGAGGATAGTACTGGACGCGTTTCGGCATGGACACCGCACACAATTACTATTGATACTCCACCTGCAGTTGCTCCGGTACCGCCTACTATGACACTTACGGTAAGTAAGGACTTTGTCCGTACCGGGGATTTTGTTACGGTGTCACTAACTGTTTCAGCTTCGTATCCAGTTTCCTGCGTTCTTTATGGAGTGAATGGCGGCACATACTCGGTAGTGTACCCAGGAGGTATTGGCTTAGAGACGTATACCCGTAACACTGCGCCACTTACGGCGACACAACTGGTACGTGGTGTCTGTACGCCAATCACACCTGGCTTCACTCTTCCTGATCAAGTCCGTGAAGCGCGAGTTGGAGTAGTGCCAACAATAGAGGAGATTTAATTTTGCTAGTATTGAATAGTCGTGGTATAATGCGAATTGTACGATGATCGCTCCATTGTAATGATGGAGAGGAAAGTCCGAACACGCCCACGCAGTAATGTGTGGAGCCAGGTAGCGGGTAACACCCGTCCACCCTACGGTGAGAGGTGCGAGCAGAGACGTCCGGAGCGAAAGCAATGGAGTTCCTTCGGGAATAGCCGACCTAGTAATGGGTCGGGTGAAACGGCAAAATCCTTACTTGCGTGCAAGGCCGCGCTGTCGAGGGCTCTGTGTTCAAGAATTGAACCAAGGGCCCTCGACAGAGAGCCGCAAGAGGTGTTCGGTAACGAACATCCCAGGTATATGATCATCCGGGAGCAATCCTGACAGAATTCGGCTTATGTACACACAAAAGCACCTAGAAATAGGTGCTTTTGTGTATGTTACAATGGTGCTATTGGTAGATTAAATATTAGGGAGGTTATGCAACACAACATCTTTTCACCACGTTTTCGTAGTCTAACTGCTGATGCACTCAGTGCATTCTTTGTTCGGGGGGCGCAAGTAGTTTTCACTATCGTGATGGGAATATTACCGGTCTGGTTTATTCCTGAACTCGCAGTGTCATTTGGTTTTACGAAGTCTATTTTGGTTGTTGTCGGTGTCTACCTTACGGGTATTCTGGCTACTCTCGCGGTCCTTCGAAGTGGAAAGATAACTATTTCAGTGCCGTGGACTCTCGTTTTCTTCTGGCTCTTTGCAGTGTCGACGGTCGTGTCAGCACTTCTCTCTGGTGACACTTACGATTCGTTGTATGGTGCCTCGTTTGATATTCAGTCAGCAGGATTTACAGTAGTACTCGCTCTCCTAATGTCTACCGTTCTTGTCTTTACGAAAGCAAAAGCCGCGGTGGTACGGCTTCTACTACTTCTTGGTCTTTCGGTATTTGTGGTGTATGTGTTTTCGATTGCCCGGATTATCTTCGGTCAGGATTTTCTTAGTTTTGGTGTCTTCACAAGTCCTACTATTACCTTAGTTGGAAGTCTCAACGACCTTGCTCTCTATGCTGGTCTTGTACTTATAAGTTTGCTCGTGTTGGTACATAAGATACCAAATAATCTTATTGCTCGTGGCGGTACGCTCTTATTGGCGCTATTGTCACTCGGTATCTTGGCGGTTGTGAATTTCTCGTTTGTGTGGATCTGTGTAGGATTCCTCAGCTTGCTTACTTTCTTGTACCTTGTAGCGCGTGATACTTGGCTCCAGTCCGCGTCAGCTGAAGAGATGGTCCCTGTCTCACGGTTCACCCTTGCTCTCGTCGCACTTATCTGTGTTGTTGCCGGCGCCTTTGTAGTCAGTGGTGATTATCTTGGTACCAAGGTGTCAAATGTAACTGGTATAACATACCTCGAGGTGCGACCATCGTTTGAAGCTACAACCGACATTGCTAAGCAAGTGTATAGTACAAATGCACTCACGGGAGTTGGAGCCAATCGATTTGAGGATGCGTGGCGAATGTACAAGAGTGGAGTCATTAACAACACCCAGTTCTGGGGCACAAGCTTCTCGAGTGGCAACAGTTTCGTCTACACAATACTTATTACGACAGGACTCATGGGTGGTGTCTTCTTCATTATTTTCATTGGTTTCTTTATCTACACCGGATATCGACTCCTATTCTCGCAAACGACGGTTGCTGACGAGGGGTGGGGTACTATCGGCACCATGGTCTTTGTTGCCGCAGCGTATCTCTGGATGATGACTTTCTGGTACACGCCAGGTACTACAATCATGTACCTCACAGCTCTCTTTACTGGTTTGACACTCGTAGTTGTACGAAGTCGGTCAGCTGCACAGCTTAAGACAATTGATGTCGCAACAAGTAAGCAACACGGTATTTTGCTCATTGCAGGATCCCTTATATTCATTGTGGCAACAACTGTCGGCTTGATAGTGGTTAATAAGCAGTTCTATGCTCAGGCAGCACTCGCTCAGGAACTTACTAGTCTCGCAAATTCATTTGATCTCGCGCGGTACGATACTGCGCTAGCGACAGCTTCGGTACGACTCCCACATCATGACGCATATCCGGCTGAGCGAGCTCGAATACGTCTCGCCGAACTCAATCGACTCCTCACTTTGACCGAACCAACAACCGATGATCAGCGTTCATTCGAGCAGTCTCTTGTCGAAGGTGTGCGTCTTTCTGAAGAAGCAATTCTTATTGATAGTACAAGTCCATACAACTATGCACTTCTTGGTAGTTTCTATGGGCTTCTTAATCCATCAGAGTACGAAGGTGTAGCAGAACGTCGAACTGCCGCTTTCGTAGAGGCGAGACGTTTTGACCCAAAAAACCCTGAGTACGCTCTCATAGAAGCCCAGGTGGCTCGGCGGTTTGGTGAAGTTGAACTGGCACGTACTCGGGTAGGCGAGGCGCTGGCTCTTAAGGGTAATTACACCGAAGCCCTCTTCACTTTGTCACAGCTTGAGATTGATGCTGGTAATGCTACATCAGCAATCGCAGCCACCGAGTCTATCATCACTCTTGAACCGTATAACCCAGGTCGTCGCTATCAACTTGGTTTACTCAAGTACGCAATTGGAGAACTCTCGGCTGCTGCAGCATCCTTTGAGGCGGCTCTCATCTTAGATGGTAATTATGCGAATGCTCGGTATATGCTTGCGCTCGTGTATCTTGACTTGGGTCGAACAGAGGAAGCCCTCAGTGCTCTTAAACGTGTTGCAGAGACGAATCCAGAGAATACTGCTCTCACTGATCTCATTTCGCAAATTGAGAGTGGCAGCTTCGTGAATCCTGGCGCCGCAGCCGAACCTGTACCAGAGGCTGAGTCAGTGACAGCTGAAGGTGAGACAGTAACGACAACGGCTCCTGACACCGACCTAGTGTCACCGGTTAATGGAGTACCAGAACCAGCTACTGAGACAGAGTCTCAGCCTGAACCAGCACCAGAATCTGAGTAGCTAGTCTTTCATGGTCAAGCGTGTCTTTAAGTTAGTCTATAGTGAAATACGCGGTCTCCATCAGGCCGCGTATATTCTTGCGCTCTTTGCTATTGGCTCACAGATGCTTGCTCTTGTTCGCGATCGACTCTTGGCACATTCGTTTGGGGCAGGGGGTGATCTTGATCTCTATTACGCTGCTTTTAGAATCCCTGACATCCTGTTTGCACTCTTCAGTTCGGTGCTATCGGTGTATGTGTTGTTGCCGTTTGTAACTCGGGCAAGAGCTGAGGCAGGATCTGAGGCAGGGGCACGTGTACTTGGGCAGATGTTCTCGCTCTTTGCTATCGTGTATGCTGCTGTCGCTCTCGTGCTCTTTATCGCTGCGCCAGTTATTGTTGCAAAAGTATTCCCGGGCTTTGCAGAGGAGGCACCGCTACTCACGCTGCTTATTCGTATCCTACTGCTGCAGCCTTTTTTGCTCGGTCTTTCGAGTCTCTATGGTGTAGTGACACAGCTTTCACAGCGCTTCATTCTCTATGCACTGAGTCCGCTCATCTATAACCTCGGTATTATTGTAGGTATTGTCATATTCTATCCACTCTTTGGTCTCTCCGGGCTCGTTATTGGTGTCGTGCTTGGTGCCGCCGGGCATCTCCTCATCCAGCTTCCGCTGGTATCGGTTAGTGAGCTTTCGTTTCGATTTGTCCGGTCTATCGATTGGGCGCTCATTCGACAGGTATTGTACTTTGCGTTCCCGCGTGCCATTACGCTCTCAATACACCAGGTCGTTCTGCTTGTGCTCGTAAGTTTTGCGACACTTATGACAGCGGGGTCGGTCTCCGTTTTTCAATTTGCCTTCAACTTGCAGTCTGTTCCGCTGGCGGTTATTGGTATGAGCTATTCAGTAGCAGCGTTTCCAGTGTTGGCAGATCTCTACGCCAAGCAGGATAAGGAGGCTTTTGCCTATCATGTTGTGTCAGCGTTTCGGCATATTATTTTTTGGGCACTTCCGATAATCGCGCTTGTGATTGTCCTGCGTGCGCAGATCGTCCGTGTTGTTCTTGGTAGCGGTGAGTTCAGTTGGAACGACACTCGTCTTACTGCTGCCATGCTCGCACTCTTTGTTGTTTCGCTGGTCGCTCAGTCGCTTATGCTGTTGTTGATTCGTACGTTCTATGCAGGCGGAAATACTAAGACCCCGCTTCTCATTGCTTTGGCCGGGGCAGGGGTGTCTGTCGTTGCGGCTGTGACTTTTGTGGCGCTCTATGACTCTTCGCCAATGCTCCGTGATGCACTCGTGTCACTCTTTAGACTTTCTGAGGTTGCTGGTACTGAGGTGCTTCTCCTTGGACTTGCCTTTGTGATTGGAACACTTCTTGAAGCAGCTGTTCTGCTTGTGTGTGCCAGTCGACAGTTTGAACTCCAGATAGTGTCTCTGGTGCGGCAGTTGTGGCAGGCAGTGCTGGCCGCTCTTGTATCCGGTGTATCAGCGTATGTCACTCTTGTATTCATTGTCGATGGCATTAACCAAGAGACCTTCATTGGTATCAGCTTGCAAGGTCTTGTGGCGGGACTTATGGGTATTGCTGGTGCGCTCCTTACGTACTACGCAGTCGGATCACAGGAACTCCGTGAGATATATGTCTCATTCAAGGCTCGTCTTTTCAAGACTGACGTTATAGCGCCGCAGCCGGATTAGCCCCCTAGTTTTTTATAGAAAGTAGGGTAGAGTACACACATCTATGGTATCCCAAATCAGAAATTTCAGTATTATCGCCCATATCGACCACGGTAAATCAACCTTGGCTGACCGTATGCTCGAACATACAAAGACTGTTGAGCAACGCAAGATGAAAGAGCAGGTGCTTGACTCGATGGAACTTGAACGTGAACGTGGCATCACTATCAAGATGCAGCCCGTTCGCATGCGGTATTTTCGTGGTAGCGAGGAGTACCAGCTCAATCTTATAGACACTCCTGGACATATTGATTTCTCGTACGAAGTTTCGCGAGCGCTCAAAGCAGTAGAAGGTGTACTTCTTCTCATTGATAGTACCCAAGGTATTCAGGCTCAGACACTCACAACTCTCCAGATGGCGAAAGATCAGGGACTCACGATTATTCCGGTTCTTACGAAGACTGACATGGGGCATTCTCGTCCCGAAGAAGTAGGGGAATCAGTCATGAAACTTTTGGGATGCACACGAGAAGATATCTTGCTTGTTTCGGGTAAGACAGGAGCTGGTGTACCGGCACTTCTTGAAGCTATTTGTGAACGGATACCACCACCACGTGAGAATGAGCTTGATGCATACCGAGGTCTCATCTTTGACTTTCAATATTCGAATCACCGCGGCGTAATAGTCTTTATGCGAGTGTTTGATGGTGAGGTAAAGAAGGGCGATCAGCTCCGGTTCGTCGCTAGTGGTAAGACTTTTACAGCGCTTGAGGTGGGAATGGTTACTCCAGCCGAGGTGCCGGTTGACTCACTACACTTCGGTGAGATTGGATATATTGTGACCGGTATCAAAGAGCCTGGTATTGCATCGGTGGGTGATACGCTCATCTTAGAGAAGCGACCAGCTCCAGCGCTTGCGGGATATCAAGCAGCTCGTCCAGTCGTCTGGGCGTCGGTGTTTCCGGATAGTCAGGATGACTTTACTATTTTGCGCCAGGCACTCGATCGTCTGAAGCTGTCGGATTCGTCATTGTCCTACGAAGAAGAGTCGTCAGGTGTACTCGGTCGTGGTTTCCGTTGTGGCTTCCTTGGTATGCTCCATCTTGAGATTGTGACAGAGCGACTGCGGCGTGAGTTTGATATTGAAATCATTATTACATCGCCGTCTATTGCGTACGAAATCACCTATGCCGATGGTCATATTGAATCTGTCTATGCGGCATCACGCTTCCCTGAGTATGGTGAGAAGGTGACGGTACGTGAACCTTGGCTCTTGGGTCAGATTATCTCACCTCCTGAGTACGTGGGTAATATCATGAACCTTTTGTTTGATCATGAGGGAGGGGTACTTGAGACGGAAGTTCTTAACGATGGCCGTAATCTAATTACAATAGAAATGCCACTTCGTGAGCTCATGCGTAACTTCTTCGACAAACTCAAGAATGCAACGAGTGGGTATGCGTCGCTCTCCTATGAGATAGCAGAGCTCAGGCCAGCATCGGTGGTGCGATTAGATGTACTTGTTGCTGAGGAACTAATCACCGCATTTTCGCGGGTGATTGGTGAGCGACGAGCGGACTTTGATGCTCGAGCCACCGTTGATAAGCTCTATGAGATATTGCCGCGTCAGCAGTATGTAACTAAGATACAAGCCAAAGTACGCGGTAAGATTATCGCGTCACGGACACTTTCAGCGCTCAAGAAAGATGTTACAGGATATCTCTATGGTGGAGATATTACCCGTAAGATGAAGCTGCGTGAGAAGCAGAAGAAGGGTAAGAAGAAGGCTCTCGAACTCGGTAAGGGGCGAGTCAATATCTCTCAGGAGGTCTTCATGAAAATGATAAAGAGCGACTAATGTCGCTCTTTATCATTTTGGGTAGCTAGGAGGCCAGAGTGGTAATCATCTCGATACCGCCAGAATAGGCAAAAATCATACTGAGAATGATGAGGGTAGCAATAACTATCCAGATCCACTTGATAATTCCTCGTGCTCGTTTAGAAAAAAGAATGCTCATATAATCTTTAGTGTTAGAATAGTAGCACATGTTTGATTTTCATCAAAAACGTAAGCTTAAAGCAGCATTTGAGTCACGGATTACGTGGACTATCATTCTCGTCCTTTCAGGATTTATGATTGTGAGTGCGTATAACCGCTACCAGATAGCTCGGGACATGGCCGAACGTCGGTTGGACGTAGAATCAGAGAAGCAGCGTCTTCTCGAGCGTCAACAAGAGCTTGAGGCTGACGTGGAGTATTTGAGTAACGAGCGGGGAATAGAAGCCGAAATGCGCCGTCAATTTGATGTGGCTCGGGAAGGCGAGCAGGTAGTGATTATTGTCCCTGACGAGACAACAGAGATACAGCCACTTGAGGTGAGTACCACGACACCAAGTGAGCGTCCCTGGTACCGCTTTTGGTAGGGTATGTTAGAATAGTCAAACTTAGAAATATAACCACGTATATGGACAAAACAGTAACCATTTATAGTACCCCGGTCTGTCATTTCTGCCACGCCGCAAAGGATTTTTTCGCTGCTAATAATGTTGCGTACACCGAGCATGATGTGGCTGCGGATGCAGAGAAGCGTCAGGAGATGATTGAGATGACACAGCAGATGGGTGTACCTGTTATCCGCATTGGCGACGATGTCGTCATCGGTTTTGACGAAGGGAAACTCCGCGAACTACTTAGTCTGTAATCTGCGTGATGAATATAAAAACACCCGCCTAGAGCGGGTGTTTTTATTATCTGTGCTTGGGGGCGGGCTCGAACCGCCGACCCCTTCCTCTTCAGGGAAATGCTCTACCAACTGAGCTACCCAAGCAAGTGAGGAATCTGAGGGAAAGTTTACTTTCACTCATGTTCCGAACGCCGCTTGGGCAAGATTTCTCTTACCCAAGCAAGTGAGGACTATTCTAGCTTGTTTGTGAAGTTATTTCAACCTGCTTTGCGGCAGCCTCCTCAGCCTTCATTGATTCATAAAATTGTTTAAAAGCGTCCCTTGTAGGTACCATCTGGCGGACAGTTTCGATTTCTGCCTTGATACTATCGAGATTGGGCTGAATATAGGTAAAATACACATATACTCCGGAGCCAAGCAGGAATAAGAACCAGACAAAGCGAAGTAAGGAGGACATGACCGCAGTCCGTCGCATCTTATGCAACAAGACATTGTTCTCGATCAAAATACGCTGATTCTCCTTAAGTAAGGCCTCAATCCGTTCATGATTACTAGTTTCGAGGGGTTCTAGTGACATATAACTAAAGTATAGCAGATAGTCATCCTATTTTAGGAGAACGCCGTGCATGGTAAGCTGTGCGCACGCCTTCATAGCTCAATGGATAGAGCTACTCCGTCCTAAGGAGAAGATCCTGGTTCGATTCCGGGTGGAGGCACAGCAAACAAAGGCCCCATATGGGGCCTTTGTTTGCTTCAGTTACTTCTGCACTACATTTGTCTTTACCTTGAGTTGAGTACTGCGATGCTTATCGAGCTTCGGTAGTCTAATTTCGAGGAGGCCGTGTTTCTCTTCGGCCTGTGCTTCGTCTATGACGACTTCTTCAGGGAGAAGGAGAGTGCGGGAGAAACTACCCCAAAAGAGTTCGCGGTGGTAGTAGTTATCGTCATTGGTCTCCTGGTATTCCTCGCGCATGCCTCGAATGGTGACCATGTCACGGGTAATGGCGATATCGAGGTCATTTGGACTAACTCCGGCCACAAGAGCCTTGATGATGATAGCATCGTTCGTTTGATACATGTCAACCGGGAGTTCACCTTCTTGTGGTGCGGCTGCGGCTTGCTCATCTGATTCGCCCCAAGCTTCGTCGTTGGCATATTCGCCCTCTGTCTCAGTATCATCACCTTCGTCACCAAAGTGATGATCCTCATCGAGGATACGGTCGTAGTCAGTACTTGGTACTGATCCAGTGAGTCTCTCTAAAAATGATGGTTTTTTCATGGTGTGACTTATTTACGAAACAGGGGCTTGTGTGACAACTCGAGTAATTTAATTTTTTCGAACAGAAGGAATAAGAGGATAACTCCCATCCAGACAAAGAGCAGTACTAAGAGGATACCTTCCTCTTTGCCTGGCTCTGATGCTCTCATTATAAAAAAGTTAAAGAGTGCATGCAATAAAATGGCGATGAATAACCCAACCGTACTATAGAGAAGCTTAACACGAACAGACTTGTAAAAGGCGAAAGCAAGCAGTATGCCAATAGTCGCAGAAGCGAGTACATGAAGCAAAGAGGCACCAAGGAAGCGGAATGAGCCGGTTACTGCTACGGTCGTGAATTCGTTGAGAGAAAGTGGAGTAAGTACGAAGAGGGCGTTTTCAAGAGCAGCAAACCCAAGAGCAATGGTAATCATGTAGATGATGTAATCGATAGGCTCATCGACAGCTTTATTCCAGAAGATAACGATGAGGGCGGCAGCATACTTGAGTACTTCCTCTATGATGACCCAGGCGAGCATAAGGTTAGGGCCAGTATAGATATCGATAGCAGCCTTCTGAAGCGGTAGCGTCATTGGGACAACTGCCATACCTGCGATGAAGGTGATGATGATGAGAAGTAGCGGCTCAGGCTTCTTGCGGTCCTCACGAAGCCAAAACCAGAGCCAGAAGATGGCCGGGATGAGACCAAAAAGGAACGCGAAGGCGAAGTCCTGTGAGGCAATCTGGATATCCATATAAGCATTGTACCACCCGGGTGGGTGGTACAGAGGCATTTATAACGGTCTCTGGGGCTAGTGGTTTGGCCACTTCGCGACCATAAGGAGGTCGGCGTCCTTCATGTGGGCAGGTAGTTCTTGCCAAATTGCTTCGGTCACAAACGGCATGAAGGGGTGAAGGAGCTTAACTGAGGTAACGAGGTAGTGTGTGAGCATTCGCTGGCGTGAAGCCCGGACCGCACCGCCTGCGGCCAAGAGCGGCTTAGACTCCTCGATAACCTGACTCGCGAAGTGGTCCCAGACGAAGTGGTATATCTTCTCAGCGGCCAAATCGAAACGATCATTCGTCATATCTTTGTTGATGTCCGCTACTGTTGGGTTGAGAAATTCATTCTCAAAAGCCGTGTCTTCGGGAGTGTGCTCAACTGGAGGGGTGTAGTCGGCGGTGTTGTCGAGGACGAAGCGGGTAATGTTCCAGAGCTTGTTCGCGAACTTACGGTAGGCATTTATCTTGTCTGGGTCAAGATTCATTGGTGTACCAGGTACATTATTGACGACGAGTCCCATGCGCAGAGCGTCGGTACCGTACTTCTCTTGGATTTCGCTTGGTGCTATGACGTTTCCTTTACTCTTACTCATCTTCTTTCCATGTTTGTCACGTACAACCCCATGGAAGTATATCTTCTTGAATGGGACGTCACCTGTGCGGTAAAGACCGAGCATAACCATACGTGCTACCCAGAAGAAGATAATGTCAGCAGCGGTTTCCATAACCGAAGTCGGGTAGTAGGTCTTGAAGTCATCCCCGTTAGGGAAGTTGGTGACACAGAGTGGCCATTGTCCTGAAGAGAACCAGGTGTCGAAGGTGTCCTGTTCTTGTTCAACCATACCACCACACTTGGTGCAGGTAGTTACAGTGTTCTCAATATCAACCATTCCGTGGTTACATTTGACACAGACCTTGGCTGGAATAGGAATACCCCAGGCAATTTGGCGGGCGATTGGCCAGTCTTCAATATTCGAAAGCCAATGACGGAAGACACGCTCGTCACGTTCGGTTACGAAAGAAAATTCCTTGTTATCCAGCGCTGTAAGGGCCTTTAAAGCGAGTGGCTTCATGTTGACGAACCACTGCTCCTTGATTTGCGGCTCAATTTCACGACCACACTTATAGCAGCACGGTACCGCGTGGTGGTAGTCCTCATCAATTTTCACGAGAAGACCTTTCGCTTTGAGCTTTTCGACGATCTTCTTCCGTGCTTCTCGAATGTCTTCTCCGGCGAATTCACCAGCGATGGGGAGGAGTTTGCCACGCCAGTCGATGACCTGTTCAACGTCGAGGTTGTGGCGCTTGGCGATATCAAAGTCGATACTTGAATGCCAGGGAGTGATAGTCATGACACCGGTACCCATCTCAGGGTCACTTGCCTCATCTTTGATAACGGTGGCGGTAATAGGACCGTTGATCCATTCGAGTTCTATCTGCTGACCATGGGTGTAATCTTTGTACCGGGCATCGTCCGGATGCATGACGACGTACTTATCACCGAACTTAGTCTCGGGACGAGCAGTACCAATAACGAACGGTCCGTATTGGAAGTAATAGAATGGTTCTGTGCGCTCTTCATGTTCAACCTCGAGGTTTGAGAAAGATGTCTGGTGTTTTGGACACCAGTTACTTGAGCGAGCCCCGCGATAGAGGAGACCATCAGTCTCAAGTTGCTTGAAGGTGTCGTAGACGATGCCTTTGACACGGTCATCAAGCGTAAAGAGGCCACGTGACCAGTCGCATGAGGCGCCAAGCGAACGAATCTGTCCCTCCATGAAGGACTTGTTGGCGAGTGTGAAATCAAGAATCTCTGCATAGAGTTCCTCACGGGTCATTTGAAAACGTGAACGACCTTCTTTTTCGAGTTTCTTTTCGTAAACGACCTGAGTCTCGAATCCGGCGTGGTCTGCTCCTGGGAACCAGACTGTCTTCTTGCCCTTCATACGCTCGTAGCGCATCATGATGTCTTGGAGAGTTACGAAAAGAGCATGGCCAGCATGGAGTGAACCGTTAGCGTTCGGCGGCGGCATGACGATGGAGAATGTCTCGGTGCGCTCACCGGGAAGGTTGTCGGGATTGAAATAGCCAGAAGCTTCCCAAAGTTTATACATTCGGTCTTCGTGTAGTACCGGGTCATACGGCTTGAGAAACAGCTCAGGCGCGTTTGATTCGTTCGTGGTAGTTGGCTCGCTCATAACAAAATAACGTGGTTAGAACCGCATCGTACCACGAAAATACAGCGCTTTGAAGCTCTAGAGAGAGCGGTTGCCGTCAGCACGAAGAACCTCAGCTGCTTCGGGTGAGATGGCTTCGGCGAGGTGGGCGTGGCCAGCCAGTGCAATCATAACGCTGTTGTCAGTCGAGAGACTAATTTCGGGAAGATAGACGTGGAGAGATGGGTATTCGGTGGCACTCCCGAGTGCAGATATGGCTTCGCGCAGACGTGCGTTCGCCGCTACGCCACCACCGAGAATGATGCTCGTCGCTTGATGCTCTTCAATAGCCGCTCGTAACTTGTGGATGAGTACAGTGACTACGACATCTTCGAAGTCGCGAGCAAGTGCGTGCTTTTCATCTTCACTTAGTTCACGATTCATGACAGCGTTACGTACTGCTGTCTTAAGTCCGGAGAATGAGAAATCAAGATCGCCCGAGTTGAGCATTGGGAGGGGGAGCTTCGCAAATTGAGGGAGATTCTTCTCACGAGCTACTTTAGCAAGACGACTAATCTCTGGTCCTCCAGGATACGGCAGGCCAAGGAGACGAGCTACTTTGTCGAAGGCCTCACCGACAGCATCATCGCGCGTCTGACCAATCTTCTCATACTGTATCCAATCTTTCATGAGGATGAGTTCGGTGTGTCCACCAGAGACGAGAAGAGCGAGAGCTGGGAAGGTGAGTGGAGCGAGGTGGTGACCATCAAAGACGGAAGCAAGGATATGACCTTCCATATGATCGACTGGTATGACAGGTACGTTCCAGAGAAAGGCGAGTGCCTTGGCGAAGTTGAGTCCGACCCAGAGGGCGGGTTCGAGACCAGGTCCACTCGTGACGGCGATAGCATCAATCGGGGGACGGCCAACGGTGGTATGGAAATGGAGGAGTTGGTCAGCGAGGCCGTTTTCTCGTGAGAGGATGCTGTGTAGGTGTGCGACATCTTCTTCGGTGAGACTTGGTGTGTAATCACTCCGGAGGTGACTGTCTTTTAGGGCGCGCTCAAGCATGGGGAGGATAGTGGCGATATGCTCACGCTTGGCGAGTGCTGGGAAGACGCCGCCGTATTCACGATGGATATCGATTTGTGAAAAGAGTGAATTGCCAATGACTGAATAGGTAGCAGTAGGGAATTCACCGACCACTTCAATGAGGCTGATGGCCGTTTCGTCACAACTGGTTTCGATAGAAAGGATGACCATAGATGACTCGCACTATACAAGAGAATTGCGAGGGTGTCGATGGTGTCGGTCACGTGGTCCAAGTTACTAATTATAATTGTAAGCCTCGCTTCAATTCTGGTGAAACAGATACAAGACTTGAAACTTACAGTTTCAGTACCCCAATTGGATGGATTGTCTCGCTAGCTCACAATCCATCTCAATCGGGCTTCAAGTCTTGGGGTCAAACGCAAAATCTCCTCAGCAAAAGCGCTGAGGAGATTTTACGTTGTGACCGATACAAGACTTGAACTTGTGGCCTCTACAATGTCAATGTAGCGCTCTACCAGCTGAGCTAATCGGTCGGTGGTGACAGTATACCGAAAGAATTGAACTCTGCAATGCAGAATTGGCTATGCACCGAAGCTGGATTTGGGGTGAGAAGTGAGGTGTATACTATACGTACGACCATTTAATTAGTCATAATTTGTACTATGAAGAATATTTCAACAAAACAAGCAGTCGTCTGGATGGTGTCACTTTGTTTCTCTTTTGCCGTCGGCAACTACTGGGCAGCGATAAACTAGCCATTTCAATAGTGAAGGTAACAAAACCGCCTCTAAGGCGGTTTTGTATAAAGCGGAGGAGGGGAGGTTCGGTCACACTTACGGATATTTTGT
>JACCDR011280270.1_pt1 | contig 14782 bp, 31 predicted proteins | sample 7446431 | NCBI WGS metagenome assembly JACCDR01 (sample SAMN15323443, study PRJNA562643) | freshwater metagenome | isolation source: river surface water | place: USA:Blue River Watershed | collected 2017-08-17 | reverse complement strand
GTAGAGATCATGAGCCGGATTGCCGAAAACATGGTGATCCACGAAAAGTCGGGGATGAGGTTGCCCCAGGTGATCAGCGAGATTCGGTCCATGGTTCGCCGTGGGTGCAAGATCGTGTATCTGGACTACGTTCAACTTCCCATCGTGGCTGGGGACGCGCCGAAACACCAGAAGGTCGGTGAGGTGTCAACGTCGCTCAAGGCTCTAGCCGGGGAACTGAAAATCCCGATTGTCGCCCTCGGGCAGCTCAAGAGGCCGGAAGTTGACCGAGCCCCGACACTTGCAGACATCCAGCACTCAGACCAACCCGGCCAGGACGCTAACCAGGCATGGTTCCTTTGGCACAAGACGAACAAGGAAGGAAAGCTAGAGGAAAGCTGGTTGATCATCAGGAAGGCCAGGAACGGGGCTCCTAGGTGGGTAAAGGTTGACTTCAATGGGCCAACGCTTACGTTCAAGGAGGTTTTCCCGCAATGACGAAAGAAACCCGTGGTAATGTTGTGGCGTTGCTGGCCGCGATTCATGACGCTGGACTTGATGCGGTGGTGGCCGGGAATCATGCTTTTCAGACCTTGCACCGGATCGTGAAGACGGGAACGTCAATGCAGGAAGGTGGCAAGGAACCGAAGGAAGACACCGAGACTTGCGCCGCGACCTTCTGCAAGCCTCACCTATGGGGATGGATGGAAGATCGGACGATGCAAGAGACCTGGATGGACTTTTGCATGGAGTTCTACGAGACGAGAAAAAAGGCGGTTTGAAGTGGCGACACAAGACTTGAACATGGTGGCATTGATCGGGCGTTTGACCCGTGACGCCGAACTGAGATACACGACAAGCGGATCCGCGCTTTGCAACTTTTCGATTGCGGTGAATCGCCGGGTAAAGAAGGGGGAACAGTGGCTTGATGAGGCCAGCTTCCTGGACATAACTCTTTGGGGAAAACAGGGCGAGAACCTGAATAAGTACCTCTTGAAAGGTGGTCAGGTTGCAATCCAAGGGAGCTTGAAGCAAGACCGATGGGAAAAAGACGGTGCCAAGATGAGCAAGGTTTCCGTCCACGTTGAGGACATCCAGCTTCTCGGTGGCAAGCCTCAAGGCGGGAACAGTGGAGCGAGTGAGCCACAACGAAAAGCGCCGTCGAAACCGTCAACACCGTCAAATGATGACTTCGATCCATCGGCCTACGAAGACGACATTCCTTTCTAGAACGGAGACGACGAAATGAGCGAATGGGAAAACCTAAGACAAGCTGAAGAGGCAATCCACGAAAAGCGCAAGTCTGAAAACATCGCCGTGTTGCGGAAAACCGACCTGGACATGATCGTGAAGACCAACACCATGGGCGACGTGATCCAAGTTCGTGACAGCCGGTATCCTTTCGTGGACTTTGAGACGAAGCTCAACCGCTGGACCCATGGAACCAAGACCACATTGGGGGACGCCTCGGCCCTGGTGGAATGGCTTGAACGGAAGCGGAAAGCGTGAGCTGGAAATCTGAGGAGGGCGTTTGTTCTCGGTGTGGAAAGACCGGAAAACTTCACCCGTCATTCGGGAAAAAGATATGCGACTCTTGCAAGGATTCCAGGCCAGGTGTTAGCACGGGGAACGCTGGACTTAGGCAAGACGATCAAGGAGTGATGATCTTTTCAGAAGGCTTGCAACTCCGAAGGGTTCCGAAGTCAGACGCGCTATTCGGGAAGTTGTTCTTTTCACACTACCCAGGGAGTAAGGGTATTCCAGGCCGGTCACTTTGCTACCTTGTCGAGTACAACGGGGAAGTAGCTGGAATCATCGGTTTCAACTCCCCCCCTAGAAACTATGGCGTATTCAACGAATATTTCGGAAAAGACATGGAAAACAGCTTTCTGATCAACAACGTTTTCAGGCTGACAAACAACGAAAAGAACCTTGCAACGCGGGTGATGAAAATAGCCAGGACAACGGCAAAGAGAGACTATGAAACTAGGTTCCCTGAAAAGCTATTGGGCATTGTAACGTTTGTAGAACCGCCAAGAACGGGCGCACTGTACAAGGCCGACAACTGGGACCAACTAGGAATGTCGGCGGGGAAACGCATGAAACGGGACTCGGTGACGTGGGAGAAGGTTTTCACGGAAGGCGAGAAGAAACTCATTTTCGGGTACAGGTACAAGAAATGAAATGCCGATTTTGTTCTAGACCCCTGACCACCGAAGAATCAAAACGCAACGGGGCTGGACATAAATGCATTGAAGCCCACCGAGGAACACCAAACCACCCTGAGCTATTCGAGACAGTGAGGCAAGACAGGCCCAAGAGGGAGCCGGAGGTGTTTGACTTTGACGCCATTCGAGGGTTGAAAGTTAACAGCTAGGCTTGCAAGAATACTAGAATATGGTTATGATTGCAAAGATACCAAAGGAGGTATAGATGATTGATTTCAACGCCGGGACTTACAAAGGAACCGGCAAGCTGATGAAGCTGTCCACCTACCGCGACGGGGGCCTTGGGTTCCCGATTCGGGTGGACAACACGCCGGACGCTTCGATTCTGTTGGCCAACGTCAACAAAATCTGCCGCTTTACGTTCCGTGTGGACGGTGGCGAGTACCAAAGCGAAGGGGAACTGGCCAAGCTCTCGACCTACAAAAACGGCGGGATCGGGCTGGACATCGTGGTCCCCAACGAACCGAGGGGAGGGGCTTTCCTGTTGGCCCATGACAAGAAATCCGGGGACGTGGTTTTCGAGTTCTCGTCGGTGAAGGGCAAGGGACTTCCCAAGGCCAGCGACGACGAGGACGAGGAAGACGAGGAACTGGGCCAGCAGGGGTTGGACTTCCTTTCCGACGCCGCCGCCGATGGTGGCCCCGTGGAAGGTGTCAACGCCACGGACAAGCCGGAAGACCTGGAAGACAAGTAATGCGGGTGGTCGCTGTTGATCCAAGCTTGCGAAGCCTCGGGTTGTTCTACATGGAAGACGGAGAGTTCAACAGCGACGTGATCCAACGAACCGAGAAGGACCGCCTGGACGTGTTGGGGCGTATCTGCCTCAAGTTTGCACGGGAGGCGGCTCTTGGTTGGGACTTGCTGATTATCGAGGGTTACGCATTGGCAGCCACGAACAGTAACGCCGTGACGGTGCAAGCAGCGATCGGTGGCCTGATTCGTGGTATCTTCACCGCTCGAAAGGTTCCGATCATCGAAGTTCCAATCCCGACATGGCAGATGGTGACCAAGACGAAGCTCAAAAAGGGCAACGCATTGGCAACATCGGACTATCTCAACGACGTGGTACGAAAGTTTGGGATCCGGTTCAAGACGACCGATGAAGCCGACAGTTTCCTGATGTACGAAACCGTCAGACTTTGCGGGGTTCGAACCTGGAAGAGCGGAACCGGACCCGCGAACATCAAGGCCCGTCTTGAGGAACTGAAAATCGATACGACCAAGTGGCCGACAAGCTACGGCAAGGTCGAAGAAAAGGACAAGGTATGAAAATTAAGGCATTCGCCGACTCCCAAGGTGTGAGCATCGACCGCATGAACCGGGCCGCAATCTGGGCACTGAGTCAGACTGGACGGGAAAAGCCTAGCAAGGGTGGCCGGTACGGTGGCGTAGACCTGACAATCGAGGAACAGGCTTTGTGCCTCAAGTACCTCGTGGACCATCAGAAGGGCAAAGAAATGACACCTGAGCCCATGAAGTACGAGCTGGCGCGGTTGGGCTGGCTGCAAACATGGATTGCCGCATTCCAGACCACTGAGGAGTCACGGCGCAAGGGCGCGATCCTGGCGATTGTCGGGGGCTTGCTCATGGCCAAGGATCGCGCATGGCTTGACGGCCCGTGTGATGGTGCGCGGAACGGTGACTTGCTGGTCGAGCTTTCCTACACCGCGACGATTGACTTCGAGCCTCGCAAGGGGTGGAAAGGGTTCACCGGCTACCTTCTCGACAACGGTTTTGAGTCCCCTGGTTGGGACATTCTCTAAAAAGGACGGACGACGACATGACGAAAACACCAGAAGGATATCTTGAGTTCCTGAAAAACAAGATCGTGGTAGCCCCACAAGCCGGGTTCAAGGTTGACCGTTCCGAGATCTTCGAAACCAAGACGGAAGCCTTCATTGAAGAGCCTCACCAAGTCGACGCGGTGGCCTGGGCCGTTGAAGGTGGCCGGCGAGCGTTGTTTGAATCCTTCGGCCTTGGCAAGACGATTCAGCAGCTCGAAATCTGCCGACTGATCATCAAGCATCATGGCGGGAAAGCTCTCATTGTGGCCCCGCTTGAGGTTCGGAAAGAGTTCATTCGCGACGGACGGAAACTGCTAAACATGACGGTCGAATACGTGCGAACCATGGCCGAGGTTCATGCTTCAGCCGCCGACATCCTAATCACGAACTATGAGCGGGTGCGCGATGGCGACATTGACCCGAAGTGGTTCGCGGTGACCAGCCTGGACGAGGCTTCAGTTCTCCGGTCTTTTGGTTCCAAGACCTACCAGACGTTCCTGGACAAGTTCCAAGGCGTCCAGTTCAAGTTCGTGGCGACTGCTACACCTGGCCCGAACTCTCACAAGGAACTGATCCATTACGGAGGGTATCTCGAGGTGATGGACACCGGACAAGCCCTGACACGGTTCTTTCAACGAGACTCGACCAAGGCGAACAATCTGACCCTCTACCCTCACAAGGAAGAAGAGTTTTGGCTTTGGATGAGTACATGGGCCATTTTCATAACGCTCCCTTCTGACCTTGGTTACGACGATACCGGCTACGACATGCCGCCGATCACGGTGAACTATCACTGTGTTTCGGTTGAACACCAAACTGCAGGGTTCGATCCTCACGGTCAGGGAAATCTTCTTAGGGACGCGGCGCTAGGCTTGAAGGATGCTGCAAAGGAAAAGCGAGATAGCATCGGGGACCGCGTTGCCAAGGCGAGGGAGATTGTCAACGAGGATCCTACGGCGCACTTCCTTCTATGGCACGACCTGGAAGCCGAACGCCATGAGATCCGAAAGCAGTTCCCCGAGTCGAAAGAGATCTTCGGAAGTCAGGATGATGAATCCAGGGCCAAAAATGCCGAGGACTTCGCCGAAGGCAGAATCCCGATCCTCGCCACGAAACCAGACCTTAGCGGTCAAGGGTGCAATTTCCAGTACCATTGCCACCGGGCTATCTTCATCGGCATCGGGTACAAGTTCAATGACTTCATTCAAGCTATCATGCGTATTCAACGCTTTCAGCAGAAGCTCCCTGTCATCATCGACATCATTTACACCGAGTCGGAACAGGCTATCTTGGACACCCTCAAGGCCAAGTGGACCCAGCATGAATACACCGTGGCCCAGATGCGGAAGATCGTCAAAGAATACGGCCTTGCGTCGACTTCGGTTATCGACAAGCTGGCCCGGACCATTGGCGTGAAGCGTGAAGTCGTCAAGGGTGCCATGTTCCAAGTCTCCCACAACGACACGGTTCTGGAATGCGCCGAGATGGAAGAAAACAGTGTTGACCTCATTGTGACTTCAATCCCGTTCTCGAACCATTATGAATACACACCGAGCTACAATGACTTCGGCCACAACAAAGGCAATGATGAGTTTTTTGAGCAAATGGGATACCTGACTCCCAACCTATTGCGGATCTTGAAGCCTGGCCGGGTGTTCGCTTGCCATGTGAAGGACCGTGTCCAGTTTGGAAACGCGACAGGATACGGGATGCCGAGCATTGACCCGTTTCATGCCGACTGCATTGCCCACTATCGGAAGGCTGGTTTCATCTACTTCGGAATGATCACCATCATCACGGACGTGGTCAGGGAGAACAACCAGACCTACCGCCTCGGGTGGACAGAGAACTCCAAAGACGGCACGAAGATGGGAGTAGGGTGCCCAGAGTACGTTCTACTTTTCAGGAAGCTACCAAGCGATACAGGGAAGGCTTACGCCGACGTTCCAGTGGTCAAGGCAAAGGAAGACTACACCAGGGCCCAATGGCAGATTGATGCTCATGCATTCTGGCGTTCGAGTGGAAACCGGCTTCTGACTTCGGACGAGTTGAAAAACATCCCTGTGGACAAGATGCAAGCCATCTATCGGGAATACAGCCGCGGGACGGTTTACGACTATGAAAAGCACGTGGCCCTAGCTCAACACTTGAACGATCAAGACAAGCTCCCTTCCACCTTCATGGTGGTGGCTCCGGGTTCGTGGAACGAAGACGTATGGGACGACGTGAACCGGATGCTGACTCTCAACACGGCGCAATCGGCTGCTGATCGGGAGATGCACGTCTGCCCTCTTCAGTTCGATACCGTTGACCGGCTCATTGATCGGTTCTCGAATGAGGGTGAGGTGGTGTTTGACCCGTTCGGCGGTCTCTTCACGGTTCCCATGCGGGCCATCAAAAAGAAGCGCAAGGGCAAGGCCGTCGAGTTGAATCCCGACTACTTCAAGGATGGCACTGCCTACCTGAAGGGACTTGAAGCCGACATGATCCACCCTGATCTTTTCGACCTCGTGGACGAATGACAGACCAACCTTGCCCCCACTGGACTGCCAATGTGGGCAAGTGTTCTGCCTGTATCTGCCCCCACTTGAGGGGAAAAGACGAATGTGCGAAAGATGGCTTCAGAGTGATAATCCCCCTTGCACAAATATCGAAGTTGGATTATTATATAGGAAGTGAGGGACGAGACGATGACAAAATACTTCGGTGAACAGGGACAAGAGCTTTTCAGCATTCGGGCCATTGCTAATTCTGACATGGCCGTGAAGTTTCCTGGAGTGAAGGCCATCAGTGCCGGTGGATACGCCAAGTTCTGCGGGTACACTAGCCCCGATGCTCTTGCCAACGATCCTTACTTCCCTGTGGTCCGAATGATCGAATGGAAGAAGACCGCCGAGCCTCACAAGTGTGACTCAAGGTGCGAAGGTGCCAAGGGCCATCAGTGCGAGTGCTCTTGTGGTGGCTCGAACCACGGAAAGTCACGCTAGAACGAAACACGGAGCCTGACCGACCAACAGGCAAGGAGACGACGATGGACGAAAACTTGACGAACGTGATTGAAAAGGCCGTGAACGATTTCAAGGGCAACCGTGATAACTGCAAAGATGCCCATTTGGCTGAAACATATTTGAGCCTCAGAATAACTGAAGCTGGCTACCGACTCGACCCCTACCCCAACGGAAAGAGCAAGCCCGAACTGATCGCACGGATTGAGGCTTTGGAAGCGGAACGAGACCGAACGCGGTTCTTTCTGAAACAGTCCCATGATGACATGATCGTGGCGACTTTCCCGGGGCTGACCATGAAGGACAAGCGAGAAGACCACTTGAAGACCTGCCCCAATTGCCAGATTTGCGCCTTCATGGCCGAGACCAGCACGGTGAAGCAATGAGCGAACCAGACTACAAAAAGCTATGGGAAACCCTCAAAGCCGACCTAGACCGTTGGACGTTGGTCGGTGGGTTTGACAAGCCCGAAGTGGACACCGGGGCCATGTGGGAACTGATGCAACGAAGGGAGGAACAATCGTGAACGGTGAACACATTTTCCAGTCGGCGCTAAAGGACTACCTTGACCCGCCAGACTTCGAGGATCCCGACGCGCCGACCTTGCCACCGCTTGGAACCTGCCCCCAGTGCCGTGCTCAACTTGAGTGGGACGGTGTGGACGATACCAAGGCATGGTGCCCGACGACCGGCTGCAAGTATGACAACGGGTTGAGCGAGGAAGCCAACAGGGAGCTTTGGAAGGTGGCGCAATGAAACGACCTTACAGCCTCCTATGGTGCCGTCTGAGCCTTCACCTTGACGCCATCCTAGAGAGACTTGGGATCAACGTGGGCATGGGATGAGCGGTGCCGTGATCCATCTTTCCATCCCGAAAATCTATGAGTTCAACGGTGTCGAGTTCGAATGTGGAACGATCACAGGGCCGTGGCCACTCAAGAAAAACGGGAACCCGAAGGCACGATGTGGCAAACGGTTCTATAAACGAATCCAGGAATGGAGCAAGATGAAAGACGCCGACCGGGAGAAGTAGAGAACCGGAGGCGGTCACGTTTGGATCAAGTAAAGCCGACCCATGGCGGTTCCATGGGGAAGGGGAAACATGAACACGGAAACGTTCAAGATCGTCGATACTCAGAAGATGCAAGAAGAGATCGAAGAGGCAATCAGGAAGGGCCGTGAACCGGCTCAATACATCGAAGTCGGTAACGAGTCACGGCAAGTCAGACGCGCAAGGGAACGGGCCGCAAATAAGGCCGCGGCGAGAATGGCCAAACGAACCGCAAGAGCCTAGAAACCAGCCATCCGAAAGGGTGGCGTTTCCATTTCTAGTCGGTAGTGCTATAATGTAAAGGTAAGTGCAGAAATAGGGGGAGACGTGACGAAGCTGGAAGAGGATCAAGAGAAGTGGGACAAGTTTGTCAGGGAAAGCATTGCAACCCTGAAGAAAGCGCAAGCAGAAATTGTCAACGCGCTCCCAGATACGAGTGAGACATTGCAAGGTGTGATCGAGTGGTTTGAGGAGAACAGTACCCCCGGGAAGTTCCTAGGCTCCAAAGGTGGCAACACCCCAACCAAACCAGGATCAAGACCACGGGGACGACCGAGAAAGAACGCTATTTCCGAAACACCATCGAAGGCGGTATAATAGAGCCATGGGCATAATTTATATGGCGAAAAGCATTTCATCCGGGAAGGTTTACATTGGAAAAACAATTCACTCCCTTGAGAAGAGGAAAAACCAACACCTGAACACGGCAAAAAAAGGTGGTGGATATCGATTTCATAGCGCCATTAGGAAATACGGGAACATTGACTTCGAATGGACAATCCTTGACAGAGACATCCCAAACCACCAGCTTTTCGACCTTGAAAGTAAAAGGATTGAAGAGTATTCGGCAACTGTCCCGGCTTTTGGGTACAATGTCGAATATGGGTCTGGGCACTGGGATGGAACGGTACTAGGCGCTCTAGCCCTAAAGAGGCTTTGCAAAGACTACAAAGACCTATGCGCCCTAAACGCATGGGCTAAGCGCCGATTGCCACTAGCCGAACCAGGAAGAAAGCTCGAGATCAAGGGAAACAAACTGACGAAAATCCTTCTACCGGTGTTTATCCAATGCATACCAGTATCCTATAAAACAACCTGCGAGATGATGGAGAAGCTAGAGCGAGTATTTGACATCATCGACGACAGGACGGCCAAGTACAAAATCAGAGGCTATTGGGACATTGTTGAAAAGGTAGGCGCATGATGCCAGCGGGAAGACCAACAAAGTACAACCCAGAGGTTCACCTTCCTCAAGTTGAACTCATGGCCGAAATGGGGCTAACGGTAGAACAAATTGCCGATAGACTCGACGTTGCGACTAGCACGGTATCAAAGTGGATGGCCGAAGACGCGGCATTTTCGGAAGCCATAAAAAGAGGCCGAGCTCTTTCCGACGAAAGAGTGGAAGCCTCGCTTTATCAGAGGGCCACGGGGTACAACCACAAGGCGACAAAGATATTCATGCCAGCCGGTGCAACGGCCCCGGTTTACGCTCCATACGTTGAACATACGCCCCCAGACCCAACGGCCATGATCTTCTGGCTAAAGAACAGGAAGCCCAAGGAATGGCGGGATAGAGCCGAGATCGAAGTCGAAGTAACCGACCTAACGAAGGGGATGACCCACCAACAGAAGAAAGCACGAATAGAGGAAATCCTTGCCAACCGAAAACGAACTGAAGGAACTTGACGAGCTTTACGAACTGCTAGAGCAGACCGAGCGGGAGAGGGTTTCCCCGAAGTTTGACGCATGGCGTGAACCGGCTCCCTACAAGATCGCCTTCGGTGGTCGCGGGGCTGGTGCCAAGACAGAGAGCGCCTTTTCGCTTGCCGTCCAGTTCTGTGAAACCCCGGACTACTTCGGCGACAGTGTGAACGTGCTAGTGACCCGTGAGGTTGAAAGCACTATCGACCTTTCCAGTTACCAGGCTGTTGTCAAGAAAGTGAAGTCCCTCGGCTATGAACGGTGGACGGTCCAGAAGCAAACCATCATCAATCGGAAAAACGGTTCCCGGCTGGCCTTCCGCGGCCTGTCTGACCTGACCGCTGATAACTTCCGCGGGGCTCAGGACATTGACATCCTCATAGTCGAGGAAGCCCATAGAATCGGGTATCTAGCCTGGCAAACCGTGCTGCCGTCCATGAGAAAGAAGGGGTGCGAGGTTTGGGTATTGTTCAACCGCGTTGAGGACGTGGACCCCTGCTATGACCTGTTTGTGAAGAATGAACGGCCAGGGTCTATCGTTCTAGAGCTTCGGCCCGGGAACCTAGATAACCCGTGGTTCGATCAAAGCGAACTCCCCGAGAAGAGAGATGCCGACTACAAACGAGATCCAGACGAAGCAGCGCATATTTGGGAAGGCTTGCCACGAAAGCAAGGGGACAGGTCGGTACTCTCGCGCGTGGCCATCCGTAACGCCATGGACCGGGTTGTGGAGCCTGAAGGCCCCGAAGAGCTAGGCGTTGACGTTGCACGGTTCGGAGACGACAAGACGACCTTTGCCCACCGGAAGGGAATGAAGGGCCTGAAGCTGGAAGAGCGGTCCAAGATCGACACTCAAGAGACGGCGCGGATTGCATGGGAGATGGTGGGAAGGAATCCGCGTGTGCCGATCAAGGTGGACGATACGGGCGTCGGCGGTGGTGTGACTGACAAACTCCGCGACCTCGGGGCCAACGTGGTCCCTGTGAACTTCGGAGGGGTTCCAAAGGACAAGAAGCTCTATACCTCGGTTGCCGATGAAATGTGGTTCGAGTTCAACGACCTGATAAACGAGATCCAACTTCCTGACGACCCTAAGCTGATGCAAGAGCTTTCCGGCCGGCAATTCAAATACACCAACAAAGACCAACGCAAGATCGAGTCAAAGGGCGACTTCAAGAAACGACTAGGCCGCAGTCCTGACCGTGCAGACGCTTGGGTTCTGGCCTTCTACCAGTCCAACTCTGGCCCCATAGCCATGTCCCCCGAGATTAGAGCCGCCCTTGCTGCACGTGGTCAAAGATAGACTATGCAAGAATAGAAAAGTGAATTACAATCATACCGGAGGACGACGATGAACAAAGAAGAGGTTTACGACAGCGAGATTAGTCCGCTGATGCAAGCGATACTGGAAATCTGCAAAAGGGAGAAGATAGCCATGGTGGCCAGCTTCTCTATCCCTACCCCTGATGATGATGGACTCATGTGTACATCGTGCCTTTTGGATGACGACTTCGAACCACCGGAGAACTACCACAAAGCCATGAAAGAAATTAGGGGCGGTGGTCATTTCACAATGGCGATGACCATTACGTCAGGGCCAAAGGAATGATCCAAACCATGAGCGACCTATGGGCACCAACCCAATCCCCCCAGACAATGCCCGATGGACCAGGGGAGAGTTTCGAGATGTACAGAGCCAAGTTCTTCATGTCGGCAATATCGTATGTCTATTCGCAACTGACCGAGAACACCGGGTTAGCAAGGCTTGATGGTGAGGCCGATTGACGGGGCTGGCGTTGTTCCTTGCGCTCTCGGCTCCGGTTCCTGACTACTACGGTGTTCCTGGCCTAGCAATGAGCTATCACCCCATAGTGGACCACTGGGCAGACGTGAACCTTGTTCCCCGCTTCCTTGCTCGAAAGGTGGCCGAGGTTGAGAGTGGATACGACCCCAAGGCACGGTCAAAGGAATGGCGAAAGGTTGGGCTCGTGTGGAAGCATGGCAAGGTTTTGGCCCGTGGATTGTTTCAAATCGCGGTGAAGTATCAGAACCACCACGCAAGGAACGCTGGCATGGCCCCTGGTTCGTTTCGGTGGGATGACCCGTCTGATTGTTCGCGGGTTGGCTTGCACGTGCTAAAATGGCTTCTGGTGCGGTATGGCGGGGATCAACTTCTAGCCGTGGCCGCCTACAACGCAGGATATGTGAGAATCGAATCCGCAAAGCCGATCCCACGGGAGACGGTGATGCACATAGCAAAGGTTTTTGGGAGGTGACGAATGAGTGATTTGGAGTATCTGGGTTGTCTGACCCTGATCATCGGACTGTTTGGCGCTGTGATCCTGTTGATCGAGTGGCTTGACCGAGACTGCCGAGCCCCGTGGAAAATCAAGCTGCAACTGTGGTTGCATGATCGGAGGACTCGCCGTGGCTAACTGCACCTACTACGTCAAGGGCAAGTGTACCAACACCAAAGGACACTGTCCATCGCAAGCACGGGACAAGACCGTGTGCAAGTCCAAGGGCGTCGCCGAGTGGTGCGCCTTGAAACTGAGGGGGAAGTAATGACTCCACAAGAATCCCGCCTGTTGGAAGCGTTGAAAGATGCCCGTGAGGTCCTCGACCTCGGTGGAGCAAGACACGTTCTAGGAGTCGATAAGGCAATGACGTTGATCAAGAAGGTTGACGAAGCCCTGGCCTCCTACGAACAAGGCACCGGGGAAGTGATGTACACCGAATCGCAGATGCGGGAGGCGGTTGATGTTGGTGGTGGAAATCTCGGTCCTTGTTTTTGGAGACAACCAACTTTTGAAGAGTTCATCGCCACCCAAAGGAGCAAAGTAAATGAGTGAGAAATACATCCTCACAGGGGAACTGCGAAACGCCCTGGTCATCATGCTAGAAGCCTATGAAGAAATGGTGATGGTAGCAAAATTAGGTGCTCTTCCGGTAGTTCAAGCGCCCGTGGTGCCGAGTGGACTAAGGGAAGCTATCTCAGGATGGCATGGCCCCGAAGGAAGCAAGATCATGATTCCAGAGTTTGCTTTGGACCATCTAGTTTCAACCATCACTCACTTCCTCACCCACCAGCAACATAGCGGGGTGCCTAGCTTCTGTGTTGGCTGTGTCCATTGTTTCAAGGATGAATGCTCTGATTGGCAAGGAACACTTCCTACCGATAGGTGCAAGGATAAACTCACCCTCACCCACCGGGAGGAGTCGGATGGCGTAGAGGCTAAGGGGAAAGTATTTTACTGTCCGCACTGTGGCGTCGATGCGTTTTGTACCAATCCCGATTGCGAGTCCAACGTGTTCGAGAAACGCAACGGGCTGTCTCAGGCTGAGATTGATGCTCTGCTGTCTTTGGCCCAGGCCACCCCACTCCCGAGCAACAGCTCCTGTGATAAGCCTGAAGCTCCTGTGACAAGCTCACGTGATAGCGTCAGGGAGGCGGTGGAGGCTGAACTCAGAGCGATTGACTTGGCCATCCACTACGAAACCGTCGCGCCCCCATGGAGCATGTTGGAAGACATCTCCAAGTCTATCGACCGAATCCGCCAAGCCATCGCCGTCCTATCTGCGGAGGTGGAGTGATGCTGGCAAGGTACTACTGCCCCAAGTGCATGGAAGGTTTCATCTACGATTTCGACGTTGAAACCGTGGTGAGCGAGGAAATGACCTGTGAAGACTGCGGACAAGCGTTCCACCTGTCCATCCGAACCGAAACCATTGTTGAAACGTCGATGAAACCAAAGGATCCCAGCCATGACTGATCCTTGCCGTGAAGCGTTTGAGAAGTGGTATGACAACCGTGGATGGACCCCAAGTGAAGCAGATTGGTTGACATGGCAAGGAGCCTGGAATATCAGTCGCTCCGACCTCCAAGCCCTCCAGCCCAAGGGGGTGTGTTCTCGGTGTGGCGGGACCGGCAAGGCTGATGTCCATGGCCTGGATGTTCCATGCGGAGCTTGCCAGCCCAAGGGGGTGGAGATCAGCAAAGAAGAACTTCGCACGTTCCTTGCTTCACAGCGGGACAAGAATGGAATATGGCCCATGGACTTGGGGTTAAAGGAAGATCTTGACACCATTGCACTACGGCTCCACGCCCTCCTCACCGAGCGCATGGGCAAGGGGGCGGTGTGAGAAAGATGAATGACTTTCGATTTGGCTTTCTCCTCGGATCTGGTCTTCAGTTCATCGTTTGCCTGTTGGCCATCCAGTGCGCTTTCGGAGGACATTGATGAAACAATTCAGCGTTGAAGAGATTAAGAGGCTGGTGCCGGAATCTAATTTGGTTGACGAAGGGGTGTCTAGTGATATTATGGGCCGTCCGTTTATGGCGAGGTGGTTCCGCGCCCTCCTCACCACCCGCGCCCAACTCGAAGTGGCGGTGGCTTGTTTAAAAGAGTATGACGATGGAGTTGCGCCAGAAGCCCTTTCCAAGATCAAAGAACTGGGGGAGTGATCACTCATGAAAGTCCGTCTACTTGAAGACGCCCACAAGACATGGGCACCGGCTGGAACTGTGGGGGAGCTTGTGATTAACCATGTCATGGGGGAGAGGTTCTACCCTGAGACCACCCCAGGCCATCCTGTTTGGATCGGGCGCGTGAAGTGGGAAGCCATCAGCGAGGAACCGAAAGCCGATGTCAAGCCTACTCGACGCCGAAGGTAGACAAAAACCACCTCTAAGGCGATACTTTGCCAAGAGGTGGCTATGTACCTAGTCGGAAAAGTCAAGACCGTATATGCCGATGGGCCGTCGTGGGACCCGGTGAGGCTTTGCCTGACCAAACGGGGGGCCATCAGGGAATGCCTGACTGAGTTCCACTTTTATGTGAAGATCGGTTTCCATGAACACAAGGGCGAGCGGATGGTGATTCACCCCAGGCTGGTGGCCAGGTGAGTACCTTCAACTGGAAGCAATCCACGGCGCTTCAAAACCAGTCAAACCCGCTTGTCAACATTCCCCAACGGCCTAACGCGGTTGACCTGACCGAGCAATGGGTGGTGAACGACGCCTTGGCCATC
>JACCDR010020529.1_pt1 | contig 14784 bp, 8 predicted proteins | sample 7446431 | NCBI WGS metagenome assembly JACCDR01 (sample SAMN15323443, study PRJNA562643) | freshwater metagenome | isolation source: river surface water | place: USA:Blue River Watershed | collected 2017-08-17 | reverse complement strand
TTTCAAGGGCAGTGTATAGGAGCTTCTGACGCTCTAACTTCAGGTTGGCTTGCTCGATCGCTACACCGTACTGATTTGCTGCGAGTGTCAGGCGATCGCGGATAGCTGCTGTTAAGTTATTGATTGCTTCTAACTCAGTGTCGGTCAATGACTTGGTTAGTTCAGCAATTCTAGTTTGAGTAGCAAGCCTGTCAGCTTGGCTCACACCAACGCCTTTCTTCTCAAGGATAGCGAACTGGTCAAGCTTCTGTTTTTGCAGTTCTAGCTCAGTTTGAATTTGTTTTTTCTTTTCCTGAGTTTCCGAAAGGCGAACTTCCGACTCAAGTTTGACCCCACTTTTACGGAGTTTAGCAAGTTCAGCTAGCCTTTGAGTTTCGCCAAGTTTTTCTTTGTCCAGAGCCGTTTTGATCTGGGCATCAAGTATTTTGATCTGTTGAGTGGCAAGCTCTTTTTTTGCTTCCAAGATACTGTCATCAAGGGCTTTGTCGAGCTTGCGCTTCTCTTCGGCTAAGGTTTTTTCTTTGGATGACTGGGCTTTGTTTGCTGCATCGATTGCTAGTTGCCTTTCGCCAAGAGCTTCCTTCTCCTTTTTGGCATCAGGAGTCAACGCATTCCGAGCAGAAGTAAGGCGGGATTCTAAAGCCGAAAGCTGTGCTTGCTGTGCATCAATCTCGCCCTGCTTTTCTTCTATGCGAACCCTTCTGCCTCCCCTCTTCGATCTCGAATCGGTAAAAGCATTCCTCTCTGCAATAGTTTCTTGGATTGCTTTTTCTTCTTTCAGTGCTTCAAGTTTTTGCCTTGCCTCTTCAATTTGTTGAGGTAGAGCTTTGACATCATTGACCGCATTTTTATCAACCTTGATGGTTTTATCGAGGGTATCGCGATATTTGTCTAACTTTTCTAGCTCATCCTGTAAACCCCTGACTTTCTCTGCTGCTTGTTTCAGGTCTTCAGTTACCTTGAGCGATCGCGCACCTTCATTGGGGTTTAATCTTTGAAGTTCCTCTAATTGCTTCTGCGCTTCTACCCGCTTAGCGTCAAGTTCCTTCCTCTGCTTATCGACATCGCCTAACTGACTTTCTTTAAATTCCGCCAGTTTAGTTGGATCGCCCTTCGCTGCCGCAATCTTAAGATCGGCGATCGCCTGTTCTTTTTTGGCTGCGTTGACTGCATCTTGAGTGGTTTTCTCGGTGATTTCCTTCCTTGCGAGGAACGCTTTATTTAGGGCATCCCTTTCCTCTGCCAACTTTTTCAAGGTAACATCAGTTGTTTGCGCGATCGCTTCCGCCTCAGAGATTTTACCTGTGGCAACCAATGCCTGAATCCGTTTGAACTGAGTGTCATAGACATCAATTCGCTTCTGGGATTCAATTTTGTATGCTTCAGTGATGGCTTGCTGTGCCTTGATTTGGGTTGCAGCATCAACACTGGCATTTGTGGCAATACTTGCATAGGTCTTTGCCACCTCATCGGCATTAAGCACACCAGCTTCTTGTAATTGCTTAGAACCCTCTAACAGTGCATCGACTTGTTGTTTGAATACATTAGGGTCGCCAGCCGATGCTTGCAATGCTTTCTTGGCTGTCTCGACATTTCTAGCGAACTGCGCGATCGCTGAGCCATATTGAGGTAAGTCTTTGGCGGCGATCGCGATGTCACCGACTTTGGACTTCAGTGTTTCAAGTTGTTTTGTTAAAAATTCAAGTTCTGTTTTTCTTGCGTTTTTAAGGTTTTCATTTGTGGGTTCTGGCGAGTTTTCGATCTCTTTCTTTGCCGATTCAGTCAAGGCGATCCGATCTTGAACTTGTTTTTGAACTCTTGCATTTTCCTCGTACTGTTCCTTGGTAAGCCTCAATCCCTGTGCAGTCGCTTTCAACTCTTCGTCTTTAGCTTTTTTTACTCTTTCTAAAACCGCAAAATTCGCTTGAGCTTCCCGATTGGCTATACGAGAATAAGCTTCTTGCGCCTCATTTTCTTCTTCTAAATCTTTTGCTTGCCTTGTTATGTAAATTGTCGCAATACCCGCAGTTAAGGCAGCTAAAGGCAATAGTGCTGATGCGATCGCTGGTCCTAATAAATAAAAGGCTTTTGTGAGGGCATCTACTCCACTGGCTGCGTTAACAAGTCTTAACGCAGCAGCCAATGTTACTGTTCTCCCTGTCACAGTTGTAATTGCAGGAGCAACCGCAAAACTAAGTATTCCAGCCAATCCAACAAACCAGCTTGTAACTTGGGTAGCGATCGTGGCAAGTATTGTTGCATTCAATGTTGATAAAACACTAATCAAATAAATTCCCGCAGCAGCTAAAGATCCGAAAAGTACTATTGGATTTTTAAACGCTTCAGTGATTGCGTCTCTAAAAAAGAACAAAACTTTTGTCAACCCAGAAAATACTTCACTTAGTTTTTTACCAAACTCCGCAAACAACGGTTGAAATTTCTCAAACAATTGGAATATCGTAAAGAATAATGCCGAACTTACAGCAAAAGAAGTGAAAGTTGAAACGATCGTTGAGCGCAATCCGCCAATACTTTTCCCAAAGCCGTTGATTGCGAGTGTGCTAACTTTAGTTCCAGTTGTCAGCCTCTGCAACCCTGCGATAATTGACTCTGTATTTAATCCCGCAGCGATAGTTAACCCTACTTTTTGAAAAAGCCCTAGAGATGCCCCTGCTTGTAATGCTGCATCGGCAGTCTTAATAAAGGCGATCGCAATATTTGCCAGCCCGCCCACAATTTTCGGGATAGCTACATCAAGGGACTTGAATATCGCGCCAATGACAGGGAATTTCTGTCCCAGTGCGATTAGTGCGATCCCGAACTGTGATAGCCGTGGAAGTGCTTGTGCAATCCCAGCACCAACAAGGGGGATAGATTTTGCAACACCCTCTACTGCCCCTGGAATAAAGTTGATGTTTTTACCAAAGGTCAGTAACGATGCAACCGATGTATTTGAAGCAGTTCTAAGATTAGTAAGGGCTAACACCGCTTCATTTGATCGCAGTGCAAACAATCCGAACAGATTTCCGACAATCGGCAAGGTTTTGGCTAATAGCCCAAACCCACCAACGACTAAGCCGAAAATAACATCTCTGATTTTTAGGAATAATCCAATCTTAAAGATACCTGTAAATACTTCAGCGTATTGGCTCAATGCGCCCAGTGCTGCGCCCAAATATTTGAGTGGTCCATTGGCTAAAGAAGTAAGGGTGTCTCCCACAAAGCCCAGTAAATCGCCTATTGTCTTTGCGCCGACTTGGATAAATCCTGCGATCGCTGGGGCGATCGTTTTCAGCGTTGCCCCAAACCCATCAGCTAATTTGAAAACTCCATCAAGAATATTTTTAACAATGTCAGTTACCGTTTTCTGTATTGCCTCAAAGGTTTTCTTGGAATTTTCTGGGTCAGCTATTTTAAAAACTTCATTCAGTCTTGCGACAATTGGATCTAGAAAAGTTTCTCCTGCTTTTTGGGTGATAAGTTCAAAGACCTCTTGAATATTAGAACTTACCCCACCAATTTGTGCCGCAGCTAATGCGTTCCCCTCGACAAAGGGCTGTAACCTCGCGGTAAGTTCAGGAATAAGTCTGCCTTGCTGCTTCCAGAGAGCCACTTGCTGGTTTGTGATGTTCAGAGATCGCGCTAGTTGCGAGTTAATATCGATCGTCCCCTGAGCAATACTCGTTAATTCTTGAGATGCTTGGAACAAGGGTAGTCCGATTGTTCCCAAACTTGCCCCCAGCGCCGTTACCAAGTTTGGCACATCGCCTAATTGTCCGCCCAATTGAGATAGATTTCGGGTAACAACAGGGAGCAACTCGGTAACTAATTGATTTGAAGTCACTCCAACTAATTTCAAGCTGTCAACTCGAATTTGGTTAACAATCCTTTTTGATGCTTCCCCTAGCGCTAGGATGCTTTCAGTGGCATTGTTAATTTCAAACCCATTCTTAAAAACTTTATTTGTTGCGGTGATTTGAGATTGTGTAGATAGCAAAGTCTCCTGAAGCTTCACATTCTGTCCAATAAATGCTTCGTAGGGGGCGCTAAATATAGAAGCGAACTGTTGGACTCCAAAAGTTAAGAAAAATATACTTTGTCCTACATTTCCTAAGGAGTCTAGTAGTTCTGTAGTCTTTTCCTGTAATTGCCCCAATTCCTCAACCCCTGGCAATCCTGATGGGCTAAGCGCAACCTGTTGAATATATCCAGAGAATTTCTGAACGCTTCTAATTTTATCGATACGATTTTCAATATTATTTAGAAGTTTGTCGATCCCATTTAAAGTACTATTGACAGCACCACCAATACCTGAAGCGATTTTTGCGCCAGCTTCTATACCAGCATTGGCTAATTTCCTGCCCAAGCTAGTCTGCAATGTCTCATCGACACTTGCCTCGATCTCCTTAACATTTTGGCTAATACCTTCCTGCGAACCTTGGAAGAATCGAGAAAATATACTATCAAAAGCGTTGGTAGCTTTTTCGGCTAACCCATTAAATTGATCTTCACCAATAATAGATTTAAGTTTTTCCTTTGCTTTTTCCCCAACCTGATTTAAGGCTTCAATATCCTCCTTAGCTAATTCTTTGATCTGCTCAAAGGGTAAACCCAGAAAGGCTTCAATATCTTCTTTTGCAAGTTCTTTGGCTCTATTTGCAACCCTTTCTAGTTCGGCTATGTCAGCATTAGCAAGTTCTTTGATCTCATCGGGAGAAACCTGTAAGACCCCAGCAAGCCCACCGATCGCAAGATTCTTTGTGAAATTAGTAACCTCAGCTAGTGCCTCCCCCGCACCACTCGAAATTCTCTCAAACCCCTCATAAACATCAGCGAGAAAGTTCCCTGTTTTCTCCCCTGCTTTGAAACTAAGCTCATTGACGAATTTTTTAACAACGTCTGAAGCCTTGACTATGTTCTGGTTAACTGCAACAGCTTCAATTTCTTTGATGGCTGAGACAAAATTACTCTTCGCGTCTTTGTTTAGATCTATCCCACTAAATAGTTTTGCGGTATCAAGCAACGCATCTTTTACATCAACCAGCGATCGCTTTGAGCCAATTAAATCTTTCTCCAACGCAACAATGCCTTGCTGAAATAATTCAAGGGCTGTCGCATTACTTTGTATAGCAGTTACTAATGTGAGAAACCCTTTGCCTGTAGTAACTAATGCTGATGGCGCTTTCTGCCCGATCTCAACAATAGAGCCAGATATTTGCTGCAATCTGGTAGTTACTTCGCTGCTTGCAGCCTTGACTAAGCTTGCACCAAAAGCTCCAACTTTGTTTGCCGCTAGATCTGCCTGTGTACCAATCCCGCCAACATTAGTTGAGATGACTGCAAGCGATTTACTGGCATTGTCTCTAGCTGTGATTAGGATTTCGAGAGCATTGGCTGCTGGCATGGTTGATTGCTGTGCGATGATCGCGGGTTAGCGTCATGATCGATCTCTCATGACCAATGCTTTTGCTTTTGGCTTAATTAGCGAAAATTATTGACGGGTGACTTCGGGTTATGGGGTACAATCGGAGATATTTTTTGGAGAATGCTATGCGGAGATTATTTATTGGTATTGTGGCGGAGATCGCACTGGTATCTTGCCAAGCAGGGATACACCATCAAATTAAGGGCAAGTGGCTAACAAAATCTGAAAACAGCAAAGTGGAGTGTATTGAGGAGTATTTGGATAAATACTTATCTTCTGTATGTAAATCAAATGGGAAAGAACTATATTCGACAGTCTCAGCATATGAAATTACAAATGGAAATCTTATAGTTTTTACTTCAGATAAAGGAGTCAAGAATATTGTTGAAGTAAAAATCAATGGTGATGAAATGGAAATACAAAATGTCGCCAGAGATCAATGGGTTAAATCGACAAGAATCAAATAAAAAAGCAGAGATAGAAGTATCTCTGCTTTTTTTAGGTACAGTTAAGTTGAACACACCTTGACTGTACGCTGACTTCGGGTTAGCGAGACGAATCAATTAAGCAGCGCCCGATCGCTTAGCAAACTCAGCCGCATCTCTCTCGTCTTTTATTTTGGTTAAGACTTTTTTCTTAGCCTTGGCATAAGCCTTAGAATCTTTCATTAGTCTATCTAGTTCTTGAACACTGTCGCCAGCCTTGGTTTTTAACTCATCACGAATCAGTTTATCTAGATTGAGCTGCTTTTCAGCCTTGACGCGATCGCGCTCTGCTTTAGCCACAGCCTCACGAGCAGCGTCTTGATCTCTAGCTTGCTCATTACTAGCTTTTTTACGAGCCTTTTCAGCCTCCTCACCAGATTTCTTCTCAATCAAGACGCGGGTATCAACACCCGATCGCATATTTTTGAAAATAGCATTAACAGCCGAAGCGCTATCAGTGTAATTGTTCTGGCTTGCACCACCCACACCAGTAACTCTTTTGGTTTGAGCGCCCTTGTTGAATGGTAGTGAACCCCAAGGATCGCCATCACCAACCAAGTTGACTTCAGGAATATCAACCTTAGATTCACCAAAATAAGGAGTTCCCAGAGTTACCAGTTTGATGCGATCAGCGATCGCCTTGCCAGTCATTTTGGTTGAAGGGTCTTTAGGCATTTGCTGTAAAATTTCGATCGCATCTCTAGCGATTACACCGCCATCTTCTGCCGCAACAATTTGAATTGGAGGCATAGACAAAACACCGTTAGGATCTTTTCGCCATGTCGTTCCTTGAGCGTATAGTTTTGCAGCTAGTTCAACAGCCTCTTTGTTTTTACCGCGTTTAAAAGTGTTATTTACTACAACGCTATAGCCAGTAGTAATATTGTCCCCAACTCCTTGGGAAGGAACATTTTCTCTTTCTCTATCAATACCAAAGTTTTCTGTTTTGTTTTTAATCCAGTTAGAATCTTCATCCGTAGCAAGAGGAGAGTTTGCTACTTTGTCGTAGAGATCTTTACTGCCACGTCCATAACTGCCAACGTAAAAGTTGACACCTTCTGGATTGGATTCTTCGTCGATGTCTTTTCGGTACTTTTCTGCTTCGTTAACCGCAGCGCCCGCAGATTCTTTGATGTTTGATAATCTTTGTTTTTGCAGCAAAACCATAGCTACCTTAGTAGTCCCAATCAACGCTGGGACGGCATAAATCAAAGCCTCGGTAGGATTCTTCTCATACTTGCGCCCGATCGCCGAAAGCAAATTAAACTGACGACCCAAAGCAGGATTTACAGCACCGATCGCCCGACCAATTTCTGTAGACTTAACCACTTTGAGTGTGGCTATGTCTTTTTGGCGTTGCAATGATTTTCTGATAACTTCTTGATGCAATGGGTCAGAATCGTGAACTTTGATCGCTGACTGTAATTGTTCGCGGGTCATATATGAGTAACGCATTACACCTTTTTTTCGGGCTTCTTCCTTGAGATCTCTAATACTCATTAAAGCGTAAATATCTTCATCCCTAGTAGGTGCTGAAACGGTAGATTCGCGAATAGGGTCGAGATTTTGCAGTGTTGGCGCATCTACAACCTTGTCTATATCTACTTCGCAAGTACTCGATCTAGGAATACATTCGCCTTTACAGGGAATACCCTTGACGCATTTTTTCTGCTGCCCAGATCTATCTAGCCGAACCTGTGCCGATAGATAGGCTGTCACATATTTCGACTGCGGTTCACTAATAAGTGAATCCCCCCTTTGGTTTGTGACATCCTTATATTTAATTGAATTACCAATGTCGAATTTAATTAGCGATCGCGGATCTGATAAAGGGTGGAAATAAACCGTAATCAATCCCTTTGAGTCACGGTTAAATCTTGCGATCGATGAAATACCGCCAAAAGTTTTTTGGATGATCGTTATCACTGCCTTCATCATTTTTTGTTGAGGCGTTGTGTTTAAGACTTGTCCAAGACTATCTTGCTTGACTGCTTTTTTAGGTAGCTTTGATGCAGAAGTAAACAATGCAGCTAGATAAGTCTTAAACATCGACTCCTCTAACAGTCTTTTTGATAGTCCATTAAAATTCTCAGAGGTTTTATTGACTAAATTCGTAAATTCTTTGGGATCGACAAGATCATAGCTGTCTGGTAGACGAGTATCTGAAGTAGTACTATCTTTCTTAGTTTTAGCCTCAATCTCTTTGCGTCGTTCTTCTTGTTTAGGCTTGAATGCGGCAGCTACTAACTCAGGATTGTAATTATTTTGCTCAAGTATTTTCTTGATGTCATCGGAATGATATCCACGATTAATAACTCCGCCCAATGCTACTTTATCAACAATGTCGATCAAAGATGTAACAGCTTTAATGCCAAACCCACTAACCTTCTCTGATTGAGCGCCCTTAATATTGCCATAAGCCACAGTTCGGGCAAACGACTCGCAATTAGACTCAATGACATTCCACTTAAAAGGAGTACCAACCATACTCTCAGCTAATTTAAGTGTATGTTCTTTGCTTTTGATTGGGCGTTTGCCATCATCAGGAGGTAATTCAACCTTCTCGTACTTGGTTGTTTGAGATTTTGCGTTAGGGTCATGAGCAAACTGTTTTAAAATGCCCGCGCCCCCTGCCTTGTCAGGCGCAGATTCTATTACTTCTCCATTCCCTGCATAGATCGCATAATGATAGGCATATTTGCTTTTGTCAAACTCAAGAGGGAATGCGCTTCTAATCAAATCCCCTTTCTGAAATTTCTTGTCATATTCGGCGGCGATCGCCTCTTTGTTAAAGTCTTTGCCCAAAGGAGCCATTTCTAGATGAGACAGATCATCTTTGGTTACTGATACGTTCTTTACGTCAGCGCCAATAATACTTCCTGCGGCTCCAATGCCGCCTAATATCGCTCCAGCCGCTAGTCCAACAGGGAGAACTTTGAGCGTACTGCTTATATCTGAGCCGCTACTAGATGTTTGACTTGTGCTAGATCCAGTACCTTCTTTGATGGGTTTGCAGACTGCGCCTTGTTGTTTAAATCCAGGCTTGCACTTTAATTTTCTCACAGCATCACTCCTCTTTGCCCCTGCGCTAGAAGACGACAATAATCCAAATAAGGCGATCAAATAGAGTTTATACATCTCTATTTCTATGATTTGCTTGGATGCGCCATTATAGCCACTTGATATTTTGTTTACTTCTGCATCAAATTCTTCTGGGGATTTGATTTCATCCCATATTTTGTTAGGGGCGATCGCGTCAACTCGACTATCTCTTCTAGAATCCCTAAAAATAGATTTGGAAACAGCAGGATCGTAACCTTTTGCTCGAAAGATATTGTTCATCTCTTGGGCATTTAGTCCATTTTTATTCTTTGGGCTTTGAAGAAATAAATTTTTGATTATTTGCTTGGTAAAATCACCAAGAGCGCTACCTTGTTTTGTCTCTGCTTTCCCATAATAAATAGCCCTAGCAAAAGATTCGCAGTTAGACTCCGTTAGATCGTAAACGAATGGAGTCCCAACCATAGATTTAGCTAAAGATAGGGCTTTTTGTTTTGCCTCTGGCGTATTCTTTCCTCTTGGGATATCAGGAACTTTCTCGTATTCAGTTGTAGGTATAAACTCTTTTTTGTATAGGTCAGACTCTTTTATTTTGTATCCATTGACAGGATTGCCGTCAACTTCAATAATCTTCCCCTTGCCTGAATAAATTCCGTAGTGCAAGGCATAATTCCCTGTTCCTGTAGGATCAAAGCCTTTGCGAATCAACTCACCACGTTCAAAGTTTTTCTCGGCTTTGTCTATAAGCCTTTGGCTAGGCTCTGTCCCCGCAGGAATTTTCTCTAAATGATCGACTTTTACCTTACCACTGGCGGTTTTAAGATCTCCATAAATCTCAGGAGCATTTTGCAAAGCCGACAAAACTAACGAAGCCCCAGAATTAGGTAAATCTCTATTTGGTAATTCATTAGATTTGGTCGCAGTTTTAATTGGTTTACAAGCCGACCCTTCCTGCTTGTAACCAACTCTGCATTTTAACCGTTTAGCTGCGTCATCACGCGAAGCTAAACGGCTGAGGCTATATGTGCTTGATCGTTGTAGAGGCATAATCAACTTACCGATTTACCAAAAATACATTAAACCTCGACGACAAGGAATCGGCATTAGCTACTTTTCTGGCTGATCTAGCCGCAACAGAATTATCGACATTGTTGAAGATTTTCTTTCTGCGAGATTCTTTATCTAAGGCATTCTGTTTATTGGCGATCAACCGATTTTTCCCTTGTTGTGCAGATCCGCCCGAAGGAACACCCTCTTTCTTTTTGAATGGATTGAGTTTGCTAAAAAAATTGTTCGCATTGGGTCGTGTCCCTGCTGCAAGTTGCTTGGGTTCTTCCGATGGTAGATTAGCAGACTTTGTTGGCGAACTATTAGGCTTTACACCCTTTTGCTTCTTAGGTGATCGCGGGGCTGACTGTCTTGCTCGAGGGGCTTCAGATGGAGGATTAGCCGATTTCGTTGGCTCCGAATTTTCCTTGGGTTTATCCTTTTCTTCTTCCATCTGCTTTTGTCGTCTGGCTTCTGAGGCTTTCTGCCCAGCTTTCAATGCTGTGTAACCGATCGCACCACCAGCGATCGCCGCAGCACCAAATGCAGCAACTTTACCAGCGCCAGTCAATCCGCCTTTTTTCTCGGCTTTTTCACCAGTCAAGGCACACTTTTCGACTTGAGGGATACAGATTTTTCCACAAGGTTTGTTACCAGGCTTGCATTGCAATACATCCTCCCTGACAGAAAAAGACTCCTCCGCATCCATCCGAGCTTTTAACTTTGCGATCGCATAACCAGTAGATTGACTCATGACAATTAGCTCCCTTTATTAAGATCATTTAGTTTTTTCTGGGTTGCCTTGATTTCAGCAGCAGTAGGAGGCTTCTGCTTAGCTTTTTTGGGCTTTGGTGCTTTTTTCATGGACTTACCCTCTGGTAATGCTTCTTTAACTTCAGTCGCTTCTACATCAATGGCTTTGGGTTGTTTTTTACCAAAGGTTTCGTTATAAGCCTTAGCAAACGTTGCGAGATTCTGTGCTGCGATACGGGATTTTTCTCCTGCACTGTAAGCGGTTTTATTGAGATCGATTTCTCTCTCAGCAAATGCACCGCCAGCCTTGCGATCACGCTCAACCCCTTCTTGGGTCATCTTCTTGATCGCTTCAATACCTTTGCTCAGTACACCTTTTTTCTTCTCGGAGATATTGGTTGTTGTAGGTTCTTCTGTAACCAGTCGAGTGTTTTTCTTTGAGATAACACCAGATCTACTTACCGAGGACTCGCCTTTATCAATCAACACTGCATTTTGTTTTGATAGCGATCTCGTGTTAGCCCCTTCCTTAACCATTTGACTGATTGGTTTTGGTGGAGGTGTAACCAGCACTCTTTCAGGTTTAGATGGAGGAGGCGTAACAAGAGGTTTCTTCCTTTGGCTTGGTTGACCGCTCGATATCAAGCCTTTGGACGAGGAACCTTTTACAGCGTTACTAACTTCTCTTGATTCAGCATCAATTGCATCATCGCCAGAGATCAAGCCTTTAGGCTCTACAAAATCTTCACCGCCTTTCTTAGCTCGTCTCATTGCCAAGACACCTGCGGTCAAAGCTCCACCCGCTACAACGGCGGCTCCTACCCCCAGTAAGGTTCTTTTTACTGGAAAGGTTTTTCTTTTTGTTACAACAACAGTTGGAGATGGGGTGTCAGATCCCTCACGCATATACGAATATGCCTTGCGATTAGCTGTCGCAGGGACATTTACCTTTACTTGTGCATCCTGTCTTCTGATTGTTGCGATCGCGTTGGTTAGTGGCACAGTAGATAGACCTCTTTTGTTTAAGCGTTTTTTATACTCTTGCCCCTGCAAAGAAAGGGCAATCATGTTTTGAGCTAAAGCCGTTTTTTGTGGATCGGGTTTTTCGCCTTTTTTAATCACAAAATCACTGATTGGTGCGTTTGTTATATCTTCGCTCGTACTGTCAATATGTTTGACACCGTTCATCTTTAAATTATTTTTTGTCGTTTGCGATATTTCATAATATTGACTCGTTATATAGTTGATGTCAGATGGTTTAACCTGACCATGTATTTGTACTTCCATATACCCCCCTTCGCCGCCACCGATATGAGCCGTAAGCGCCCTTAACCATTCTGAATCCCCTTTTTTTATCTGCTCAGCATGAGTTTTCATAGCAGATACTATTTGTGGGTTTCCTTCCTTAAAGGCATTCCTGTATTTTTGGGGAACAAAAGATACTATAGATGGATTTGATAAGCGAGAGGGGATAAATTCATGACCACTCAAAGAATCAGCCATAGTAAAAGAGGCTCTATTTCTTGAACTGTCTTTGATCGCAACAATAATATCTCCATACGCTTCAACAGTACCGCTAGGGTCTTCTTCTTCGTGAGGAAGTTTTAAATAGCCATAAATAGGTCTATCTTCAGGAGGTGTTTTACCGAATAATTCCCCTTCTTTTTTGACCCTGTAAGGTATATAATCATCCACCCCAAGCGATTTTATATTAAATTTTTCGTTAAGTACTTTAGGATCAAATTCACTAGCATTTTTAAATCTGTAATCAGACACAGCATTTAAAGCATCCTCGTCAGGGATGCGAATACGAATTTCTGCTTTATCTAAAATATTTTTTAATGCGCGATTTGCCCCATCAACATCAACTCCCGCAGTTCTAAGTAATTTTTCTTCTTCTTTTATTCTTTCGTCAACAAAAGCAAGATTTTTCTCCGCTTTTTGTCTTTGTACTTCTTTCTCTTTGCCAACATTTTTTTCTTCACCTCCCTCGCGCCAGTAGGAATAAGCGCTTCGACCAAAACCCGCAGGAACTTTAACGAGTATCCTCGCGTCCATCCTCCGAACTATTGCGATCGCATTAGATAAGCTCATCGATTTGATTTCCTTGTTATAATCATGTCCCACGACAATCCGCCGCCATTGTCAATCGTTCCCATGACTGCATTGCAAACGATGCCGCCAACAGGAACACCAGTAGCCATATCAGCACCCACAAGGTAAGAAATACCTGAACCCACGATTTGTTCTTCGGTGTATTTGCAGCTAATGCCTCGTACATTGAAGTCGTTAACTCCAACTGTAATACCAGCTTCACCAAACAAGGCGACCATCTTGGCGGGGACAATAGTAATGCTTGGGGATGGGTCTATTTTTAAATAAGTAGTTGCTTGATTGGTTCGCTTTACGATAACCAATGTTGGCACATCGGGAAGTCCTTCAGCTAAAGTAGCGAACTCATCACGGACACCTTGTACTTCAGATAGGTAAGTGGAGAATGTCATAGCTTCTTACTTTATAGTTTTTTACTTTCCGAAATAGCTCTGATATTTTTTGTTGATTTTGCCAATATCTTTATTGGGATCTCCATCAATATTCTTAGCCATCGAGTAAGCCATTTCTTTGTGGTATTGCCTTGCGGTATTTAGGCTCATACGAGGATTGTTCTTAGCCATCTGGCGAGAAGCGTCTTCAAACCCATAATGCTTGTAAAGGAAATCAGCATTTGTTTTATGCAAAGCATCACCACCCTTTGCGCCACCTGACTCAGCCTTGCATTCATGACGAAACGGGATACAACGCCCACCACAAGGCTTGTTGCCAGCTTTGCATTTAGGTGAGTCTTCTCTATCTACCAGATTAGAGTCTTCTTTCTTGCGTAAAGCACTGTAAGCGGCATAAGCACCTAACCCAGCAGCAACATTAGTACCGATCGCTGCCGCAGCCGATTTCCCTCTGCTATATCCCCTCGCTCTTAATCCGCCATAGACAGCGCCACCAAGAGGGGTAGCAAGTCCACGAGCTACTTCTTTGACAGCACCTTTAACTCGGTTTCCTTTCCCACCTTTTTTTGCTCCGATCGCAGCATTAGCGACCGTTCCAACAGGTCCAAGCAATCCGAGCGTACCTGCACGAGCGCCAGCTAATGCACCTTTTGCTGTCTCGCTAGAGCATTTCTGTTCTTGAGGGATACAGCGTTTACCACAAGGCTTGTTGCCAGGTCTACATTTTAGCTCGTCTTCTCTCGCTTGTAACAAAGCTTCTGCATCCATTCGGGCTTGCAGTTTCGCGATCGCATATTCAGTAGATTGATAATTCATGGTTTTTTACCACGCTAAAAACGGAGGTACAACAGTGTTCGTGTCGCCAAAGAATGATTCTCCTGACTTAATAAAGTCCCTCAGTTGCATGAACTGCTGACCATAGGTTGAGCGACTTAAATAAGCGTCAGAAGCCATATTTGGCTGTTGCGGAGCCATCTGTCTGCGATTAGACAAAGACTCACCTGCATTTACAGCCTTGGCATTACTAGCCGTAACACCCTTCTCCTCCCAGTCGAGTTCTAAGAAATGAGCCGTGAGGAGCATCGTACAGATTTCAGCCCGATCGCCGAACTGCTCAAATGGACACATCCCAGCGTACAAATCAAGCCACATCTGTATTGACGTACTCTCGACAGCTTCAAATTTCTTGAACTGTGCGATCGCCAAGAAAGATGCGGCTGTAACTGGGATGATGGTAGGCATGACTAAATATCTCTAAGACGTTGTGATTCTTGAGACTTGCGCCGACCTTCCTCTTCTTCCTTGAGGTAGGCAAGGCGGCGATCGATGGCGTCACGGACTGCTTTGCGATCGCTACCAATATCACGCTCTTTCCAACGCTTCAATTCATCAACATCAAAGCAGCCATTAACCAACTTGATTGCCTTCATGGGGCTGTAATGAATAGTCGAAGCTTTATCGGTAGCAACGCCTTCAATATCGGCATAGTCCATCTCAAGGATTTCGATCG
>JACCDR011395089.1_pt1 | contig 14785 bp, 33 predicted proteins | sample 7446431 | NCBI WGS metagenome assembly JACCDR01 (sample SAMN15323443, study PRJNA562643) | freshwater metagenome | isolation source: river surface water | place: USA:Blue River Watershed | collected 2017-08-17 | reverse complement strand
TCGTTGATGAAGACCTCGTCGACGGTGCGGAAGTCTTTGCCGATGAGGTCCAGCGTGCGAGGCAAACCAGGCCTCTCGGACACCGAGTTGAGCTCGATGACCTCACTGGGGAAAATGACCTGCAGGTCCGTGGCCAAGACGGAGGCAGAATACCACGCAGGTATATGTATTCAGAAGCGGAGCTAGAAAAAGGGAAGGGGTAAACCCCTCCCCTTCCCATCATCCGACTTTGGGGACCAGCCGAAGGTGTCTCACACGTTTCTGTGCCTCGAGTGCTGTACCAGCTGCAGACGCCACCGAGTCCAGATCCGGACGCACCTGAGCCACAAGTTCCTCAAGAGCCCCCATCCTGTCGAGCAGCTTCTGGTGCTCCTCCTTGGTGACGAAGTCCCTAGTGGCGTTCTTCTTGACGTAAGCCACCAATTGCTTGCGGAACTCTTTGGAGACAGACGACTTCGAGAGGATGGCCACGAGGATCATGTCGTCCTCGGTCCACAGAATCATGTCGGATCTGACACGGCGGATACCGAACTCCACCTGATGTGTACGGATGAATTCCTTAGCCTTACTTTCGGTAAGGCTACGCCCATCAAACTCGCTTCGGTGGGTGTGTCGGATTTTGTGAAGAGCAGATTCCTTCAGGTTGAGAGCACTGCAGAGAGACTGACTCGTGCAGCAAAGGGTGCCGTCATCCAATGCCAGCATGGGCATGTGGATGTTGTGAAACGACCAACGAGACAAGTGCATGAATGACACTCCTGAAGGCAGGTATTGCCTCCAGGGTTCTTATCCCTGAATTGCAACGCCGTTGGTGGCCATCTTCAACTTCTGCACTGCCGCCTTCCGCACTTCCTTGGGTGTGGAGTTGAGCATGACCAATTTGCCACTGGTGCGTTGGCGCTCCTCTCCATAGACGAACCAAGCATATTCTGTCGCGTCCGAGTGGGTGTACTTCTTCCCCTTGTAGATGCCACGCACCATGCACTTCTTACAGGCCGGCGCCGGCTCCCCTTCAGCAACTTGAAGAGACTTCTTGCACGAGGGGCAGATGTATTCGTCCTTGGTGAAGACGAAGAAGCTCGGCCGGTTCGGCAGGACGTAGATGTCCGGTGGGTACTCCCGCCAGAAGTCACTTCGTTCATCTGCCCCGAGGAAGTTCAGGCGCAGTAGGAAAGCCACCGTCTTGCAACGCATGAGGCAGCTCTCGAGACACGCCTGGGCAATGGAGTAGGGCGGGTTGGTGATGCAGACCTCGAAGGGCTCATGCTCTCCGAAGGGCTCGTCCTTGAGCGTGTCTCCGATGTAGAGCCGTTCCTTGCCTACCAGCGCCTAGAGCCCAGGGTGCTCCTTCTCCCTGAGCTCAGAGGCAAAGAATCCGACGTTGCCGTAGTACTGGCGGACGGCTCGGATGACTGCACCATCGCCGGCGAACGGTTCGAACCAGGGCCGGCCTGTGTTGAAGTGGCACTTCTCCAACAGGCGCAGCACACACCACTCCGGGGTGCCGTAAAAATCACTCTCTATCCGCTCTCCTCCTCTGTTAGCAGCTGACATGGGACTTCCCTCGAGCGGGGGTGAAGATGGCCGCACGAGGGTCCCACCCCACCTTCAGTCGGTAGTGAGCCACCTTGTAGCTGACGCCGCTGATCTCGGCCCACTCCTTGAGAACTTTCGTAACTCCATCCAACGTGATGCGTATAGCTCTACGAGTGTTCCGCATCTGTTCCTTCTTCGTGGCCCACACACAGTTGTCCGGTGTGTAGTCGCCATCGTTGTCTTTACGTTCGATGGTATGTCCTGTGGTGGGCTTACGGCCCATGTCTGCAAGGAAGTTCTCGTAGCTGTCTCTCCATCGATCGCAGACTTTGATCCCTCGACTACCGTAATAGATGTAGAGAGGATTCTTCACATCGGTGCATCGGCGAACCACCCCCAACCAAACAGAGAACTCCGCCGTACGCTTTCCGCGTCGCCCTTCTCCATGCACGAAAGACCTGCTGATGGTCGCTTCTGTAGACAAGCATCCACAGGATCTCGAAGCGCCAGATCTCAGGTGGTCGGCTCGACAAGATTTCTCGGACCCACAAACGCAACGGCACAACCAGTGACTGCGTTGTGTAGGCTTAAGAATCGTCCACCGACCAAAAACCTGACCGGGTTCGATCTTCACCCTACTGGCTGCGCTCACCTATGACCTCACCATCCTGGATAACCAGCTCGACCGTGGAGTCGACTCCGATGCCGGTGTCGATCCCTACCACATGACGGGGCGCAGGCAGCAGACCATCTCCCACGAATTGAACCGAGCCGCGGCCGGTCTGTGCATCGACGGTCACCAGGTACTTGCCGACCTTGTCCGGGGTGAAGGTGAAGGGCTTGAGCTCGTTCTCGCTGCGCTGCTTGGCCCGCCAGTCGCGCTTCTTCACCTTGGCCCAGGTCTCCTCGAGCAGTTCCTGCAGGCTCCAGCCGCATTCCTTACAGAAGCACGCCAGCGTATGCACGAAGACTACGCTGGCAGTCCGTCCCTTGAGGATGTCCATTTGAACGTGCGCCATCACGATGTCGTTCACTGCCTTGGAGATACTGAAGACATGGTCCTGCCACCCAGCGAGGCTTGTATCGATCCGGGAGTACGTCTGCACCTCATGGAACGTGTCGTAGGCCAAGAGCGCCCGCAACTCCCAGCCCATTGCCGTGCAGTAGTCCGAGTGGAAGACCACGAGGTCAGCGACGGCGTCTTGAATCTCAGCCAGATGCTCTTCTGCTGTGCCTCGGATCTTCTGCTGCATCTTGAGCACGTGGTGAGAGAGCTCGCCGGTCTCTTCGATGAGACCCAAGAGCGGCTGGTAGTTCGGGCGGGTCGGGAAGTTGTGAGCTACCCAGGCCTTCTGCTCTTCCTGGAACTGCTTGATGGTCAACATGCATTCCTCTTCTGGATGTCTCGAACGAGTTTGTTGCTTTGCCGGTGTGCATCACAGGGGCCGTAGCGTCGCAGGGCCTCCATGTGCTGAGGGGTGGCGTAGCCGACATGGCGACCGAAGCCGTACTGGGGATGCTCGGGGTGGACTTCCTCCCTCATGAGTCGGTCCCGAGTCACTTTGGCCAGGATGCTGGCGGCCATGACCGCTGGGACCTTGCAGTCTGCCTTGGGGATGCACTCGATGCCGGCGCCGAGGCCGAGGGCGCCGTCAACCACGACCCGGGCCTGTGGGGCCCAGCGCACAGCCTGCTCGAGGACGTGGTGGTAGACCGCCACCAGCGTCTTCTGAAAGCCGTCTCGGTCGATGTCCTGGTGCCAGCCGTAGCCGAAGATGTAGGGGACCTGATGGAGCCGAAGCGCCATGGACAACATCTCCCGCTTGCTGGGACTAACTTGCTTCGAGTCGTTGAGTCCCTTCGCCCAGGTGGGGATGGTGTCTGGGAAGAACGTGGCGCAGATGATGAACGGCCCCGCCAGCGCCCCGGTACCCACTTCGTCTGCGCCGATGACGTCCATTACGTCATGTCCATCGCCAGACGATATGCACAGTCCTCGGCATGCAGCTCATTGGCCTCCACACCACAGAAGCCGCATCCACCATCATCCACGTAGACCTGCTTCAGCAGCTTCTTCAGGATGCGGCGCTGGCCGACGAGCTTGGTGTTGTTGTTCTGCAGGAGAGTGATCTGCTCTGCCTGTCGCTTGTTCGACTCGAGCAGCCTACGAAGTTCTTCCACCGGGAACTGGATCATCTCCAGCGGCGGTTCCGGTTTCATCTCCATCAAGATTCTCCAGGACGTCGAGTCCTTCCCCGCGTCCATGGACCAAGTCGTCGCTCAACTTTAGCCAGCGAGCGGCGATCTGTTTCTGTTCTTCGGACACTTCCACACGCAACTCCTCGGGTGGAGCATCGTCCCACGTCTTGAGCTCTGCTGCCGTGTTGGGGACAGCGATGTCGAACACCTTCTCCAAAACCTTGCTGATGGCCTCGTAGCGGTGAGGGTAGATGTCGATGCCTGGACCGAAGGTGAGCACCTGTGCCGCCAGCCGGAAGCGGTCGGCCCAGTCGGCCGTGGCCCACTCCGGCCGGGCTGCTGCTTTCTGGATGCTCTTGTTCGCCACCGACGGCAAGTTGGCGGCGAAGGACATGTACATGGCCTTGAGTGCCCCGCGCCAGGAGAAGGAGGAGTCGGGGTGGTCGTTCTGGAAGATCAGCTCCCTGGCCTCCGGCAGCACGAAGCTCATGAGCTTCTTCTTGGTCGCCTCGTTCTGCACCACTCGGAAGAGGGGGTAGTCCCAGAGGTTGGCGGCCCAGGCAGCCACATCCTTGGCGTAGATGCGTGCGGCACTACCCACAGGACCCCAGGTACCCTCTTTCCCGATCGCCGCTCCTCCGAGGAAGATGGCCCGTTGCATGGCCTCGGAGGTGACTTCTGCCCCCATGTCGAACCAGCGCCACTTGCCGTACTTGTTCTTCTCGAACTCGACCTTGGAGGGGAAGGAGCTGAGCTTGGTCTCGAGCATCAGCAAATCCCGTTCGGCGCAGGCGCCCAGAATCTCACTGAAGTTGAAGACCCGCTCACAGAATTGAATCAAGCCGACCGAGATGATGCATCGGTCGTACATGTTGATGGCGTCGTAGGCGCCACCTTCCGTCGAGGTGATGACGTAGAGCGCCTTGTCCAGGAAGTCGGGGTTCGCTGGTAGGGAGAACTTGAGCTTGCCCCGGAAGAAGGGACCCTCGTAGCCGCCGTACTTGCCCCACCCGATCTCCTGCGCGGTGGTCATGAGCTACTCCTCCGGGACGTTGGGATCCGTATTCACGTCCGTAGATTCATTGTGCTCGATGAATGCATTGGCTGGCAAGCTCTTGATCTTCTCGACGGCGCGCAAGAGATCTTGTTCTAGCTTGTCCACTCGGTGAAGTTCGTTAGGGCGGTTCTCTGAGTCGGCTCCTTCAATTCTCTCGATCTGCTGGTCGTAGAGTTCTTCGAGTGTGAGCGCAGCAAAAGACTGGACGCTCTGCTGGCCTTGGACGAACCCATAGGCACTGGCGAGGCTGCGCCGAATCTCGAGGTTCATCTCCTCGCTCTTCTTGTCGGCGTCGCCTGGCATGAGTCAGTTGGAGGTGGGGGCAGCGAACGGCATCGGGGTCGGTTTGCGTGGCGGGTTGGGAGCAGGGTAGGACCAGGTCTTTCCCTGGCTGTCTTCGACGAGGATGATCCACTCGCCGTTCTGCTTCACTGCCCGTACGACGCCCTGTGCACTAGTGAGTTTGATCATTTAGGCCTACCGCCCCTCTTATCTCCCGTCCGACCCCGTTTTGGAGACCGCGTCAGCTCCACCCCCTTCCAGCACCTGACGCGGAACCAAGTACTCGATATCATCCAGAAGCTGCTCGACCTCCGTGTTGTTCTCCCCGAGGGCCTCCAGCAGTTTGTGGGCCCGTGCCAGGAGCGTCCATTCGGACTTCTTGGCGGCGTTGCCGCTGGTCATCCATGCCTTGAGTTTGCGCAGTTGTTGCTGCTTGGCGTGCATGGCGGTGATGGCCTTCTTCCGCCAGGCGTTGTAGGGGCCGAACTCCATTCGACGGCCAGTCTGCGGATCAATCTTGTCTCTGTCGGCGAGCTGCTGCTGGATGACCTCGATCTCTCTCTGCAGCTGCCGCTTAATCTCAGTGGCCTCCTCCATCGAGGTCGGCTCACAAGTCTCTTGAGGCACGACTTCAAACACGCGCCGCATACCTGGCTCTCTCTGATGGGTAGCTAGAGAAAGACGCCTATGAGGCATCTCCCTGCTGTTGGTCCCGACATGGGGCCGACAGCTGTGCATAGTTGTACCCGCCCATCACCGGGTAAGTCCAGGAGTCGCCAGGCATTAGGCCTCTGGTCCCGTGATGGGGACATGCTGCCAAGCTACATCCTTTGCCTGAGCATAGCGGACGGTGCGGCCTGTAACGGATCGCGTCGTTCCGTTCCAGAATGCGATGAGCTGGCCGCAATCTGCGACTTGGTCAACCAGGTATTCCCCTAACTTGCGGTGCGCTTTGAAGCCGTCCTTGGCCTGCAGCGGCATGCCGAGTTCGACGACCTTGTGTGCAAGTGGGACTGCATCCCAAGGCGGCAGAGACCCTGGCTCCCAGACAGGCCTGGTCTCGACCGTCGAGGGGAACACGAGCGTGAACTTCTGCCGGCTGTCTTTGACGAGGTCGTAGGCCATGGCCAACGCCAACGTCGAAGCCCCCTCCATCGCTGCAAAGAGAAACTCGTCCACGTCGGGGTCCTGCAGAAAGGGGAGCAAGGCTTGAGCAATGAGTGTCAGGTCTGATTCGGCAACCTCCTGGTGCCCCATCACGGCAACTTTCATTGACCCTCCACCAGCACATGTTCCCAGGCTGCATCGATTGATACCGCGTACTCGATGGCCCGGTACGTACCTCCCTGCTGACGACCTGACCAGAAGGCCGTCAGCTGTCCTTCATCCCGAATCTGGTCCACGAGGAAGCGGTTCCGAATGTGGTACGACTCGAAGCCGTCTTCTCGCCGGATGGGGTTTCTCAACTCGATGATTCTATCGGCGCGACGTGTCCAACCCTGAGTGTCCCTCGGCTGGGCATCGACCGTGTCTGGGACGACAACAGTCAACCGCGGGTATCTATCTATCCGCTTCTCGAGCGCCATGGCCAAAGACTCGGTATCCGCTCCGATGGCCCCACCGAAGAAGATCTCTTCGACATCGAAGTCGAGCACGTGCAATGTCATGCGCTCTAGCAGAACTCGATAATCCTTCGGGCTGAGCCATCGGTGCCCGGTGATGGAGACCTTCACCCAAGGTCACCGCCCCTCCGAAATGATCTCGACGGAGACCTTGTACGTGGGGTCACCGGAGTAGGTGAACTGAACGCGGCGAAGCTTCTTGCCCTTGATCCGCTGGGCCAGTTCTCCCAGCATCTTGATTACCGCCTCCGAGCCTTCTGCTTCTTGAGAGAACCGCTCGGTGAGAATGTGTTCTTCAATTTTGTTAGCCATTCCCTACCTCCACCAGACTTTATCCCCAGCCTGGCTGAGGTGTTGCTTGTTACCCGAGCCGCCCCTCCAGGACGGAGCGCTCGACGGGAGTCAGGTCCCATTGGGCGACCACGGAGTAGATGAAGCCTCCCACGTGACGCAGGAGGAGAGGGTCGACGGGCGGGGACGTGTCCCAGACCGCCTCCCAGAGAATGTGATACTTCGAGAGGTCGCCGGCGGGCCGGAGGTGTGCCGGGATGCTGGGCACGACTGCCTTGGCGTTGTTGATGTTGGGCAGGTCCCGTCCCTTGCGCCATTCGGCGTTCGTGAGCTCGGCCTTGAACATCCCCTGCGGGATGGCGACCGACGGAGACGTGAACTTCTCCTTGCGCCAGCTCCAGTCAGGCCACCGCTTTTCCGTGAACACGATGAAGCCGTGGTCGTGACGCAACAGAGCGTACTTCCAGTCGGCCATGGCGATGGCGAGCACCGGCAGCTGCTTCTTCGAGTCGAGTCCAGCATTGGTGATGGCCGCTGCGATGTTGACCAGCCGCTGCCCTCTGGCCATCTCCCGGTAGGAGGCCATGAGGACCTCGTCCTCCTTCTCCAGCAGACTCTTCTCGATGCGGATGCGGCCGAGCTCCTGGCCGGCCTTGCGAGCTCGTGCCTCGAGCTCCTTCACCCGATTGACTTTGTGTTCTCTGACCTTCTTGCGGTAGTCACGGTAGTGAACAGCCGCGATGCGAGGATCCATGGACATGATCGGAACGTTCATGGTGTCTTCCTTTCACTAGTCCCACTGAATGTTCTTGGGGTCCACCGCCAAACCACCGCTCTGACCACAGTGTTTGCAGTTGAAGTCTACAACGATGTTGGCATCCCCATCCTGCGGTCCTGAAGAAGCCGACTTCGGATCCGCTTCGTGCTTCCCCTCAGCTGTCTCGTAGCAGTGCACGTAGCAATCGATCTCGACACAGTGAGGGCACGGCCCTTTGTCCATCGCACTTCCTTTGTTGTTGAAACGACGAGCGATGTAGGGCACCCTGCAGAGCGCATGACACTCAAGGCTCTGCTGCTCTCCCTGGCCCACGACTTTGACACACCAGAGAAGGTACGTGCCTTCCGTTTGCGTCGGTTGCTGACGGAGGAGCAGCTCTTGCGCCTCCGTCTCGCTTCTCCGACAGGACTCTACGGCACGACCCGTCCAGACTCCAGATCTACTTTTCCCACAAGCTGATAGGACCAGTTGATCTCGGTCGCTGTGTCAGGCAGCCTCTTCGGCGCCTCCTCGAACGTGCAGCCGGGACCGACCTTCAGAAACTTCAGGTGCCCGAGCTGAGAGTGGTCCAGCGCCACGCAGCGATAGGCTGCCCAGGTGCCGCCTCTCTCCCGCATCTGTTGAAGAGCCACGGCACCCACTTCATCTTCGTCGTTGGCCATCAGCTTGGGGAGACGAGCTGACCTTCGAGCCAGTCGATGACACGGGCCTTCTCGATCATCTCGGCTGCGGCTACATCGAGCTCTTCGGTCTGATTCTCCGCTGCCACCCACCGGCGGCTGGCGTCGACCAACTCTTCCTTGGCCAGACCGATGAGGTGCATGACGGTTGCTTGATCCGGCTTGCTCCCATTCTCTTTCATTGTCACGTGGGTCTCCTGTGGATGTACTCCTGGATTAGCAGCATGAGGCCGAAGACCCGGGCGGCGACACGCACGGGTCTTTCTTCTTCCTCGACTCGGTAACGAAACGTCCAACGACCCTGGCAGACCTCGATGGAAGCTGGCTTCGTGAGAACCACCGCCTCGAGTCCACAGGTCTTCAACATCTTGACCGCGAGCTTGGCGAGTTCGAGGGGCTCCGACATGGGTCACTCCTTCGGCGCGTAGACCCTGACTGGCACCCCCCGCTTCCAGATCTCGTTGCTTGCTTTCTCGATGAGCGGCTTCACCTCCGCCCACGCCAGACCTCCTAGCCCGCACCCCAACGCAGGGATGGCGAGACTCTTGATCCCACACTCTTCCACAACATGAACGAGATCGTCCAGCCCTTCCTCGATGAATCTGAGCTTCGATGGATCACGCCAATGAAGCTTGGTTGGGAAGAAGAGAATCCAGAAGGGGCGGTCCTTCCACGCACCGTAGTCCACCAGCTCGTACCGCACGCAACCAGGCTGCACGCGGTCACTGTCGTAGTTGCAGCTGATGGAGAAGCGACGCACGGCGAGTGGCCAGCGCTTCTCGAACTCGAGCGCCAGCCCCTTGCCATGTACACCCACGCAGTTCACCGGGTCGACGAGTCCATGACAGCCGGACTCGAAGATGTCCCCCTGGACGAACTCGACGCCTTTCATGCAGGAGAAGCCAACTTCGCCGACCAGATCCCAACCAGCCATCGAAGAAGCCAGGTTGCGACTCCAACGACGATGAACAGGATGCTGGTCAAGTGCGTGATGATGGTTTCGAGAGAAGTAGATTCCATGCAGTCACCTCCGGGACTCTTATCCCTCAGGCGTGCCTGCTGTTGCGGCTCCTTCGATGGGAGGCCATGTCCCCCACCGATGCACGCACTCGAGTGACCGAGTCACGCTGCCAGTTCTCCAAGGCCTCCAGACAGTCCTTGCAGAGACCGACCTGCGTCTTGCCACCCTTGGAGATGACCTTCTGACACTTGCCGCACTTGCGTTCTGCTTCTTCCTTCTTCATCGCTTCTTTGCTTCTTCCTGCTTCAAGTACTCGTCGACGGTGGCTCGGCTGAGCAGGCTTCGGATGTGGACCCCGGGTCTCTCCCCGTTCACCCCAGGGTTGGTCTTGCCGCAGTGACAGAGGACCTTGTCGTCGCCCTTCAGCCCCTCGATCACTCTACCCGTATTGGGGCACCTGAAGAACTCGACCGAGGCCTCCAGGAACATTCTTCGTTCTTCAGGACTCATGCTCGTTTCCTGCTCTTGGCGATTGTGAGGATGGTGGGTTTTGGATTGTTACCTTTTGCGAAGACGATGGTGTTGTGGCAGTGGGCACACACCCGCCGGCGCTTGCCATCATCATCGAAGACGTTGGGGTGTCGGCAGATGGGGCAGTGGACGTGCAGCTCTCGCTCGTCCACGAACACCTTGTTGGAAGGCTTGAGACCGGCTCTCTCGAGCTCCATCTCCCGAGCTCGTCTACACAGCTGCTGGTACTCAGTGGATGTGAGGGCGTTGATGAGATCGGCAGCAGACGACAGCTCCGGGCAGCCCGACACTTCACAGCTAGGGCCGTTGGCAATCCCAAACTTGCAGTCACAAACCACGCGCTTGTTTGGGTCCTTGCTGTCTCGATAGCTGCAGTGGTGGCGGGCCAGCCAGTTCAACCCAGCCACCAGATCATTTTGTTTTGCGTGAAACACTCTTCACCTTCTTCGGCTTGGTTGGGATACCCGTTACATGCTTCCAGGACTGGCCGGCGAGGATTGAATGGATAGAGGCACCCGCAACCTCGTACCTCTTGGCGAGTGACTGAATCGAGTTCCCAGCTTTGTAGAGTTCCACGATATCCAAGACGTCCTGTGGCGTGAGCTTCTGCCCTGTTCGCCCCTTCAGCTGAGCGTCCTTCATATTGTCTGCTCGCGTGCCTTCGAACAGATGATCTGGACGCACGCAGAGCCGATTGTCACAGTGGTGACAAACTTCGTAACCAGGCAGCGGTAGCCTGCCATGATGCAACTGGAAGGAGTATACGTGTGCTCGGATGACTTTGAGTCCGTTCCAAGCAGCTCCATACCCAGTTGTCTTCTCCTCTGCCCCCATCCAATCCCAGCAGGGCCCAAGGTCACCACGGAAGACAGGACCGCTCTTGTCCACCTTGAGCCAGAATGCGCTGACGGGATCATGTTTGCTCGAAGAGAAGCGGCCCTGCCGATCTTGTTTGGGTCTACGCGCTGTTCGGTAGTCGGCCATCAGCGCCTCACTTTCTTCTTCGCCTTCTTGGCCCGCCGCTTCTCCAGGAGCTCGGCGCGGATGGTGGAACGGACGACCCACTCGGCGATGGCAGAGACGGTGCTGAAGTAGCGGCGGCGCTTACGCAGGGGCCGAACGTAGACGGCCCCTGTCTCACGGTCGATGGTGACTGTGGCCTTCTGTGGCCGACTGGCCATCTCCATCATGGCCAGTGTGCGCAGGCGTATCTTTCGCATTCATCCTCTCCATGGCACCGACTGCGAGGAATCCCAACACGTTCAGGACCAGCAGCAGGATCAGTGCCCAGTTGTCTCGTAGCTGCTTCACCGTCGGGACTTGCGCCAGTGGGGCATGGAGAGTTCTTCGACCGTGTGGTGTGGATCGAAGATCTTCACCCCGTCGTATTGGAACGCTTCCATGAGCTCATGACGGACTATGAGCTCGGCGAGCAGCCAACAGGTCTTGACCACACCGCTCACGGTCGTGCCCTTCTTCACGAGCTCCCAGCGGCCGGAGCCACGGTCCACGAGGCCAGTGTTGGTATCAGGTCGAGTGAAGGAGGTGCGGACGAGCCAGCCCAGGAGATCACCGTCGCCGTTCAAGACGCCGGTGACCTCCCACTTCCAATCGAGATTCACACAGCTCTCGCGGAAGGTGACCTTGTCGAGTACTGCACGCAGGTCGTCCACGGTTTTGATGGTCTTCTCACTCACGGTTTCCTCCGATACGCGTGGTAGGTGTAGACCTCTTCAATCTCCGGCTCGTCGTAGAGGTACTCGGTCGTGGGCTCTTTGTTGCCGATATAGGGTCCCCACTTGTGCCAGCGCCAACCCCCCTGCGGGTCCTCATCCTTCTTGGCGATGTGGACGAAGGAGACGACGAACCACTCGGGCTTGTCCTCGAGCAGCTTGCCGTACTTCTCCATGAACTGATCTGGGGAGTCACAAACGCCATAGGCGCTGAACCATTCATCCCCCACAGCGAACTCGGGGTACCGCTCCCAATTCCTGTCGCCCCCCAGGTAGAGCTCGAAGTTCCAGTGATTGCAGAGGTAGAGCCCCTTGCCGATCTTCTTGGGGAGTCGGTCTTTGACACCTCGTGCTTCTGCGAGCGCGCTGAGTACGGTGGAGATGTCTCCCACGGGGCGCGTCAGCTCGACATTGATCAGCATCACAGAAACTCCCTCGACTTCTTCACCACTTTGCTCCGGCCTTTCTAGCCGCACGCTTCTTCTCCAGCCGACAGGTCCGGCACTGACGACCCCTACCAGTGTGATAGGTGTTCTGCGCGTCGTATGGATGCCCATTCGGACAATGTGTCTTGCTCCGATTACGCTGACCTGCAGCTGCTAGAGTTCCGGGTGACTTACCGATCAACGGACTGCGTTCGCAGTTGACCTTCCTGGTCACTGGCTCCACGTGCTCCGGGTTGCAGCACCACCGATTGCGGCATTTGTGATCCAACTCCAGGCCCTTGGGAACTTCCCCAACGAAGAGATTATAGGCGGCCACGTGGGCACCCTGCATCTGTCCACGGAACCAGAACGCCCCATAACCGGTGTCCTTGTTGATCGCAGCCGCCCATCGCCAACAGCCACTCTCTTCAACAACGTACTTCTCTCGAAAGCGTTCCAGATCCGACTTCGGCATCAGCCCTCCTTCATCACGTGGGGTCGAACGAGGATGGGAGCTTCTTCAGGTCCCCGCCAATAAGGTTCCACCCAGATCACTTTCCTGAGGCTGTGTTTCGGTCCGTGTGCTTGGGACTTCCAATGTCCGCACACCAAGACCTGGACCGACGGAGAAGTTCCCCGCCGGCCATGAACGTAGTCTTCGATCGACTTCCGGCAGTCGAGCTCGATGGGTTTGCCCAGCCGATAGGTCCGGATGCTGGGATGAGGGCTCACCCTCTTGGTGCCTGATGCCCAGGAGCTACCCTTCGCCTCTCCACGAGGACGTTTCACGTTCTCCGGGTTGCTCATCGCCAGACACACGTTGACGATGAGCCGGCCGATGAGCTCGGCGACGCGGGTGTCCTGGTCCGCCATCGGCACCATGAACGTGCAGCCGTCCCAACAGCTATCCAGATCGGTCGAAACCAGCTGTTGAATGCTGCAGCCGTGTCTCCAGAGTGTGAGGGCGCCTTCGCAGTTGGCTACGTAGTTCCAGGTCAGCTCACCAGCCGAGTTGATGATGGTGTGTACGAGAATGCGGGTGATGACGACCTGCGTCTTGCTGTCTTCGTCGGTGGCGAAGAGCATGTTGTTGGGCAGCTCGATGAGGAATGCCTTCCACGGCGCCTTGACGTCGGGGACGAGGTCGACAGAAACCGTAGTGGCCAAGAGAGCCGCGCAGTACTTGTGCCCCATCACAATCTGGGGGAAGCCTTGGTCAGCCCAGCGTGCCGACCACCCACAGGTCAGCTGCGGGCTCGGCAGATGAAGTGAGGCATCCAGGACCGGAATCTGCGCGGCGAACTTACTGATGCCCGCAAACGCCTCATAGTCGTTGTCGGTGGACTTGTAGCTCGCCTCCCAGAGGTTCTTGCCCATGTCCATCAACATCTCTTTGGTGAAGCACTGCCGCTCCTCTTTCGGAATGAACTGGAACAGCTGCGCTGCTTCTTCTGCTAGGGCCCTCCTTCGCTCATCCTTCTCGTCCCACATGTGTTTGCTCCTTCTTCAACACCACTCCTTTGCCCAGGCAGCCTGGACACGTGATGACTTCTGCCTTCCGATCGTCGGACAGCTGTTCGCGGATACGCCCCATCCCCCAACACCCCAAGCAGCGTTCGGTGGCGACGGGGTCACCCATGTGTTCGGCGCAACAGCGGTTCTTGCAGGTCTGGTGTGACTTCATCCCGCGGTAGGCGGCACTGTCCGTATGCAGATGGTTGCAGACAGAGCACACACGCCAGATTTTCATGCTCCCTCCGAGGTGGGTGCCGGCAAGCACCAGCCTCTGGTCTACTTCTGCAGCTGTTCTATCAGAGCTCGAGCCTCGGGACGAGTCCCTACGATGCGCAGGTCGATCTTCGAGACCATGGCCACAAGCCTTGCCCCCATTCGCACAGAGGCTTTGCTGAGGACAGCCACGACCGTCTCGAGCCCGTTCTTCATGCACTCCTTGAAGAGCTTGCCGCAGTGGTCAATTGCAGCAGGGTCGTAGCTGGTGACGGACTCGGCGTAGAACACCCAGATGGCACTACCGTCGTAGAGGTATCTCCACCGCTCGATGGTCTCGACGGTGATGTGCCCATCGGCAGTAAGCGTGAGGACCTTCTTCATCCCTAGTCCAAATGGAAGGCCCTCTTCTCCTTGATCTGGGGCTCGAGATCCTTCTTCAGGGAGTATATCTCCATGACCCGTTGCATGGGATGCTTGCCATCCAAGTACTCCTGGTACTTGTCTTTCACATCCTCACCCTTCTTCACGTAGACCGGGTAGTCGTCGAAATCGAACGAGTCGCATACCACGATCACGTGAGTCGCTCGTCTTCTCTTCCCCTCCTTCAGCCACCCACGAATCTCATCCACCGTCGTGGCCATCGGACACCTCCGGCTCGAACCAGTCCGCCTGCTCATCCGCAATCTGCAGTAGACCGATGGCGTGGTTGGCTAGCTGCTTGATGAGATGTTCTTGAGAGATGCCAGTATTCTCCCAGGACAAGAAAGCACGCTTGATATCTTCTTTGGTCTGCTCTGTCAGTCTTCGCACTTCTTACCTCCTGGTGAGCTTGCTGGACCACCAGAAGTCTTATCCCCTGAACTCCTCCAGGTTTGCCCACGCCTACTGTGGTTTGAGTTCCTGGTGCACTATGATGGGCCGAAGGGGAGACCTATGGCAGTCAAGACACTCGGCCAAGT
>JACCDR010495286.1_pt1 | contig 14787 bp, 21 predicted proteins | sample 7446431 | NCBI WGS metagenome assembly JACCDR01 (sample SAMN15323443, study PRJNA562643) | freshwater metagenome | isolation source: river surface water | place: USA:Blue River Watershed | collected 2017-08-17 | reverse complement strand
GTGACGAACACGGTCGCCACACCGGGACGCAATGGGGCATTTACGAAGTCCCTCAAACCGAGAAATCACCGCGGCCTGAAAAGCCGTCGCCGGGTTTTCCGTCGCCGGGAAACCAACCTCCTAAGAAAGAACAGGAGAAAGAACAACCATCCCAAGAAACACCCCCCCGCCCTGCGGGCGTGGATTTGTCTCTGGAAGTGGAGGCGAACGTCAGCACTGCGGACAAGCAGGCCGCTATCCTCTACAGCCTTTACCCGCGCCACATTGCGAAAAAGGCAGCGATCAAAGCGATCAAGGCCGCACTGAAAAAAGCCCCGTTCGAGACTCTGAAAAACGCAGTGGAATCTTTCGCGAAGACGGCGAAGCTGAAGGGCACGAAGCCGGAGTTTATCCCCTACCCCGCAAGCTGGTTCAACGGCGAGCGATGGACGGACACCCTACACCCTACAAAACAAGATGATTTTTTCGCGAACCTCCCCTGGGCCAAATGACGCCCCCGTCGAAACCGCGGTCGAGGAAGACCTGAAGCGGGATCAAGTCGAGAAGTCCTGCATCATTTGCGGGCACCTGTTCGTCACGGAGCGCGCCAGCATCATGGGCCGAGAGTGGACCCTGTCCGACAAATGCGACGCCTGCTTCGCCACCCTGGCCAAGGCGGTGGAGGAAAAGGACTCGAAGCTGCAATCCGAACTGCGCGCGCGCCGCTTCGAGGAACTCTGCCCGTCCCTCTACCGGTCGCCGGAGCTCCGGGCCGCCGCCCCCCTCGACAAAATGAAGCTGGTCCGCGAGGCCGTGGCCAGCGGGAAGGGGATCTTCGCTTACGGAGAGTCCGGCATGTTCAAGACGACCTGCGTGTGGCTGGGAGCCGTCCAGTGGCTGGTCCACAAAGGGAAGCGCGTCGAATGTGTGAGCGGGTCCGAAATCCGCACGCGCAGCGCAGAGGCCCGGAACAAGCTGGACGCCTACCTCGCCCCGTTGATCGCCGCCCCCTGGCTATTCATTGACGACCTGGGGCAGGGAGCCATGACGGACGCCTATAGCGACGTCCTCCTGCAGATCGCGGAGGGCCGCATGTCCGAAAGCCGCCCCGTGATCATCACCACGCAATTCGACCGCGAGGCCCTCGCCGCGCGCTTCACGACCCCCGAAACCGGCAAGGCCGTCGTCCGCCGCCTCTCCCTGCTGGCCAACCCGATTCAGTTTTAGCATGAACAAAGCCCTTTACGTTTTCACCCTATCCGTCGCCGCCTGCTGCTGGCTGGCATCGCAAGACCGGTCCGGTCCTGCGGTCGCCGTCATGGTTTCCGGCCTGATCATCACCCTGGCCACTATGGGCCTCCACAAAAAGCCATGAACTACCTCCCCATCCTTCAGCAACTGCTCGACCCCGTGCTTCAGCGCGCCGGCAGCGGCAACTTGCGCCTGCTCCGACAAGACGGGCCGAACGTGATCGTCGCCTACCAGCCGCTTTCCGTGGACGCCCCGAAACTCATCGGCAAGGGCGGAGCCACGATCAAGGCCCTGGTGGCGCTGGCGGGCTACCTGGGCAAGCAGAACGGGCAGTCCCTGACCTTCACCATCACCGAGAGCATCGGCCCGCGGACGCACACCCCGCCGGTCAAGCCGGACCGTCACTGGAAGCCCGACGCCGTCGTGGACATGGTGAAAGCCTACCTCACCCTGGCGAAGCAACGATGCCCGGTCGAGGCCATCGAGGAAAGCGACCGCTGGCGGATCATCATCACGGCGCAACTCCCGCCCGAAATTCACCTGGCGCTGGGCCGCTGGATTTCCGTTTGTGCCTTGTCGAAGGGCGGACGGGCATGGTCGGATCACCACGTGAACGCATGACATGGCCAAGATATTCATGGCGGGCGACAAGGGGGCCGTCCAAATCAAAATCCCCACACCTATGACCATCAAGCCCTTTGAACCCCCGGCCCGCTGGCACGCCGTCAGCGAGTCCCGCGGGAAGGAAGTCGTTCACGTTGTGGACGTCCTCGAGAACCACGGGTTTGGGAAATGCTCCTGCGAGGACTTCCAATTCCGATGCCAACCGGCCCTGGATGACAAGCGCGAAACCCACCGATGCAAGCATCTGGTGGCCGCGCGCGAAGCCTTCGCCGACCTGATGATCGCCAAGCTGCTGGAAGTCGCCGACCAGACGCAGTGAACCGCGTTTTCTTTTCGAGCCAGTCCGTCCACTGGCCAACGCCGAAGGCTCTCTACGCGGAGCTCCACAAGGAATTCCGCTTCGACTATGACCCCTGCCCGCTGGGGGGGGGCGACGAAGTGGACGGCGCCGCGCCTCTGTTCTCCGTGTGGACCGGCAAGCGCGTTTACTGCAATCCTCCGTATGGGGCCGCCCTGGTCCCGTTCCTTGAGCGAGCGCGCGAGGCCCTGGTCGCCGTGTATCTGGTCCCAGCCCGGACGGACACCGCTTGGTTTCACGATCTCGTTTTGCCCCACGCGAAGGAAGTCCGGTTCATTCGGGGCCGCCTGAAATTCGGCGGCGCCAAGAACAGCGCACCCTTCCCCTCCATGCTCTGCATCTATGAAAACCCGCCGCATCAAGTCAAAAGCGACCAACGCCCTAAGCGACGGGCGCGCCTTCCAAGAACTGCTGAAGAGGACCTTCGACAGCTACGCCGCGCAAGGGGTCGCCTACATCCATAAAACGGACCCGCCGGTCCGGGTGATCGGATTCGGCCCGGCCCGGAAGATCATCTTCCAAAAGAACCCCTTCCTGGATTTCATCGGCACGTGGACCGCTCGAGGGGGAAGGACCATTGTGCTTGAAGCGAAGGCCATCAGCGGGACCCGGCTCCGGCTGCTCTTGGGCAAGGGCAAGGATGGCAAGCCTAAAAAAGGGGACGGCATCACGGAAGCCCAACTGCGCAACGCCCTGGACTGGTCGGCTCGAGGCGCGCTGGTGGCGTTCCTCTGGCATCAGGACGGCCAGACCCGGCTTGTGACCCCGGAAATGGCCAACGCCTACGCCGTGGCCAGCGGCGAGAAATCCATCCCCTGGCTGGAAGCCCACAAGGTCCCGCAGGGGAACGGGTTCGCGCTGGTGGATGTCCTCCAAGCGATGGCTGCCCTGCCGTGACCGCAAATTTGCGGTAACGGGGGTTCAACGGGTTTTTACCGGAGTGCAATTTTGCCCCGTTTTCTTTAACCGAACCGGGCATTTGCGGTTTCCGATTGCATTTGCATCGGCAGTGATGCACATTTCCCGGCCATGACGCGAAGTCAAAAAAGATGCGACGACTTTCTCCGGCCTATCGTTCGATGGGCTGCGGAAACCCGCGGCGCGCACCAAATCCTCGCCGACGCCATGCTGCCTAAACGCGACAAGCCGGTCACACGGCAAATGGTCGCGCGCTGGCTGCACAGCGACCCGGCGCAAAGGCGCGAGCCGTCTCTGTCGGACGGGCTGCTCCTGCAATCCGTCTGGCAAAAACTGAACCCATAAATCCATGAAGTATCCCGAGCACAAAATCGCGGCCCTCTTTCCCCTCCCGGGCGAGGACGCACTGAAGGAACTCGCCGAATCCATCCAGCGGTCCGGCCAGCGTGAACCCATCGTCCTGTTCGAGGGTGAAGTCCTCGACGGTCGGTCCCGGCAGCGCGCCTGCGAGATCGCCAACGTCGAACCCATCTACCGCGAATGGGGCGACCGTCCCACTGACGGGACCTCGCCGACGCGGTTCGTGATGGACCTCAACTTCGAGCGCCGCCACCTGACGCCCTCCCAGCGGGCCATGATCGCCCAAAGCGCCCTGGCCATGTATCAGGACGAAGCCAAGGCCCGGCAGGACGCCGGACTCAAGGGCGAGGCCGCCAAGCCCGAGGAAAAGGGCAGCGCTGCTTCCCACGCTGCCAAAAGCGCAGGCGTGAGCACCCGCCACGTCGAGAAGGCCGCCGCCCTGGCCACGACCAACCCCGAGAAGGCCGAGGAAGTCCTGAAGGGCGAAAAGACCCTGCATCAGGCCAGCGAGGAAGCGCAGGACGAACAGGAAGCGCAGGACGAAGCCGCCGCCAAAGCCGACGCCGCCCTGCAGGCCCGGCGCAAGGACCTGGCCAAGCAGTGGCAGAAGGCCCACGGGAAAGCCTTCGCCGAGGCCGTCACCAACGGGACCGTGCTCAAGACGGAGTCCGAACTGACCGCCTTCGAGAAGGCCGACAGCGAGGAACAGACGGCAATTCTCGAACTGGTCATCCAAGGTTGGTCGGTCAAAAAGGCCATCAAGTTCACGTCCAAGGTCCTCGACACGAAGGACACCATCGAAAGCCTGATCATCCGAGCCACCACGGACCCGGACAAGAAAAAGAAAGAGCACACCTACGAAGTCGCCGGGTGGAGCATCACCCTTAAGGAAAAGCGTTAGCCGGAAGACCAGTTTCGGCAAACATGAAGCGCGGCGGGGCCGTTGCCAACAACGGGGCCTGGTGGACCGGAATTCGCTATCCGGCCACGTTGGTTCAGACCCACCCGCCGCGCTTCACCACACCCTATGATTTACAAGCTGCGAGAGTATCAGCGCGTTTGGCTGCGCGAAGTCTGGCGGTCCTTCTACAAGGGGATCGAAGGGATGACCTTCGACCGCGTCCTCGCCTGCGCAGCGACCGGCGCCGGGAAAACCATCCTGGCCAGCGCCCTGATCGAGCAAGTCATCGCCCACGGGTTTGGCCGCTGCCTGTTCCTGGCCGACACCGACGAACTGTGCGGGCAGGCCGTCGAGAAAATCCGCAAATCCACGGGGATCATCGCGGACCTTGAGAAAGCCGCCAGCCGCGCCTCGCTGGAGTCCCGCGTCGTCGTCGGGTCCATCCAGACCATGGCCATGGCCGACCGCCTGAAGCGGTTCCCGCGCGGTCACTTCCACCTGATCATCGCGGACGAAGCGCACCTGTCCATGGCGGACATCTGGCAGAAGGTTTTCAAGCACTTTGGATGCAAGGTCCTGGGCATTACCGCCACCCCGGAGCGGTCCGACGGAATCCCGCTGATGAACTTCTACCAGCACCTGGCCGCGCAGATCACCTTGAAGCAAATGGTTGAAATGGGGATGCTCTGCCCGCCCCTGGTGCGCACGGTCCCTCTGGCCATCAAGCTGGACCCTGCCACGCTCGAGGCCGCGGAAAATGGCGACAGTGAAGCCCTGGGCCTCGAAATGTCCGCCTACCATGAGGCGATCATTGATTCCATCGAGACGTTCGCCAACGACCGCCGCAAGGTCCTTGTCTTCCACCCCAGCCGGAAGGCCAGCGCCACCTTCAGCGAGCTCCTGCTGAAGCGCGGGCACGCCGCCATGCATGTGGACGGGCAGTCCAAGGACCGGGCCGCCATCCTGCGCGCCTTCCATGAGTCCCGCTTCCGGTTCCTCAACAACGCGCAGTTGCTGGTGAAAGGCTACGACGAACCCGGCATTGACTGCGTGATCCCTCTCCGGCTAACCCGCTCCCGGACCGAATACACGCAAATGGCCGGCAGGGGCACCCGGCTTTTCTGCGAGGACCACGACGACATCTGCGAATGCCCGACCCGGAAACAGGATTTTCTCCTGCTGGATTTCCTCTGGCAGACGGAGGGTCATAACATCATGGGACCGGCGGACCTTTGCTCGCAAGCCCCCGACCAGATCGCCGCCGTGAAGGAAAAGCTGGCGCGCGGAGACTCGACCGGCGTAAACCTATTCGAGGCCGACGCGAACGCCATCAGCGAGCGCGAGGAAGCCCTGGTCGCGGCCCTGCGCAAGGCCCAAGTCCGGCGCGGAACGCTGGTGGACGCCCGGACCCTGGGCGCGCTCTACAAACAGGAAGCCCTGTTCGACTGGCAACCCCAAGCGCAATGGCAGGCCCGGCCCGTGACCCCGAAGCAACTGTCCGCCCTGCGCAAGTGGGGGATTGACCCCGCGTCCGCCACCTGCATGGGGCACGCATCCGCACTGCTGGAAGCCATCATCAAGCGGAAAGAGCGGAACCTCGCCACCGAAGAACAGATCTCAATTCTGCTGGACATGGGACACAAAAACCCCGAAAAGCTGACCCGGCCACAAGCCCGCGCGGCCCTGGCGTGCTCACACTGACAATGGACTGGCAACAGCGGATTCGACGCATCCGTCCCGGCGTCGTTTCCGAATCTCAACTCGGGGACATCGTCGAGGCCATCCTCCGCGAAGCTGGCGTCGCGTTCACGCGCGAGCACCGGTTCCCGGACGGCGGGCGTGTGGACTTCCTGGTCGGTCGCACGGGAGTGGAACTGAAGATCAACCCGTCCGGCCTGGCCGTCTGGCGCCAACTCCATTCCTACGCCGAACACGTGGACGCCCTCATCCTCCTAAGCACCAAAGCGATCCGCATGAAGGACGCCTTCCCCACCATCCCCACCACGAAGGGCGAAATCCCCGTGACCGTGCTCGAGCTATGGCGCAACTTCTAAACGGCAAGCCCCACGGCATCCTCCGGCGCTCTGGCCGGAACTGGGTTTTCAAGACGTCCTCGCTGGTGGGCCGACGGCTCAAGCGCCTCTTCACCGGCGTAAAGGACGCGAACGGGCTGCTGGTCATCCCCAGCAACCTGGACACCGACGAAGACATCCTGTGGATTCTCGATCGGTTTGCGCACGACACCGACCCCGAGGAAATGACCATGCTCCGGCGCCTTGTGCTGGCGCGCCGGGACGCCGAGGAACAAGCCGTCGAAATCCTCAGCAACCATGACCTTCCGCAGCCCGCCGACCTCGCGATCCCGCTCCGGCCCTATCAGGTTCAAGGCGTCGAGTATGCGCACCTGGTGCGGGGCCTGCTCATCGGCGACGACACCGGCCTCGGAAAGACCGCCACCGCAATCGGCGTCATGGTCGCGCAGGAAGCCCGGCCGGCGCTGGTCGTTTGTCAGGCCCACCTTCCCAAGCAGTGGATGGGACAGATCAACCTCTTCGCGCCGTCGTTGAAGGTCCACATTATCAAGCAGCGCGGGGCCTACCCCCTCCCGCCGTGCGACGTTTACATTTGCAGTTACTCGAAGCTGTCCGCCTGGTGGGACCGCCACCCGTGGAAGGCCGTCATCTACGACGAAGCGCAGGAACTGCGCGCGGGGGCCGACACCGACAAGGGGCGCGCAGCGCGGAACCTGGGGGGCGTCACCGACTACCGGATCGGGCTGACCGCGACCCCGGTTTACAACTACGCCAAGGAAATGTTTCACGTGATGAACATGCTTTCCCCCGGCGTGCTGGGCACGGAACAGGAATTCATGGGGGAGTGGGGGAAGGAGGCCGACCATCGCGGCAAGCTGCCCAACCCCGAGGCCCTGGGCCAGTGGCTGCGAAGCCAGCGGGTTTACCTGCGCAGGACCCGCGCCGACGTGGGGAAGGAACGCCCGGCCCTCCACCAGGTTTCCCACCTGGTCGAATACAGCCCTACGATCATGAAGGAACTCACGGGGAACGCGCTCAACCTGGCGCGAAAGGTCCTCGGGGGCACGTTCCAAGAGAAGGGCGAGGCGTCGCGCCTGCTGGACATCATGCTCCGGCAAGCCACCGGCGTGGCCAAGGCGTCCTTCGTGGCGCAGTTCGTCATTGACCTGGTCGAGGCGGGCGAGCCGGTCCTCCTGGGGGGCTGGCACCGCGAAGTCTTCAGCGTGTGGCGGCAAGCCTTCGACAAGGCCGGAATCCCCCACGTGCTTTACTCTGGCAGTGAATCCCCCGGCCAGAAAGCCGAGGCCGTGCGGAAGTTCACCACCGGCGAGGCGAAGGTCCTGGTCCTCTCCCTGCGGTCGGGGGCGGGCCTCGACGGCCTGCAGCACGTGTGCAAGACCGTCGTTTACGGCGAGCTCGACTGGTCCCCGCGGGTCATGCAGCAATTCCATGACCGGGTGGACCGCGACGGCCAAAAGGAGCGCGTGACCGCCTTCTACCTTGTCAGCGACAACGGCAGCGACCCGATTGTCGCGGGCATCCTGGGCGTGAAGGACGCGCAGGGGATCGCCATCACGGACCCCGACAAGCTGGGCCAGCTACCCCCGGAAGTGGACGAAGAAACCCGCATCGCCAAACTCGCAAAAAACTGGATCGCAAACCATGGCCGACACTCCTAAGAAAAAGCCCCGCGTCCGGCGCACCGGGCAACTGGTAGGGGCCAGCTACAACCCCCGCCGGATCACCGATGAACAACTCGCCAACCTCCGGGCCTCCATGCTCAAGTTCGGGGACCTGGGGGGCATCACGCGCAACACCCGCACGGGGAACCTGGTCACGGGGCACCAGCGGCTGAAGCAACTGGACCCAAGCTGGAAGATCTCCGTCAAACCCGCCACGGACGACACCGGCACGGTCGCGCTGGGCTACATCGAGACGCCCTTCGGTCGGTTCGCTTTCCGTGAAGTGGACTGGGACGAACCGAAGGAAAAGGCCGCCAACATCGCGGCGAACGCCCACGGCGGCGACTTCGACGAAGACGCCCTGAAGGCCATGCTGACCGACCTCGAGCACGAATTCGACAAGTCCATCCTCGGGTTTACGGACCTCGACATGGACAAGCTATTCGACAGGCCCCAGCCGAAGAAACGGCAGGGAGTGAAGCACGGGTCGTCGTTCGGGGTCATCGTGGATTGCGAGAACCTCGAGATGCAACAGGCCGCCTTCGCGGCAATCCAGAAGCTGGGCTACACTGCCCGGGAAATCTCACCGACTGACGAATGAAGGGGAAAAACAAACGGACCGCGGGGCAGATCAAGGCCGACCGCGCATTCATCGCCGACGCGCGCGTGCGGGGGCTGTCCCTGCGCGACATCGTGGACGAACTCAACGAAGCCCGGAAGGGGTTCTACCGGCTGTCACAGACGCAAGTCTATGAGGACCTGCGCCACGTGGAGGGCGAATGGAAAGAGGCGTCCATCGAGTCCATCGACAAGATCAAGGCGCAGGAACTCGCGGGCCTGCGCAAGCAGGAGGCCGAACTGTGGATCGAGTGGGGCCGGTCGAAGGAGGACCAGACGAAAAAGGAGCAAGTCAACGAAGGCGCAGGGACGAAGTCCAAGCCCGTGCGCAAAAAGGTCGTCTTCACGTCCAGCATCGGCGACGTGCGGATCATGACCGCCCTCCTGCAGGTCCGGGAACAGCGGGCCAAGCTGCTGGGCCTCCATGCCCCTGCGAAGATCGAGCACAGCGGCGTGGACGGCGCGCCCCTGACCATCGCCCCGCCCGCCATCCAAGTGATCCTACCCGAGGGAAGTTATGACCCATTCCGTCAAGGGCCTGGAACTGAAGTTTCAGCGGCAACAGTCGCTGATGCTGACGCCTAAAGCGAACGAGATACTTTACGGCGGCGCCGCAGGCGGCGGGAAAAGCCACGGCATCCGCGCGGCCCACCTGTATTTCGCCTGCCAGATTCCCGGCCTGACCAGCATCATCTTCCGCAAGACCTACCCGGAACTGGTCGCCAACCATTTGCAGGGGGAAGGGGGATTCCCGTCGCTGCTCGCTACGCTGGTGAAGTCCGGCCATGCCCGCATCGTGAAGGGGGAAATCCGCCTTTGGAACCGCTCCCGGATCATCCTCTCCCACCTGCAGCACGAAAAAGACAAATACGCCTGGCAGGGGGCGGAAATCCACCTGCTGTCGTTCGATGAACTGACGCACTTCAGCGAGGAAACCTACGTTTACCTGCGAGGCCGCTGTCGGCTTGGGGGCCTGAAGATTCCGCCCCAGTTCGAGGGCATGTTCCCGCGCATCATCAACGGGACCAACCCCGGGGGCATCGGTCACGTGTGGGTCAAGCGCACCTTCGTCGCCAACGGGGAATACAACATCGTGAAATGTTCCGACGAAGAGGGCGGGATGACGCGCGTGTTCATTCCTGCGCTGCTGGCCGACAACCGCGTCCTGATGGAAAACGACCCATCCTACAAGCAGAAGCTGATGGGCCTCAAAAACCCGCTCCTGGTGCGCGCCATGATGCAAGGGGACTGGGACATCGTCGCGGGGTCCATGTTCGGCGACGAATGGGACAAGGACCGCCACACCTGCGAACCTTTCCCCATCCCGGACGACTGGCCGCTCTGGCGCGGGGGAGACGACGGGTTCTCAGCCCCGGCATCGGTTCACTGGTTCACGGAGGACCCGAAAACCAAAACCATCTATGTGATCGACGAACTCTACCGGAAGAAAATGCGCCCGGACGACATGGCGAAGCGGGTCCTCGCGCGCGACCATTCGATCCTGCTCATCCGGCAGGACGGAACCGAGTATCACAACACAAAGAACCTGCGCGGGATCTACGATTCGAGCGGGTTCGCCGACACCGGGACGCAGAACGAAATCCCTCGCGCCGTGGCCATGAATAACATGGGTTGCGGGTGGGAACCCTGCCAAAAGTGGCCGGGGTCCCGGGTCGCCCGCGTGATGCACTTCCATCACATGATGGGCAAGAATGAACTCGACCGGGAGGGAATGCCGAGGCTCCGGTTTTTCCGGCGCCGCTGCCCGAACGCCATCGAATTCATCCCCACCCTGCCCATTGACAAGAACGACCCGGAGGACGTGGACACCGACGCCGAGGACCACGCCTTCGACTCCGTCAGCTACGGCCTTATGTGGAAAGGCAGCTCCTTCCGCATGATGCGCGCAGGCGGCATTTGACAACGCATCACCAGTGATGCAGAGTAGGCGCGGGACCGGAGCGGCTCCGTTGAAGGTAAAACGTCAACCGTTTATGCAAAAGCCGGTTGGCTATCTCCGCTCCGGTCCCTACACCCTATGAACGCAATTCGCGACATCGCCTGGAGACTGCGCACCGAAGCCGGAGCGCGGAATTTCCGGCACAGCCCCGGGCGCGTCTCCTTTCGCCTGCGCAACCTCTCGCCCGTGAACGGGATCAACTACGTGTCCGTCATCGAGAGCGGCGACACGCTGACAATCCGCTTTTACCGCCGGGTCAAGAAACGCACCACCCTGGTGGGCTGTGCCTGCATCCACCCCGAGAACCTGGTGCAAACCTTCACGCAAACAACCGGCTATGAACTCACTCCGCTCTGACCTGCAATGGAAGCTGACCTTCGAGGACGGCAGCTACAGCACCGTGACCGCGCCGTCCGCCAAGCTGGCCGAAATGCAAATCCGGGACTCCCTGGACCGCGGCCCGAAGGTCAAGGTCGAACTCGCCAGCCAGTTCGCCACCATCTACGAAGGCGAGGACGTCGTCATAACGGACTGCCGCATCCACGATTCAGACCCCAACGGGAAGGCCCTCATCGTCATTGACCGGCGCACCGGCAAGCAACGCGACTTCACCTGGCGCACCGACAACATCTTCCGCGAAGCCCACACCGACGCCAGCATCCTTTCCATCCAACCCAACACCCTATGAAAGCCCGAGACATCATCAAAGCCATCATCGCCCACACCCCGAAAGCCTCATGGCGCAAGGACACTCACGCAATGCGGAACACGCTGAACACGCTCATTGCCGGAGGGGCGAAAATCGAGCGCGAGGACCTCGACTATTGCGAGGACTTCGAGATAGGGAAGCACTGGGAGCACTTCTACCGGCAAGCTGTCGAACAGGACAACCTGTCGGCGTGCAAAGCTATCGAGGAAAAGCTGGAAATGAAGCCCTACCTGTGGGCCGAGGAAAACAGCAAGCTGCGGCGCCTGGCCGTCGGCGACCGCTTTCACTGGGAAGGCGAATTTGTGACCGTCACCAGCACGAAGCCCGAAACCCTGATCGCCGTCGTTTACGGGCAAAATCAGGCGCGGGACGCCAGCGTCGGCTCCTACGCCTACGTAGGCGAGGGCTACCGCAAAATCGAGGCCCGCTGCGATCACAAAGACAAGCGCCTGACCATCCGCTACGGCCCGCTGTCGCCGAACCCGCACTACCTGCCATCCATCAGGCGCGTTTTCAGGATCACCGCCGAGGAACTGCTGGCCAAGCACAACGCCTTCAAAAAACGGCTGAAGCAAATCCTGGCCGACATCGCCAAGGCGGACCTCCCCGCCCTCGACCTCATCATTGCTGAAACTCAACGGATCGGCCTGCGCCACTACGAAGTCGAAGCCGCGCACCTTGCCATGCGCAATCGCCGGGACACCCTCCTGCGCGACATGAAGCCAAAGGAGCGGGAAACCTACCAGAAGGGCCGCAACGACGCCGTAGTCGCCCGCTGGCGCGCCGGGGAGACTGTCTTCGTGTCTCCCGACGCCGGGAACCTCCTGCGCGTCACAGGCGAAACTGTGGAAGTCTCGAACGGCCAGTCCGTCACCCTCGCCGCCGCCAAGCAGTGGCTTCCGAAGCTGCTGCGGCTCAAAGGCAAGGGCCACACGTTCACAAAGCGCCCCACGATTGACCTCCACGAAATCCGCCACACGAACAAGCAGGGCGTCCAGATCGGTTGCACGTTCATCGCCTGGGCCGAAGTCGCACACCTGAAGACCCTGCTCAAGTGAAGGAAGCAATCGAAGCATGGCGCGCGGGCGACCGCGAACACTTGAACCCGCTCCTATTCGGGTTCCGGCTCCGCATGGATGGCCGATGGATCGAGAGCAACACGGGCCTGTTTTTCCCCGTGGACGCCGCCAAGGGGTTCATCCCCCGCCTGCACAAAGCCCTCGAAGCCGTCCGGCTCAAGCAACCCCTCCCGTTCATCGCGATCACCGCCTACGGGATGGACTTTGAAGACGAAGACGACAACGACACCTTCCAAGTGACCTACATCAGCGACCGCAAGGTCCAGATCGGTTGCGCCTGGGTTCTGTGGGAAGAACTCGACTACATCGCCGCCCAACTGCCAAAGTCTGAATCCCATGACCAACTCCGTCTTGCGCTGCCCTGACCTATGAACCTACCCGCCACCGTCACTCTCGCCGCCCTCCGCCGGATCACGAAATCGGCCCTCGACGAAACGCCCGTTTACATCCGAAAGAACGGCGCTGTCGTCCCCGTGAAGGGCGTCGAAATCCACGAACTGACACCCGAGGGAAAAGCCGTGATCGTCCTCTCCGGCGATGAACTCACGCCACGATGAACCCACCAGAAAAACCACCGCCACCCCGAAAACCCGGCGACCGCAGAGACCAAACGCTCCTGATGCGCTACATCGGGACGGAATTCGCACACCTGAAGGAGCACGCGCCCGGCATCAAAAACCGGCTCGAGTCCATCGAGGCGGGCATCCTCGCAATCGTCATAGACTGGCCATGAAACCCGACCTCCGCCGCTGCCTCACCGTCCACCAGCCTTTCGCCGACCTGATCGCGCGCGGCCTGAAGGACGTCGAGAACCGTTCATGGGCCGTGACCTACCGCGGCCCCCTCTACATCCACGCATCCCTGAAACCCGACCGGGACGCCTACGACAAGCACGCCCCGGAAATCCAACTCCCCGAATTCCACGCCATGAAACGGGGCGGGATCGTCGGCGTCGCCACCCTGGTGGACATCGTCCGGGACTCGACGTCGCCGTGGGCCATCCCCGGCTGCTACCACTGGGTCCTCGAGAAGGCCGAGCCGCTCGACTTCGAGCCGATGTCCGGCGCGCAAGGAATCTGGATCGCTGGCACCCGCAAGCGGGTCCTGCAATGCCCGCACGGCTACCGCGTGACCATCCGGCCCCATACGGCACCCCTGGGCTACATGGCGCGCCTGCATCGCGCTGGCGAGCTCCTGGGCGAGTTTTGGGACACGTCCCGCGACATCGCCAAGGCCGATGCCATCAAGCACGCCCTCGCCCTGGTCGCCCTCCCGAAAATGCCCTCTGAAAAAGAACTCACCCGTTGCTGTAATGCGCCCGAACACCACCCACACGATTGAGGACATAACCTTCCGCTTCACCGAAGGCGGCCTCACCCTCACCGCGTCCGACGTCGGCGGGAACGAGCACAACTACTTCCGCATCGAGTGGAAGCGCGAAGGCCCCGGCCAGCCATGGGAACTGACGGAGGACTCCGTGAGCCTACGCCGCGCGCCAGTCTTCGAGGCCGAAACGCTGGTGAAGGCCGCCCGGCAAGCCAAGGAAATGGGCCTGACCATCCCGGAGCCGCTGCCCGGCGCATGGGCGTTGATCGAATCGTCCAACCTGGACGTTGGGGACGTTGTCGTGACGGAGTCCCGGCACTTCACCGAGGCCCACGTGATCCTCCGCATATCCGCCACCATGGCCTTCGCCACCCCACCGCATAAGTTCCACCGGCTCCCGAAGGGCTACCGGGGTTACGGAGTGGGAGCCATCAACGCGCCCCGGGCCTACCGCAGGCAAGCATGACCTGGGAGCACACCAACCCGCCGCCCGTGGACCTCGCCGTCCCGAAGGTCCGAAACGTCGTCACCATGAAAAAGGAAATGGGGGACACCCCGCTTCCGGGGACCTACGTCGGGCGCGAAATGCGAAAATACAGCCTGAAGGCCAGCGCGTTCGCCAACCCGTTCAAACTCGAGCGCGAAGAGGATCGACCGGTCGTCCTCCGGCAATACGTGCAATGGCTATTCACCGCGGAAATCCGGTCCCGCGTCCACGAACTGGCGGGGCCTTTCCCGCTGCTGTGCTGGTGCGCGCCGAAAGCCTGTCATGCGGACGTTCTGGCTGAAATGGTCGGCGCCACGAAGTTCGCCAACCAGCCTTGCCCGCGGTGCGCGAAGCCGGTCGAGTCCTGGCTGAACTACTCCCGGAGCATCGCCCGGCTGCATGAGGCGTGGGTTTGCACGGCCTGCGGAGCTCGAGGGCACGAAGCCCGGCCCCTGCTGAAATGTCTGGAACTGTGACAAGCGGGGGATATTATCCCCGCCAT
>JACCDR012103776.1_pt1 | contig 14789 bp, 17 predicted proteins | sample 7446431 | NCBI WGS metagenome assembly JACCDR01 (sample SAMN15323443, study PRJNA562643) | freshwater metagenome | isolation source: river surface water | place: USA:Blue River Watershed | collected 2017-08-17 | reverse complement strand
CACATGTATCTTCTTCTCCTCTTCATCTACTACATAAAATACATGATAGCAAAATTTTTCATTAATGCTTTTCGAATAAAGAGCAGATGTTCTGGATACATAAAAGGATTACGCACCAAAGCTATTGTAACTTTTTCCAATTCGTTAAAAAATACCTGACCTAGTCCATTCTTTTGGGTTTCATACCAATCAACTATTTCATCCACATCCCATTCAGCCTCTTGCGAAAAATCTACGTTAAACATCCCAGCCATACTTCTGCTTGTATTTATTTCGCAAATCTTTTATGAGAGTTGTTTTTTCTGGATTGACCATCAGTTTCTCATAGCGTTTCAACAGAAGTTGTTTCACCAATTCCTGCGACTCGGTATTTTCAGAAGAGGCCTGGTACTTACTAGACAGAAAATCAACATATTCCCACAAAGCTAACTTTGCTTCTTCTGGCAATGCATCAATTTTCTGATGAAGAACTTTTAAGGTATCTAACATACAATACAATATTGGGTATAACCAAATATACATATTTCTCTCTATCTCTACAAATTCCTGTCTGAACTAGGAGTCATAGAATTGGTAATCAATAGGTTACAAAATTAGATTGGGGATTACTTTTTAGAAACTCTCTGATCGAATTGGTATCCGCTAAAATATGTCCTGTTGTATAAACTACTTGCTTAAAATGGGGTTTATTTTGTAGGTATTCTACCACCGTATGCCGACCTATTCCGCCTTGACTATATACCAGTAAGCATTGGTCTTTATTCACAATTACAAAATGCAGTAATCGGTGATAGGGATATATATCCTTACCATTCTGCAATAGGCGTGCATCTGAAAAACTGATTTTCTCTATTTCAGAACTATCCCCGATTACAAATAACTGTTTGTTTCTATGACTCATACGATCTATAACCACTGTCGGAATATCCACTTTAGAAGTAGAAAAACGATATTGTTTTGAATTCAGAAACCTGAGTGCATCGTTCTGAATACCAGTCTGTTTATCCTGATTACTTCCCTCTTGGCTCTTTGAACAACTTCCATATAAAAAACAACCCAAGATGCAAAGTTTAACCATTGTCTTTTTCATAAGAAAACAACGACAGTGATAAAGTCTTGATTATCCAATTCGAATAAAGATAGTTTTGTAATCGAAACAAAAGAAATCAAAATAATCCTATCATCCTATAAATCATGGTTCAGACAAAATCACACCACTTTCACCAGACAATATTCCTTTCCTTTCTGAATGAGCAGGTATTTGTCCTGAATCAGCGGAAAGTCCATCGGCTTGGCTGGGTCTGGTACTTTTATCTTATTGATGCTTACGCCGTTGCCCTGAATCAGTTTCCGGGCATCACCCTTAGAACCAAACAAAGCCTTTTCGTTATTCGTTTTCTGCTTTTCAGCCACCAGCCACACAAAGTCCAGTACAGAAGCCGTGCCTGCTAGCTCCTCTTTTGTCACCTCTATACGAGCTACGCCTTCAAATACCTCCAACAGCGTTTGTTCGTCTAGCTTAGCCAAAATTTCAGTGGTATTTTTGCCAAACAGAATCTCCGAAGCTTCCAATGCTTTCTGGTATTGTTCTTCGCCATGTACCAGTATCGTAGCTTCTTGGGCCAAACGTTTTTGCATCACTTTTTTGCCCGGATCCAAATTGTGTTCAGCTTCCAAGGCTTCGATAGTGTCTTTGTCGAGCAGCGTAAACACCCGCATCAAACGACCAACTTCCGCATCAAATGTATTGATCCAGAACTGGTAAAACTTATATGGGGAAGTCAGGTTGGCATCTAGCCATACGTTGCCGCCTTCACTTTTGCCAAACTTGGTACCATCACTTTTAGTGACGAGTGGAGCTGTTAAGGCAAAGGCATCTCCCCCACCCATCCGACGGATCAGTTCGGTGCCAGTCGTGATGTTTCCCCACTGGTCAGAGCCGCCCATCTGGATTCTGACATTTTTTTGGGTGTTGAGCCAGTAGAAGTCGTATCCTTGCAGGAGTTGGTACGAAAATTCGGTAAATGAAATGCCTTCATTTCCTTCGCCTAGTCGGTTTTTGACCGAATCTTTGGCCATCATATAATTGACTGTCAGGTGTTTGCCCACTGTTCGTAGAAATTCCAAAAAGCCAATTTCCTTAAACCAATCGTAGTTGTTGACTACCTCGGCGGCGTTGGTTCCCGAAAAATCCAGAAACCGTTCCAATTGGCTGCGAATGCCTTCCTGGTTGGCTCTCAGGGCTGTTTCATCCAACAGGTTACGTTCTTTGGATTTGCCAGAAGGATCACCGATCATGCCTGTAGCACCACCCACCAAGGCGATAGGCTTGTGTCCAGCCCGCTGAAAGTGTACCATCAGCATAATGGTAGCCAGATTGCCGATATGCAGCGAAGCAGCCGTAGGATCAAAGCCAATATAGGCCACGGTCATTTCTTTTTTCAGTTGCTCATTCGTGCCGGGCATTTGTTGGTGCAGCATTCCCCGCCAGGAAAGTTCTTCAATAAAATCAATCATGTATGTGCTAAACTATTGGATTAAAAAGATCACCCTGTCACAATCTCAGTAGGAGAAATTCCCCTATAAGACTAGCCTTCAGAGTAGAATGAGGCAAAGGTAACTGAAAAAAACAGTCGCACGAACGACCCAGCAAATTTTATAGGGAAAAATACGATACCTCTGCCTCCAACCATTCCATTTCTGGCCTGTAGACAGAACTTGAAGGTTAGTCCCACCCCTTAGCAGAGTCAAACACATGTATAAACATAAAAAAATATTGCACAAAAAATAGAAAAAACTAGACATTACGCTTAATTTACACATCACACACACCTAAATATATTCTGTTTATGAAAAAAAATATGCTCATGTACTTGGGTCTAGCCTTTGCCTTTGCAAGCAACGCAATAGCTCAAGATGCTCTAACTCCTATCATTGATACCACTGTGGTATTTGAAGAAAAAAATGGTATGGCTGTTGTAGAAGCCGAGTTTTTTTACAAACAATCCAAAAACGAAACCCATGGCTGGTACCTCAACAGCCCCGTCCACCAACCTTCGGTATGGCCTGACTTTGATGCTGCTTCTTATACTGATGCTGGTAATCTGGCGTATATTGAGGCATTGCCAGATGTATTTTACACCCTTGACGACCCAATTATTCCTGGCGAAAACCTAGGTACAGTAGCTGGTAGCGTGGCTGTAGTTCATTACAAAGTCTATTTTAGCCACCCCGGAAGGTACTACATCTGGTCACGTATCCGTTCCAATGACGGTGAAGACAATACCATGCACGGAGGTATCAATGGCACATGGCCTAAAACAGCCACTATTCTTCAGTTTCCTAAAGAGAAAAAAATGTGGATCTGGAAAAATGAAATCCGCATCAAAGTAGTCCCTCCTGCCGGACACAACTTCCGGGCTGTTATTGACGTACCCACCAAAGGCATCCATGACATTCAGTTTTCTCTCCGGGAAGATGGCCATGAATTTGACCGATTTATCCTGACTTCTGACAGTACGTTTAAAGCTCCCGATGGCGTAGGACCAGCCGTGACCATCCGCAAAGGCAAACTTCCCAAACCGTTTACCCTCACGGCTCAGAAAAGCCCCTCGCCTCTGACCCTGCACAATCCGGACGGATCTCTGTATGGAGCCAATGTGATGTATGAGGAAACGGAAGGAAAAGTGGCGTTTGAAGCCGAAAACTTCTATCGTCAGACCAAAACCGACAAACGAATGTGGCACCTGGTTTCTAATCCGCAGCTACCCACGATCGGCCCGGATAGTGACCCCAAACACCTCGAAGGAGCTAGCAAACAAGCCTACCTGGAACTCCTGCCTGATGCCCGCCAGAAAGACGAAGATAAAATCAATTCCAGCTCCAGCATTGCTGGCACACCCGGCAAAGCCGCCATTATCAGCTATCAGGTGCATTTCAACACGCCTGGCAAATACTACCTTTGGGTACGTGGTTATGCTACCGATGGTGACGACAACACGCTACATGCGGGCGTTGACACGCTGTGGCCGGCTTCTGGACAAAAAATTCACCTCAATAAAATGAATGCATGGACATGGATCTGCAACCAGCGGGATACGAAAAACAAAATCTATCTGGACATTCCTACTGCTGGACGACACGAAATCAAACTCTCTATGCGGGAAGATGGCTGCGAAATTGACCAGATTTTTCTTTGTACTGATGAAGCCTACATTCCTTCTGACCAAACTGAACTTCCTTCCAAAATACGCAAAGGAAAGCTGGAACCCTGGTATGAGATTCGTGAAAAACGCATGGCAGCCGCTGCCAAATACTTATCCAAAGACGGTAGCATCATCATCGAAGCTGAGTCAGCCCCAGCATCGGAAGGCTGGGCGTACAAAGCCGACGAATCTGGACATACAGGCTTTGGTTACTACGAATGGACAGCCAAAGGCCAGGGCATAGCCGCTGGAAAAGGCATCCTGAACTATACATTTGAAGTAACCGAGGCAGGAAACTACCAACTGTTGCTACACAACCGCATGAAAGATGCCACCAACCGCCCCGATACACCCGATCCAGATGGCAATGATGTATGGGTACGTCTGACGGGTGGAAAAGACGTGGATGGGCAACAAAAGCTAGGTACTGACTGGGTGAAAGTAGCCATTTTGGGTCATCTGGAAGGCTGGACTTGGAACACCAACGCCGATCCAGGCAAACCTCACCCGATTACGCCTGTATGCCGCTATTTTGAACCAGGCACGTATACCATCGAACTGTCCGGCCGATCAGAAGGCTATGCCATAGACCGACTGGTCTGGCTGAAATACAAAAAAGCCCCACTGAAAGAATTTGCCGAACAGGAAATGGTACGGATCAAAGAAGGAACTGAAACCCGAACCTATAAGCCGTAGGATGTCAGGCACATAATTTTGCCGCCGAAGTTATCTATGGATAGCTTCGGCGGTCTGTTTTTAGTAAAAACTCTCTTCTGTATCAGACTGATTAGCCACAGGTTGACCAACAGCCTGTACCATCAGATGTTGAGCAAATTGAGATTCAAAATAAGATACCTTTCTAATTACGGATATAGTTACTAGAATAGCTAAAATGCTAACACCCAAAGAAATTAGCTCTGGAAAGATCGCAACTTCTTCTATACGTCCTACAACGGCATCTACAATACTTTTCAGTAGAAATAAAATCCACCAGATACGCAGAAACATGTGCCGTTCTACTTTGGCAGCATAGGCTATTTGAGTAGTATACCATATTTCTTTCATGATCTGATAGGGTCTAAACAAACTCAGAAATGGAAAAAACCAGTACCCGACGGCGTATTGTTCTTCGTATTTGGTTGTATATCCTGCCCTACTCAGGTTGTGATAGGCTCGCCGAAACCACTGAATAAAAGTCACAATTACGCCAATGCTAATGCCTAAGTTGAGTAAGGCTATCCCAAAATATTGAATAGAATTAAAAAGTCCTTCTTTTTCATTTACATCCTGAGAGAAAGCTAAGTACACAATAGTAGACACAGTCATAGCTGCACTTGCTACTAAAAGTATCCAGAATAAAAGAATGACTTGCTGGGCACGTCTGCTGTTATCAGGAATCATGGTCATAGAACGTATGGGCTAATTGAATCAATAAAATTCTTCTTCGGTCACACTTGGAATATTCTCCACATACTGCCCGATAGACTCTGTTCGGCCATCCATAACCCAATGCTGCTCTCAGGCAATGTACCAGAAGAACAGAATGACCAGACGGAAACGTTTGCTATTGTCAAGAACGGAATTCATAGTTTTCATTTTTTTTGTAAAGAAACAGAAAAAACCTATTTTCTTTCTACTGTACAAAATTTTTATTCTTACATAGATGATATTTGCCTGAAAATAGAAAACTGGTATTCTGACAAAGTACAGCTAGAGTTTACACATGTGGTTTGAACGATGCACACTGGCAAATACTACACATAACTGTTTTAAAATCTATTTTGTGCCATCGTGGGTATCATTGCCAACAGCCAGTACACGATTTTCTGGTAAGAACGTCAGCATATAAACCCTGTTGTAGTCATTTTTTGTGCTTGTGCATTCTACATTTATCGCTGCAATATTTCACTTCGTCCCAAACCTTTTCCCATTTCTTTCGCCATGTAAATGGCCTGTTACATACCATACAAATCTTATGTGGTAAAAATTCTTTCTTTCTATTTTTCAATTCATTGCAACGGTTTAGCATAGGGCAAACGACCAATTGTTTTTGCTACAAAGTAAGCATCCAAGCCCTGGCTTATCAATACATTTTCTTCTGATAAGTTAACAAATCCGTCTGGGGCTACTAGTGAAGCATCCATTTCAACTTGTTTTACACTGCCAATAATTAGTATGGTTTCATTCAGAGGTATATCTATGATTTGCTCAAACTGCATCGCTATTTTTACAATGGCTTCTTCTACAAATGGGGCAGAACAGGACGGATGGTATATTTCATGAAAACCTGCTTTTTCAAACTCAGAAACACCTCTCTCGTATCGGGCAGATGTATGATGTGCTTTTTCATAAAATTCAGCCCCAACATAGTTTATTGTATATTCTTTTGTATGCAGAATATTTTGAAGTGTATCCCTTTGTACACGGTCTGGCCTGCTTATGAGTCCAAACAAGGCTGGATTTGCCCCTAAATGTATCAGCGAATTAAAGATGGCCAGATTTGTATTGCCTTCTACAGAACTGGTACCAACTAAAACTGCCTGCCGGAAGCCAGCCAATGAGTTTACAAAAGTTCTCCTGTAGTTTTGTTCTAATTGTTCTAAATCTTGTTTATCTAAGATCATTGTTCTGGTTTTATTTATGTAAATGTTTCTCTACTTTTTTCCAGTAAGAAAAAAAGTAGGATAAATCTGTTACCTGCCCAACACGCTGAAAATAATCCCACCAGCATAGCTCTTTTACAAAGGATTCGATCTGTGAAAGAGTATATCCTTTTTTTAACACACTCTTGAGCACTTGATGCGTGCTGATCACACCCCTTGAAATGTAAGGCGATAGATACGTTACTGCTCTATTTACATAATTACGGGTTTTTCCATATTGCAAAGGATCTATCTCATCCAGTTTTTTTAGAATGAATGCATAATCCGTTTCAAATGTTAGTTCCATCTAACGCTTGCTTATTTTATTCATGGAAATATTTTTTTGAAGGCTGCACTTGAATCTTATAATATCTGCCTTTCTTTTGAGCATATGTTTTTGGCTTACGCCACTATTTACTCTCTTTCTCCACAAATTAAAACTGCTCCGTTTTAACTCTTTTCGCATAAGGGCAATTACATCCGCTTCTTTCAAGCCAAATTGTGTTTGGATAGCTTCAAACGGGGTTCTGTCTTCCCATGCCATTTCAATGATTCTGTCAATATCTTTTTGCTCCATTGGTATAACTCTTTAAAATGAAGTTCGTTTCCATTGAACGGTAACGGGCGAGCCTTCCGCAACAATCACCGAATCAGGTTGGCGATTACGTAAGAAGGAAAAATCGCTGCCGTACATCGATTCAAAGTTGCAATGAATAGAATAATCGAGTACTTTATTCACTAACCACCTTGGATGGTTTACTCTGTATTCCTGAGAATGCAGGTCATTAATTTTAGTGTATCCATAGTAATGTTCAAAGATGAATTCTTCTATACTATCGGGTACCATTTGCTCGTTTTCTTGTGCCACACTTACCTCCATATAATCCCAGTGTTTATTTTTTTTCCATTCATACTTTATCTTTTTAGTAAAGGGGTCATTGACTATTGCATTTTTTGTCGGAATAGCTGTATAATGTTCTTTGTACAGTTTGTTTGCGAGCCATGCTACCAATTTGTACGGAACGGTTTCGTTTATAAAAACTACGCCTCTCTTGATTGTATCACCGTCAACTCGCTTGACATAAAAACGCAGGTTAATTTCTTCAAATGTTCCTAAAAACGGGATCGGTATCGAAAACAGGCTTGTTTGCCTAAACATAAAACCAACAAGGCTTACATAGGTTTTATGTTTATAAAAATCTAGTTCTACGCCATTGGGCAAATAAGGCGTTAATACCTCGGGGTTTACAGCATAATTTGCCATAATCAAATTTTCCCAACGAGCAGATAAAAAATTATCAATCATTTTATTCAAAAAAAATAACTGGACTTGTTTAGATTCTTCAGAAGGCTGTCTATGCGTACTGAGTTGCATAAGACCATAACCATACGTCTACACATTATGTTTGGAAGCAAAGAATCCTTGAATGAAATATTTCTCTCTGCAGAAGACCATTTGTGTCTAAGCCTGTAAACAAAAAAAGCCAGAACCTAGGTATAGGTTCTGGCTTTCAGACGGATAGAGATGGAGAGACTCGTTACTTCAACCCCAGTTCTTGCACAATGCTTTCTACTTTTTTCTTGAGCTTATCCATGACCGCATCAAAGTCTTCCTTGTGTGCCAGTGGCTCGTTGACAGACACATAAAACTTGATCTTTGGCTCGGTACCAGACGGGCGGGCAGATACTTTCGTGCCGTCAGCGGTGATGAATTGCAGCACATCTGACTTGTCAAGGTCGGTAGGTTGAGTAGTGCCATTTTGCAGGTCACGGTCTTGTCCCAGCTCATAATCCAGCAGACGAACCAGCGGCGAACCAGCCACGGTTTTGGGTGGATTGTTCCGCATGTCGTTCATCATCTGCTTGATTTCGGCAGCTCCAGACTGGCCTTTTTTGGTCAGTGAAATCAGCGTTTCGTAGTAGAAGCCATACTTCATGTACATTTCCTGCATCATATCAAACAGACTGATGCCTTTGTCTTTGGCAAATGCCACCAGTTCAGCAATCATCGCACAAGACGCAATGGCATCTTTGTCACGCACGGCATCGCCTACCAAGTAGCCGTAACTTTCTTCGCCTCCGGCAATAAATTGCTTCTTGCCTTCGTATTCCTTGATTTTGGCAGCGATAAATTTGAAGCCTGTCAGTACATTCGGACATTCCACCCCGTAGTCGGCAGCCATTTTATCAATCAGATCTGTGGTAACGATGGTTTTGGAGACAAACTCTTTTCCAGTAATTTTTCCAGCTTCTTTCCAGGCTTGCAGCAGGTAATAGATAATCAGACTACCCGTCTGGTTGCCGTTCAGGAGTTGCCATTCGCCATGGTGGTTTTTGACGGCTATCCCTACCCTATCACTATCTGGATCAGTAGCCATCACCAGGTCGGCATCCAGTGCAGCGGCTTTCTTCATTGCCAGGTTCATGGCTTCGTGTTCTTCTGGGTTTGGATATACTACCGTTGGGAAAGTTCCATCGGGTTCGGCCTGTTCTTCTACCACATGTACATTCGTAAAACCCATCTGCTTCAGCACCTGAGGCACCTGCGTAATACCTGTACCATGAATAGGTGTGAAGACAATTTTCAGGTCTTTCTGCCGCTGAACTACATCTGGAAACACCACATTATTGAGAATAACCTGGCGGTATTTCTCATCCATATCAGCACCCAGTGTCACAATCAAGGCTGGATTTCCAGTAAACTTCACCTCATCTACCGACCTAATTTTCTGTACTTCAGTAATGATATTCTTGTCATGTGGCTTAATCACCTGTCCACCATCATTCCAGTAGGCTTTGTAGCCGTTGTATTCTTTAGGGTTGTGCGAAGCCGTAATCACTACCCCTGAGTGGCATTTCAGTTCACGTACAGCAAACGAAAGCTGGGGCGTGGGGCGTAGTTCCGGAAACAGAAATACTTTAATACCATTGGCAGAAAATACATCGGCCGTAATTTGGGCAAACACGTCACTCTTGATACGGCTATCATAGGCAATGGCTACCCGAATTTCCTCATTCGGATAGGTCATTTTCAAGTAATTAGCCAGTCCTTGTGTAGCCATCCCAACAGTATATTTGTTCATCCGGTTGGTACCGATACCAATCAAGCCCCGCAGTCCACCTGTGCCAAACTCCAAGTCTTTGTAAAATGCATCGTTTAGTTCAGCATCATTGCTGTCAGTCAGTAATTGATTGAGGTAGGTTTTGGTTTCGGAGTCGTAGTTGCCCGTAAGCCAGGTGTCAATTTTCTGTTTGATAGCTGTGTCCATCGGTAAATGAGTAAATTAGATAAGTGAACAAATGAATAAATACCTGTCTATAGGCAGACTTCCACTTGCACGAAGAAGTAAAAATTTATGATAGATTAAAGGGTATGATCTATTTTTCAGGCGACGTGTTTGTAGCTGCGAATATGCAACATTTTTTCTACTATCGAAAAATGGATCTTGAAATATTGGCAAAAATACAAACCAATTACCTGAAAAAAATATCCAGAAAACACCTACTTTCAATAGATTGCTCCTGCTCTACACTTTTTACGATTATCCGTTCACGGCAACAGCTGATCCGGGTTCAGATACATCATTTTCTTCCAGCCCTGCCGACTACCATCCCACCGCCACGGATAAGGAACCAGTGTAAAAATAGCATAGTGTAGGTGTGGCTCTTTGCCAGCTGCATTGCCTGTGGTGCCTACCTTCCCGATGGTTTCTCCCCGCCGCACCATCGAAAACCAGCCCGTCTGATAGCTTTTCAGATGGGCATAATACTGACAATGCCATTTGGCCCCCAGCACAACCACGACATTTCCACCCCTGCCCATTTCTCCTTTCCAGATCACCAGTCCACCTGTCGAAGCCACTATATCTCTGCCTTCGGGAGCAAAAATATCTATGCCTTTATGCACCACAGACTTGCCCCACGGATAATACCAGAACGAGTCTCGGTGCCAGTCACGACGGGTTGCTTTTTTGACAGGGATCACATAAGTTTCAGGAATGCAGAAGCCCAACACTACAATGAGTAGGAAGGTCAGCAAAATAATGGTTCGTTTGCGGATTTTCTGGGTAGGTTTCATAGATTAAAATGGACTCAAATCTACCCATTTTCTGCTCGCCACTGTGCCGAATGGCGGATCAGATCTGGAAAAAAATGCCGAAAATTTTCCTGATAGAAGGTATAGTTCTTTTCCAACTCATCTGTAGCAGTTTCCATACCTGATACAAAACGGGTACGTTCAGACATACGAGTCAAGGCACGATCCATGCCTTCAATGGTACCATAGTTGACCAACCAGTTTTGCCGCTTCATGGCTTCAATGACTGGAAGCATAGAGGCAGGTAGCAGGGCTTGTTTGTTGTATAATACCTCGTATGCAGCTTCTGCATACGTTTCCAACGGTTCTGGATAATACTGGAGCCAGTCAACAGCCAGAAAATGATCATAAAAAACGTCTAGTATGACTGCCGAGTAGTGGCGGTAGACATCAAAAAGCTGGTGTTTTCCTTCTCGTACTACTGGGTGTGCATCGGTGTAGGTATCTATTTCCCGATGCAATACAATACCTTTTCGTATCCCTTCAGGTAAGTTTACGTCTATCTTTCCTCCAATAAAATCAGCCAACACATTACCTACCATCAGGTCAGGAATATTATCAGATAAATACAAATGAGCCAGAAAATTCACAGATATTCTTTTTTGATTCAAGATTTTGTCAGCCTGAATTTATTTGTAATTTGCAAAAGTTTTTCGGATAAATGCAAATAAACTCATTGCATCCAAGTAATTTTTATTGGTTGCTACTCCTTCCAGAAAAAAGAGATAGTTTATATAGTTGTCTATTTTACTTATACCTATGATGAAAAAAGAATTCTTCCTTCTTTTATTTTTTTGCTGGACCACAGCCGCTGTAGCCCAACAAAAAAACACTTCCAAACCCATGAAAAATCTAAAAACTGGCTTTGTACACACCGTTTACTTCTGGCTCAAAGACACCCATAGCCAGTCTGCAAAAGATTCTTTGTACCAAGGATTGCAGACATTAGCTACCATTGACGTGATTCAGGAAAAGTTCATCGGCGTGCCAGCCTCTACCCGTAGACCTGTAATTGACCATACCTATGATTTTTCCATTACGTTTGTCTTCAAAAACAAAGCGGATCAGGATGTATACCAGGAACATTCCATTCACAAAAAATTCGTGGCAGACTATGGCCATCTCTGGCAAAAAGTCCAGGTCTATGATGCCATATCCATACCCTGAACCTTGGTTTGTCTGAACCATGATTTTTAGGATTACAGGATTACCATGATTCTGTATCTTTTCCTTCTTAAGCAGGGATAGATACACCTGATTGAATAAAAAACTTGGTTGGATGTACGAAATCTATAATCAAGATCATCCTACAATCCTGTAAATCAAGGTTCAGACCTATTCATATATAATATTCGATAAATGCCTCTGGTTCCTGGTGATTGCCACCACCGCTAACCTTGATCTGGCTTTTGTGATAAACTTTGGAATACGGTTTCACGCTATCGGTTAGCCAGACATTGCCACCAATAATACTTTCACATCCAATTACCGTTTCGCCTCCTAGAATAGTCGCTCCAGCATAAATGACTACACCATCTTCAATAGTTGGATGCCGCTTCACACCTGCCAGTTGCTTCTCTACGCTCAATGCCCCTAGCGTCACACCTTGGTATACTTTGACACGTTTGCCAATATGGGTTGTCTGCCCAATCACAATGCCCGTGCCGTGGTCAATGCAGAAATACTCCCCAATCTGTGCCCCTGGATGAATGTCAATACCTGTCCGCTGGTGGGCATATTCGGTGAGTAAACGAGGTAATAACGGAATTTCCAATTGGTACAACTGATGGGCTAGTCGATACACTGCAATGGCATAAAATCCCGGATAGGCTAGAATCACTTCGTCTATCCCAGAAGCGGCTGGGTCTCCTTCAGACATGGCCTGTGCATCTTTAATGAGTAAGCTATAAATGCCTGGCAAGGCTTCGGCAAACGTATCAGCCAACACTGCAGATGGTGCAGGCAAGATAGATTCGATGCTTGATAGCAGATGTTCGCCTTTGTCACGGAGTTCGTATAGTTCCGCCTCAATAGCCTCGCTGGTAGTAAAGACAGTCTGTGAAAAATGCGGAAACAACATTTCCAGAATTGCATCTACAAAGTGATATACTTCTGCTTTATGAGGCAGGTTATGGCAACTTTTCCGGCTATTGGAAAGGATTCTGGCAAAACGGTGGTATTCCGGCCTCTCCCTAGCCCCCTCCAGAGGAGGGAGAACTTTGTTTTCTTCCATACTATATATAAATGTTTTAGTCTCCTGTCAGGATGATACTACGCATCGTTTGCGTTTTAAGTTCGGTTTCGTTCCATTCTCGTTCAGGTATAGAACCTGCCGTAATACCCGCTCCTGCATAGAAAACAATCCGGTCAGACAGCCACTGGGTACACCGCAGATTCACAAACAGATGTGATTCTTGGTTGATATTCACTGGTCCCAAAAAGCCGCTGTAAAACTCCCGACGATAGGCTTCATTTTGTAAAATAAAATTTAGGGCAGGTTCTTTGGGCATGCCACACACAGCAGATGTCGGATGCAACAGTTTTAGCATCACCGTTCCTAGCTGTGGAAACTGCGTAGCCTGCATATCTACCTGAAAATCTGTTCGCAAATGTAGCAAGTTGCCGGCAATCACCGTTTGAGGCCCATCTTCTTCATATTCCCGCAATCGTATCTTCTTGAAACAGTTAATAATATAACGTCCTACCAGGGCCTGTTCTTCAATTTCTTTCTGCTTCCAGGTCACTTCTGGCAAGGGAACAGACGGATTGTACAATTGGGTACCAGCCAAGGCTACTGTCCTAAAGATGCGTTGTTGGTCTACGCTGATGATAATTTCTGGTGATGCCCCCATCCAAGTTCCATAGCCCGGAATACTCACCAACGACACAAAGGCATTTGGATAGGCTTGGGTGAGACGAAAATAGGTTCGAATCGGATCAACCTCGTCAGACATGGGTACTGTCACCGTTCTTGACAGTACTACTTTCTGAAACTCGCCCTGTTGCATGGCCAAAATAGCCTTTCTGACCCGTTCTTCAAAGGTTTGTCGTGTGTCGTCTTGTATAGGATGTGGCGATCGGGCTGCTATTTTTTCACCCTTCTGTGCATTCTGAAGCATTTTTTCAGCAGTCTGATAAAAATTTTCCTTTCGTCGCTGCAATACCGGATCATGCAATGGCAAGGAAATGGCTTCAAACGAATAATTAGTCTGACTATCTGGTGCTACCGTAAAATGAATGTCGGCCTGCAAAAAAAAGGTATTGATTCCTTCTGGATTGACAAAAGGACTCACAGCAAAGCCAGGAGGTAGTTCATCCAAGTCCAGTTCGAGTTGTCGGGGTTGTCCAGATACATCCACAATTCCATCAATAGCCGTCTTGCCTGGCAGTCGCCACAAAGCAATGGGCCACTGAAAGGTGTGGGCAGCCATCCATAATGCCCGTATGTACGAAATAGTATCTGTGCGTGGAAGTGATGAAATCATGCGTATCTATACAAAAATAGTCAAATAATTCAATAGCGTAGCCCTTCTGGCCTGCAAAAGACTTTGGAGAAAGAATAATCAGTTATTGACCTATTTTACCTATCCTGCCATTCAACCCCATAAGGTACACAAAGAACTAAAAAAAATCTGTTTCAGTTTCTATGCGTCTCAAAGAAAAAATGAGTGCATAGTCTCTCTGAGACTTTTGCGAATACTTCCACAGGTCTGTTACTGAGTACACTGTTAACTAAGTTTCTTTAAATTTATTATTATTATTATTAACCTTTATATAGTGCCTATTGAGCGTGTTTCTGGCTTTTTGGATAGAGAACTGCCAGTTAATTTTGATTTGTTTATCATT
>JACCDR011623854.1_pt1 | contig 14790 bp, 17 predicted proteins | sample 7446431 | NCBI WGS metagenome assembly JACCDR01 (sample SAMN15323443, study PRJNA562643) | freshwater metagenome | isolation source: river surface water | place: USA:Blue River Watershed | collected 2017-08-17 | reverse complement strand
GTAGGGAGAATGCTTTGCACCGATTTGATAATCAAGTAGAAAAAGTGACATCTCTAAGAAACAGATTGCAAACCAAAATAACCGAAGTAGAGGCAAAGGGTGTAGATACCACAACTGCTAAGACCCATGTAGCAAATGCTGACATAAAATTTGAAGAAGCAAAGACAAAAATAGCTGAGATGAATACTGTATTGGCAAGTTCTACTGGAGAATTAACTACAGAAAATAAAACAAAGCTACAGACATTAGCAAAAGAAGTTGGAGCTTTGCTGAAAGATTCTTACAATGAATTAAATCTAGGGGTCAAAGCATTAAAAGAAGCCGTGCTCGCTAGTACAAGTTCTACAAGCACTAGTACAAATTAATAATAATTAATTAATACAATGGAACCAAATCAAGATAAAAAATCATATGGCGCTCTTATAGGCTCAGTTATTATCATTGTTATATTGGTACTTGGTGGTATTTATTTCTGGATGTCAAAGCAAGGTGACATGAATACTGACATGAATACTACTGATATGCCTCAATCTGAAGAAAACACAGTAAATACTGAAGGTGATCCAGCCCTCATAGAGTTAAACGAACTCGAAGCGCAAATTGAAGCAGGTGTAAATAGTACTGATGTAGATGTAAGTACTGTAGAATAAAATAGAGGTGTTTCGAAAAAACCCTGACACATGTCAGGGTTTTTTATTTTTGACAAAAGTGACTATCCCCTGTAAACTGCCGATATGTTACAAATCAAAATAAACAAACTACCAAAAAGTGAGATAGAAATAGAAGGAGAACTACCTGCTGATATATTTGAGCAGTTCTTTACAGATGCACTCAAAAAAGTGACTGAAAATGCTGAAATAGATGGCTTTCGTAAAGGCAAAGCACCAGAGAATATAGTGCTTTCAAAAATACCTGAGATTCGCATATTGGAAGAAGCAGCTGAAATGGCTCTAGGTGAACACTATCCAAAAATAATTGAAGAGAACAAACTCGACGTAATAAGTCGCCCAGAGATAGCGATCACCAAACTAGCCCGCAACAACCCTTTAGGTTTTAAGATCAAGACTTCTACCCTACCTGAAGTAAAACTCGCTGACTATCAAAAGCTAGCAGAAAAAGTAAAAAGCGAATTAACCGAAAAAGATACTGATACGTCTATCACCGAAGAAGATATAGAAAATACTATTCTAGATATACGAAAATCACGTGCACCGAAGAAGTCCATGCCTGAAACAGCAATCGAGCAAGCCGAAGGTTCAGAACCACAAGAAGTCAAAGAAGAACTACCTGAATGGAACGATGACTTCGTAAAAACACTTGGCGATTTTGCAGACATTGCTGATTTTCGTAAAAAACTTGAAGAAAATCTAAAAATGGAGAAAGCAAATCTAGTGCGTGAGAAAACTCGTCTGAAGATAATTGAGAAGATTATCGAGGACTCTGAGATTGATGTGCCAGAGGTTTTGGTAAATCTAGAAATAGATAAAATCTTGTACCGCATGGAATCCGATATAGCTGCGATGGGTCTAGGATTTGAAGAATATTTAAAACACATTAATAAAACGATCGATGATATGCGTGCTGATTTTCGTAATGATGGTGAGAAGAGAGCAAAATTGGCTTTAGTCCTAAACGAAATCGCTAAAGCAGAAAAGATACTAGCAGAAGAGGAAGAAGTAGAAAAAGAAGTAGCGCACATTCTAGAACACTACAAAGATGCAGATCCAGAACGCGCTCGCATCCACGCATCCAACATGCTCACCAACGAAAAGATCTTTCAGTACTTGGAAAGTATATAGTAGAATATAGTTAGTGCTTAATAAATAAAAAACAAAAACTATGTTAATCCCAACCGTTATAGAAAAAAGTCAATTTGGCGAAAGAGCGTATGATATATACTCTCGCCTGCTTCGAGAGCGTATTATATTCCTAGGTGGTCCGATAGATGACCACATAGCTAATCTCGTCATAGCTCAGATATTATTCTTGGCAAATGAAGATCCAAAAAAAGATATTTATCTTTATATAAATTCACCTGGTGGTTCTGTGTCTGCTGGTCTCGCTATATATGACACCATGCAATTTGTAAAACCAGATGTATCCACTATCTGTGTCGGCATGGCTGCATCGATGGGTGCATTTCTACTCGCGGGCGGTGCAAAAGGTAAAAGATTTGCATTACCTAATTCTGAAGTCATGATTCACCAACCCCACGGTGGAGCAGATGGACAAGCTTCAGATATTGAAATATCAGCTAAACATATCTTAAAGTTACGCGCGCAGTTAAATGATATTTTGGCTAAAAATACAGGACAGAAATTAGCAACTATAGAGAAAGATGTAGAACGAGACAACTGGATGGATGCAAGCGAAGCAAAGAAATACGGCATAGTAGATGACATCATGACCAAGTCTAAAACACCAAGTACAAAATAAAACTCAATATATCAAACAAAACCCCAATACTGAGGGGTTTTGTTTTTTTGAGAGACATTTACAGTTACCCACATATCTGGTATATTGAAGATGTTGAATTTTAAAAATTAGTTTATACGGTTTATAGAAATACTCCCGCATATGCCTTCACTTAAAATTTTGTTCAGAAAAATTGACACCAATATTCGCTTTCAGAATAAAAACCTTGAAATATAAGGGTTTGTTTTTATGGGCCGTTAGATAGGCCATGACATTAGTAACATCAATAATCATCGGGGCATTAGTGCTCCTTTTGGGCTTGGGGCTCGGTTATTACCTACGAGTGATAATCGCCTTGGGCAAACGCCGCTCTATTGAAATCGACATCAAAGACATGATGCTCGGTGCCAAAGAAGAAGCGCAACGTCTACTAGACGAAGCCAAAAAGAAGTCAGAAGACATTTTGGCAAAAGTAAAAGAGGAAGACGAGAAGCGTGAACAAGAATTTCGTGAGAAAGAAAAACGTCTCATGAAAAAAGACGAACTTCTTGACGCTCGCCAAGTAGATATCGACAAAGAAGTCGAGAGTATCAAACAAAAAGTCGAGGATATCAAGAAGATTCAAGAGAAAGTAGCCAAGGCGCAAGAAGAAAAATTAGTTGAATTAGAAAGAGTATCTCGTCTTTCTCAAGAAGAGGCTCGCGAAGAACTCTTTCGTGATATAGAAAAGAAGTATGAGGAAGATCTACTCATACGCATGATGAAGCTCGAGAATAACAATGAAGAGAAGCTCTCTCGCCGAGCAAAAGATATCTTGGCTACTTCGGTCCAAAGACTCGCCGCCTCAACCGCTGCTGATCTGATGGTCACTTCGATTAACATTCCAAACAACGACATCAAAGGGAAGATTATTGGTAAAGAAGGCCGCAACATTCGCGCGTTTGAACGCGCTGCTGGCGTTGAACTCATAGTGGACGATACACCAGGCACCATAGTCATCTCCTCTTTTGATCCAGTCCGCAGACAAGTAGCACGCGTAGCTCTCGAGAATCTGATTCTCGATGGCCGTATTCAACCAGCGAAGATAGAAGAACTAGTAGAAAAAGCTCGCGAAGAAATCAATAAAATCATCAAAGAAAAGGGAGAGCAAGCAGTATATGAATGCGGTATATTCAACTTTGATCCTCGTCTTGTAGCCATCATTGGACGCCTTTATTTCCGTACTAGTTATGGTCAAAATGTGCTCCAGCACTCTATAGAGATGGCCCACATCGCTGGCATGCTCGCAGAAGAATTGGGTGCAGATATTCAGATAGCCAAGGCGGGTGCTTTGGTGCACGACATAGGTAAAGCCCTAGATCATGAAGTCCAAGGTACGCACGTGGAGATAGGTATGCGCATACTCCAGAAATTTGGTGCAGATGAACGCATAATCACCGCCATGAAATCTCACCATGAAGATTATCCTTATGAGACAATAGAATCCATCATCGTGCAGACCGCGGACGCTATATCTGGTGGCCGCCCAGGAGCACGTCGTGATAGCGTAGAGAACTATCTAAAGAGACTCCAAGAACTTGAAGCTTTGGTAAACGGATTTGAAGGAGTCGACAAATCCTACGCTTTGGCTGCTGGACGTGAAGTGCGTATATTTGTCACTCCAGAAAAAGTCAGCGATGTAGAAGCCAAGATGATGGCCCGAGAAATAGCCCAAAAAATCGAACAAGAACTCAAATATCCTGGTGAAATCAAGGTCACTTTGATTCGAGAAAACAGAATTATCGACTACGCAAGATAAAACTAAATAAAATTAGTCAAGAAAAAAGCATTGTTGTCAATGCTTTTTTCTTATTTAGCCTTGTTATATAATGTATATGTAGAATTTTAGTAGGTTTGGGTCGAATTGATTATCAGTTATTTTAGTAAACACAATGAATAAACAAGCATTAGTTGAATTGGTACAAGGTAAACTAGGTGGTACCAAAGTACAAGCAGAAGAAGTAGTCGATGCAATCTTTGATTCTATCGTATCTACCATGAAAAAAGGCGGTGAAGTATCAATCGCTGGTTTTGGTATCTTCTCTGTAAAAGGCCGTGCAGCTCGCACAGCTCGCAATCCAAAGACTGGTGAAACAGTCAAGGTTGCTGCAAAGAAAGTTCCAAAGTTCCGCCCTGCAAAAGCTCTAAAAGACGCAGTGGATTAGGATTTAAAATATTCAGTAACAAAAAACCCTCATTTGACGAGGGTTTTTTGTTTTGTAAAATATTATTTTATTTAGTTACTTTAAAATAATCTTCGATATGTTTATCATTTATTACCCATTCACTATGATCGTTGGCATTTAAAGTAGCGTGTATTGTGTTCTCACCTGCTACCAATTTGTCATTTGATACATGAAACCAGTCACCATATACCCTAGCGAGTTTTATATCATTTATATACAAATGTGCATGACCTTCACCCTGTATTACTTTTTGATTTACGTGCGTAGGTGACCAAACATAATTCGTAGTAACCAAATGTACATTATAACCATCTTTTGCATCTTTCAATACTTCCAATTTCAAGGTTGGGGTAGGCTTTGTTTTATCTACCTCGATAGTAGTATGAGCTATATGACTGCCAGCACTCATACCTTTTGGCATATCTTCTTTATTTTGTTCCATGTGTCCCATCAACTCTTCTTGTGTATTATTCATATCTGAAAGATGCATTTCATTATTATTTTGAGTAACCGGAAAAGCATAACCCAGAGCCAACCCAGCCAAAAGACCCACCAAACCTACCAAAAATTTATTATTCATATAAATAGAAAATTAAAAATTATAATCTAAGTAATTATAGACCCGAGTTGTCTAAAAAGCGATTAGTATTTTCGTATCACTGCTTTTAGTTTTGCTATCACGTGCAAACTGTATTTAGGGTGTATCGGTTTATACTTTTTATTTGCTGGTTCGAGCCACTTCTGGTCCCCCTTGATGCGTAAATATTTGAGAGTATATTCACCATCGACTTCAGCCACCACTATCTCCCCATCACGTGCTGTTTCGGTCTTTTCTACGAGTATCATATCACCTTCGGCGATGTGTGCTTCTATCATCGAATCTCCATCCACTTCTAGAATATAAGAAATCTCTTTCTTACCCACTAGAAGTTCATCGAGGTTCATGGTGTCGAGCACCATCTCTTCGGTGTCTTGTGGTATACCTGCTTTGACCAAACCGAGCACTGGTATCTCTCCAAAATTTTTAGGCACAAGTCTACCTAAATGATCCTTGGCGACTATGCCAGCATCGACCATCTTCTCTACCACCTTAGCAACTGCGTTCTTGGATTTGAAACCGAAAATGCGCATCATCTCTGCATAAGTAGGCATGCGCTTCTCTCGGTGATAAAAACTTTCTATTTTATTTTTATATTGATTGTCCACTTTAGTATTTTAGTATTGAAAGGTGCGTACCCCTATCAACCGTGCGAGCCACCCTTTGCGACTATTGTGAATATATCTTACCTTTTTTAAAACGAGTTTGTGGTCTCTGGCTTCTTTGGTGTAATTCTCTCCACGCACTATCTTATAATCTATGACTTGATTGAGTTTTTGCAATTCTCTTTCAAGCATTTTTAAGTATTGTGTTTGTGACATGTGATTTATTTATACTAATAATTTACTACCTCATTAGTATAAGTGAACGAGCGTTCACCGTCAACAAAATACTTGTGGAAAACTAGCCAAGTCTGATGTATTGTAGTGGATCTGGGTGGAGTTTGCTGTTTGCTTCTATTTCTTTTAAAGAACTATACCCATCAAAAGACTCCCAGCCATTTGTATTCTTGATATGTTCAAAATACTTCTTCTCTATAGCCTGCACATGTACATGCGGAAACCAATTTCCATTCTCTGGTGCATGACCGACTGTGGCAAACACCTGGCCGACAGACAGCTTGTCCCATTCTTTGCATAAAATATTTTTATCTAAATGTGCATACAATATATAAATATCTTTCTCTATATTTTTCAGAATCACGTGCGGACCCCAGCCACCATCGAGCGGATAGTCATCCATAACCATAGCCACCTCTGCCTCAAAATCCGCCGCCACTTCGGTACCCACTGGCACATTAAGGTCTATTCCTAAATGAGTAAACATTTGTGATTGGTCTAGATACCATCCTCGCCAGATATATGACCGGTCTTCCATCCAACCACCATAAGAAAAATCAATATTATATTTTTTATGTACAGCCTCCACAAAAGACTGACACGCCTCTGGGTTGGTCAGTGGATTTTTGGACTCATTTAAATTATTTTTCTTGGACCAATCCTGTGCCTCGAGATTTAAATTTACATAACCAAACTTTTTGCCTTTCAATTTTGGGAAAATCATGTTTCAAATATAACAGAAATTAGAAATTTAAAAACCCCAGCAACTTTTTGTTTTAGTGGATAAAAGTATTGTGTTTTTTTGTAGAAATGTTATAAAAATCTTGATAATCAACTTTGTTCATCGAAAAAAACTCACTCATGGAAAACGCCAAGTTTTTTCAACCGTTGGGCGCCTTTCCAGAAGTGCGCCCATTAAAACCTATCAAAATTATTTTTCTCACTTCTCTCCGTAACGCTGTTTATGGAGAATTCAACGGACAAATAGTAAGTGTTCATGATCGCCAGCATTATATGCAAGGCGTAATTGAACGCACAATACAGGAAACCCAACCTCTGGGAATGCTTCGAGGTTTGGTAGAAGTAGTAGGTGTTGTCTTTGATGACACCGAAGACGACTTATTAAAAGCCAGCGCTCAAGCTGGACCAGTATTGCAACCTATTGGAAGAACGGAGATACTCTCTATTCCACAAGAGCGGCTAACTGCTTATAATCGTGCTGCTAGAATCGAAACGCCTACCTTTTGCCGAAAAGATTTCTTAGACATGGAACGAATTTTTTCTATCCCTTCAAATTTTCGCAAATTAAAACGCGCAGATATACAAGGAAGAGAAAAGGAAAAGTTTGTGTTTGAAGAATCTGTACTCACCAAAGCACAAGAACTCGGCGCAGAAATAATCATTTCAGATGGCTACATGGCTCGGATTGATTATCTGCACTCAGAAATGGGAATGCATGGAAGGACCCTCAACATCCATCCAGCACCCGCAATAGCAGGGATGCCCTACTGCTTTCGTGGTAAAGATGAAGTTATGGACGCAATCCGCTTTGCGCAAGCAAATGGTGGATTCGCAAAAACAGGTGCAACTCTTCATTTTGTAAATGGAGAGATTGATGACGGCAACGCTGTTGCTTATGTATGCGAAACTCCTGTAAATCATTTTGATTCGGAGTTGGAACTTATGGTCAGGAATTATGAAATGGCAAAATTGCCTTTATTCATACAAGGATTAAAACATTACATCACAAAAATCTACCCTCACTTATGATACGTTTTGGAGTAAAACCACCTCACCCACCTAAAACAGAGTGGACCAAAGGAGAAATAATAATTTTGTTCCTTGCATTATGTACCGGCTTGGCACTTTTTGTAGGAATGATTTACTTTTTTCCTCCACCTCAAAAGTAATTTTTCACACAACCAAAATCAAACGCGAAGGTCTAAAGACTATCGCGTTTTTTATTTATATATTTATATTCAAAAAGTTCAGAATCAAGCCACCTTCGGCCTATATTGTATCGCCTCTAAGATGTGCGATTCTTTTATATCTGGAGAACCATCTAGGTCGGCGATGGTACGAGCTATTTTGATGACCCGATGATAGGCTCGGGCGGAGAGCCCGAGAGCTTCCGCACTCTGGTCGAGTACCGCCCGCACAGAGGCAGAGAGTGGGGCGAGATTTTCCAAGTGTTTCACATTCATCTCGCTGTTGGTCCGCACATGCATACCAGATTGTGTGAAACGCTCCTTTTGTACATGGCGAGCCTTTTCTACTCTCGATTTGATGACCTTACTTTCTTCCCCTGTCGGGGCATCGCCTAGTTTTTTATAATCTATATCTCCGACCGAGACCCACAGATCAATACGATCCATGATGGGTCCAGAGAGTTTTCGACGATATCTATCCAAGTCACTCGGCTTGCAGATGCAGACCTTCGTCCGAGAGCCAGTATTACCACATGGGCAAGGGTTCATCGCCGCGACTAAAATAAAATTCGAAGGGAAGGTCGCTGAGCCTTTGGCCCGAGAGATGGAGACTATATTATCCTCGAGTGGCTGGCGGAGTGATTCGATTACACGTTTATCAAATTCAGGAAACTCATCGAGAAACAACACTCCTCTGTGTGCCAGTGTAACCTCCCCAGGTTTTGGGAATGTGCCTCCGCCGATCATCGATACATACGAAGCAGTATGGTGTGGTGCACGAAATGGTGGCTCGATGACGAGTTCACCTCTATTGCTCCCAACAATAGAATGAATACCTGTGATTTCTAAGACCTCCTGCGGGGAGAGCAGCGGCAAGATGGCTGAGAAGGCTCGCGCTAGCATGGTCTTACCAGTACCCGGTGGACCATATAGAGCTATATTGTGCCCACCAGATGCTGCTATCTCGAGACCTCTCTTAGCACTTTCTTGTCCACGAATATCTGAGAAATCTGCCGAATGCCGTATGCTGGTATAACTTATCTCGGTCTTTGGGTGAGGTGTTAATTTATTATTTTTTGTTTCTTTGCTTTTTTTATTTGGTAATTCATCTATATGCTCGATGACTTCTTTGAGAGATTTTGCTCCGTAGATAGTCACTCCCTCTACTAGTGCCCCTTCTATCGCATTTTCAATCGGCAAAAAGACTTCCTTAAAACCCTGCTTTGCTGCTTCTTCTACCAGAGGCAGTGCTCCGCGGATGCCACGCAAGGTGCCATCGAGCCCCAACTCACCAAAAAATATTTTTCCTTCAGGATCAAACTCTATATCTCCCGCCGCGAGCATATATGCCAAGGCTATCGGTAAATCAAAAGACGGACCCTCTTTTTTCAGGTCCGCCGGAGAAAGTGAAACAACTATTTTTTGGTTTTGCATTTTTGGAGAACGAAAACCAGAATTTTTTATAGCACCCGAGACACGATCTTTGGCCTCGTCCACAGCCTTATCCGGCAAACCGACGATATTCATAGAATGTAACCCTCGTGACAAATCCACTTCGATAGTGACTATCATACCTGATAGTAAATTCACTTGCGCAGAATATACTTTCGCAAAGCTCATAGATATATTATATGTCTAAAAATAAATAAAAGAAAACACCCCATGCGGGGTGTTATTCGTCGATATGTTTCTTGCAAGTAGTCGCAGCTGGATTCGCTTCGAGTCTCTTTGCTTCGATATCCTTCTTGCAGACCTTGCAGACTCCAAAAGATGCTTTGTTTAGATTCTCGAGCGCTTTCTCTACATTGCCCAAGCGTCCTTCAAACACATCCATCATACTACTCTTGCCTTCAAAATCTTCGAATCTATCAGCCATGTCATTTTGATCAGATTCACGATAGCCTTGATTATTGTCTTGTACGACTTCCCATTCACCAGTCTTTGGATTCATCTTACCCAAGTCTTTCATTTGTTCCAAAAGCAGGTCTCGTTCTTTTTCCAATTTTTCTTTAATTTTCTTTTTATCTAACATAAAAGTATCTAAATACTGATAATCACCTCACTTTAAATCTACACTATTTGGGGTGCCCTGTCCAACAGACAGGTGGGTTAATATAACACAACCAAAATCAAACGCAACTATTTTCGAATATCACTCCCAGATAGTCTGCGCATCACCTCACTACCCGCTTGGACAGATCTAGTGATGATGACTGATTCATTGTCGGCATAGATATACATAAGGGCTATGCTACCATCCGCCTGATACAACACACGCGCATTTTTGTTTTGCACAAAGCCATCTTCAAATTTTTTGTTGAGGAGAGCGTTCGTGTCTTTCCCAAGAGAGATACCAAAAACATCGTGCAAGTCATAGAACATCTTATCCTCCCATTCTTGCATAAAAGGAAAAATATCTGAAAAAGAACGTACTTTGAGCAAGATGAAGGGTTCGTTCTTACTAGTCTTAGCCACCCCCACCATAAAAGTAGGAGATATCATATCTCGTGCTTTTTCTGGCATGTTGAGAGCGGTGATATCCAGAAAATCGTCCGTCTGGATTAATTTCTTGTTCCTGGTCAGATAGAACGCTTCTATTCCCCCTTGTTTGACTGTCGATAGAGCGAAGGCACTCTTGAGGGCACTGATTGCTTTCTCATTATTCAGATTATCAATTGAGACAAATTGATTTCGGTCGACAAAAATAATCGGCGTTGCTTTTTGTTGTGTCTCTACCATCTCACCTCGAGTAAATACTACATACAAAAGACCTAGCAAAGAAAGTACTAGCAAGAGAGTGGACAAGGCGATGAAAATTTTATTTTCAGGATTTTGTGGAGAAAGAGCTTCGCGTTCTTTGTCGCGTTCTTCTTGTTCATGAATCATAGTTCGAAGCGAACTCCCAGGATTCTCTCCTAGCGCTCCGACCATATCATCTGAAAACGTATGGACTACTTTAGGTTTAGGTGTATTGTTGTTTTCCATAACTCCTGTTTATTGTACAGGATGTGGTGCAAAAAAGTTTTTGTCTGCTTCTTTGATCGATAGACTTATCTTGCCATGTTCTGAATCAACTTTGATCACTTTGACTGGCACTATCATCCCTTCTTTCATTATATCAGTTACTTTCGCCACACGGAAAGGAGCAATCTCTGATATATGCACAAGACCATCAGAATATTCGTTGAGTCTGACAAAGGCACCGAATTCAGCGAGTTTGACGACTTCACCTTTGAGCATTTCTCCCACTTGAAATTCATGAGTCATACCTTCGATTATCTTCATCGCTATGTCAGCACTCTCCCCTTTACCAGTGACAAAGACAGTACCATCGTCTTCGATGGTTATCTCAGCACCCGAGCGTTCTTTGATGTCTTTGATAGTCTTACCTCCAGATCCTATAACCATACCGATCTTGTCTGGATTTATTTTGGTGATCAATATGTGCGGAGCATTTGGTGATATTTGAGCACGTGGATTTGGAATCGCTTTTTCTATTTCAGAAAGTATAGTGAGACGTGCAGCTTTTGCTTGACGCATAGCTTCTCCGAGTATTTTCACTGGCACACCTTCTACCTTAACATCGAGTTGAATAGCGGTCACACCATTTTTAGTACCAGCAACTTTGAAATCCATATCTCCATGATGATCTTCCGGTCCTTGGATATCAGTCAGCACTTTGTATTTATCATCAGACTCATACATGAGACCCATCGCGATACCAGCCACTGGAGCTTTGATCGGCACACCACCATCCATGAGAGCCAGAGTCGATGCGCAGATAGATGCTTGAGAAGTCGAACCGTTCGATGCCATAGATTCAGATACGACACGGACAGTGTATGGGAATTCCATTTCATTTGGCATCACCATGAGGAGGGCTTTTTCTGCGAGTGCTCCATGCCCTACTTCACGACGATTGGTAAATCCTGCGCGGCCAGTCTCACCAGAAGAATAGGGAGGAAAGTTGTAGTGATGCATAAATCTTTTTTCTGATTCAGCATTCATACCATCGATCATATGCCTGTCTTCAGGCCCACCGAGAGTCAGTACAGAGAGGACGTGTGTACCACCTCGATAAAAAATACCTGAACCGTGTACCACACTAGAGAGTCCTCCAGCCTGTGCGTAGAGTTCACGCACCTCTTCCATCGCTCGCCCATCGGCTCGACGATTTTCATAGATTGCTTTCTTGTGCAACATATCATTTTCTGTTTCATCGAAAAGGTCTTCTTCTGGAGAAAAATCTTCCTTCTCTGGAAATTTTTGTTTCAACAATTCTTTCCATTCATCATGCAGTGCATCTATCGCAGCCTTACCAGCACCTGCGAAAAGTGCTGCTTCAAATTTTGGCAAGATGTTTTCTTCGAACAATGTTTTTGATTCTGGAGAGATGACTTCGTGCGAGATGACACGCTTTTCTTTACCTATCTCACTGGCGATAGACTTCTGGAAATTTTCGAGTTTGGTTATCTCTTGGCTAGCTGCAAGGAGCGCACTTTCGAGTTCTTCTTCGGATACTTGCCTAGCGGCAGCTTCGATCATGTTCACATTGCCACTCTTACCACAGACAGTGAGGTCGAATTTGTATTCGACATTTTCAGCTCGCAAATGTTGTGGAGCATTGAGGAGTAATGTATCACTATCGTATTTACCGATACGGACACATCCGACAGGACCCGCCCATGGAATATTTGATACCAAGATAGCCAAAGACGCAGCATTCACTGCCAAGATCACAGGATCATTGTCATCGACAGAAAGCACCGTCACGATGATCTGCACCGCATGCCGCATAGATTGATCAAAAAGTGGACGCAAGGTACGATCTATCACCCGACTCGCCAAGATAGCATCTTCAGAAGGTTTTCCTTCTCGTTTCACAAAACGTGAACCAGAGATCTTGCCTGAAGCGTAAAACTTTTCTATATAATCGACAGTCAGATTGAAAAAACCTAGACCTTTCTGCTTGTCTTTAGACATACAAGCAGTAGCCAATACTATCGTTTCACCGTACTGAAGCATCACGCTACCATGAGCCTGATCTGCCAAATCAGTAAAAACGGCCTTCATCACCTTGCCGCCAATCTCTAAACTATATTCTTTTTTTTGCATATGTTTCGCGTTTCACACGCGCTAGTTTGCGTTCAAACTACAGTATTGTTCCTATATATTAGCAGAACACTACTTTGTGTTTGAACACAAACTGATTAACTAATAACTTTTCCAATATACCACAAAAAATACTAAATCAAATACTTCCTCGGATTCTCCGACAGGTCCACAAAATCATCCGCTGCATCACGCAAACGGGTCGAAGTAGACTTACCAAAAGACACCACCTCCACCTGTGCACCGAGTGTCTGCAAGTATTCTACTAGGGGCACATAGTCTCCATCCCCTGAGATAATCACCACAGAATCGAGGCGTGTCGCCATCTTGATAGCGTCTACTGTGAGCCCCACATCCCAATCACCCTTCTTGATACCGCTGTGAAACACCTGCAGGTCTTTGGTCTTGGTCTCGATACCGAGTTTGGTCAAAGCATCAAAGAAATTCTTTTCATCACCTGCTTCGGTGGTGATGACATAGGCCACTGCTCGTACGAGTTTGCGCCCAGCCACCGCATCACGCAGTACGTTACCAAAATTCACTCTACGACCTTTGTATAGATTGCGAGCGGAGTGATATAGATTTTGGGTGTCTATAAATACCCCCACCCTCTGTTCTTTATGTTTTATGATTGCCATATTGATTTATATTATATACCAAAAGAAAAGGCCCCGCTTACGCGAGGTCCATTTTCTTTTTGAGTGCATCATGTCGAGCCTTGTCTTTGCGCTCTAGATACTTTAGATGCTTGCGTCGGTCAGACACCATCTTGATGAGACCTCGGCGAGAGTGATTATCCTTCTTGTGTTTCTTTAGATGCTTTGCCAATTCGTCGATCTGAGTTGAGAGCACAGCCACCTGCACTTCAGGAGAACCTGTATCCTTGTCGTGGATTTGATTTTTCTTTATAACTTTTTGCTTTTTTGCGGTTGCTAACATGTCAGAAATAGTATCACAAAAGCCAAGAAATTGCAAGTACCCTCAAATTGTGCGACACTATTGAATATGTCGACAGAGTTGGACCAGTTAAAAACAAAATTCCTAGAATACCTAGAGGTAGAAAAAGGTATGGCTCAAAAAACACTAGAAAATTATGACCAGTACCTCGGCCGTTATTTAGACTTTGCAAAAAAAAATAGCAATATCACCAAACCTGCAGAGATCAATCCTGAATCGGTAAGAGAATTCCGCCTGTGGCTCAATCGTCAACCTGTCAAAAAGAAAAAAGATCGCATAGAAACCATCTCTCGAAGAACACAGAATTATTATATGACTGCTATCAGAATGTTTCTCAAGTTTTTAGCCAAAAGAGATATCACTGCCATGAGTTCAGACAAAATAGAACTCGCCAAATTATCTGAACGCTCTTTGGACCTCATCACTCAAGCAGAACTCGAACGCTTGTTCAAGGCTACCGAAGGTACTGATCTAAAATCTCTACGGGACCGTGCGATACTTGAAATGCTTTTTTCTACTGGATTGCGAGTAGGTGAACTATGCTCCCTCTCTCGTGATATAAATGAAAATTCAGAAGAACTCTCTGTTCGTGGTAAGGGTGGCAAAGTGCGAGTTGTGTTCATCTCTGACAGAGCTCGCGATGCATTAAAGAAATATTTGGCAGCCCGTAAAGATATGGAAGAAGGACTCTTCGTACGCATAGGTCCAGACAAAGC
>JACCDR010841940.1_pt1 | contig 14794 bp, 19 predicted proteins | sample 7446431 | NCBI WGS metagenome assembly JACCDR01 (sample SAMN15323443, study PRJNA562643) | freshwater metagenome | isolation source: river surface water | place: USA:Blue River Watershed | collected 2017-08-17 | reverse complement strand
GTCCATCTCTTCCGTCTTGTCCATCTTTCCCATCTTGTCCATCTCTTCCGTCTTGTCCATCTTTCCCATCTTGTCCATCTCTTCCATCTTGTCCAGCAGGTCCTTCCCGTATCTTCGGTGTATCAATGTAGCTAATATCTTCAGTATACACTGGAATCTGCCTCAAATCAGTATATCTGATTGCTTTCAAATATTCTTTATCACGATCTATAGTCATTTTTGCCTTGATATCAACTATTGACATCTCTCCAGCACCATATATCGGATATGACTCTATTATATTATCAAATATAGCTTCCATATACCTGCTCGGAGTTAATTTTATCGGAGCAAATCATTAACTTACGAGTTCTTTGCTTATTCATGGCTGTATAAAGGATAATAACGAGGAGGAGTACAATACATATTACTAAAATAGCATATGCTAAAGTCATACTTTTCGCCAAACCTCCCCTTGCCAACATTGGTAGTGTTGTTTGTACCGGCGACGGTGTAACAAAATTTACCGACCTTGATATAGGAGTCGTATTTACAACATAAGGAGCAATAGCTGAATTATCTCCAATACCATAATCTTGCTGATTATTCGCACTAAGTGTGTCGGAAATAAGATCAGTACCCGGTGTATATGTTTTTCCATCACTCGTTGCGTCTTGAGGTAAATCATCCTCAAGTTCCGGCATGTCAGGAATATCATTATCCTCAATAGGCTCAGCTTGCTTGTTCTCTTCTGAAGCAATAGCTGGTGCTGGCTCAACTTGCTTGTTCTCTTCTGAAGCAATAGCTGGTGCTGGCTCAACTCGCTTGTTCTCTTCTGAAGCAATAGCTGGTGCTGGCTCAACTCGCTTGTTCTCTTCTGAAGCAATAGCTGGTGCTGGCTCAACTTGCTTGTTCTCTTCGGGAGGAGCAATGGCTTGTGCTGGCTCAACTCGCTTGTTCTCTTCTGAAGCAATGGCTTGTGCTGGCTCTACGATCCTTCTATCACTCATGTCCACTTTTTCCTCATAGTTCACAGGCGGTGGAGGACCTCTATTAAGCTCTCCAAATATAGAATAATCTGAGTCGTCCTTACGAGGAAGTTTAAACTCAGGTGCTTTGTGAGCAGTAGTGGAATATGACATACTTATATCTTCAGTATTCAGGTACAAATCATTGAGTTCCAGCTTCTTTTTTTTCTTCTTTCTTTCCTCCTCCTGAATACTCGTATACTTAGCCTTCAGGTCTACAATTGAAACGCCGCGCGTGTCGTATTTTGGATCCGCTTTCTTGATCTCTTCAATGATATCCATATATACATGTCCAAATTTATTTTATCAACGACAGTTTGGACAAGCTAACCTTGCGCATGACGTCAATAAAAATGTTTGAATCCTGACTAATGAGCTTCTCAAGTATGCTGACCACGACCCGCTCAAACTTTGTCTTTAAGGCATTCAGGTTTTCGTCCTCCGGCTGCATGCCGCTAATGTAGTCATTAAAGGCGTCCCCAAGCTCTTTGAAAAAGGAGCGCTCAAAATAGACCAACTGAAAAAGGAATGTCATTTGAGCCTCTCCAAGGTATGCGGCAACGTCATACGTATTCTTTTGGAAAAACTCATGGAATTTATGAGTTAGCGTCTTTTTGGCAATCTCTTTGTACTTCTCATTGGCAAACAGCTCACGCAACATAGAAATGTCTTTTGGATACGTTTTAGGCAGCTTCTTAACAAACTCGCTACTGATCTCCAAAAACAGGCTATTGATTACATCTCCAACCATGATATCTACAGCGGGCACCTCGTCCACTTTAAAAGCAACGTCAAGAAACATGGAGTCCTTGGCCGCCCGGATCGCTTTCAGGTTGTAGTTGTCTCTTTTTGGATCTTTATCTTGGTCGTACAAATTTTGTAGGCTCGTCTTGAACAGGTGAGTCGGGCCGCCCAAGAATAGGCTCATCGGGCTGTACTTATCGGAAGTACACCGCAGCACTACCGCCTTCTCGCCGTTAGTCTTGTAGAATTTGATATTAAAGCACCACTTACTCTTGGTGTCGGATATGGTCAGCGTCTTAAATTGGTTGATCAGGGCTTCCGTAATACCCGCATTCTTGTCAATGGACTTTGATAGCAGCCCAAAGATATCATACTCAATAGGGTACTCAATTACCTTATAGATCACCACCAAATCAATACCTTGCTTGTTAAGGCAGCTTGATAGCTTTTCAATTGACGCAACGTCCTTCGGGCCTACGCGCAGCACCTCAGCAAGCTCGGTCAGCGGCCGCGACGCACTCAATGGAGTAAGTCCAAAGTTAGTAAGCGGAATCTCCGGATTCGTCTTTACAGCTGAAACGCCGCGCTGTAGGATCCATTTTTTGTCTTCCTCAACGAGCCGCGATACAAGGTTAGTCATGTCAAAGCGGCGATCCTCAGCATATCTTTTTAAGAGCCTATTCATGACATCAACATAAAGGTCCGCCGTCAGCGGATCCACGCGGAACTCCGCCTGTAGCTTCAGCACTTCATCATTCAGTAGCTGTAGAATTGCGTCCGCAAAGATATCCTGTAGCTCCGCGAGTATAAGGTGGCTGCGCGTAGAGGCCCGCGCATTCATATCAACCAATTGGTGCTCCTCACGAATGAGGTGCCCCATGGTACTCTGTGTCACGAACGTCTTCATTTGCTTCCCAAAGCGGCTTTTCACGAGCCGCACCACCTCATCAACTGACTTAGCAAACTTGACCAGGCTTGACCAAAGGAAGAAGTAGTCTGATATACCAATTGAAACCTTGATTTTGCTGAGCTTTTCAAAGTTTTGATTGGCGGCGTCCCGCATGGCCTCAAGCTCCTTATAGGACTCATCTACGCTTATTTCCCGGATCCGATCAATCAAATTATCCAGTTTTCCTAAAACCGGCTTGTATAGCTGAACATACTTCTTGAGGTTTGCGTCCATATATATAAAGCTAAAATGTATATATATGGACCGCGCATCTTACGTCAACGTAGAGCCTAACATTCATGGCGAGGCGCAACACACAAAGTATACGTACTACTTCTATATCGTTATTGCCTCTATAGCAATCCTGTTGCTCATTCTTGTATTCTACTATGTCACAAAAAAGAAAGAGGTGCCGGTTGTGCTACCTCCTCCTCAAATGCAGCAATTTTATAGGGGGCCGCCTATGCAGCCTCCAGCTCCAATGCCTGCTCCCGCACCGAAGAAAGCCGAAGAACCAACCATTCTTGAGACTGAGAACGCTCCTCTTGAATTGAACCTTGATGACCCGGAAAGCACGCATAAAGTGGTTTATACCCCGAGTCTTGAAGAGATTGACGAGACCAAAGAATCAGTATATAAAGAAGCAACCCGCGACGACTTCAGCTTTGACGAAGACAACTAAATGCCTCATTTTTTTTTGCGTTAAAGAAGTCGTAGGCCCTCAAAAAATAAGGGCTCTTAAATGAATAGCATATTGTATAATGACAGCAACAATGGTAGAAGCAATCGTATCCGAAGACGTAAACATGACTGAAGAGAGCCTTGAAGAGAAGAACCGACGCAATCAAGAAAAGCATCTTGCGAGCGTTAACAACATCATTACCCTACACGGCAGCCAACCCGTCTTACACTTGAAGACCTCCAAGACTAAGGAAGCAATCAACGGATTGATCATCAATCCCGAGTCCAAGCTTGCCAAGGACGAGCTCAAGAAGGCCAAGGTCCTCGTCAACGCAGGCGAGCAGAAAGAGCTCACTGAGAAGAGACGCGCATTTGAAGCAAAGCACCCCGGAAGCAAATTCACTGAGAAGTTTGAGCCCGCATACAAGTACGAATTCAATAACATTTCACAGTCTACAAAGGAGCAGATCCGCCGCGCAATTGAGCGCGAGCAGGCCGCCGACAAGGAGAAGTATGCGAAGTCCATCGTCAAGAAGTGGAAGGAAGAGAACAAGAACAAGTACGAGAGCTTCAAGGAATTCAGAAAGAACGCCTTGGAGGCGGCCGAGAAGGCCGACGAGTCAGTACCTTCATTTGTTGATATTATGAATGCGTTTGACTCCGATCAGCTCAAGACATACTCCTTTGTATTCCGCGTTAAGACCAAGGTAGACGGAGAGTCTAAGGAGGCGCTATACCACAGCCCTACAAAGATTCCCGAGGAGAAGCGGTTTGACGTCTACAAGACCCTCCTGACCAAGGGCAACGTCCGCTTCAGCAAGTCGTCGCAGACTTACATTTCGCTCTTTATTGAAAGCCTCGCAAGACAAGTCGCATTCAACAGTTTGTACCATTCCAGGAGCCGCGGAGCTGAGAGGATTAGCTCCGAGAGCTTGTACTTGGTTGAGAATGTGGAGTTCCTCAAGAAGTTCGTTCCTCTTGCTGAGCTGATCCGCTTTACTAAGACCTATTCCGAGATCGCCACTCCAAAGTTCACCAAGGAAAAGAAGACTCGTCAGAAGAAGGAGGAGAAGCCCCTTAAGAAAGATACTACTCAACTAACCATTACTGAGAAGGTTGAGAAGATCATCAGTCAGGATCACTACGTCAAAAATCAAGTGAGCAACAACTGTAAGTGTGATATCGCGCAAGACCTTGGTGAAGGACCTGAGTCGCCTTACTACAGGATTAAGTACTCAAGTGCTTATGTTCAGTTTGTGTCGCAGATTATGGGAGAAATCGTGTACAAGATTGGTCGTATTTTGAAGACGCAGGTCAACGCCAGCAACTCCAGGACGATCAATCTTGAGCTCGTCAAGACCGCAATTGAGCACCTACTGATCACTATGAATGTGTCAGACGAAGATCTTCAAAGCACATTTGAAGGGTTGGACTCTAAGTTTGAAGAGTACGAAAGCTCCAAAAAGAGCAGTCCAAAAGCAGCTTGTGAAGAAGAGGAGTTGTGAGTTTGTGAGTTTGTGAGGGTACTCCAATCTACGACCCTCACGGATACGCTCCAATCTACGACCCTCACGGCTCCGCTGAGGTTGATCATTTGGTCTTTTTTTTGTGAGTTTTTTTTAAGGTTGCGCGCTAAAATAAGCCTGTTGAAGCTGTCTATTGAGGTTGTAGATCGTTCTTGCGCGCCATTCTTGCGCGCTAAAATGAGCCTGCTGAAGCCGTATATTGAGGTTGTAAGCCGTTCCTGCGCGCTGTTCTTGTGCGCTAAAATAGCCTATTGGAGCTTGTAAGCCGTTTTTGCGCGCTAAAATAGCCTGCTGGAGTAGCCTATTGGAGCTTGTAAGCCGTTTTTGCGCGCTAAAATAGCCTGCTGGAGTAGCCTATTGGAGCTTGTAAGCCGTTCTTGCGCGCGAGAATGGCGCGCTGAAGTAGCTTGCTGAAGTAGCCATCCGTCCGCGACTACAGTTGACAAGTATATTTGAGCATAGCTGTGTGGGTCGTAGATTGGAGTACCCTCACAAAAATTGAATTCTGGAATGCTAAGTACAATCATGAGCTCTATTTGTAAGAAATGCCACATATTCATTCAAAGATCCAATCCACTTGACGGGATCAAATGTAAGGTCTGTAAATTTGAATACACCAGCAATGACTTCTTGACGGCGATCCGCAAATCCGGCTTATTATGTACTTGCGGCTCCACTGACGCAAGTATTCCTACCAAAATTGAAGGGTACGGTTTGTGTGAGTGCAATAAGTACCGGCGCTTACAACCCGATAGACCTGCTACGGTGTGTAAGATATTTGTTAAACGCTTCAATCCATTGGAAGGGATCAAGTGTAAGGATTGCAATAGCAAGTTCACCGGCAAGAATGCCTTTAAAGCAATTCGTAGATCCGGCTTGCTCTGTACCTGCGGCTCTACCAGCGCGCCGATTCCTACCAAACTTGAAGGGTACGGTATGTGCGTATGCGGCAACTACAGGCGAATCTATGAATGCGAAGCGGCACCTAAAGATGCAATATCCAAGAAGGTCAGCTTTTCCAAATACAAATCCATTTACATTATTCCAAGCGAGTAGTCTGAATAATCTTTTTTTGCGTGAGTCAAATAGTACAATGGATAAATGATTCGCAACATTCACTATATTTCCGATCTTCACCTGGAAAGGAATGTGTTCAAGTTGATTCCTCCGGCCGGAGCTGTTAATACGACGCTCTTCCTTGCCGGCGACATTGGTAATCCTTGGAGTCCGTCCTACCGCGACTTACTCTTAAGCGCCTCCGATTCATGGAAATCAGTCTACCTTGTAGCCGGCAATCACGAGTACTGGAATCGCGACTACGAATGCGTGGACGATAGGATCCGCGAGGTTGCGGCGGCGAGGACCAACTTACACTTTTTGGATTGCTCAGGGCGGATTCAGGATGGAAAGCATATCGTTGGCGGCACTTTTTGGTCGTGGTATTCGCGGCCCGCTTCCGCGCGTAAAAAAAAAATCAATGCGGAGCACCTTTGGCAGCGGCAGCGGATTGAGTGGCTCATTAGGTCTACCGATTTACCTACCATTGTGATGACGCACCACTTACCGTCATTTAAGCTCATTCAGCCTCAATTCGCAAAGTATAATGCTGAAGGATGGGCGAGTCATTCCGATTACATGATGCGGTACCCGGTAGAGGCCTGGGTATGCGGACACTCGCACATTCGCTTTGATAAAGCTATTAATGGGGTCCGCGTCTTGATGGCGGCTCGCGGAAGTCAGGTTGGTGAGGCCGAGTTGTAATTAGAATATATTTATTAATAGAGTATGGATGAGCCTGACTATAACATTCGCGAATTTGGCGATTATTGGGTTAGACAACGAGCGGATGGATACATGAGTGCTACAGATATGTGTAATATTGGAGGAAAGAAGTATTGCGACTATGCGAGATTGAAGAGAACGAAGGAGTTCTTGAAAGCTTTAGAGGTAATGATGAGGTTATCGGAGCATGAGCTGGTTCATATCATTCAAGATGGTAGTATGAAAAAGCAGGGTACTTGGATTCACCCGAGAATCGCCACTAACCTTGCGTGGTGGATTTCTTCAGAATTTAGTGTAGAAGCTTGTAGATGGGTTGATGAGTGGTGTAGTGCCTCAGATAAAAATAAAGAAGAGTACATAAAGGAAATCAACTCATTGAAGCCATCCAGGACCAACCAACGAGAATCTGAACTACGAGATAAGTATTGTAAATTGTTGTCCGCTGACGCAGAGGTAAGAACTGGTGCTGGCTATATTGATTTGCTAACCGATAATCAACTGATTGAGATCAAGACAGCTGCCAAATGGATGCATGGGATTGGTCAGTTGATATGTTATAGTATGGACTATAAAAACCACGATAAATGGTTGTATCTCTTTGATTATGAAGAAGTGCCCTATGATACAAAGATTTTAATTGAGAATACTTGTAAGTTCGCTGGAATTAAGTATATGTACATTGACTGAGTAGCATACTTTTTTATACGAAAAACGCATTCTTATAGCACACAAAAAAGAGCCATGCAATCCAGCAGCTACTAAAATAACTCAAAGTATACATCCTGTAATGGCAAGCTTTTATAGCGAATAGTATATTATTTTAGTTTTTTGTAAAAATGAATTTTATTTATTAATACAATAAGTATCGTTGATATGTCTTCTGATATTGAGTATTCCATTATGGAGTTTTCTGGTAATCGAATTAGCCAACGGTTTGATGGCTACATGAACGCAACTGAGATGTGTAAGGTTGGCAACAAAAAATACAATGACTATTCCAGACTGAAGCAGACCAAAGAGTTTATGGATGCTATGGTATCCGTTGCGAGGATCCCCGCAACGGAACTTGTTCATACCATTCAGGGTGGTGATTCTCAAAAACAAGGTACGTGGGTGCATCCACGAGTAGCTATGCATTTGGCTCAGTGGATCTCTCCAAAATTTGCGGTGCAAGTTGCTGATTGGGTTTTCCGCTTCATGCAAGGAGATCTTTCTTTGGTAAAAGAGGTTGTTGATCGTCATGACAAGATCAATGGTACTGAGAGCCGTATCTTGATTGAGTCTTATGACAGACAGCTTCTTGAGCATAAAGAGCAGATCCAGGAGTACAAGGAGCAAGTTCAAAACTTGAACATTACCAATGGTAAGTTGAATAAGACTACCGAGGTCCTTCAATCCAAAATTAATGGCTTGAATGAACTCACTTGTCCTTACTGCGATAAGAGATACTCCAGTACCAATGGATTGTCCAACCATACAAACAACAAGTGCGAGGAGAAAAACAAAAAGCAGTTCTTGGCTATTGTAGATGCCGATGCGTTTAAAATATACATGGACCTGATCATTGATGATTGGGATAGCCTTAAGGAGATCTATAGATTTCATATTAGAAAAGCAAATTGGGACTCCAGATTTTCTCAGGTGATCATAACCAGTGAGATTGGTAAGGAGCGTAGATACAGCATTAATCGTAATAGCGATCGCATTAGTTTGCTCATGATCCTCAGCACGCAGCGAAACGTTCCGATTAACTTATTGGTTGATCATAACGCAATGGCTATGTTTGCCAACAATTCCGATATCATTCAGATGATTAGGGAGTCTAGGGAGTATGAGCCTGGTCTTAAGGCTGTTGAGTTAGAAGAAGCTCTTGAAGAGACCGCCGACGAGTGATGCCGAGTTATAAAAGAATATGTTTTTTTGATCATGGAAAAGCTCATTCATTAACCATTTGAGCCGCTATAAGGGGCTCTAAAAAGCATATCATTCTAGTGAGCCAACCCCCCGTATACAATAAGTCAATTGACTAAATATGATTGTAATATTAGTTAACCCCGCCGCGTAGCTTCACAAGGCACCGAGGAAGCGCACGAACAGCTCGCGCGCCGTCGCCTTACCAAGCGGAATCAAACGGTCAAACTTGACCGGATCGTCAATATACAAATCAATCAGCTCCTGGTTGACGTAGCTCTTTTTACATATTGCCGGAGTATTGTTGACACATTTGCTAATCTCCTTCATGGCCTCAACTATATTTTTTTTGCGCTGGCTCGCGCTCAGGACGACAGCCTTGCCGCGGTTGCGCAAATAGTCTATTAGGAGCGTATTCGCGTCAAACGTCCGGAACATTTTGGAGGTGAATGCGTCGTCGTATTTCTTAAGATAGTCGTTTATGTCAGTATGCTTAATCCTTTCCGTTTGGCCGCCCTCAGTATATGTGAATATGTCCTCAGTTGGCTTCTTCTTTGCGACGTATTCCTTGAGTACGCTGACCAAATCCGGATCCAATATCATACATTCGTTGAGGACGCCCTTCTTGCCGATGAAGCGAATTTCAACGGACTTAGGGTGATCATAGATGTGGTGCTTTTTGATCGTGCTGATGCCGTGACTTTGGTACAGCTTCTCATATTTTTGGTTGCCTACCCGGAAATAGCATTGTGATATAATCTTGAGGATTATCGCTATACATTTGTTTTTGGTGGACCGCTTCTCTCGCATGTGCTTCTCTATATGCGCAAATATTTGCGGTAGCTGACGGCCGAATTTGATCAGCTTCTTGAATTTATTCTTGTCAGCGGCGGCGCGCCACTTCTTTGAATAGATTTGCTGGAGGCGGCCCTTGGAGTCCGTGCCCTCAAATACAATCTTTGGATCCTCCTCCATGAATATGCGGACATTGCGGTAGGCCGGCGGAATAACCAGGCTTTTGACGTATGCGAGCGTCGCGGCGTCGCGGACCGGCTTGCCGTGGATATCCGTCAGCGAGCCGTCTTCCTTTTTGTATAGGATCATATATAAAAGGTACTGGAATACGTTGCTTGGTCAGTAATTAAAAATAGTATCTATAATAATGTGTATGATAAATGCTAATGGGGAGCATGATATGATATATGCTCCATACCCGCAAAGATTAGACGAGGATCTATATGGTATCCTTTCTAAAATTGCAGCTGAAAATGAATCAGTCGGACTCCATATTCCAAAAAAAATGAAATGCGTATTCAACGATGGTTTAGCATTTGTAAACGGAGTTGACATGTATGCTTGTACATACATGTGTAACTATTGTTGGGATACCGGTAGAGAAATGGAATACTATTGTAGCGATTGTCACATGGATATGTGTCATATGTGCTACAGTGAAGTAGATGAGGAGACTGCCCTAAATAATGGGGCCGTAAATTACAAGCATAGAGCTCAAGCGTTGGCGGATTGTCGCACTCACAACCTTAAAAGCTTCGTCGGACGGAGTGTTAATGAATGCTCCTCGTGTAAGGTTTGTATTCGTTTTATGGCCGGTTATTATTATAACAGCAAATATGATATTTGTAAAGCTTGCTATGACTCCAATCCAGCCTTATATACGGAATCAACATATATAGAGAATGATGTAGAATTTGGATCAGTAAGAGATTGGTTTATAATCGTCGAAGACGATGATTATAATGCTATAATATGTAATTTAAATGTAGATAGTCCGTACTATAAAAAGTTTGGCTTTTTAGCAACTGATGGTCATGGTAGGGTAGGAGTTTGGTCCAGTAAAGACGACGACTTACGTACTTTGTTAGATGAATACGATCGGACCAGATCAATGGAAGAGTCAGGTCCTGACTATAAATACGAAGAAGACCCCTTAGAAGGAGAAATTGATATTGATTGCCGGATTACGAGAATGATGTTAGTAAGGAAGATGAAAGTCTACTACGGTTAAACGACTTGGTATTTTTTTTTCATGCTTGAATACTATATTATGATTCAAGTCAGCTGCCCTCACTGTCATGGAACGGTAATCATTGAAGAGGTTAATTGCGCAATCTTTAGACATGGAACCCTCAAAACAGGAGAGCAAGTGCCGCCGCATTCCTCTAAAGAAGAATGTGATAATCTTGTGGAAAAAAAAGAGATCTATGGTTGCGGCCGCCCCTTTCGCATACGACAAGAAGGCGACACCTGGATCGCGGAGGACTGCGGGTACATTTAGGCTTGTGCTACTACGTAGCACGGCGGGCCTCGCGGGGCGGCTTGTCCTGCTCCGCAGGACTAAACCAGGCGACCAAATTAATAACCATTTCAGCTTGCTGGTGGTTATTGCGGCGGCTGACTCGCAAGTATAGCGCGAGTAGACCCCGAAATCAGGGTCCGGCCGCCGGAGGCACGCGAGCAAAAACCAAGTCAGCCATATCGTGAAGCACTTCAGCCGCTCCCGCGAGGTCGCCGGGCGTAGTCCTGCTCCGCAGGACAAGCCAAGCCTCAAGCCAAACTACTCTTAATCGTCTTGACAACGTCCGCCTTCATGAGCTTACCAATAGAACCTCCAGTACCCATAGCGTTAGAATTTGCGTAGTATGCCAGCAACGACGTCGCGAGCTCACCTTGCTTCGCAAATTTGGAGTTGAAGTAGGCCTCAATGCGGCTTGCCTCCTTCAGCTTGTTTTTTTGCGTTTCAAAATTAGCACTTTGGACGAGGACGTCGCGATCAACCACATGGACGATAACCTTTGCGAGTTGTAAGTAATCCGCCACCAGGATTGCGGCTGCTCCATCTGAGCAAGTAATCTTGTAAAGCGGCGCGGGTAGCGACTCGCGCTTTTCCGGAACAGCCTTTGAGGCGGCCGCCACACCATGATCCAGCTTTGCGAGGGCCGCATCCAAGACACCTTTTTTGAATTCAGCAGTAGTTGCCGAAGCCGTCAACTTGCCAATAGCAAACACTTGAGCCTTGCCAAGAGCATCAATCATACGAGCGGCCAATGCGTCAAACACACTACGATCCGCGCGGCCCCCAAGCAACTTAATACAATACGAGTAGCTCTTGAAAATTGAGTTAGGCTTAGCAAACCGGAAGGCCGCCACAATGGTGCGCTTGAGTGAGGAGCCGGTCCCTTGTGTATTCCATGAAATGACGAAATGACGGCCATGTCCATTACATGCTATGTGATCCAGCCGGTATTTGTTAGAATCCGCGGCACCCATAGTCATTTTTTCCTTCAGCAACATAAAGAAAGCAAACGCATATGCGGACTCCTCAGCATGAGCACTTAGAGGTACGGCGCACGGCGTATAGCTCCGCATCATTGAAATGTATTCAGCTGAGCACTCAAAAGGTAGAGTCAGCGATATTGACAGATTTTGAGTTTTTGGAATTGCCTCTACAGTAAGCAACATATACTTAACTGAGCGAAAAAAAAGCTATTTGTTTAGAATACACTACTTCGTATTGCCTCAGCCACGCGACAAAAATTGAAGTAGTCCATCCAAAACGGAATGGTAAGCGCTACAATAAGTAGAATAAAGAACAAAAATGAGTAATCCGGCCGGTCAACAAAGCTCTCTTTCAATCCGGCGTCTAATGCGTCCGCCAACATATCAATCAGCTGATCAATAGTATTGAGCGGATTCTTACCAAAATCATCAAACACCTTGTCTACTACAGCGGAATCAATCTTTTCTTGGATATGCCGCGCGAATGCCTCATTAAGGTCAAGCCGCATTTGTGCTTGGAGGCGGCCACTTCCGAGTAGATTCCGAGCTGCGTTTGAATTTAGATTGCTATCTCCAGTCATCCGAATGACAGTTGATTTAATAGAGTCTCTGATTACTTCACGTACAAACATATACCTTGTAGGAAAAAATTACTCAGGACAACCATTTGCGCGCGCCCACTGGAGTACCTCTAAGTGTTCGTTTTCAGCAGCATCCGAGCAGGTCAATTCATTCCAAGGACATCCATTTGCGCGTGCCCATATAAGCACATCTAAGTTTCCATTTTCAGCTGCGCATCTGCATGTATCCTCATCCCACGGACATCCATTTTTATACATCCATTGTAGTACTTCTAAGTTACCATCCCCAGCAGCATACATAAATGTTTCCTCATTCCAAGGACATCCATTTGTCCGCGCCCATTGGAGTATTTCCAAGCGACCATCGGCAGCAGCCGCTGTACATGTTTCCTCATCCCAAGGACATCCATTTGCTCGCGCCCATTGGAGTATTTCCAAGTAACCTTCAACAGCAGCCGTTGTACATGTTTCCTCATCCCAAGGACATCCGTTGGTCCGCGCCCATTGGAGTATCTCTAAATACCCACTTTTAGCAGCCGCAGCACAAGTTCCCTCATTCCAAGGACATCCATTTACTCGCGCCCATTGGAGTACTTTTAAGTGTCCGTTTCCAGCAGCATAAGAGCAAGTCCTATCATCCCAAGGACACCCATTAGTCCGCGCCCATTTAAGTACTTCTAAGTGCCCATTTTCAGCAGCGCGCGCGCAAGCATCTTCATCCCAAGGACAACCATTTTCCCGCGCCCATTGAAGTACTTCTAAGTGTCCATTTTCAGCAGCACTTGTACATGTCCACTCATTATAAGGACATCCATTTTTATGGACCCATTGGAATAATTTTAAGTTTCCATTTGCCGCAGCACTATAGCTGGTGCTTTTGTCCCAAGGACATCCATTTGCTCGCGCCCATTGGAGTATCTCAAGGTGTCCTCTACGAGCAGCATCTCTACACGTACACTCATCCCAAGGACATCCATTTGCCCGCGCCCATTGGAGTATCTCCAGGTGTCCTCCATGAGCAGCATGAGAACAAGTCCTACCATCCCAAGGACAACCGTTTGCCCGCGCCCATTGGAGTATATGGAGGTGTCCTTTTTCAGCAGCATTTATACAAGTCCACGCATCCCAAGGACACCCATTTTCTCGCATTGAAGCGTCCTGCAAAGCAGGACTGCGTCGAGCCCATTGGAGTACATGGAGGTGTCCGTTATAAGCAGCATTTGCACAAGTCCGCTCATTCCAAGGACAACCATTTTCTCGCGCCCATTGAAGTACCTCAAGGTGTCCTCCACGAGCAGCATGAGCACAAATCCACTCATCCCAAGGACAATCATTCTCATACATTGACGTGTCCTGCAAAACATGACTGCGTCGCGCCCATTGGAGTAAATTAAGGGACAATACTACATTCCTCAAATCTGTCTGCTTGTTATATTTGAGCTTATCCAACACACTTTTCCAAGTTTTAGACACACTTGATAACATCAGGTACATATCCTTTTCAGCAAAAGGTAGTATCATAAGAGCAAGCGTCCTTTCATGAATCATCACTTATACAAATATATTCGCTTTTATGAATAATATTCTAAAAAAAATATCACTTAAGGCACCCCATTTGCACGCATTGACGCGTTCTGCAAAGCAAGACTGCGTCGAGCCCATTGGAGTACATGACGGTGTCCTTCGAAAGCAGCATTCACGAAAGTCAATATATCCCAAGGGCATCCATTCTCGCGAGCCCACTGAAGTACATGTAGGTGTCCGTTTTGAGCAGCAATTATACAAGTCCACACATCCCAAGGACACCCATTATTCCGCGCCCATTGAAGTACATGGAGGTGTCCTCCGGAAGCAGCATTTGCACAAGTCATCTCATCCCATGGACATCCATTGGCGCTCGCCCATTGGAGTACTTTAAGGTGTCCTCCACAAGCAGCATGATAGCATGTCCATTCATTCCAAGGACATCCGTTAGCTTGAGCCCATCCGAGTAAATCAACTGAATTTACTATATTTCTTATAGAGGTCCGCTTATTGTATTTGAGCTTATCCAATACATTTTTCCAAGTTTTAGACACACTTGATAACATGAGGTACATGTCCTTTTCAACAAAAGGTAGTATCTAAGCGCAAGTGTTTCCTCGTGAATCATTTTCTATGTAAACTATTCATTTTTAAAAAAAGTCATACAGATTTGCATTGGAAAACCGCGGATTTCTTAACAAAGCATTTCCAAGTAATTCTACTTCCAATATTCAGTAGTAAGCAGATGTCCAATCGGAAATCCAGAAAAATAGGCAAGACAACAACACGCCT
>JACCDR010123020.1_pt1 | contig 14795 bp, 38 predicted proteins | sample 7446431 | NCBI WGS metagenome assembly JACCDR01 (sample SAMN15323443, study PRJNA562643) | freshwater metagenome | isolation source: river surface water | place: USA:Blue River Watershed | collected 2017-08-17 | reverse complement strand
TGGGGGGCGGGCGTCGGCTGACACTGCAAAATCGCCCAACCCGTCTTCCCAATTCCTTCAACACTTTAAACCCTTTTCCAATTCTATCCAAAATCTATCCCTTTTTTCCAATTCCATTATAATTCCTTTTCAATCCAACTTTATTCCATTTCTATTATAATTACTTTTCCATTATTACTTTATTTACTTTTTATTCGTATTGTATTTAATCTTTTACTTTACAACTATATTAAACTTATTTTCTATATTACTATAATTATTCTTTCTACCTTATTAATCCCACTTTAATTCATTACAGTTTCAACATAATCTATTCCAATACTACTGTAATCAATCTGTCAAGGGTTATAGGGTATAGATTGGCTGATTACCGCTAGGGGTTCTGAAAGTCGCCTATAAGGAACGCGCGCAATCTATATAGGCGCTAAGGGCGATTGCTGGCTGATTCCGCGGGGTTAGGGCTGATTAGTCCAGAATCGAATAGGGAAAAGCTAAAGGTAGGTTGACGAATGGGGGATTAGACTTAGATTCAATGTGTGAACGACGGACCCCGAGAGAAAACGGGGAAACCGAAAAGCCGATAGGCAAGCCAAGCCTGAGTTAATTGATACTCGGGAAGATGAAAAAACCGATTGGCAAACAATTGACAACCGGTAAGATGTGGTTAGATTGGTTGTGAACTAGAGAGCAGTCTGATAGGCTACCCCGCAAGGGATTCATATTAGACCCAAAACAGTTTCTAAAGCTGGCTCCGAGGTTCTTTGATAATTGAATAGCGCCCCTTTTTCCAGGGCTAACCCGAGTGAACCAACACTCTACGCGGTTAGAAAAGGGATAGGGTCGGTGAAAGTTTAATCCCCCTCTAAACAATAGAAGGGGTGAGACTCTACCGAATAAAGCCGAAACAAGGGGTCTAAACAATAGATTCCAGTAAGCTTTAGGAGGTTAAACCGATGCCAAACTTAATCAGTCTAGGGATAGGCTGATAACACTAGGGGCAATAACCTAGAATCGTTATAAAAGACGGTTCATTAACTCCCCTAAACTAGAGATTACCAAAAGACTTTAGTTAATCTAAACAATAGGTTAACTGAGGTTATCAAGGTTTAGGGGACCAAAGGAGAATTAATCATGACTCTCAAGCTAGACGGACAGATCAGGGCTACGCTTGGTTATCCTGCTAATGGTTTCGAGGGGCTTAGGCTTTACGGTCTGGCTCCTAATCAAGTACGGCAAGCGACTCCGCGATATGCAATGGCGGAATCGGTAGAGAAGCGTGATAAGTTTGGTGCTAAGAATGGGATTGTTGCCGGGACCATTATCGATAAGAATAATGATCTCGGTGAAAACATTCATGAGCATATCAAAGGGAAAGCTTCTGATCGTCGGTTTCACCACTATAAAGAGCCTAGGATCGTTAATGGGCAAGTGGTGACGTCAAAGCGGCTCAAAGATAAGAGTTACTCGACGGGTGTAGTGTATCCAGTTGAGGAACCGATTGAGCGGCCTGGTTTCGTTTCTGGTCAACCTGGGGAGGAGTATGTTACTTTTTCTCCAGAGCGATGGGACGGGAACCGTGTTAATATGCACGGAACCCAACGGAATCGGACTAATACGGGTTTTCGGGGGTCCAAAGCTAAGAAAGTTTGGACTAAGAAGTATTAATGGTAATTCATTAATTAAGTAAGCGTATAGGAACTAATCTGTTTGGATTAGTTCTTATATCTTAACTAATTAAAGAAAAGGTTTAACAATGAAAAACGTACAATCTATTACGCATATTGCTGACGCTACAATCATGCTAATTGCGGTAAAGATCTTTAATGAGAATAAGACTAACATTCTCCCGCAAACATATGTGATTGATGCAACATGTTATCGTTTGGGTAAGATCAGAAAGGATCCATACGATCTTAGGTTGGAATATACAAAAAACTTTTTTAAAAGTAATTCGGCTTTTACTTTGATTAAGGGGCCGAACGGTGGTTTGCAGTTTCACCAATAAGTAACCAATAAAGTCACTAAGGGTTTGCGGTAAGCCTTGGAAACCGCTTTAGAACCTATTATTCTGTTTATAAGTTTTTATATGTGGAATAATATGTTTTAATAGGAGTAATTATGTTTAACGAGATCAAAAAAGCGTTCGACAAGTACGATCGTGGGTTGTATACGTTGGAACAATTGGAAGTGTGGCTTTTCATGCATTCTTTTTTTCCACACAATCATATTGCTGTCTAAACGGGTATATAAACGGTTTTGCTTTATAGGCTGGTGAAGTTTAATAAAGTAATAAAAACCGTTTATAGGTCAAACTGGATTGGTTTTTAGTGGCTTGACAGTATACATATTAGGAATTACTTAGTATGTATACGTCAATTCATTAATAGTGAATTGGATTATATATAAAGGAAAAACCAATTATGGAAAAGAAGATCGAAACCGAGTTGAATCTGAATGTGTTTTGCGTGCGTGATGAGTCGGGGAATTGTGATGTAGAGGCAACCGTAGCGAAGTTTATGGCAGCCTTGGAGGTTTTCGCCCAACATACCAAGGGTGATAATGAGTCAATCATGCTTGCGATTGCGGATGTGTATGAGAAGAATAAGATCGATATTCTTCCTAAGCCGTTCGTAATCAATTCGGTTTGCGCGATTCTTGGGGCAGTTTCTTTGGATGCTCATAAGATGCAATATGAGCGTGTGGAGAATCTGCTCAAGAGTAATCCGCTATTCGTTTCTGGCGGAAAGGGGAGGAGTGGTGGATTGCGTTTTGTTAATGCCCGATTCTCTTCGGAAAAGGGAAAGCTGAAGGAAGCTGCTAAGGAAACGGTTGCAGCTTAATAGATTGATTGGGTTTATGGTAATCCTTGGAAACCATGGGAAGTTTCTTGGTGAGCTTACATGTATGCATATGTAAGTAAGGGTTCGATTCCTTTTAACTTCCTCCGGGAGTTTTAATCTATAATGCTAAAGACGTTTGGCAGAAAAGATTGAATAGTTTAAAAAACTAAAGCAAGTGTAGCTTTGCTGATGAAAGCTGTTTAAACTTATACTAGTTAAGTTTAAGCGAATTGATACCGTAAAACTCGGTAACTGTTTGCTCCCAACAATTAAAGAAAAGAAAAACTATAATGAATCTTTCTGAGCTAAAGATTGGCATGGTTCTAGTAAAGTCTGATGGAATTGAAGGGTTTTATGTTGTTGATCATGCTGATTCGTTTGGTGGTCCTTTTACGCTTGTTCCTATTATTAGGGATGAAAGTAGAGCTGTATTCCCAGTTTGTAGTAGTGTAGTAGAAAAGTTAAAACTTTATAAGTAATTGTGTGAACGTATGAGTTTTAATCATGTTGGTTAATATTCATACTTCAAACAATTAAAGGAAAGCTCATGAATTATAAAGAATCTATTGTTAGAGTTTATGAGAATAATGAAGAATATATTGTTAAAGTTTATGATAATGGTGATACTTTATGGTATAATAAAGAAGAACAACTTCATAGATTGAATGGTCCAGCGGTAAAGCATGGTGACGGATATAAGTCTTATTGGATTAATGATAAGTGTCACAATCTAGAAGGTCCAGCAATTATTCATCCTAATGGGGAAGTAACATACTATATTGAAGATGAACGATATAGTAAGAAAGACTGGGAACAAGAAGTAAAGAGGATTAAGTCTTCCTTAACGCCAAAAGATTAATTCTTTTAACGTATATACATAAGCATAAGCATAAGTTTATGTATATACTTAAGGTAATTAATACAATGGAAAAGATTACATCCACGCTAGAGTTTGCGAAAAAGTATCCAGAAGCTTTTGCAGCACTTCCAGAATGTTATCAGAACGATGATGTTTTGGAGTATTATAAGGCTGATGGTTTTCTTTATGCTCAGGCGAAAGAATCTGAGCGATTCGCAGTAGGCGATAAAGTATACATGTATTATACTACATGGGAAGAAACGGATTCACTGAGGTTTTAATGGCTCAATATAAGCAAAAACTTACGTTTAAGGACTTTTTGGGAATTACTTTTGCAATTATGTTTGGATTAATTATTGCAGGAGCAGTTGTAGTTCCAATTATTCTACAATTGGAGTTAGTTTCAGCTGCAATTAACTATCTTGAACGAAACTAATGTCTAATGACTTTTGGATGGGGTGGTTTTTTGGTATTGCCACACTTGGGTTGTTGGTAATATATAAGTAAGGAATAATTATATGGGTATTCAAAAGTTTCGTGCTGATATTAAAGGCGAGACTATGAGGGATGGGTCTATTCCTTTTTACACTGATTGGATTGGAGGGCCTACATTAGCACTAATTAAAAGATGTAATACCCCATATGGTTTTAGGACTGTATATATTAAAGGGGAGCCTGATAGTTTTTACTCTATTCCTGCCGCATGTAGATATAAAGGTAAAACTATTAAAGGTTATATTATATGGGATATTGGGTGTTATGTTTTTCGTTCGGTTGTATAGTAGCCTGTAATTGTGTAAGCGTATGTATGTTAGTGTAAGAATTAACATACATACCTTAATTAATTACTAGGAGAATTACATGAGTAAGTTTTTGGGATTGCTGATTATGTTTCTCATTGGTTTTATTCTGGGGGGAATGAAACTAGGGCTAATATGTGTAATGATTGGGTTAGCATTGATCTTGGTAGGGAAATAATGAAGATCAAGGCTGAATCTTTCGAGCGCTATTATGGCGGTATAGCGGAAAAACGGAAATATGGTGGACAGGGGACGGTAACTAAGTTTTATGTTTATGTGGAGGGAGATACTCCTGTTTTAATTGAGGGACATGGTAAGACTCCGGGAGAAAGGAAGACTTTTGCAATTAATGAGTATAAGAGGATAAAAGGTATAACTTAATATAGATTACTTATGGCCTGGTGGTGGAACTGCAATACACTTCAGACTTAAAATCTGACGCTCGAAAGAGATTGAGGGTTGGAATCCCTCCCAGGCTACTAATAGAAAGGTTTAAATAATTATGAATATAACTTAAAGAGTAAAAGTATCAAAAGATTTAAACGACAAACCTCTCTCTAACGTTTACGGAACTATTGTAGGAATTGGTCATATATTGAGAGATAAAATCACTAAACCAATCTATATAATTGAATTAGATCAAGGTTTTATGACCCTACTCAAACCATTTATGTTAGTTGTTTGACGGTTTCTAGAAATAACTTGATTGCAGTTGATTAGAGGTTTAATATTCATGCATAAATTCATTAAAGAAATAAAACAACATATTGCAAGTTTACCGAAGGTTTTTTGTCCAAGATGTAAACGAAACCATCATTCTTTTGTTCCAGAAAGAAACATGTGTGCGGAATGCTGTGATGATATTCTAGAATTAGAAACTGGTTGTAGGTTTGGGGAATCTAATTGCAATCATTCCGATTGTGGTAAAACACTAAATTGACTTAATTACATAAGTGTATAGGAATTAATCTGACTGATTAGTTCTTATATCTTAATTAATTAGGAGAACAATTTTATATGCAAAAGGGAACGTATGGGTGGGTTCAGGGAATAGGACAAGTTTTTATTCCCGAGGAGAGGTTTAATAATCTTCCTGATGGTTATTATCCAAGATTGATTCATGGATCTGGACATACTATAGCTGTTTTTGATCATAAAGGTCAATGTGTTGGTTGGTATTGTCCGGATAAACAGATTAATTAATATAAAGAGGGATAATATGTTTAAGAATATTAATTGGTTTATGGAAGCATTTGAACAGGGGTTCTTTTTAGATTCCGACCTAGTGTTCTTTTTTGAATTGTATGAAATCGAAAATGAATAAAACATTAGAAGATCTTGCATCAAAACATATAGGCAATAAAGATTCTCAATTGGTTTTCATCAATACTGAGAATGGAATTATTGCAGTTTTTGATGGTAGAGATAAAACTGAAATTGCGGGAAGATATTGTAGATAAGCTTAACATTCCTGCTATAGTTGAAGATTATTCAGGTTTAGCTTATCAAAATAAACTGTGGGAACAAAAATATTCTCAAGATAAAGAATAAAACACTTAATTGCGTGAACGTATGAGTGTTAATCATGTTGATTAATATTCATACTTCAAATAATTAAGGAAAATATATTATGAACTACGAAGAATATATTGTTAAAGTTTATGAGGATGGTGGTACTTCTTGGCACAATAAAGAAGGAAAGTTTCATAGACTTAATGGTTCAGCGGTAGAGCATATTGATGGATATAAAGCTTATTGGATTAATGGTAAGCTTCATAATCTAGAAGGCCCAGCAATTATTTATCCTAATGGAGAAGTAGAATATTGTATTGAAGATATCTTTTATACTAAAGAGTCATGGAAGAAGGAAGTACAGAGGATTAAGTTTTTTATTAAGTTTTCTACTAAGTCATTAGAGAATCAAGAAGTGGTAATTAACGGAATCAAGTATAAGTTAGTTCCGGCAGATTGTGAGGAGAAGTGATTAGAGGAAGAAAGAATAAGTACAGGTCTTGGTCTATGCCTGGGTCTGAGTCTGGGTCTGAGTCTGGGTCTGGGTCTGGGTCTGGGTCTATGTCTATGCCTGGGTCTGTGTCTGGGTCTGGGTCTGAGTCTGGGTCTGAGTCTTGGTCTGGGTCTAGGTCTTGGTCTGGGTCTGGGTCTTATTAATTAAATAAACGTATACTTACTAGAGGAATTTAGTAAGTATACTTTAGGTAATTAATATGAAAAACATTCTAATTATCGGATTGCTGTCTATTGGTTGTTCTAATGAGGTAGTAATGGGAGAGACTAGTTATGTTTCTTCGCCTACTGACTCAATTCAATCTGAACCTGATCGATTGAATGCTGTTTGGACTATTAGTGATCAGTTTACTAATAGTCAGATTGAGACTATTATTCAAGCCGGTAACGATTGGAATACTGTAACTAATGGTCGGGTTAATCTGACTTTCCAAGTTAGTTCTATTGATTCCTCTCAAACTTTTACTATTACAAAAGAAAAGCTTGATGATAATTGTTGTGCTGGAATTACTTCTAACACACGAGATCAGATTAAGATTGATGCGTCAGAATACGAAGATGATGTATGTATAGGTAAGTTTTGGCACATTGCAGCACATGAATTAGGTCATACATTAGGGATTGATCATGGTGGTTCTGGTCTAATGAAATATAAGAGACCGGATTGTTATGCTCAATTTACTAAGGATGATGTAAACCTATTCTTAGAAGCCAATCCATAATATACAACATACATAAAAATTAACCTTTATCTAAGGATATGTAAAATGTAAGGATAATAGTTTTTTAATTACTTTGGATTTAGTTTAAGAATATATTGTAGTTTTTGTTAATTTAAGTTTTAATATAACTGTAATGATGATATAAGAGATAATACTAAAACTTGTCTTATACCGTTGGCTAGTATAAGAAGGTTGGCACACTCAAAAGGGTGCAGTAATTAACCTAATTAAATAAACATATATACATAAACTTAAGTGTTTGTGTATATACTTTAGTTAATCAGGGAAGGTATCATGAGAGATATTGATAAAGCTAAACTTTGCAGTATTGTTGGTAAAGGTATTGATCTAAAGAAATTAGATGTAACCCTTTGTAATTTAGACTTAGATATGATTATCAGAGTAATGGAGTTTGCAATTACTACTGATCCGCTTTATGTTAATACTTTACTACATGAGATAAAAAAGTATAAAACAGATATGGAAAAATTCACGTTAAAGATGTGTATAGATTCCAATTTGAACTTCTTTGAAAAGTTGGTTGAAAAAGAAGATAAAGTTTAATTTATCCATTAGGTTTACAGTAATCCTTAGAAAACGTTTAAGAAAAAATATTATTAATTAAGAAAGGTTTTACTATGAATTACGAAGAATATATTGTTAAAGTTTATGAGGATGGTAATACTTTTTGGTATAATAAAGAAGAACAATTTCATAGACTAAATGGACCAGCAGAAGAGCATAGTGATGGCTATAAAGCTTATTGGATTAATGATAAACTTCATAATCTAGAAGGTCCAGCAGTTATTTATCCTAGTGGAGAAGTGGTATACTATATTGAAGGTAAACGGTATAATAAGAAAGACTGGGAGAAAGAAGTACAGAGGATTAAGTTTCCTTGTTCTGGAACTATTATCGAGAAGGATGGAATTAAGTACAAGTTAACTCCAGCAGATTAATAAAATAATCGTATGTAAGTAAATGTAAGTTTGCTTATATACATTAGATTATTAATTGTTATAAATAAATAAATAAATAAATAAATAAATAAATAAATAAATAAATAAATAAATAAATAAATAAGAAAAGGAAAAATAAAAAAATGAAGGTTGTTAAGAATGCAGTTGTTAAGGAAAAGGCTGTTGAAACTGTAGATGTAGAGGATAAAGGATTGGAGGAGCTTCTGGGTAAGAAGGTTCTACTTTTCTGTATGAACTACTTTTACGCAGGAGTTCTAGTAGGAGTTAATGAGAAGACAGTACTTCTTCAGAATGGAGGTATTGTATATGAGACAGGAGCTTTTTCGGATGGTAAGTGGAAGGACTTTCAGGAGGTAGGAAAGCCTCTTAGGGTCTATATTGATAAGATCGAGTCATACTGTGAGGGGAAGTGATTAGGCCAAGGAAGAATAAATATAGGTCTTGGTCTATGTCTAGGTCTAGGTCTGGGTCTATGTCTATGTCTGGGTCTGGATCTGGGTCTGGGTCTTGGTCTGGATCTGGGTCTTATTAATTAAATAAACGTATACTTACTAGAGGAATTTAGTAAGTATACTTTAGGTAATTAAGATAATTATAATTAAGGAAATATTATGGATCACAATCAAACGGTAGTAGATCAATATCTCAAAAACATTCTTGCTACTGAATCTCGCATTACTACCCCAGATCTATATGAAGGTGTAAAAGCTCAATTGAAACCAGAAATGGAATTGATTGAGTTTAGGATCTGGCTGGCCGAACAATTCCGAACCGTTTTAAATACATACGAATCAGTTAAGGGTCGTTATGGTGGTATTAGACTAGTTTCAGAGGAATCTAGAGCCGTTAAGGCTATTACAGAAATGGCTCATAGTGGTTCAGAAATGGATTCTAATGAGGTTTCCAGTGAATCTGAGACTACTGAGCAGGAATCATTAACAATTCAAATGAGCCCAAGTATTAGAATCTATAAGACAGATTTGCGCAATTGGGCAGTACAGAAACGTTCCGGAGATAATTGGCTATCTCAATACTATAATACATCTTTGGATGGGATTATGAGCAGCTATGTTCGTCATGCTTTGGATGATGAATTTAGGACTACTCCAGAAAAGATTAAAGATATTAAGGAAGTCATTAAGATTATTAGGATGGCTGAAGCTAATTTGATTGAGACTTTCAAAAAGATTGTTGTGGAAAAATCTGCAACAATTGATTAATAGGAGTATATATAATGGATTGGGAAAGTCTTTTTAGTAATATGACAGAGGAGGGATTTAAAGAAGTATATTCGATTATTTCTTCCGAACATCATAAAAGGGAAGAAATTAAGAGTTTTTCTTTGCCAGAATTGAATGGTTATGAAATTGCTTTGATTCATCAGGACAAAACTTTTAATTCATTGCGTGAATATCGTAATCGAGTTAATTGTTCGGTTTATCAAGCCAAAATCGTTCAGGATCGTTTTCTTAATTCGATTAAAAAACTCGCTTAATTATGTGAATGTATGAGTTTTAATCATATTGATTAATATTCATACTTCAAGTAATAAAGAAAGGTATATTATGAACTACAAAGAATATATTGTTAAAGTTTATGAGGATGGTGATACTGAATGGTATAATAAAGAAGGACAACTACATAGACTGAATGGACCAGCAGAAGAACGTAGCGGTAGTGATGGGCTTAAAGCTTATTATATTAATGGTAAGCTTCACAATCTAGAAGGTCCAGCAGTTATTTTTTCTAATGGAGAAGTAGACTACTATATTGAAGATGAACCGTATAATAAGAAAGACTGGGAGAAGGAAGTACAGAAAATCAAAGCTCCTTGTACAGGAACTATTATTGAAAAGAATGGAATCAAGTATAAGCTAGTTCCGGCAGATTAGTAACAAATAACATGTAGGTAAATGTAAGTTTACCTATATTATGGATCATTAACTCAGTTGGTAGAGTAGGAGCCTTTTAAGCTTTTAGTCGGCAGTTCGAGCCTGCCATGATCCACTAATTAAATGAATATCTTTCAAGCAAAAAACTATATTACTCATGTTTGCGATGGTCCATTGACTGATTTTGTAGTAATTAGTCGAGGTTGTAAATTAATAAAAGAAGGTTGTGATCCTGATATTGTCGCAAATGCAATTATTGAAACATTAAATGAATTAGGTTTTATACCTGATAATAATAATGTAGTAGAAACTGGCAGTTAAACAATCTAATAGTCATTTCATCTAAACATATCGCTGTTTAGACACATAAACAAGGATAAGTAAAGCTGAATTAAACTCGCAAATGCCGATGGTTTTATTACCAAGCCAGTTTAGTTTATCCTACTCGAACCCGTTTATGTATAACGCAAGGCATTATCTTAATAAGTCAGTTTACTTTCTGGTTTAGTTAAGATATTAGGGCTTATGGCGCAATCGGTTAGCGCAATCGACTCATAATCGATTGGTTCTCGGTTCAAATCCGAGTGAGCCCACTAATAGGTTTATATATGTCAAAACTAAATATTGAAGAGAAAAATGTTGTAACTCAGATTCAAAATGAACTTTCTTGTTGGAAAAAAATCAACCCAAAAGATGTAATTGTTCATATTGATTGTATGTATTCTGATTCACTTAAATATAGTTATTGTGTTTATCCAGAATTAAGTTTAATTGGATCTTATAAAGATATGTTTGGCTCGGAATATCTAGAAAATAGACTAGATGCTTTACAAGATTGTTTAAGTAAAATTAAAACTTATTTCGAAAATGAAAAAAATACATAATTAAAATTAAATGTAGGTTTAATTCCTACATTGTTATGGGTAGGTTTAGGACTTAATAAATAAATCAATATAGTTTCGTTCTGTGTGTTTTGCTCCTATAAGCTGTTTCTCTTTCTGTGCATATATTGATTTTTATTAACAGTGGTTCGATTCCATTGCTACCCACTAAAGGAAATAAAAATATGTCATATGAAGGTTATGAACAATGTATCTGTGAAAATGGTCATTACTTCACACAACCAGGTCAATATGCTTTTTCTGAAGGATTGAGTAAGTGTCAGTGCGGGTCTGAAGTGGCCTGGTCTAATTCCGTGGATGAAACTAATTGTGATTCTTATGGAATTGTGCTAATGTCTGACCTTAACAAATTAATTATCTCAGCTGAAAAAACTGAGGTATGTAATCTAGGTCATACTCATATTACTCATAAAGCAATTTATAGACTACCTAAGGAAAAGGAATTACCTAGGTTCTATAAAGATTTTGATAGTAGCAAAATGATACAGATTATTCCATCATTAAAATAAAATAAAATAAAATAAAATAAAATAAAATGATATATAAAACTATCACATTAAAGTTTTCTGATGGTCGGCTATTAACTGTTTCTATTATTGCTAATAATGAGAAAGATGCCTCAATACAGATTAATAAACTTATGAATCTTAAAAAGGCATATGGGTTTTCAACACAATCAAGTGCTACTGGAATAAGCAAATAATGAAAGACAATACTATTTATGTTTTAAGTACAGAGTTTGGTGTTACCAGAGGAGTCTATTCTAGTAAGAAAAATCTTAGTGCGGGAGTAGATTATTGGATTAAAGTAAATCCAGACGAATCATTACGTTATAAACCTTTTATGCTTAATTATATTCCTGGAGATTTAGATAAGAACTGTACATACGTTTACTTTTCTTGTGATACTTGTTTGCCTCCTCAAGATATGATTAATGCTAGAATTGGTGTTAACTTATTGAAAAAACAAAAAAGCTAAATAAAAACGAACATCTGTATAATACAATTAAGAATAAGAGAATTAAAAAAATAATGAATAACAAAAACAATTATTTACGTACAGCTGTTGAAAATAAAGAAATTTCAGAAGAAGAATGTATTAAAGGTGAAATGTTATTGAGTTTGTTCAATGAAGGATTGAAAACAGTCTCTCATAAAACAAAACAATTGATTACTGAGATTGCCGGAGATATGTGAGTTTATCGTTATTTAAAAATAAAGAAAAGGAAAAATAAAAAAATGAAAATTGTTAAGAACGCTGTTGTTAAGGAAAAGGCTGTTGAGACTGTAGATGTAGAGGATAAGGGACTAGAGGAGCTTCTAGGTAAGAAGGTTCTACTTTTCTGTATGAATTACTTTTATGCAGGGGTTTTGGTAGGAGTTAATGAGAAGACAGTACTTCTTCAGAATGGAGGTATTGTGTATGAGACTGGAGCTTTTTCGGATAGTAAGTTTAAGGACTTTCAAGAGGTAGGAAAGCCTCTTAGGGTCTATATTGATAAGATCGAGTCATATTGTGAGGGGAAGTGATTAAAGGTAGAAAAAATAAATATAAGTATAGGTCTGGGTCTAGGTCTGGGTCTATGTCTAAGTCTGGGTCTGAGTCTGAGTCTTGGTCTAGGTCTGGGTCTTGGTCTGGGTCTTGGTCTAGGTCTGGGTCTTGGTCTTGTTCTTGGTCTTATTCTGGGTCTGAGTCTGAGTCTTGGTCTAAGTCTTATTAATTAAATAAACGTATACTTACTAGAGGAATTTAGTAAGTATATTTTAGGTAATTAAAAAGTAAATGAAAAATTCTAATCATAATGAATGGTTTAGGTTGATTACTAAAACAACCTGTGAATGTGGTATAAGGAATACAGTTGTTTATAGTTGGGGAGAATATGTTCATGCTAAATGGCGTACTATTAGTCATGTGTGTGAATTTTGTTTTCCCCAAGTAATTAATCGTCTTCTATCACACTCCAATCAATGCGGTTGTACAATTACATTAGTAGGTTATCGAGGTCAAAAACTTCCAGATTGGCTTAAATTGCCACAAACATGCAATCTAAATAAAAACAAAGATGATGTTTTATCTTTAGCCGTTTAAAGGTTTGTTTATGACAAAATCAACGCTTTTTATGTGGCAGCAATTAAATGCAGGACATGATATTAATGGTAACCCTAGACGTTTATATATGTTAATGGATATCAATGGTAATATTATCAAAGTTATTGTTGATAATTATAGTGGAACACCTAAAGAGTGTAAAGGGTTAGTTCAGCTTCCAACATTAAATATTACCGTTAAAGAATATAGAAACTTGAAGAAATCTTTCTCAGAATAATAAGGTAGGTAAAATGAATCCTTGCAATCCTTTTTGGAAAGGCTTTTTTAATCATAAACATTATTGTAGTGAATATTATTTAGTACCTATACATTGGAGAATTCAAAGAAAAGGACAATGTATTACACGAGATAAGCATGCAAGAATGAGTTGTAGTTAGGTTATAACATGTATATAGAAAAGGCTTGTTTCTTTTCTATATTTTGCAGGAATAGCTCAATGGTAGAGTACCGGTTTTCCATACCGGTTGTTGTGGGTTCAAGTCCCATTTCCTGCTCCATAAATTGGTAAAATGATATAACATTAGCCAATTTAGGTCCAAAAAGTATTATATGACTGTTTTGGGGCCAAGCATTATTGTTTTAATTAACTTAATTGCTTGGTGTTATTCCGGCTTAGCTCAGTTGGTAGAGCAAATGGCTGTTAACCATTTGGTCCCTGGTTCGAGTCCAGGAGCCGGAGCTAAAAATATACTTATAAATAAAGGTATGTTATGAACTACGAAGAATATATTGTTAAAGTTTATGATGGTGGTGGGTATACTGTATGGTATAATAAAGAAGGACAACTTCATAGATTGAATGGTCCAGCGGTAGAGAATAGTGATGGCTATAAAACTTATTGGATGAATGGTAAGTGTCACAATCTAGAGGGGCCGGCAGTTATTTATTCTAGTGGAGAAGTAGAATACCATATTGAAAATAAACTATATAGTAAAAAGGATTGGGAAAAAGAAGTACAGAAGATTAAGTCTTCTACTAAGTCATTAGAGAATCAGGAAGTAGAAGTTAACGGAATCAAGTATAAATTAGTACCAGTAGATTGTGAGCAAAAATGATTAGGTCAAGGAAGAATAAATATAGGTTTGGATCTGGGTCTATGTCTGGGTCTATGTCTAGGTCTGGGTCTTTGTCAGGGTCTAGGTCTTGGTCTTGGTCTATGTCTGGGTCTGGGTCTGGGTCTGGGTCTATGTCTATGTATATGTCTGGGTCTATGTCTATGTATATGTCTTGGTCTAGGTCTGGGTCTGGGTCTTGGTCTGGGTCTGGATCTAATTAATTAAATAAACGTATACTTACTAGAGAAATTTAGTAAGTATATTTTAGGTAATTAATCATATATAAATTCACTTATATATTTAGATTATTAAGTAGGGTTAAAACAATATGAATATTCTTTTTCAAACTAATCTTGATGAACCACAATGTTTTATTAATGAATTAAACGATAAATATAATTCTTCTGGCTGGAGTAATTCGTTTGGTGATCATATTCCTAACGTTGGTACTAAGATAGTTTTTGATTTTATTAAATATAATGAGCAAAAACCTAGAAAAGCTAGTTTTGAATTAGAAGTTGTGTCAATTCGATACGAACCTGGTTCTAAATATATTGGTCATAATGATAAAGGTTGTGTGATTGTAGAGCTACATGTTCCTAGGAATATGT
>JACCDR012280591.1_pt1 | contig 14799 bp, 10 predicted proteins | sample 7446431 | NCBI WGS metagenome assembly JACCDR01 (sample SAMN15323443, study PRJNA562643) | freshwater metagenome | isolation source: river surface water | place: USA:Blue River Watershed | collected 2017-08-17 | reverse complement strand
TGGCAGGCGCCTCGAGCCGGCCCGCCGCCGACGCCCGGTCCTCGCGCGCCGCGAGCTGCGGCAGGGCGCTGTCCGAGGACTGCAGGCCGTGGGCCAGCACCAGCGCGAAGGCCAGCAAGGCGGCGTTGCCCAGGGCGAGCAGCAACAGGCGACGGTTGTCGGGCGCTTCGGCGGCCAGGGCCGTGGCCGCCTGTTTCAGGTCCGGCGTCTGGCGCAGGGCCGCGGTGATCTTCTCGTTGCAGTGCGTGTAGAACCAGCCGTTGGCATAGATCCCTGGCACCACAAAAGCCAGGGTGAGCAGCAGCAGCGAGACCAGAATGGCGCTGGTGTCCGAGTAATTGAGCACCAGCTTGCCCACGCCGAAGACCAGCAGCGCCAGGCCGGAGAGGGCCGCCACATAGGCCAGGGCCCAGCCCCACATCTTGCGGTAGACCAGCCAGTTGAAGGTGGTCCAGTAGGCGGCCCAGTTCCAGCTGGCGCCGGTCTTGCCCTCGCCGTCGAAACGCGCGAAATGGCGCAGGTAGTAGTCCTGGCCGCGCGGGCCGATGGCAGCGCGGTAGAGATAGGCAGTGTCGCCCGAGGCGAGGGGGTTGGGTGCGGCAGTGGCCATGCGGGTTGCCCTGTGGTTGGCCCGAGTCTAATTCAGACGGGCTCGCATGCCACGCGCTTTCTTGCAGCCCTGCTACTAATTTGCAACTAGGCTTTCAAATAGTCGGTGCGACTCCCCAGCCAGCGCGCGACGTGGCGCTCGGCCAGCGCGGGGTGGCGGTCCAGCATCACGGGCGCGGCCTCGCGGGCCCAGGCCAGCAGGTGGCTGTCCTCCGTCAGGTCGGCAAAGCGCAACAGGGCCGCGCCCGACTGGCGCGCGCCCAGGAACTCGCCCGGGCCACGGATGTCCAGGTCGCGCCGCGCGATCTCGAAGCCGTCGCTGGTCTCGGCCATGGCCTTGAGCCGTTCACGTGCCGTCTCACCCAGGCGCGGCGCATCGCCAGTGGAATACAGCAACACGCAGGCCGAAGCCGCCGCACCGCGCCCCACCCGCCCGCGCAGCTGGTGCAGCTGCGAGAGGCCGAAGCGCTCGGCGTGCTCGATCACCATCAGCGTGGCATTGGGCACGTCCACCCCGACCTCGATCACCGTGGTGCTGACCAGCACACCCATCTGCCCGCCGGTGAAAAGCGACATCACGGCCTTCTTCTCCGCCACGGGCATGCGCGAATGCAGCAGACCCACGAGCACGCCGGGCAACGCGGCGCTGAGCTCCGCGTGCGTTTCGGTGGCGTTGGTGAGGTCCAGCATCTCGCTCTCTTCGATCAGCGGGCAGACCCAGTACACCTGCCTTCCGGCCTCCAGCTGGCCGCGGATGCGCGCAATCACCTCGTCGCGCCGCTGCTCGGACACCACCTTGGTCACGATGGGGCTGCGCCCCGGCGGCAGTTCGTCGATGGTGGAGACGTCGAGGTCCGCGTAATAGCTCATCGCCAAGGTCCGCGGAATCGGCGTCGCCGTCATCATGAGGAGGTGAGGTTCGCGCTGCGCGCTCACCTCCCCTCTCGTTGTGCTGTGGCTGGCTCCCACCCCATCCTTCCCCCCGCCGGGGGAGGGCTCGTCAGCCCCTTGCGACTTCGAGCGCAGGGCCAGGCGTTGAGCCACGCCAAATCTGTGCTGCTCGTCGATGATGGCCAGCGCCAGGTTCTGGAACTGCACCTGCTCCTGGATCACCGCGTGCGTGCCCACCACCAGGCCAGCCTCACCGCGCGCGATCAGCTCCAGCATGGCCGTGCGCTCCTTCTTTTTCTGGCTGCCCGTGAGCCAGGCCACGCGCACGCCCAGCGGCTCTAGCCAGCCGACGAGCTTGCGGAAGTGCTGGTCGGCCAGGATCTCGGTGGGCGCCATCAGCGCGCACTGCCAGCCGGCGTCCATGCAGATGGTCGCAGCCAAGGCAGCCACCACGGTCTTGCCCGAACCCACATCGCCCTGCAGCAGGCGGTGCATGGGCTTGCTCTGCGCCAGATCGCTCGCGATCTCGGCGCACACGCGCTGCTGCGCCGCGGTCAGCTCGAAAGGCAAGGCCGCCAGCAGGCGTTCATGCAGCGAGCCCGCGCCGTCCACGCGCAACTGGGGAGCACGCAGGTGCTCGCGTTCACGCCGCGACTGCAGCTGCGAGAGCTGCTGGGCCAGCAGCTCCTCGGCCTTGAGGCGCTGCCAGGCCGGGTGCGTGTGGTCCTCCAGCTGGGCCAACGACACATCGGGCGCGGGGTGGTGCAGAAACTCCAGCGCCTGCTTGAGCGTCCACAGTGGCCGCAGCCTGAGCGTGGCCGCCACCTCGGGCGGCAGCGTGTCCGAGAGCTCGGCGCGCTTCAGGCCGGCGAGCACAGCCTTGCGCAGATAGGCCTGGGGCAGCGCCGCCGTGGTAGGGTAGACGGGCGTAAGCGCCGTCGGCAGCTCGCCGCTGGCCGAGCGCGTGTGCGGGTGCATCATGGTCCAGCCCAGGAAACCGCCGCGCAGCTCGCCGCGCGCGCGCACGCGGGTACCCACGGCCAGGGCCTTCTGCTGCGAAGGATAGAAATTGAAGAAACGCAGCACGCAGCTGTCCGTGCCGTCGTTCAGCGTCACCAGCAGCTGGCGGCGCGGGCGGTAGGCCACCTCACAGGCTGTGACCTCGCCCTCGATCTGCGCCGTGTCGCCCTCGCGCGCCTCGGCCAGCTTGACGATGCGTGTCTCGTCCTCGTAGCGCAGCGGCAGGTGCAGGGCCAGATCGATGTCGCGCCGCAGGTTGAGCTTCTCCAGCGCCTTCTGCGGCGCGCTCTTGGCGGCTGGAGCCGCCTTCTTGTCGGCGGCGGGCGTCGGGGCGGCTTTCGGGGCGCGGGGCATGGGGGCTTATTGTGCGGCAGCGCGCCGGGTTATCGCGGCGCGCCCGGCAGGGAAACAGGGGCGCGCTTAAGCTGCCGGTCTTCCACCATGAGCTACCACCTCGTCTGGTTCAAGCGCGACCTGCGCCTGCACGACCACGCCGCCCTGCACGCCGCCAGCCGGCGCGGGCCCGTGCTGGGGCTCTACATCGTCGAGCCCGAGCTCTGGCAGCAGCCGGACGCCGCACGCCAGCACTACGAGTTCGTGCGCGAAAGCCTGGCCGACCTGCAGCGCGAACTGCAAGGCCTGGGCGGCCAGCTGCTCGTGCTGCAGGGCGAGGCCACCGAGGTGCTCACGCGCCTGTGGCAGGTCGCGCCCTTTTCCAGCCTGCACAGCCACGAAGAGACGGGCAATGGCTGGACCTATGCGCGCGACCAGGCCGTGGCGCGCTGGTGCCGCGCCCACGGCGTGCCCTGGCAGGAGCGGCCGCAGTTTGGCGTGGTGCGCACCCTGCGCAACCGCGACCACTGGCAAGGCGCCTGGGAAGAGCTCATGGCCGCGCCGGTGCTGGACACACCGGCGCTGCGCTTCGCCCCCCTGCCCTGCGTCAGCGAGCCGCTGCCGCCCTACAGCGCGCTGGGCCTGGACCCGCACGACCCGCCGCGACGCCAGCGCGGGGGCCGTACCCGCGGCCTGGCGGTGCTGCGCTCCTTCCTGGCCGAACGCGCGCGCCATTACCGCGGCGGCATTTCGTCGCCCCTGAGCGCACCCACGGCCTGCTCGCGCCTCTCGGCCTACCTGGCCTGGGGCTGCCTGAGCCTGCGCGAGGTGGTGCAGGCCACGCGCGAGCGCACAGCCTTCAGCGAGGACGCGCGCCTCAACGCCGGCCTGAGCGCCTTTCAGAGCCGGCTTTACTGGCATTGCCACTTCATCCAGAAGCTGGAGAGCGAGCCCGCCATCGAGTTCGAGAACATGCACCGCGGCTACGACGGTCTGCGCGAGGGCGACTTCAACGCCGCGCACTTCGAGGCCCTCACCACAGGCCGCACCGGCTGGCCCCTGGTGGACGCCTGCGTCGCCATGCTGCGCGAGACCGGCTGGCTCAACTTCCGCATGCGCGCCATGCTGGTCTCGGTGGCGGCCTACCCGCTGTGGCTGCACTGGCGCCCCGTGGGCGAGTGGCTGGCCACGCAGTTCCTCGATTACGAACCCGGCATCCACTGGAGCCAGCTGCAGATGCAGTCGGGCACCACGGGCATCAACACCACCCGCGTCTACAACCCCGTCAAGCAGGCGCTGGACCACGACCCGCAAGGGCGCTTCGTGCGCCAGTGGCTGCCCGCGCTGCGCCGTGTGCCCGACAGCTGGCTGCTCGAACCCTGGCGCATGCCCGCCTCGGTGCAGGAGGCCTGCGGCGTGCGCATCGGGCAGGAATGGCCCGCACCGCTGGTGGAGCTGGAGGCAGCCACGCGCGCGGCCAAGCAGCGCCTGTATGAGCGGCGCGGCCAGGCCAGCGTGCGCGCCGCCAAGGCCGGCATCGTGCAGAAACACGGCTCACGACGCCGGCCCGAGGGCACGCCCCCGAGCAAACGCATGGCCGGCGACTCGCCACAACTCAGCCTGGACTGGTAGGCCAGGTCAGCGGCCGCTCACGCCCCTCATCTCGTCAGGGTCTTGCGTGAATTTTTCTCGCCGGCACCTCGGCTCGGCAAAACGCGGCGTGCACATCCCCCCAAGACCAAGTCATCGCCGAACACGGGCACGCCTCTTGCTCATGCTCTTTCGCGCCGAAAGAACCTTGACCCGTCGCTGGAACCCCGCCATGCCCACATCGACATCTCGCCTTCAGACCGACACCTACCTTCCTTATATGCGCGACGTGATCCGCTGCGAGCAATCGCTGCGTGAACTCAACCAGATGTGGCGCATGATCGAGTCCTCGGCCAAGATGAACTGCCCGCAGGAAGCGCAGAGCATCCTGCCCATCATGGCCGCCACACGCGACGGCTTCGGCCGGCTGGAACAGGAGCTGGTCGACAGCCTGGTGGGCGAAAAGGTGGCCAACGTCCTGGCCGCCATCGGCACCAAGGCCCAGTACGTGATCGACATCGTGGTGCGCAATCTCTACGAACGCACCGCCGACGTGGGTTTTCTGGCCACCGACCGCGAGCTCTGCACCTTTGTGGCCGGCCTCCGCGACGACACCGACGCCATCCGCGCCCGCCTGCTGGCCTACCGCCGCAAGTACACCGTCTACAACGAGATCCTGCTGCTCGACACCCGGGGCAACGTGCTCGTGCAGCTGGACCCGGATTCACCCGTCGAGGGCAGCGCCGACCCGCTGATCGCCGCCACGCTGGCCAGCGACAGCTATGTGGAGACCTTCCGCGCCACCGACCTGCGCCCGGGCCGTTCGCAGGCGCTGATCTATTCACGCCGCATGCACCACCCGGACAGCGGCGAGGTCGTGGGCCTGCTCTGCCTGTGTTTCGACTTCGAGGCCGAAATGGCCGGCATCTTCCGCTCACACCGCGACCCCGAGGGCCGCGCCAACATGCTGCTGCTCGACGACCACCACCGTGTCATCGCGAGCGCCGACGAACGCTGGATCGCCCCGGGCAGCACCGTGCCTGTCAATCCCGAGGGGCAGCCCCGGCTGATGATCCACGAGGGCCGCGAATACCTCGTGCGCACCTACCCCGCCGAGGGTTACCAGGGCTACCAGGGCCCCGAAGGCTGGCTGGGCCAGGTCATGGTTCCGGTGGACCTCGCCTTCTCTGGCGGCACGCGCAACACCCTGGCCGCGCTGGACCCGGCGCTGGCCGCCGGCCTGCTGTCGCACGCGCGCAGCTTCAGCCGCCCGCTTTACGAGGTGATGACCGCCACCGAAACCATACGCCGGGTGGTCTGGAACGGCCAGGTCATCACGGCCGACCAGCGCGGCGAGTTGCAGAAGCTCAAGACCATCCTCGAGCAGATCAGCGAGACCGGCTCGCGCAGCAACGAGCTGTTCTCGCAGTCCATCCGCGACCTCTACGAAACCGTGCTCGAGTCCAAGCTCAGCAACACCGAGTTCGTGGCCGAGCTGCTGGTGGACCTGCTGGACCGCAATCTCTACGAACGGGCCGACGACTGCCGCTGGTGGGCGCTGACGCCCGAGCTGCGCAGCGCCCTGGCCGAACCCGAGGTCGACGCCGCCCAGGCCCGCCGCCTGCGCGAGATCCTGGACTACATCAACAGCCTCTACACCGTCTACACCCGGCTCTTCGTCTATGACCGCCACGGCCGTGTCGTTGCCGCCTCGCGCCTGGGGGCCGACGAGTCGCTGCCCCGCGCCGTGGACGCCGCCACTCTGGAGCGTGTGCTGGCCCTGCCCGACGAACAGGCCTACCACGTGAGCGCCTTCGAACCCAGCCCCTACTACGGCGGACAACCCACCTATGTCTACCACGCCGCCGTGCGCGACCCGGCGCACGAGGGCCGGGTGGTGGGCGGCATCGGCATCGTCTTCGACGGTGCGCGCGAGTTCGAGGCCATGCTGCGCGGCTGCCTGGGCCAGGCTGGCGGCGTCTCGGCCTATTTCACCGACCGCAGCGGCCGCATCATCGCCAGCACCAACCCCGCCCGGCCCGTGGGCAGCACCCTGCCGCTGGCGGCCGGTCCGCTGGCACTGAGCCGCGGCCACAGCCTCTCGCAGGTGGTCGAACACGACGGGCACTATGCTGTCATGGGCTGCGCGGCCTCCCAGGGCTACCGCGAGTTCAAGGTCAGCGACGGCTACGAGGAGGACGTGCTGGCCGTGGTCTTCCACCAGCTCGGCGCGGTGCAGCAGGGCGCGGGCGCCCACAGCGTACGCCACGCCGCCATCGAAGACAACGGCTATGCCGGCAGCGGCACACGCCAGACCTACGCCACCTTCCTGTGCGGCGGCAACCTGCTGGCCCTGCCCGCCACCCACGTGCTCGAAGCCCTGCCCGCTGGCGCCCTGTCGGCACGCAACAAGGGCAGCGGCGGGCGCATCGGCATGCTGGCCCCGCAGGACAACAGCCAGATCGGGCATTTCGTCTGGGTTTACGACCTGGGCCTGCTGCTGCAGGGCCAGGCCGGCACCCTGGACGCGGGCAGCCAGATCGTCATCGTGCGCCATGGCCTGCACACCATCGGTCTGCTGGTCGACGGCCTGCACGCCGTGCCCGAGTTCGACGAGGCCCAGTTCATGGGCTCGCCTTTCGGCGCAGGCCAGCGCCTGGTCAGCCACTTCATCAAGGCCAACCAGGGCCAGCTGCTCATCCAGCTGCTGGACCCGGCCCTGCTCATGGCCCGCCTCTTCGGCGGCACGCCGCCCGCACACGAGACCGACGTCGAACTTCTGGGAAAATAGCAGCCTGTCTTACTTGGAACGGGTCCGTCCGGCCCTCAAGCGCATGTCCTCTGCTCCCAGCGCTCCGCGCGCTCACACCCTCAGCGACTTCGACTTCGAGCTTCCCCCGGAGCTCATCGCCCAGCACCCCGCCGCCGAACGCAGCGCCTCGCGCCTGCTCGACGGCCGCGGCCCCCAGCCGGTGGACCGCATCTTCCGCGACCTGCCCAGCCTGCTGCAGCCCGGTGACCTGCTGGTCTTCAACGACACCCAGGTGGTGAAGGCCCGCCTGTTTGGCGAGAAACCCAGCGGCGGCAAGCTGGAGCTGCTGGTGGAGCGCGTGCTGCCCGACCACGAGGTCGTGGCGCACATGAAGGTCAGCAAGAAGCCGGCCGTGGGCACGGTGCTGCTCATGGGCGGCGGCTACACCGCGGAGTTGCTGGGCCGCTGGCCCGATGAAGAGGGGCAGCTGTTCCGCCTGCGCTTCAGCGAAGAACCGCACCTCATGATGGACCTGCACGGCCACGTACCCCTGCCGCCCTACATCGAGCACGGCGACAGCGCCGAGGACGTGGCGCGTTACCAGACTGTCTTCGCCGCCAAGCCCGGCGCCGCCGCCGCCCCCACCGCCGCCCTGCACTTCGACGAAGCCGTGCTGGCTGCGCTCGAAGCGCGCGGCGTGCAGCGCGCCAACGTCACCCTGCACGTGGGCGCCGGCACCTTCTCACCGGTGAAGACCGAGAACATCGCCGAACACCGCATGCACCGCGAGTGGTACGAGGTGCCCGCCGCCACGCAGCGGGCCATCGCGGAGGCCAAGGAGCGTGGCGGCCGCATCGTTGCCGTCGGCACGACCACCATCCGCACGCTCGAATCCTGGGCCAAGACCGGACTGGCCAGCGGCGACACCGAGATCTTCATCACCCCGGGCTTCGAGTTCCAGGTGGCCGACCTGCTGATCACCAACTTCCATCTGCCCAAGTCCACGCTCATGATGCTCGTCAGCGCCTTTGCGGGCTACGAGCACATCATGGGGCTGTACCGGCATGCGATCAGCCAGCGCTACCGGTTTTTCAGTTACGGGGATGCGATGCTGCTGGAACGGGCGGGCTGATCCGCGCTGTCACAGGTCTGGGGTTGGCATAGTCTGGAAACGGGAGTTCACCCATGAAACGACTGCAAGGCAAGTGTGCGCTGGTGACCGGCGCGGCCCGCGGGATCGGTGCCGCCATCTCCCGCGCCTTCATCGACGAAGGCGCATTCGTCTATGTCGCGGACATTGACGACACAGGCGGTTTGGAGACGGCACGTCGACTCGGAAGCTCAGCCCGCTTCCTGCACCTCGACGTTCGGGAAGAGTCCGACTGGATGGCCGCCATGCAAATCATCGGCGAAGCTACGGGGTCCCTGGATATCGTCGTGAACAACGCCGGGATCACCGGCTTCGAGGATGGCGATGACACACACGACCCCGAGAACGCCAGCCTGGCGAGCTGGCGGGCCGTGCATCGCACGAACCTCGACGGTGTGTTCCTCGGCTGCAAGTACGCCATCCGGTCGATGCGGGCCAGGAAGTCCGGGGCCATCATCAATATCTCGTCCCGTTCCGGTCTGGTCGGGATTCCGGGCGCCGCCGCTTATGCATCGTCGAAGGCCGCCGTACGCAATCACACCAAGACCGTCGCGCTGTATTGTGCGGAGCAGGGTCTCAACGTACGCTGCAATTCCATCCACCCGGCGGCGATCCTGACCCCGATGTGGGAACCCATGCTGGGCACGGGCCCGGAACGCGAACAACGCATGGCCGAGTTCGTCAGCGACACGCCGCTGCGCCGCTTCGGACTGCCGGAGGAGGTCGCCGCCGTCGCGGTCCTGCTGGCCTCGGACGAGGCCGCCTACATGACGGGCGCCGAACTGAACATCGACGGCGGCATCCTCGCAGGCGCCGCCGCCAGCCCGAAGTGAGGCGCGGGGAAGTCCACGCGGCCCGGCCGGTTCAGAAAGAGCGGCGCACGCCCAGCGTCAGCCACTCAATGCGTGCGAAGTTGTACAGCGTGTCGTTGTCGGCCCCGCCATCCAGCATGCGGTAGCCTGCGCTGACCGCCCAGCGCGTATCGATGGCGTACTGCGCGCGCAGCGACAGATCGACCGCATAGCCCTGGCCTGAACCCAGCGCGTCCACGTCGCCAATCAGGCTCAGCCGTGAGCGCAGGCGTCGATCGACCGAGCCGTGCAGCAGCGGCACCAGGCCGGTGTTGGACCGGCTAGCCGACACGCCGGCCTGCGACAGACGGATGGCCGCATCGCGCACCAGGCCGGTCACGCCCAGGCGCACCGTGGTATCGGCGCTCTCGATGACCGGTCGGCGCCACGTCAGGCGGTAGGTGTCGAAACGGTAGCTGGCGCTGGTCTGCGGCGCACCGGCAAAACTGCTGCCCTCGTAGACCACGGCCTGGCCCAGCGCGGCCGAGCCCTTGAAGGTCAGTGGCGCGTAGACCGCCAGCCACTCATCGCCACCCGCGGTGGGGATCTTCACGGTCACCCGCGCCGTCCCCTGGGTGCTGTCGGTGCCCAGGACACGCGCCAAGTCGAAACGTGTGGCCGTGGCGTCGTTGGGCGACTGGAGTTCGTTCTTCTGCAGCTTTGCGGCGCCCAGCTCCAGTTCGACCGATACGCGCTCGGCTCGGTCCGCGGCAACCCCGGTGCTCGTGAGCATCACAACCAGGCCGGCAAGGCCACATTTCAGAGAATGCTGCTGCATGGAAACATCAGAACAAGAACGGCAGGGGCCCTTATTCAATCGCATCCGTCCAGCTCGGATCGGCTATCAGGTCGGAAGTCCCACACCCGGCTTGGGACTCTCCTGGACGACCGGTGCGACGGCTGCCTGTGACCACAGGCGCCAAACCACCACGCGTCATCTAGGCGGTCTGCAAGCCGCGCGCATGATGCGCAAAGTGGTCCGCCATGAAACTCGCAATGAAGTAATAGCTGTGGTCATAGCCCGCATGACGACGCAGCGTCAGTGGGTGACCCACCGCCGCACAAGCCGCCTCCAGCAACTCGGGCCGCAGCTGCTTGCGCAAGAACTCATCGGTCTCGCCTTGGTCCACAAGCATGGGCAGACGCTCACTTGTCGTGGCCACCAGTTCCACCGCGTCCCATTCCCTCCATGCTGAAGCGTCGGCGCCCAGATAGGCCGTGAAGGCCTTCTGGCCCCAGGGCACCTGCGTGGGCGCGACCACGGGGGCGAAGGCCGAGACGCTGCGGTAGCGGCCGGGGTTGCGCAGGGCGGTGACGAGGGCGCCGTGGCCTCCCATGCTGTGGCCGAAGATGCCACGCGCATCCGTGGCGGGGAAGTTCTGCTCGATCAGCGCAGGCAGTTCCTGGGCCACGTAGTCGGCCATGCGGTAGTGCTGGGACCAGGGGGCTTGCGTGGCGTTGAGATAGAAACCTGCGCCTTCCCCCAGGTCGTACGTATCTTCATTGGGCACGCCGGGGCCGCGCGGGCTGGTGTCCGGGGCGACGAGGATGAAACCGTGGCGCGCGGCGTGTTCCTGCGCGCCGGCCTTGGTGATGAAGGTCTGCTCGTTGCAGGTCAGGCCGGCCAGGTAATAGAGCACGGGGCACTTCTGCCCGTCCACGGCGGCCGGCGGAAGGTAGACGCCGAACTTCATCTCGCAGCCCAGGACAGCGGACTGATGTTTCCAGACTTCCTGGCGGCCGCCAAAGCTGGCGTGGCGCTCGACGCGGTTCATTCTTCTTGCTCCTCGTGGTTCAGTAATGGATGACGGTGCGGATGGACTTGCCTTCGTGCATCAGGTCGAAGGCTTCGTTGATGTCTTTCAGCTCGCGGGTGTGCGTGACGAAGGGCGCGAGCTGGATGTCGCCCTTCATGGCGTCTTCCACCATGCCCGGCAGCTGGCTGCGGCCCTTGACGCCGCCGAAGGCCGTGCCCAGCCAGCGCCGGCCGGTGACGAGCTGGAAGGGGCGCGTGCTGATCTCCTGCCCCGCACCAGCCACACCGATGATGACGCTCTGGCCCCAGCCGCGGTGCGCGCACTCCAGCGCGGCACGCATGACATTGACGTTGCCGATGCACTCGAAGGAATGGTCCACACCCCAGGTCGTCATCTCCACGATGACCTGCTGGATGGGCTTGTCGTGATCCTTGGGGTTGATGCAGTCGGTGGCGCCGAAGACCTTGGCGAGATCGAACTTGCCGGGGTTGGTGTCGATGGCGATGATGCGGCCCGCCTTCGCCTGCTTGGCGCCCTGGATGACGGCCAGTCCGATGCCGCCCAGGCCGAAGACGGCCACGGTGTCGCCGGGTTGCACCTTGGCGGTGTTCTTCACCGCACCCAGGCCGGTGGTGACGCCGCAGCCCAGCAGGCAGACCTGTTCGTGGTTGGCCTCGGGGTTGATCTTGGCCAGCGAGACTTCGGCCACCACGGTGTATTCGCTGAAGGTAGAGCAGCCCATGTAGTGGTAGACGGGCTGGCCCTGGTAGCTGAAGCGCGTGGTGCCGTCGGGCATCACGCCCTTGCCCTGGGTGGCGCGCACAGCCACGCAGAGGTTGGTCTTGCCGCTCTTGCAGAACAGGCACTCGCCGCATTCGGCGGTGTAGAGCGGGATCACGTGGTCGCCCGGCTTCACGCTGGTCACACCCTCGCCCACTTCCACCACCACGCCCGCGCCCTCGTGGCCCAGCACGGCGGGGAAGAGCCCTTCGGGGTCGTCGCCGCTGAGCGTGAAGGCATCGGTGTGGCAGACGCCGGTATGCGTGATCTTCACCAGCACCTCGCCTTTTTTCGGCGGGGCGACGTCGATCTCCACGATCTGCAGGGGTTGACCGGCAGCAAAGGCGACGGCGGCGCGTGATTTCATGAGGTTTCTTTCGAGTCAGGACACCAAAACAAACGGACGCGCGGGGCGTCCGTCTGGGGCGGGATTGTGCGGCAAATGCCGCGCGCTGGCACGGCGGCGCGGGATAACCCCGCGCGCAGCCTTATTCGGCCTTGATGCCCGCGTGCGCCGCCACACGCGCCCAGCGCACGAGCTCGGAGCGCATGAAGTCGGTGGCCTGCTCGGGGTTGACGAAGACGAAGTCGAAACCCATGCCCTCGAGCTTGGCCTTCATGTCGGGCTGCTTGAGCACCTGGGTGTAGGCGCTGTGCAGGCGCTTGACGACGGCCGGCGGCGTGCCCGCGGGCGCGTAGAGCGCGAACCAGTTGGAGACCTCGGCGCCGGGGTAGCCGGATTCGATCAGCGTGGGCGTCTGCGGCAGGTCGCGGTGGCGCTGCTTGGCGGCCACGGCCAGCACGCGGATGCGGCCCTGCTTGATGAAGGGCAGCGCGTTCTGCAGCGGGCTGAACATGTAGTCGAGCTGGCCGCCCACGAGGTCATTCATGGCCTGCGACTGGCCCTTGTAGGGAATGTGATTCGAGCTGGTGCCGGCGAGCTGGTTGAAATACTCGGCCGTGAGGTGCTGCGAGCTGCCCATGCCGGCCGAGCCGTAGTTGAGCGCGCCGGGTTTGCTGCGCGCCAGCTCCACGAAGTCCTTGACGCTGTTGGCCGTGACCTTGCTGCTGACCACCAGGGCCACGTCGGTCTGGCCGACCAGGGCCACGGTCTGGAAGTCCTTGAGCAGGTCGTAGGGCAGCTTGCGGTACACGGCCACATTGGTGGCGATGGTGCTGGGCGAGAACAGCAGGGTGTAGCCGTCGGCCTTGGCCTTGGCCACGTACTCCACGCCGATGTTGCCGCCGGCGCCGGTCTTGTTCTCGACCACGATGGACTGGCCCAGCAGCTCACCCACCTTCTGGCCCACGGTGCGGGCCATGACGTCGGTGCCGCCGCCGGCCGAGACGGGCACGATGAGCTGGACGGGACGCTGCGGGTAGTTCTGCGCGCTGGCGCCCGCCAGCAGCGTGAGGCCCAGCGCCAGGCCGGTGAGGATGTGACGGGCTGTACTCATGGTGTCTCCTGATGTGCTTGTTGGATTTCGCTCTAAGATGATAGCCATACATATTAATTGCGCAAGATGGAGACTCCCATGCCCCAAGCCGCCAGCCCCGCCCTGATCGACGACCTGGTCGTTGCCAACCACGTGCTCGTCAACGAGGGCGTGCTCGACGGTTTCGGCCACATCAGCGTGCGCCACGACCGCGAGCCCGGGCTCTTCCTCATCGCGCGCAGCATGGCGCCGGGCCTGGTGCAGGCCGAAGACATCGTCATGTGCGACCTCGACGGCACGGTGCACGACAGCCAGGGCCGCAAGACCTATGTGGAGCGCTTCATCCACAGCGAGATCTACCGCGCCCGGCCCGACGTGATGGCCGTGATCCACAGCCACTCGCCGGCGGTCATCCCCTTTGGCGTGACGGGCCAGCGCCTGCGCCCCATCTGCCACATGAGCGGCTTCCTCGGCGCGCAGGTGCCGGTGTTCGAGATCCGGCACAGCGCGGGCGAGGCCACCGATCTGCTGATCCGCAACCAGGCTTTGGGCCAGGCCCTGGCCCAAAGCCTGGGGGGAGCGGCCGTGGCGCTGATGCGCGGCCATGGCAATGTGGTGGTGGGCTTTTCCATCCAGCAGGTGGTGTTCCGCGCCATCTACACCGAGGGTAACGCCCGCCTGCAGAGCGAGGCCATGCGCATGGGCGAGATCGAGTTCCTCAGCCCGGGCGAGGCGCAGGCCGCCTCGGACATGAACGACGAACACCTGGGCCGCCCCTGGGAGGTCTGGAAACGCCGCGCAAAGATGGCCGGGTACTGAAGGCACCGCCGCAGGCACGGCGGGGGGCAGCCGCCTAAAATCGGCCCTTCATGCTGAAATTCGAACTCCTCAAGACCGAGGGCCTGGCCCGACGCGGCCGCCTCACGCTCAACCACGGCGTGGTGGAAACCCCCATCTTCATGCCCGTGGGCACCTACGGCACCGTCAAGGGCGTGATGCCGCAGAGCCTGGAGGACATGGGCGCGCAGATCATCCTGGGCAACACCTTCCACCTCTGGATGCGCCCGGGCCTGGACGTGATGCAGAGCTTCGGCGGCCTGCACCAGTTCGAGAACTGGAACAAACCCATCCTGACGGATTCCGGCGGCTTCCAGGTCTGGAGCCTCGGGGAGATGCGCAAGATCAGCGAGGAGGGCGTGAAGTTCGCCTCGCCGGTCAACGGCGACCGCCTCTTCCTCACGCCCGAGGTCTCGATGCAGATCCAGACCGTGCTCAACTCGGACATCGTGATGCAGTTCGACGAGTGCACGCCCTATGTCTCGCTGGACCCCAAGACCAAGGGCCAGCTCACCACCGAGCGCGAAGCGCGCGCCTCCATGGAGCTGTCGCTGCGCTGGGCGAAGCGCTGCAAGGCCGAGTTCGAACGGCTGGAGAACCCCAACGCACTCTTCGGCATCGTGCAGGGCGGCATGTACGAGAACCTGCGCGACGAGTCGCTGGCCGCGCTGGAGGAGCTGGACTTCCCCGGCCTGGCCGTGGGTGGCGTGAGCGTGGGCGAGCCCAAGGAAGACATGCAGCGCCTCATGCGCCACTGCGGTCCGCGCCTGCCGGCCCACAAGCCCCACTACCT